>ERZ773187.1113-NODE-1113-length-22002-cov-6.569189_pt1 | contig 22002 bp, 17 predicted proteins | sample MGYA00511242_ERZ773187 | MGnify/ENA primary metagenome ERZ773187 (study PRJEB29015, sample SAMEA2737744) | human gut metagenome | biome: human gut; feature: human-associated habitat; material: faeces | place: China | collected 2012 ... | reverse complement strand
ATCTTACATGCAGATGAGAGAGTGCTACGATGAAGGCATTGATGAGCATGAATATAAAACATGCAAACTGAAGTAGATATAATGAGTCCATATTATTTCCTATTTTGTTGTTACTTTCTTGTATTTCTGGTTGCTTGCCGTAGGATTATCCGGATTAGTCATCTGCAAATATCCTGCAGCAACAAGGGAGGTGATGTAACGCTCTCGGTTCTTGGAATGCATGCTGACTCCAATTCTGTCAAGTATCTCTTTGGTGGTTCGAGGAACAGAACAGAAATTTACTATGTCCCTTTGCTTGTTAGACAATGACACTTTGGGAGTGTCAGAGTGTCTAAGTCGAGTGTCTAAGTCGTTCTCAGAAGTGTCTAAGTCGGTGCCAGAGTGTCTAAGTCGAGTGTCTAAGTCGGTGTCAGAGTGTCTAAGTCCAGTGTCAGAGTCTTGGACTTGGTTACTTTTCCCCTCGACTTGGTTACTTTTTTTCTCGACTTGGTTACTTTCTTCTCTCCAAACCGTGATGACAAATTCCTGCGCCTTGTCATTATTCATAAACGTGACATTAACATCTTCGTCCAGTGCACGAGTGATGCCGCTACCTACACCAGTGTATGGCAGCAAGTATATAGCATTGTTGAAAAGGAACATATTGCGAGGCATGGAAGTTCCTGCCTTTATGTCATCAATAGTGAGTCCGTTAGGCAATGCACCAGGACTGTGAATCTCAACACGATTGTCGAAAATGAAAATGCGAACAGGGGCTTTCATGTTCAGCGAGCGATGTACAAGGCTGTTTACCGTGAACTCAACCAAGCTTGTGTAAGGTATTTCCAACTTTCCCATACTGTTGAATTCTTCTCCCACCTGCACATTATGCAGATTACGAGTAAAGAAATCCATGATCGTGTCATACTGATGAAGCAGATTTCCCTCCATATCTGCATCATTCACCTTGTCACGAAAAACCTTGCTGCCGACGCTGTTGCCTGCAAAACAGATACACTTGGCTGTCATCATTGGCATCCAGCGTTGGGTGTATTTGCCAAACAGAAGTATGGCAGCAACAGTCAGTGAACCATCAGGACGGATAAATCGCAGATTGCGAAGTATCTTCTCACAGTCATGCCCCTTAGCTATGGCAGAGCATATCATATCAAGTGATGCTTCATTAAAAGCGTCACCTGTCAAGCCTTTCTTTTCCAACACTCTATCAAAACGGTTGCCAAGAAACTGCTTGATGGTCGTTGCATCAAGATCGTTGACAGTTGCATCCCTAACACCAGCCTCGTCTGGAGCAAAACTACCGCAGTCGGTCATCATTTCTGCAAGTTCTGCATTATCGAACACTTTACGCTTGTCGGCACCATTCTTCACCCATACAATTCCCTTGTTGTCATGATAAGGCTTGTTGAGTCCTTCCTTCACAGTAGCAATAACCAAGTAGCCATCCTCGACTTCAACAGTATCTATCTTTATCAGAATGGATGGCACTACGTTTTCTGAAGCAATGTCACTCAATAAGTTGGTAGTTTCTTGTACCTCAGAATACGACAAGGCATTGATCTCTCCAGTCTTATCCTTTATACCAACTACCAACTTTCCACCATGTGAATTACTGAACGCCACTAACTCACAAGCAATATCATATTTGTCGAGAATGCGTTCCTTGAACTGCACCCCCGATACCTCGCCAGCGTTTATCTGTTTCAATATATCGTCCATCATTCTTTGATACATTCTTTGTTCAACAAATCGTTTACATCCACTTTCAGCAAATCAGAAATCCGTATTAAGGTTTCCAAATCTGGTTGGCAAGGTAGGTTACTGCCAACATTATCTTCAATCTGTTTACATCTTTCTTTGCCATACATTATTATAAAATAAGTAAATACGCTTGCAAAAGTACGATAATAATTTCAGAAAAAAGAACAATAGCCTCAAAATGTTTACGTATCGTATCTCTGATAGATAGAAATCTGTATTTCGGAGTTACAAGTAGTGTCTTACTTGAACATCATTGTCGTTTCTCGGGGGCACAAAAGTGCTCTTGCCCGGGCGCAAAAGTGCCCTTACCTTGGCACAAAAGTGCCCTTCCTTAGGCACTTTTCGACTTTAGCGAGACAAGAATATCTGCTTGGCGTTTTGTTCTCTGATTTCCTTATTATAGAAAATGTTTGTATTGGTTTTTATATAAAAATAGTGGTGGTAGATGTTTGGAAAAATCTTTATAGTAGAGAAAAATTAAAATCGAAATACGATATTACCCTTCACCCTTCATCTTTTCGCCCGGAATGCTGATAAACACAGAGGATTTGAGGATGAAAGGTAAAATTCAACCCTTCACCACCCTTCACCGTCCTTCATCTTTTTTGCCGTTTTAAGCCCTTTATTAGCTACGATTGACTGGTTATTCGTTAGATTTGAAATTTAGTTGGTTATGAAAAATATATACATATTATTTCTGATTTAGCTTCATCTTATGAGTCTATACAGTCGTCTATTAAGACCAGAGCTTACCTTAATAGACGACCAATTTCAGCCTTTATAGTAGGTTTTTAGGCTAAATGCGTCTTTTAGATTGAGATGAAGGGCGGTGAAGGGTGATTTTAAGTTATTGTGCTTGTAAGTACTTGTTTATCAGATGTTTATGCTGATATGGTGAAAGGTGAAGGGCTTTTCTCGTTTCGCTTTTCAAATTTCCGTTTTTGTAGCATTTCCCGCTATTTCGGTATAAAGATTTGGGGATTCTTCTGGTATTTAGCCAAAAACATTTGGGGATTTTTCTGCTTTTTAACTAAAAAGATTTGGGGATTCTTCTGCTTTTTAACTAAAAAGATTTGGGGATTCTTCTGGTATTTGGCAAAAAAAATTTGGGGATTCTTCTGATTTTTGACCAAAAAGATTTGGGGATTTAGGATAAATATCGTAAATTTGCACCCATCAAACAGAATAGATTATGGGAAAAGTTTTTAAGCGCAAACTATATGATAAAATGCTTAACTGGAAGCAGACCAGAGACGGTTCTACAGCACTTCTCGTCAAGGGAGCACGTCGTGTAGGAAAATCCACAATAGCCGAGGAATTTGCAAAAAACGAGTACAAAAGCTATATACTCGTCGACTTTGCTGATGCACCAACAGCCTTGTGGGAAGCTATTGACAACATCTCTGACCGCAATCATTTTTTCATGCAACTTCAATTTATATATGGTGTAAGATTATACGAACGAAAATCTGTAATTATTTTCGATGAGGTTCAAAAGTGTCCCAAGGTTCGTGAGGCCATTAAATATTTGGTTAAAGATCGCAGATATGACTATATTGAGACAGGGTCATTGCTTTCTATCCGGAAGAACACCAAGGACATCGTGATACCAAGTGAGGAAACAAGACTTACGATGTATCCTATGGACTATGAGGAGTTTCGTTGGGCCTTGAATGATAATGTTACAATTGATATGCTTAGAGAATGTTTCAACAGTAAACGTTCTTTAGGTGATGCGACTATGAGGAAGCTTCTTCGTGACTTTAGGCTGTATATGTTAGTTGGGGGCATGCCGCAAGCTGTCAATACTTATTTGGAAACAAATAACTTGACAGAGGTTGATAACAAGAAGAGAGAAATCCTGGATATATATATAGATGATTTTTTGAAGATAGACCCATCAGGTAAGATATCCAAGATGTTTAGCGCAATACCCGCCCAACTTAGTAAAAATGCCAGCCGATACCAACAAACCAGCATCTTAGGGAAAAATGAATCCTCGGAAACAATCGCCGAGTTTTTGCGCGACATGGAAGATAGCCTTACCGTGAATTTCGCTTACCACTCAGACAATCCTAGTGTGGGACTTCCTGCACATACGGACTACGACCAGTACAAGATGTTTATGGGAGATACCGGGCTTTTTGTCACGCTGGCCTTTTGGGATAAAGATGTAACCGAGAATATCATCTATCAGAAGCTTCTTAGTGACAAGTTATCAGCAGATTTGGGATACGTATATGAAAATGTTGTAGCCCAATTACTTGTGGCAACAGGCAACAGGCTTTTCTACCATACATGGCGTTCCAAGACGTCAAACCACAATTATGAGGTTGATTTTTTACTATCACGTGGAAGCAAGCTGTGGCCGCTTGAGGTGAAATCTTCTGGCTATCAGACACACAAGTCGTTGGATGAATTTTGTAAAAAATATTCAGAGCATATAAGTAACAGGTACTTGATATATACCAAGGATCTTAAAAAGGATAAAGAAACAATACTTCTACCTGTTTTCATGACCATGTTCTTGTAAAAAGTAAGCGGCTCCGCATTTATAAAAGGGTGTATCAAAACAAAATCGTTTGATACACCCTCTTTTTAGATTGAGCCTGAAATCAGGCTTATGTTTTCAAATAGCAGTATTCTGCTTTAATCCCAGCTGTCGTTCCAACTGTTGTTCCAGCTGTTGTGTTCTTTCGAACCAGTTATTTCATCTGGAAGTTCTCCATCTTTTCCTTCTTCCTTGATGTCCGGTGTAGGACCATTTTGCTCAGGCTGCCATTGCATATTACCAGAACCCGCGAGGAAACTATCCTGCAGATCGCAGACTGTAATCTTGATAGCTGGGGCTATATATTCTTTCTTATTCATAATGTCTATTTTTCTTTGGATTCTTTTACAACTCATAGTTTCTAAAATCACTTTTTATTTCACAACCACCTTCTTGCCATTCACGATGTAGATGCCTGGTTGAACGCCGAGCATATTATCTACTCGCTGACCATTCAGGTTGTACACCTTGGTGCTTCCAGAGGTGTTGCCCATTGAAGGCATGTCGATACCGGTTGTTTCACCATTGCCGAAACCGAAGCTAAGGAGCTTGGCATTTCCTGTAGCAGAACCACTCCAAGTAGGAACGAGCCAGCAGCGGTAGCCCTTCATCCAATGGTTGTTCTTGGTGAGGTAGAGTTTACCATTGTTCCAGATATAATTACCAGCCTCAAGATCCTGGTGATTATCATAACTACCGATAAACTTCAAGTCAGTCATTCCCCACTTTGTGGTGATTGCCTGATCTACAGGGAAATTCTGCTCAATAGGATTGGTAGCCTTGTCATTATCGTATGTGAAGGTGACACCACCTGGAGCGAGCGAATTATCTACTTTGTAAATATCACCGCTGATAGTTCCTGCATCAATGGTTATGGCGCCTTTTTGCGCAGTCTTTTTGCTTATATTTATAATATAAGGTGTATTGGCTACGAGATATGCGCTATTGGCATTATTCTTATCTTCCTCTACCAGACTGAATCCGATAACCAAGTTGCCGTTTGAATCATATACTTTGTTTGCCTTGGCTAACTTGGCATCTGAACCAAATGCTTCATCAAACTGCGCTTTGGTCAAGTTCACTGGCATGATGAGAGAGTTCCATTCACCTTCCACAAAAGAACGCTGGAAATACATCGTCAGATTTTCCTTGTATTTCTTCTGACTCTTCTCGCTGAGATTTACGGTCTCCTGGAAAACGAGGTCCTGCTTGCAGTCTTCTGCGAGTTCATCATCATCAGGTGTTCCATCTCCATCCTTGTCGTTACGCAGATAAAGTCCATAGACTGCCAGTGCATCAAGAAGTTTTATACCTTCGCCTTGTGTTATCGCCACCTCATCGTAATCTGACTTCGGATTGATAAAGATGTAGCCCTTATCGCCCAAGGTAAGGATATTGGTTCCGAGTATGCTCCAATTGCTAAATGTTTCTACAGGCTCTTTATCACCCTTATTAAAAGTTTTCACAACGAGGGCATTAACCACATCAGCATTTAAGCCAAAGGCTTTTTTGTCCACAACAACTACGAGCTGCTTATTGCGCGTTGCGGTAACACCTAATTTTATGGCGAGAACCGAACCTCCCACAGCATTCACTCCTCCAGGGAAAATAGTTGTGTTGTCTGGGTCACTATCAATACAGTTGGTAATGTCTTTCAGACCATTGCCCAAATTTGCTACTGCGATAGACTGAGTTCTTTCTTGGTTGATAGTGGCATTGGTATTGTCGAACGATATGGCTTCTGCATGCTCCAATGGGTCGTCGAGAACGGCATTCGCATCGGCTGTATAAGCATAGTAGATGTTCATCACGCTGAGCTTTGCACCTAACACACCAGAAGTATAGAGGCGGATCTCGTCAAAGATAGTACCTGCAGGTACCTTGATAGAAAATCTAACCTTATGTGTATCCTGACTGCCAATCAGATTGGCTGCGATGGCAGATGAAGCAATGCCGCCTTCTACCTTTTCACCATTATTGTAAAGTCTGACGTTAAACATATCGAGTACGTCTGCATTCAGGGCAGTTTTGGTTGTTACTACGAAACCAACCTGGCGTTCGCCGCTTGTTTCATCAGAGATTTTACCATTCTTTTTCTTAACGCCACAAATATAAGCATCTCCGATAGTAACACCTCCGAAATAAGAGGCATAACTGTTGAGCTTAGACGAAATGATGTTGGATGAGTTCTTGACGAAAGACAGAAGGTTGATACCTGCGCTTGTGCCTCCACCTAATTCATATATAGGATTTGCAGGATCGGTATTATAGAGCACAGTTTCCTTCTTCTTATCTTCAGGCTTCTGCTCGGTAGAGCCGCCATAGTTGATAGTGATGGTTTGTGAACATTTTTTCTCGCATGCAAGGTTCGTCAGTTTCATTTTTACAGTCACTTTCTCGCCTGTACCATTCTTGTAGCTATCTGTTTCGCTGAAGTCGAGCGTGTTGTTGGTTGAGTCGAATGTAACTCCTTTTGGTAAAGTTTCTGCTTCTTCCCATCTTGCTTTTGGGAAGTTTTCCATATCCCATTTGAGTTGATAATGAGAGTCGCAGTTGCAGAGGTCGAGACTGGCAGTAGGATTCATCTCGCATTGATGGCCTGCTGTGATTGGCTTAGGAATGATGAAGGCATAGTTGGCGGTGACACCATTAGCAACTTCCACTCCCATTGTTCTGAATTTGATGCCTGAGAAATCAACAGGAGCCTTAATGGATACTTTCTTTTGATTACCAGCTATAGAAACAGACAGCACGGTTGTTTCTATAGCTTTTTTGTAAATCTCGTTGCCATTCTTGTCAAGAAGATAAATGACAGGGGTTACGCCTGCACCAATCAGAGCTCCATCGCTATACACAAAGCCAGCTTCTGTTCCTGCAGGGAATGTTTCTGTGCTCTTTCCATTATTAGCAATGACTTGTGCATAACCAGAAGAGCCAAGCTGCAAGAGTGCAGAAATTGCGATGCCATTTGAAAGGTCATCGTCTATAAGATCTCTGTTTAGGTAATTTAGGTCACCTATCAATGGCAAATCTGTCGGATGAGTGCTTGATTTTGCATTTAATTTAATGTTCTCGTCGTATTGCGTGATTTTCGTTTTCGTCAACGAATATTCCGCATCACCCACGAAAGCATAATAAATCTTCAGACCGTTTACGGCATCAATATTCACGCCGCTTTTTCCGATGAGCGCAATCTCATCATAGTCTTCTGTAGGCTGTTTGGCAGCAACGATATCTACGAGATTGTTGTCAAGACTAACACTACCAAGAGTCAGTTCAAGCACAGAGAAGCCAAGCTGTTCAATATCAGATGTCAACAAAGTCTTTCCATCTTTGTAGAAACGAATTTGGTAATTTGTTTTCAGAACATCGAGCTTCAACAAGCTGCTTTCACCAGAAATTTTGAAACCAGCCTTTGTGTCTTTGTCGATGTAGTGTTTCATGTCTTTCACAGCGACAATAGGCGATCCGACAATAAGATTAACGTTTGCTACACTTGGAAGAGTGTAGTAGTTGTCCAGATCATCATCGCACAAATAGGAGAGGTTCTTAGAACCTGAACCAACGGCAATGCCATCACCCAGACGGCTTACCATACAGTTATGGCCTACGAGTGCCATACGTGATTTCAACGTGGTGCGATTTGGTGTTGCACCCTCTTGCCCCTTGTCGTAGTAGGTGTTTGCCTGACCTACTGCCTTCAAAGGAAGCAGTATAAAGATAACGGCTACCAGCACGGCAGCTTTAAAAAAATTGATTTTCATAAGACAAATAAATGAGTTAAACTGAAGATCTAAAATTATATTGGAATTACTTAGTTAGAAAAGTATTTAAATTTTTACTTATAACAGAATAGAACGTTTAAAACGTTAGAAATGGTCGTACTATCCCTGCCTCTGCCTTATGACAGAAGATAAAAAGGGATATTTATCTAATAAAACGAACCTCCAGAAAACGGAATTTTGATAGATTTAGGGAAAATTAAAATCTTGGTATTTAAGATTAGGGGACTTTAAATGTTGAAGAGCAAAATTACCCCCACAATTAGAAATCTCTATCAAGAGATGGTTACTATTTTTTTCTCATCATTTTCATGATCTAATGTTTTTATTATAGTTGAATAATTTTACTTGTACTAATGTATTATTGATAGTTGAAACGGATATTATCCTATCTTCTTTTACTAAAGAATTGAGTTTTTTCCTCTTTATCTTATTTCCAGAAGATGTTTTTATCCTTGAATTATACAATCTTTTTATACAACTCTTATGATAAGAGTTTACCTGTTGTAATTTCGGGTGCAAAATTACATCTTTTTGGGGAATAAATAGGTTTCAAAATGGTTAAGGTTTGCAAATAGAATGATTTTTGTAGAACTTTTATGACTGAAAAAAATGCTAATATATGGATTTGCAACTTCGTGATAGCAAATCGTGGAGTATTTGGAGATTCTCTTTCACAAGAAAGCGAGCTATGCATATCAATATTGCAAAGGTAATATTTTCTATTGAAAATACAACCTATTCTCTCTTTTTTCAACAACATTAACGTTAGCCTCTCCTGATATGATTATATAACGAAAAAAGCAGGAACCTCCTCCCAGAGATTCCTGCTTTATGGTTGTTATTGAAAAAGTATTGTTGTAAAGTCCTAAGATTAAGAGTAGCGGATAATCTGACCTGGAGTCAGCTTCTTATCCTTCTTGTAACCGTTGAGGCGGCAAATCTGATCTACTGTTACACCACGCTTCTCGGCGATGGAATTCAGAGTCTCACCATACTTAACCTTGTGGTAAAGCTTCTCGCCACCAGCGTTGGCATTGTATCTGCCCACTTCGCCACCATTAACCTGCTCACGGGTGTAACCACCATTACCAATCTTGCCACGAGCTGCATTGGCAGCTGCTGACTCACGCTCGTAAGAGTCGCAACGGAAATCGTAAAAATCGCCAGTAACGTCCTGATTGCGGAAGTCGAACATCAACGCTGGGTTGAGGGCTACACCGCAAAGACGAGTCTCGAAGTGAAGGTGAGAACCGGTACTACGACCTGTATTACCTCCCAAACCAATCACATCGCCTGCTCTTACCTCCTCGTTCTCAGAAACGAGCTGCTTAGAGAGGTGACCGTAGATGGTCTCCAAACCATTATAGTGACGGATGACGATGTACTTACCATAACCACCACCTTCATATCTTACGATGCGAACTTTGCCTGAGAAGGCTGCGCGGATTGTGTCGCCAATATAAACCTTGATGTCCATACCTTTATGTTGGCGGCCAAAGCTAGCACGGTAACCGAAGTTACTTGTGACAACGCGACTTGGAGTTGGCATGCAGAAATGGCGGAGGTCGATACGGAAGTGCTCAGGAAGCGCAGTCCGGCGGTGAGCATACTTGTTGGAGAAATCCTGATACAGCTCTGCTGAAGGATTCTCTCTATCTTCCATCATTCGATAATGAGATACTGCTAATGTGTCTATCGACTTCATGCGATGGTCAACTGGTGCCTGACGGGCAAGCAAGTCTTGACCAAATGACGGCACGGTTGTTAACGCCAACAATGCCACTACGGAAATCTTCTTTATTTTCTTTTTTAAACTCATACTTTTAATTAATATTCTTTTTTAGGTTCGTCACCATGAAATGAAATCATAAATGAAATTCCACTACAAAACACCTAAGTAAAAACCCCTTATGTGCGTGACTTTGTTAAATAGACTTTGCAAATATATGAAAAATATTCCAGTCTGCCAAGGCCATTAACACGAATAAGGGGATATTTAACGCGAAAAGTTGATGTTTAACTTTTGTTAAGAAGAAACCTTTCTTGATTTAAATCAATTTTACAGTATTCTGTTTTTGCAAAATTATGCAGGCTTCTTACGAAAGTATTTGCATTTTCTATTGAAATTACTTTCGTTTCCTCATGAAGCCTGTTTCATTCCTTTATGAAGTCTGTTTCATTCCCTCATGAAGCCTTTATCGTTTTTTCACGATAAATTCTGTGCTTTTTCTTTCAGCATTCGTAGCAGGGTGACGGCTGGAGAGTGACCCATAAAGATGATTCGCTTGACTTCCGGACTGGTAAAGCGGAGGCATTTCTGATAGGCCTGATACAGTTCACCGAGATTGATGGTGAACTCCTTGCCGGAACTTTCCCGGATGCCTATCAACATCTTGGCTGTGAGGTGGATACGGATGTATCGGATGCCTGTAGCTGTCTCTATCTCCGTGATGCCTTCCAGGAGTTCTCTCATCTGTTCTGGCGTGAGGGGCGGTCTGTCTTCCGTCACCATGGAGCGCTTTCTTCCTCTACGGCGAGGGGCATCTGTGGGCTCTGTACCTTCTGATGTCTGTGTGTCCGTTTCCTGCTTTCCGATTTCTTCTGCATCAAAAAGGAAGCCTTCTTCTATATTGTTTTTCTCCTTCATCTCTTGATTCCTTTTTATCTCTGATTTCTTTCTCAGTTATTCTCTTTTTAATCCCGGTCATGGTTTCCCTAACTGATTGCAGCCCAATTGATATGGGTTTTCTTCATTTCTTTCAGTCGGTTCCAGAGCAGGGCATTCTGAGGCAGGTTGCAATGTGGGTCGGCATCGATGATGGTCTGTGCTTCTGTGCGTGCCAACTGTACAATCTGTCCGTCTCTTGCAATATTGGCTATCTTCAGGTCGAAAGCCATTCCGCTCTGTTGGGTTCCTTCCAAATCGCCCGGTCCTCTGAACTTGAGATCGGCTTCGGCGATGCGGAATCCATCGTTCGTATCACACATGATATCAATGCGTTTGCGGGTTTCCTCCGACAACTTATAGCTGGTGACGAGGATGCAGTAACTCTGGTCGCAACCTCGTCCCACTCTGCCTCTGAGCTGGTGGAGTTGGGCAAGTCCGAAGCGCTGTGCATCGAGGATAACCATCACGGAGGCATTGGGCACATTCACACCCACTTCTATCACGGTGGTGGCTACCAATATCTGCGTCTCGCCCTTCACGAAATGCTCCATTTCTTCTTCCTTCTCTGCCGGTTTCATCTGTCCGTGTACCTTGCTGAGGCGGAACTCCGGGAAGGCTTCCTTCAGCGTTTCAAATCCTTCCTCTAAGTTCTTGAGGTCGCTCTTTTCGCTCTCCTTGATCAGCGGGAAGACGATATAAACCTGTCTGCCCATATTGATCTGACGGCGGATGCTCTGGTAGAGGCTGGTCAACTGGTTGTCAAACTTATGCAAAGTCTGGATGGGTTTTCTACCTGGCGGAAGTTCGTCTATCACACTCACGTCGAGATCGCCATAGATGGTCATCGCCAAGGTTCTCGGGATAGGCGTGGCGGTCATCACCAATACATGAGGCGGATTCTCGCTCTTTGCCCATAGGCGGGCACGCTGGGCAACTCCGAAGCGATGTTGCTCGTCGATGACTGCTACGCCGAGATGGGCGAACATCACGGGGTCTTCGAGGATGGCATGTGTGCCCACCAATATCTGGACATCTCCACGAATCAGAGCATCGAGCACTTCCTTGCGCTTCTTTCCCTTCACCATACCCGTGAGCAGTTCCACCCGGATGTCCATCCCCTTGAGAAAATCACGGATGGTCTGCAAGTGCTGTTCGGCAAGGATTTCGGTAGGAGCCATCAGACAGGCCTGATAACCGTTGTCGAGGGCGATGAGCATGGTCATCAGCGCCACGAGGGTTTTACCAGAACCCACGTCGCCCTGCAGCAACCGGTTCATCTGTCGGCCACTGCACATATCGGCACGGATTTCATGCATCACCCGTTTCTGTGCGCCCGTGAGTTCGAAAGGAAGATGGTGGGCATAGAAATCATGGAAGATGTCGCCGATTCGGTTGAAGATGTAGCCACGGTATTTGCGCCGCTGGTCGCTCGCGTACCTTAATATATTAAGTTGCACATAGAAGAGTTCCTCAAACTTGAGTCGCACCTGTGCTTTCTGCATCTCCTGATGGGTATGCGGATAGTGGATGAAGCGGAAGGCTTCATCGCGGGAAATCAGATGCAGGCGGGAGGTGATGGAGTCGGGTAATGTCTCGGGCAATGGAGGAAGCAGTCCTACCAAGGTCTTGGTGAGCTTCTCAATGGTGCGGGAGGAGAATCCGTACTTCTTCATCTTTTCGGTGGTATTATAGAAAGGTTGCATTCCCATTTCTGAAATCTGCAGGTTGCTGGCATCATCCATGTCTGGATGGGCAAACTGATAGCGGCCGCCAAAGAGGGCTGGTTTGCCGAAGACGATGTATTCGGTACCTACATGATAGGTCTTGAGAATGTACTGGGAACTGCGGAACCAGACTAAATCGACCACGCCGAAGCCATCGGAGAAATGGGCAACAAGACGCTTGTTGCGTTTGCCAGTATCAAACTCCTCGTAACTTAGTATTCGGCCTTTGATCTGGACATAAGGCATGTCGGGGGTGAGTTCGCTGATGTGGAAAATCCTCGAACGATCTACATATTTATAAGGGTAGTATTCCAGCAAGTCACCATAGGAGCTGATACCGAGCTCCTTGCTCAGTATCTCTTTCTTTTTGGGTCCTACGCCGGGCAGGAACATGATGTCTTGGTCTAAAATACTACTCATATTTTTAAGTGAAGAGAGAAGAATTCTCTTGTTCTTATTCTGATAACAATGCTTCAGCTATCTTGATGTCGAATGGGGTGGTGATCTTGATATTCTCTCGATTTCCATCCACCATCGCTACCTGACAGCCGAGACTTTCTACAACGGATGCATCGTCGGTAAACTGTTCCTTGTAACCCTGGTTGAAGGCCTGTTTTGCCAAACTGATGTCGAAGGTCTGTGGAGTCTGCACGATGCGATAATCATCACGGAGCACATTCTTGCCACCGCCACGCTTGTCAATATATCTCAGGGTTTCAGTCACCGCATAGACAGGGATGGCTGCATATTCCTCGCGTGCCGTCTCGTAGCATTCGCTGATGACGTCGGTAGAGACGAATGGGCGCACACCATCATGGATTCCTACCACACCGTCCTCTCCATCGGGGATGAGTGCAAGTCCGTTTTTCGAAGACTGGAAGCGGGTGTCGCCACCATTGGCAATCTGATGTTTGATATCGAAATGATGCTCATCGCAAAGCTGGTGCCAGTATTCCTGCTGGCTCTCCGGCAATACCAAGATGATATTCAGATGCTCATCGTATTCATGAAAGCGCTCGATGGTGCGCATCAGGATAGGCTTGCCTGCTACTGGCAAGAACTGCTTGGGAATCTCACTTCCCATGCGGAGACCTTTGCCCCCGGCTACTATAATTACGTAATCCATATTTTTCTTTTTACTTGCTCTTCATGAGATGATCATACATCATTCCGTCCTGCAGGGCAGCCACGGTTTCCTTGCTCACGAAATAACTCAATATCTGGTAGGCATAAGGAAGGGTGGCTGCAGGACCTTCACCTGTAATCACATTGCCGTCTTCCTGGAAGAGTGTGCCTGTATATTCTGTGCTGGTATCGAAATACTGTTCGAAACCAGGATAGCAGGTAGCTTTCTTGCCGTCGAGGATGCCTGTGCTGGCCAATACCATAGGTGCTGCGCAGATGGCACCTACACGTTTGCCTGCCTTGTGCTGGGCGATGAGTGCCTGGCGTACTCCCTCATGCTCATTGAGGTTGGTGCTGCCCGGCATTCCACCAGGAATCATCAGCATATCGGCATCTTCAAAACTCTCAACATCCTCGAAACGGAGGTCGGCCTTGATGGTAACTCCGTGGGAAGTTTCCACAAATTCACTACCGGTAACGCTGACCGTCTTGATATCTACGCCTCCTCTGCGGAGGATGTCAACAGGAGCCAAACCTTCGATTTCCTCGAAGCCATTGGCAAGAAATTCATATACCTTTGCCATAATTTTATCTTTTTTGTTGAATAATTCGATTTATATTATTACCTTTGCAAAAGTAACAATAATAATTGAAATGACAAAACAAATGGCAGAACAACATTTGAAATTTGCAATATTTGGCAATGAATACCAGGCTAAGAAGTCGGTTTCCATCGAAACTATCCTGGCTTTTCTGGAAAAGAAGAAGGCTGAGATCTATGTGGAAAATGCTTATTACGACTTTCTCGTACGCGACCTCCATCTGGATGTGAAGGTGGCGGGTGTCTTCGAGGATTACAACTTCGATGTGGATTACGTCATCTCCATGGGCGGCGACGGAACCTTCCTCAAGGCTGCCAGCAAGGTGGGGGCGAAGGGAACTCCTATCATCGGTATCAACATGGGCCGATTGGGATTCCTTGCTGATGTGTTGCCAAGCGAAATAGAGACTGCACTGGACAGCCTCTATGCTGGGGAATGCCAGATAGAGGAACATGCGGTTATCCAGGTAGAGGCGAGGGGCGGCGTATTGGCTGGCAATCCTTTTGCCCTCAATGATATTGCCGTTTTGAAGCGTGATGATGCCTCCATGATTTCCATCCGTACTCATGTGGATGGGGAATTTTTGGTTACCTATCAGGCGGATGGTCTGATCGTTACCACGCCTACGGGTTCTACTGCCTATAATCTCTCCAATGGCGGACCTATCATCATCCCGCAGAGTGGAAGTCTCTGCCTCACTCCTGTTGCTCCGCACAGTCTGAATATCCGTCCTATCGTAATCAATGATACGGCTGAAATCCAACTGGACATTGAGAGTCGCAGTCATAATTATCTCGTGGCTATCGATGGAAGAAGCGAGCGAATGACGGAGGAAACCAGTCTCGTCATCCGCAAGGCTGCGCATTCTATCAAAATCGTGAAGCAGCGCAACCAGCGTTATTTCTCTACGCTGAGAGAGAAACTGATGTGGGGCGCTGACCAGAGGGAAAGATGAATTTAAGTGAAGAGTGAAGAGGGAAGAATTCAAATGCTTAGATGGATGAAGATATTCAAGGTTCCAAAGTTTAAGTATGATGCCAAGACCTTGCTGATTTGGCTTTGGCAGGCATGGCGTGGCAACCAGTTGCAGGCTGTCCTCAATGCTTCCGTGGGTTTGCTCTCGGTGGGAGTGAGTCTGGCACAGGTTTGGGCGGTTAAGCGTGCCATAGATGTTGCTTCTCATGTGGTGGAAGGCGATATCTATTGGGCTGTTGCTCTCATGGGCTTCCTGATTCTTGCCGACTTCGCCCTGAATGTTTCTTCCGTCTGGATTCGTAATCTCTTGGGCATCAAGGCGCAAAACCGTATGCAGCAGCGCATGCTCGATCGTATCCTCCGTTCTGAATGGCACGGTAGGGAAAAGATGCATTCGGGAGATGTGCTCAACCGACTGGAGACGGACGTGAGCAATGTGGTGAATTTCCTGACGGAGACCATCCCGAATACGCTGAGCGTATTAGCGATGTTTCTCGGTGCCTTCTTCTATCTTTTCTCGATGGACAAGGTGCTCTCTATCGTTATCGTCATCATGATTCCGATTTTCTTGGCTTTCTCCAAAATCTATGTGGGAAAGATGCGCCAACTGACCCGCCAGGTGCGTGATTCAGACAGTAAGGTGCAGAGTGTGCTGCAGGAAACTATCCAGCATCGTATGCTCATCAAGACCTTGGAGAAGGATGATGCGATGGTGGATAAACTTGAGAATACACAGAAGGAATTGCGTGGACACGTGGTGAAGCGTACGATGTTTAGCGTGTTCAGTAATCTGATAGTCAACTTCGGTTTTGCCTTAGGTTATCTCGTGGCTTTCCTTTGGGCGGCCATTCGTATGAGTGCCGGCAGTCTGAGCTTCGGAGGCATGACGGCTTTCCTGCAGTTGGTCAATAAGATACAGGTTCCGGCAAGAAACCTTACCAAGTTGGTTCCTGCCTTCGTGAGTGTCTTTACGGCAGCAGAGCGACTGATGGAACTGGAGGAAAATCCGCTGGAGGAACAGGGAGAGCCAATCCTGATTCCTTCGCCTTGCGGCATCCGATTGCAGGATGTCTGCTACAGTTATAAGTTGGCTGAGGCTTCTCCAGAGGAAAAAATCTTGTATCAGAACCAGCCATTGGACAAGACGAATATCATCAATCATCTGAGTTTTGATTTCCGTCCGGGCAGCTGTACGGCTATTTTGGGAGAAACGGGTGCAGGAAAAACTACGCTTATCCGTCTGCTTTTGGCCTTGCTCCGTCCTCAGCATGGAAAAGTTGAGATTTATCATTCGTCGAAAAAGCAGGGAGAACTGTCGCCTCGCCACCGTTGCAACTTCGTATATGTTCCTCAGGGCAATACCCTGATGAGTGGAACCATCCGTGATAATCTGAGATTAGGCAAGTTGAATGCAACTGATGAGGAGATGCAGGCAGCTTTGCATACGAGTTGTGCCGACTTTGTGATGGAATTGCCACAAGGACTCGATACGGTTTGCAGCGAGCAGGGAGGAGGCTTGAGCGAGGGGCAGGCACAGCGTATTGCCATAGCCCGAAGTCTGTTGCGCAATCGCAGCATCATGCTTTTTGATGAGGCTACGAGTGCATTGGATCCAGAAACCGAGCGTCAACTCCTTCAGAATATCTTGGCTTCGCATGATAAGACCGTTATCTTCATCACGCATCGCCCTGCCGTAGTAGATTATTGTGATCAGGTATTGAAAATAGAGCGCACCCCGAGATAGAACGTATTTGAAGCAGTCAGGTAAGCGACCGCTTCTTTGCGAAGTGGATTTGTATTCAGTATGCATGAGAAGATTGGGTGTGCCTAAGTTGTAGGAGTAATAACCATCTTGGGCTCACCAATTTCCTCTTTGAGGTATTCGTAAATGTAGAGCGGACTTTGAATATACAATCCAGTCTCTGTATCTGTTAGTTTTTTGTAAATTTTGGAATTATAAATGGTATCGAAAGCATCAAGTATATTCATGCCATAGTCTTCTTGTAGAAGGGAAACGATTTTTTCGACATCACAATTTATAATAAACTCTATTTTATTGTCGTTTTGTTTCATAATCTTTTCAGTTTTGAGATTGCCTTTTCTGTTCCGAAAAAATATTGTCTGTTTAACTTCTTAAATTCTAATCGTTTTACAAGTTCTTCAATAGTTATGAAATGCATCATAAACAAGTTGATTTGAAAGACAACACCATCGTCAGCAATAGGACCAACAACTACATCGTAATTGTGTGTGTACTTGCCTCTTGCATTTCTATTGGCAACAATAAATTCTGCCCATTCGTTTGATATTCCGTCAAAGATTTTTGTACTCAATTCTTCTGACGAAAGAAGTTTCTCGTCAAATTCATATTCTTGTATTATGGGGGAGCCTTTATCTTCGAATTTTGCACGTCTGATAGCCATATCTACCGCTTGCTGCTTAATGTCTGTCAGATAGAATCCACGCCCAAAGTCCTTGTTGGGTTTACATTTTTTGAAATCTATTTCTGAGAAATCAATATTAGTACCATGGTATAGTTTCATCAGATAGTTCCTCCGTATCTTCTGCTAATGGTTTGTATATCTTCGAGAGCATCATTTAATGAGAGTGTGTGCTCTGCAGCATAACATTCGTCAAGAAATGCCAAAGCCTTATGCTCCTTTAAGTAATTGAAAGACATGCTTGCTGGCATTCCGAACTTTCGTCCGAATTCAACAATACACATATTTATATATCTTATTTTATCCATATGCGATCCTCCATATAAAGTTTTTGCAATTCTGCCGCAAATTTACATTTTTTTTATGTAATCACCAAGCTTTATGCCAAGAAACGTTCTTTGTTTCATTCCTTTTTCGCCAATTTACACTATGTAGTCAACTAAATATAGGAACTTCAGACTGACCAAGGCTTGGGCAACCTTGCTTAATGCGGTTTCTTGACTTTGTAAAATAGCAAAAGAGGTATTGCCCGAAAACGCTTTTTGGGAATACCTCTTTTAAACCTAAAACAAAACCAACTAACTAATAAAAATTGTATGCCTAAACTAAATGCTATTTATTGTATTCTGCTGTAACATCCTTCACTTTATAGTTCTTTCCTTCCTTGGATGCTTCGATTTCAAAGTAAGCCGTAGTGGTGAGACCTGTTATATCTACAGTCTGCGGCTTACCTGTACCACTACCATTATTGAATATGATATTCACCAACTCGGTTGCATTATCAATGCTGACTTCCTTGTAGTACCATGTCTTTCCACCAATGGTCTTTGTTTCTGTCATCTTTTCACCAGGCCACTCAACAGATGGAGCTTTCTTCCATGTATAGCAGTATAATGGATTCCATTTCACAGCATCGGCATTCACATAAACCATAAATTTATATGCCTTGAACTTCTCAATCGTATATTGATGAGTGGCGATATTTCTTACTTCACCATTCACAAGCAAGCCAACCTTCAAGGTACAAGTTCCATTGATGCTGATTTCCTTACCACTTTCTACAGTTGTGCTCTTTGCAGTAGGGGTAGAGCCGTCCAAGGTATAAACCAATTTAGCTCCCTCTGTCTGGCTGACTGCAGTAAGTGTGGTCTTGAAACCTTCCTCGTATGAGCCGGAAGGCACGTCGGTCCAAGAGGTTTCTGCATCATTAGAGAGGAAATAGGCATAGTGATAACCGGAAAGAATCTTTGTATAGCCTGTTTCTCCTGCATATTTATCAGCATCATTACCTACAGCCACAAGAAGTTTGTGCTTCTTACCAGTCACTTCATTGACATATAAAGTATTCTGGCATTTCTTGTTTGCGTAATTGCTCATATTGGTGATGCCAGCATATTTACGAGCAGCAATCATCTCCTTCAACTCAGGCTTGTAATCTCTCCAGTGTGGCTGGAAGATACAAGGTGTTCCTGGCATGGCGAGCATATAGGCATTGGCTGCAAGCGTATCCCGCTTAAGAGGATCCAACTGCTCATCTGCAGAGCGATACTGGGTATCATGATTCTCGACGAAAGTAACTGCATAACGACGATAATTGGCATCGTGCATGAGATTTTCGTTGCTGCTCAACTTTGTCCAGTTTGGAGCTGCAACAACCTTATTATCTCTTACGCCGATAGCGTCACGAACATTATAACGGAACTGGAAGTCGAAGGCTGCGCTCTTCTTGTTAGTTCTGTTTATCCAACTTTCTATTTTGTCGTTACCATCCCAGTATTCACCTACAGAGTATTCTACACCTGTGGCATCATTATAGTCGGCAACATGGCTGCCATCGAAACCTTTCACCATATCATAGCGGAAACCGGTGTAACCCAAATCATCCTTCAGATATTTCAGATATGCTTTGATTACCTTCTGCACATTTTCGCTCTTGTGGTCAATGTCACGGCAACCTCCAAAGTCGGTTCCCTCATCATTGTTCTGGCTGAGGCTTACCCCGTCTGTGGCAGCCTGGGTTGCTGTAGTTCCGCCATCATCATTCTTGCAGATGTCTGTAGGTTGCATCTGATAGGTCACACCCTTGTATGTTTCAGCAGGGAAATTATACCAGCCCTCCGTATTGCGGTGGTTGACCACTACATCAGCTATTGCGCCTATACCAGCGGCTTTAAACTTGGTAATCAGATTTCTGAGTTCAGCCTCAGATCCGAATGATGAGTTCTGATTGAAATAATAATATGGCATATAGCCCATCACCTGGGTGGTTTCTATACATTTTCCACTTTGTGGAAGCCATACAAGATCAATGTAGCCTTTCAGGTCATCAACTTGGTTGGCTAAGACCTTCCATTGTGACTCATTATAAGAATCCCAGGAAAATCCTTGCAGCATCACACCGCTATAGTCGTTTGCCCAACCTTGTGAAGTGAGAACAGGTTCTGGCTCAGGCTCTGGTTTTGGAGTTGGGGTAGGAGTAGGAGTTGGCTCTGGAATATCAGGGTCGTTGCTACTTGAACAAGCTCCGAGAGTGAGTGCCATTGCGGCGAGGAGGGTGAAATATAATTTCTTCATGTTAATATACTTTTGATTGTTAATCTATTTTTATCGTATAGGTTTGTATTGTTATTACGGTGGCAAAGATACGATATTTTTGATTAGCCTGTATCATTGATTGATGCAAATCAAGTGAATAAATCATGCAAACGTTTGCACAAATTGCTCATGGCATAAAGTGGAATTACATCTACATGATGACTGCCATTTTGACTTATACCCATAGTATCTTGGGCTCACCTATTTCCGCTTTGAGGTATTATTCAGCTAACTGAGGAAACGAAATTCGGCCAACTGAGGAAATAAAATCCAGCCAACTGAGGAAATATTGAAAAAAAGTTGTATCTTTGCATGCGAATCAACAAATATTTGAAATATGGAATACAAACATAGAATTGCAGACCAAATGCTGGCAAAGAAATTGGCAAGCAAGGGAGCTATTTTGATAGAAGGTCCCAAATGGTGTGGAAAAACTACCACCGCCGAACAGCAGGCCAATAGTATCCTGTATATGGATAATCCTGCCTCATTGGAAACCAATCTACAGATGGCAGAGATAGATGCTTCTGTTTTATTGGAGGGCGAAACGCCAAGGCTTATTGATGAATGGCAACTGGCACCCAAACTTTGGGATGCCATCAGATTTGAAGTTGACCATCGTCATGACGTAGGACAGTTTGTCTTGACTGGTTCCGCAGTTCCGGCTGATGAAAAGGATATGCATCATTCAGGAACAGGGCGATTCAGTTGGCTAACTATGCGCCCTATGAGTCTTTATGAGTCAGGTGAATCAAATGGAAAGGTAAGTTTGGCAAATCTATTTGAAACACCAGAAAAGATAGTTGCTATTAACAAACTGAAGATAGACGACCTGGCGTATCTCATTTGTCGAGGTGGATGGCCATTTGCTTGTAGTTTACAAGATAAAGCTGCCTTGGAGCAAGCCTTTGATTATGTAGATGCAGTCATCAAAAAAGATGTTTCGCGTGTGGATGGAGTGAATCGCAACGCTACAACCACCAGATTGCTCTTGCGTTCATACGCCCGGAATCAAGGTTCGCAAGCAACAATTGGCACGATTGTGGCAGATATGATGACAAATGATGAAAATGAAATTAGCGTGAAGACCGCAGGCAGCTATTTGGAAGCTTTGCGCAAGATATTTGTCATAGAAGATTCTGAAGCCTGGAATCCTAACCTGCGCTCTAAGACGTCTATCCGTACGGCAAATACCCGTTACTTCATTGATCCATCTATAGGAACGGCAGTATTGGGATTAGGTCCTAAAGATCTTATCAATGATCTCAATACGATGGGACTCTTTTTTGAAACCCTTTGTGTTCGAGATTTACGAGTCTTTGCTGACGCTTTGGATGGAGAAGTGTATCATTATCGTGATAAAAACGGGTTGGCATGTGATGCCGTGGTGCATCTGCGCAATGGAAAATATGGACTTGTTGAAGTAAAATTAGGTGGCGATAAACTCATCAACGAGGGTGCTGCAAATCTTCTAACTCTTGCAGGTAAAATTAATACAGAAAAAATGAATGAGCCTTCCTACATGATGGTACTCACGGGAACAGGCGATTTTGCTTATCGAAGAAAAGATGGTGTATTTGTGGTTCCTATTGGTTGTCTGAAAGACTAATTCTTCAAAGAAAGCACATTATAAGCTCTAACGAATCGCATCGTTAAGTTGCAACGAATCGCTTCTTCGTCCGTCTGTAATTTTCGAGGAATTTGGTTTCATTTTTTCTGTCCATGTACCCACTTTTATTTTTCCCTGCCCACGGAAAAATTCTTGCGTGGGCAGGGAG
>ERZ773187.1112-NODE-1112-length-22003-cov-11.113860_pt1 | contig 22003 bp, 15 predicted proteins | sample MGYA00511242_ERZ773187 | MGnify/ENA primary metagenome ERZ773187 (study PRJEB29015, sample SAMEA2737744) | human gut metagenome | biome: human gut; feature: human-associated habitat; material: faeces | place: China | collected 2012 ... | reverse complement strand
GTAAAGTCACTGCAGTTGACGCTAAAGGCGCAACCGTAGAACTGGCTGACGGCGTTGAAGGTTACCTGCGCGCTTCCGAAGCTTCCCGTGACCGCGTTGAAGATGCAACTCTGGTTCTGAGCGTTGGTGACGACGTTGAAGCTAAGTTCACCGGTGTTGACCGTAAGAACCGTGCAATCAGCCTGTCTGTTCGTGCTAAAGACGAAGCTGATGAGAAAGATGCAATCGCAACTGTTAACAAACAGGAAGATGCAAACTTCTCTAACAACGCAATGGCTGAAGCTTTCAAAGCAGCTAAAGGCGAGTAATTCAAGTAATCCGATTCCTTTGAGCTATAACGCAGTTACGGCTCTAAGGATAACGAGTCTACTTGACAGATTGCAGGATTCGTCCTGTAATCAATAACAAAGGGCGGCTACGGCCGCCCTTGTTTAATAAGCTGTTCAGCTAATAGGTTTGAAGGAACCGGAGGAATCATGACCAAGTCAGAATTGATCGAAAGACTTGCCAGCCAGCAATCACACATCCCTGCAAAAGCTGTCGAAGATGCAGTGAAAGAGATGCTTGAGCATATGGCCTCGACTCTGGCACAGGGCGAGCGCATTGAAATCCGCGGTTTCGGAAGTTTTTCACTGCACTATCGTGCACCACGCACCGGGCGTAACCCGAAGACTGGCGATAAAGTAGAGCTGGAAGGTAAATACGTTCCGCACTTCAAGCCGGGTAAAGAATTGCGCGATCGCGCCAATATTTATGGCGACTGATTCTGCCCTGCTGGCGTGAATGAGTTGTTGAAGAAAAGCACCTGCGGGTGCTTTTTTTTCGTCTTAAATTCCTCTTCCTGAAAGAACCGCGCAATTTTTAGTGCAACCTTGCAATCATCTTGAAAACTTTTCGTACGCGCTTCCTTATTCATCTTAAGCCATATGACCAGGACTGAATGACCCGGCACACTCCCTGCTAACAGGGAGGTGGAAATGAGTCTGACTGCACTATCAACATGCGTCATCCTGGCGATCGTGCCATTGCTATGGCTGCTTGCGTTGCCAGATTTACATGTTATTCAGGCTATCGCCTTCGCAGGGGCCATCGGTGCCTGGTGTCGCTATCGGCCTGTGCGGTTGACCGGCTTCTGGCTTCTCTTTATGGCCTGGGGGCTGCTTGCCGGGCAGGCGATAGTCTGGCCGATGACCCACCTGACCAAAGGCCGGCAGGAGGCCGAGGTCATTCTTACCGCCAGCGATGGTGACACTACGCACCGGGCGAAAATTATCCGCATCAATGGTCAACGCCTCTCACCTGCCGTCGGGGTGAAGCTCTATAGTCAGGCGCTTCCCCAGGCCGGGTGTGCAGGGCAACGCTGGCGCATGACGCTCGCCTTGCGTCCAGTGCATGGACAGCTCAATGAAGGGGGTTTTGACGCGCAGCGCCATGCCCTGTCACAACATTTACCGTTGACCGGGCGTTTCACGCACGCCCAGCTGCTGGATGCCCGATGCAGTCTGCGTGCCCGCTATCTCGCCTCTCTGAGTGCGACGCTTGAGCCATATCAATGGGGAGCCGTCATGCTGGGATTAGGCATGGGGGAGCGGCTGACGGTCAAGCCAGAAGTAAATGACCTGATGCGGGAAACCGGTACATCCCACCTGATGGCGATTTCTGGATTACATATTGCGCTGGCCGCATCAGCTCTCTGGCTTTTGGTGCGTGCTTTCCAGTTTTTTATCCCTGTACATCGAATAGGCTGGCGAAGCCCGCTAGTTGCCGGTTTTTGCTTTGCTACATTTTACGCGGGGCTGACCGGTATGCAGCCTCCAGCGCTGCGTACCGTGGTATCGCTGGCGGTTTGCCTCGCCTTACAACTCAGCGGGCGACGCTGGTCATCCTGGCAGGTATGGCGGGTTTGCATAGCCGCGATCCTGTTTGTCGATCCGCTGGCTGTGCTCTCTCATAGCCTGCTGCTTTCCGCCTTTGCGGTAGCGGCGCTTATCTTCTGGTTTCAGTGGTTGCCCGTGACGAATAGGAGGTTACCCCGGGGAGTGCAGTCCATTGCGAACTTGCTGCATCTACAGTTGGGAATGCTGTTTTTACTACTGCCCCTGCAGGTTGCGTTGTTTCATGGTTTCAGCCTTTCTTCGCTGGCGGCGAACCTGGTTGCCGTACCGCTGGTCACTTTTGTCGCGGTACCGCTCATTTTGCTGGGAATGTTTTGCCATCTTGTGGCCCTGAGCATGGTTGAAAATGGGCTGTGGATGGTCACTGATGCCGTACTTGATCTGCTGTTCAGGTTTTTGAAAATTCTGCCCAATGGCTGGATTGGGGTAGACAATCGGTGGACCGGGCTGGCACTCCTTCCCTGGCTTGCGCTTATCGGCTGGCGGATGCGCGTCTGGAAGAGCTCGCCGGTACTCGGTCTGGTGGTCATCATTGTGTTCACGTTCCCGTTTTGGCGAGCCAGGCACGATAACAGCTGGGCACTGCATATGTTGGATGTTGGACAGGGGCTGGCTATGGTCATTGAACGTCAGGGCAGGGCGGTGCTTTATGACACAGGCCCAGCGTGGCCGGGGGGAGACAGCGCTCAACTGCACATTATTCCCTGGCTACGCTGGCATCATTTATATCCTGACGGCGTTATTCTCAGTCACGATCATCTGGATCACGCCGGAGGCCTGAACACTTTGCGCAAAACCTGGCCAGATATGTGGGTTCGTAGTCCGCTGCGTCAGGAAGACCATATGCCCTGTTTTCGCGGTGAACGCTGGCAATGGCAGGGGCTGACCTTTACCGCACACTGGCCTGTCGATGCCGTTCGCTGGCGCGTAAATAATCGCTCCTGCGTGGTGAAAGTGGATGACGGGGTACACAGCGTATTATTAACAGGCGATATTGAAGCTGAGGCGGAAAAGGCGATGCTGAGTCACCACTGGCAATATCTTCCGTCTACACTTATCCAGGTGCCTCACCACGGGAGCAATACCTCCTCAACGCTGCCTTTGATACAGCGCGTTAATGGGCATATCGCACTGGTCTCTGCTTCACGATTTAACGCCTGGCGCTTGCCGTCGGTGAAAGTGGCAAATCGCTATCGTAAGGAGGGTTATCAGTGGGTCACTACGCCCCAGAGCGGGGAAATCACGGTGACGTTTACACCGCAAGCGTGGCAAATCCAACGTTTACGATATCAATATTTCCGTCGTTGGTATCATCAGTGGTTTGGCGTGCCCGGCGATAACGGGTAGAATATGCGGCTATTTCAACAAATGCTGGTTTTATGAATGCATAACGATAAAGATCTCTCCACGTGGCAGACCTTCCGCCGTCTCTGGCCGATGATTGCACCTTTCAAGCCTGGTCTGATCGTGGCAGCCGTCGCGTTAATTCTCAACGCTGCCAGCGATACTTTCATGCTATCGCTTCTCAAGCCACTGTTGGACGAGGGTTTTGGTAAAACGGATCGCTCTGTGCTGCTGTGGATGCCTTTGGTGGTTATCGGCCTGATGGTCATGCGTGGTATCACCAGCTATGTCTCTAGCTACTGCATCTCCTGGGTGTCAGGAAAAGTGGTAATGACGATGCGCCGCCGTCTGTTCAGCCACATGATGGGCATGCCGGTCTCCTTCTTCGACAAGCAGTCCACCGGGACGCTGTTGTCGCGCATTACCTACGACTCAGAACAAGTTGCCTCTTCCTCTTCGGGCGCGCTGATTACCGTGGTGCGTGAAGGCGCGTCGATTATCGGCCTGTTCATCATGATGTTTTACTACAGCTGGCAGCTGTCGCTGATACTCATCGTACTCGCCCCGGTTGTCTCTATCGCCATTCGCGTCGTCTCCAAACGTTTCCGCAATATCAGTAAAAATATGCAGAACACCATGGGACAAGTGACCACCAGCGCAGAGCAGATGCTGAAAGGCCACAAAGAGGTGCTGATCTTCGGCGGTCAGGAAGTTGAAACCAAACGCTTCGATAAGGTCAGCAACAAAATGCGTACCCAGGGGATGAAAATGGTTTCCGCTTCATCCATCTCCGATCCAATCATTCAGCTGATTGCCTCCCTTGCCCTGGCGTTTGTACTGTATGCTGCGAGCTTCCCAAGCGTGATGGAAACCCTGACGGCCGGTACGATTACCGTTGTCTTCTCGTCAATGATTGCCCTGATGCGCCCGCTCAAATCGCTGACTAACGTCAACGCGCAGTTCCAGCGCGGTATGGCAGCCTGCCAGACGCTGTTCAGTATCCTCGATTCAGAGCAGGAGAAAGACGAAGGGACGCGCGTGATTGAACGTGCAAAAGGCAATGTCCAGTTCCGCAACGTCACCTTTACCTACCCGGGCCGTGAAGCGCCTGCGCTGCGTAATATCAATCTGGATATTCCGGAAGGTAAAACCGTGGCACTGGTTGGCCGGTCTGGTTCGGGTAAATCGACCATCGCTAGTCTGATGACCCGTTTTTACGATATCGATGAGGGTGAGATTTTACTCGATGGGCACGATTTGCGGGAATATACCCTGCAGTCGCTGCGTAACCAGGTTGCGCTGGTTTCTCAGAACGTCCACCTGTTCAATGATACCGTTGCCAATAACATCGCCTATGCCCGTACAGAAGAGTACAGCCGCGAGCAGATCGAAAACGCTGCCCGTATGGCCTATGCGATGGACTTTATCAATAAGATGGATAACGGTCTTGATACCGTTATTGGTGAAAACGGCGTGCTGCTCTCCGGCGGTCAGCGTCAACGTATCGCGATTGCCCGCGCGCTGCTGCGTGATAGTCCGATACTGATTCTCGACGAAGCCACCTCTGCGCTCGATACCGAGTCAGAGCGTGCCATTCAGTCGGCACTGGATGAGCTGCAGAAAAACCGTACCTCGCTGGTGATTGCGCACCGTCTCTCTACCATCGAACAGGCCGATGAGATTGTGGTGGTGGAAGATGGCGTCATTGTTGAGCGCGGCAGCCATGCCGATCTGCTTGAACAACGCGGTGTCTATGCTCAGCTTCATAAGATGCAGTTTGGCGCATGATTGCCCGCATCTGGTCCGGTGAGTCACCCCTGTGGCTGTTGCTGTTACCGCTCTCCTGGCTGTATGGCCTGGTGAGCGGTCTCATACGCCTCAGCTACAGGCTGGGCCTGAAAAAAGCATGGCGTGCTCCCGTGCCCGTGGTGGTCGTTGGAAATCTTACCGCCGGTGGCAACGGCAAAACGCCGGTTGTTATCTGGCTGGTAGAGCAGTTAACGCGTCAGGGGATTCGCGTGGGCGTTGTCTCACGGGGTTATGGCGGCAAAGCGGCTATCTATCCTCTGGTGCTTAATGCGCAGACAACGACAGCAGAAGCTGGCGATGAACCGGTATTAATCTTCCAGCGTACCGGAGTGCCGGTGGCGGTGTCCCCGGTACGTAGCGAAGCCGTACAGGCGCTGCTGGAACATTCTCCGGTACAGCTGGTCATTACCGATGACGGTCTGCAGCACTACGCGCTGGCGCGTGATAAAGAGATAGTGGTCGTGGACGGTGTCCGTCGTTTTGGGAATGGCTGGTGGTTGCCTGCCGGGCCGATGCGCGAGCGGGCTTCCCGTTTAGATTCCGTCGATGCGATTATCGTCAATGGCGGCGCGGCCCAGGCGGGTGAGATCCCGATGCGGCTGCAGCCGGGGCTGGCAGTTAATCTGCTCAGCGGTGAACGTCGTAACGTGGCTGAACTCCCGGGCCTGGTTGCGATGGCGGGCATTGGCCATCCGCCGCGCTTCTTCGCCACCCTGGAGCAGTGCGGCGCCACGCTGGTAAAAAAAATCCCGCTGGCTGACCATCAGGCAGTGAGCCAGCAGCAGGTTGCGGCGATGACCACTTCGGGCCAGACATTAATCATGACCGAAAAAGACGCCGTAAAATGTCGCCCCTTTGCGCGTGATAACTGGTGGTATTTGCCTGTCGATGCAGAGTTAGAGGGCAAGCGCCCTGAAAAACTGCTTCTGGAACTGATCGCCCTCGCGCGCCAGGCTAATGAGGTCACCACCGCGCATTAACTGACAGGACACGCTATGGCTCTCCCCTGGCTTACGCTTTCAGCTGCACGTCATCTTCATCTTTCTGCCCAGGGGCTGCTAAAAAAGCCTCGCCGCCGCGCAAAGCCTACGGACATCCTTCCTGCCATTCAACGCATGTCGTTGCTGCAAATCGATACCATCAATATTGTCGCCCGCAGCCCTTACCTGGTGCTCTTCAGTCGTCTTGGTGCGTATTCGCCTGAGTGGCTTGATAACGCCCTCAGTAACGGCGAACTGATGGAGTACTGGGCCCATGAGGCCTGCTTTCTGCCGCGCAGTGATTTTGCCCTGGTGCGCCATCGCATGCGCGCCCCGGACAAGATGGGCTGGAAATACCGCAAAGAGTGGATGGAACAACACGCCCAGGAAATTAAAGCGCTGACAGAGCATATCCAGCAAAACGGCCCGGTCCGTTCCGCTGACTTTGAACATCCGCGTAAAGGTGCCAGCGGCTGGTGGGAGTGGAAGCCCCATAAACGCCATCTCGAAGGACTCTTTACCGCCGGGGAAGTGATGGTGATCGCGCGGCGGAATTTCCAGCGAGTCTACGATTTGACCCACCGGGTGATGCCGCACTGGGACGATGAGCGGGATATGCTCTCTCAGAGCGCGGCTGAAGCTATCATGCTGGAAAACAGCGCCTGCAGTCTGGGCATTTTTCGCCCGCAATGGCTGGCCGATTATTATCGGCTGCGCCAGCCAGCCCTGGCGCCCCTTTTGCAGGAGTGGCAGGCGCAACAGCGGATCATTCCCGTGGAGGTAGAGTCGTTAGGCGCAATGTGGCTGCATAGTGATCTGCTACCTGAACTGGAACTCGCGCTGGCGGGAAAACTGACAGCAACCCACAGTGCGGTTTTATCCCCCTTTGACCCGGTAGTATGGGACCGCAAACGCGCCGAACAGTTTTTTGATTTTAGCTATCGGCTGGAGTGTTATACCCCGGCTCCCAAACGCCAGTATGGCTATTTTGTCCTGCCCTTGCTGCATAAAGGGCAGCTGGTGGGGCGAATGGATGCCAAAATGCACCGTAAAGCTGGCGAGCTTGAGATTATTTCTCTCTATCTGGAAGAGGGGACGCGAGTCACCGCCGGGCTGGAGAAGGGGCTGCGCGCCGCAATAACCGAATTTGCTGCCTGGCAGGGCGCAACGCGCGTTCGGCTGGGTCAACTGCCGCACGGTCTGTTTGTTAGCTGTCGAAGTGGCTGGGAAATAGACGCGGTCTGAAAAAGGAATATGGTAAGCTTTAGCCATAACCTATACGGAGGAATCATGGATCACCGTTTACTTGAAATCATTGCCTGCCCGGTGTGCAACGGCAAACTCTATTACAGCCAGGATAAGCAGGAACTTATCTGCAAAGTGGATAGCCTGGCGTTCCCACTGCGTGACGGGATCCCTGTCCTGCTGGAAACCGAAGCCCGCGCGCTGGCGGCAGAAGAGAGCAAACCATGAGTTTTGTGGTCATCATTCCTGCGCGTTTTGCCTCCACCCGTCTGCCGGGTAAACCGCTGGTCGATATCAATGGCAAGCCCATGATTGTGCATGTCCTTGAGCGTGCGCGGGAATCGGGTGCCGAGCGTGTGATCGTGGCAACCGACCATGAAGAGGTGGCTCGTGCGGTGGAAGCCGCCGGGGGCGAAGTGTGCATGACCCGTGCCGATCATCAGTCTGGTACCGAACGTCTGGCCGAGGTGGTTGAGAAGTGCGGTTTTAGCGACGACACGGTCATTGTTAACGTCCAGGGCGATGAGCCCATGATCCCGGCGGTGATTATCCGTCAGGTCGCGGAAAATCTTGCGCAGCGTCAGGTTGGAATGGCCACGCTGGCGGTGCCCATTCACAGTGCGGAAGAGGCATTTAACCCTAACGCCGTAAAAGTGGTGATGGATGCCGAAGGCTACGCGCTCTACTTCTCCCGCGCGACCATTCCATGGGATCGCGACCGTTTTGCCGCTTCGCGCGAAACCGTGGGCGATACTTTTCTCCGTCATCTGGGGATCTACGGCTACCGCGCCGGATTTATCCGCCGCTATGTGACCTGGGCTCCGAGCCCGCTGGAGCAGATCGAATTGCTTGAGCAGCTGCGCGTGCTCTGGTACGGCGAGAAGATCCATGTCGCCGTGGCCGAACAGGTGCCCGGGACAGGAGTTGATACCCAGGAAGATCTTGAGCGCGTTCGCGCAGAGTTACGCTAATCCCGCCCATCCCCTCCGTCGAGGGGATTTTTCGCTTCATTTGATGAAATCTTTTCCCGGATTGATCTCAGAAGGGTGACATCCGTCGTCCGTGCGCCCATTATAAAAGCAGTAGTCTTGATGGGGGTAATCTCAAATGGAACAGCTGCGAGTGGAGCTCAGCCATCTGCTGGGAGAAAAATTGAGCCGCGTGGAGTGTGTCCACGAAAAGGCCGATACCACGCTCTGGTCTCTGTATGACAGCCAGGGTAATCCGCTGCCGCTACTGGCCAGAAGTTTCTCCTCCCCGGACGTTGCCCGGCAGCTGGCGTGGAAGATCTCCATGCTGGCGCGCAGCGGTACCGTGCGCATGCCCACGGTTTACGGTGTCATGACCCATGAGGATCATCCCGGCCCGGATGTATTACTGATTGAACGTCTGCGCGGGGTCTCTGTTGAAGCCCCGGCGCGCACGCCGGATCGCTGGGAACAACTTAAAGATCAGATCGTCGAGGCGCTGCTATCCTGGCATCGACACGATAGTGGCGGGCTGGTCGGCCCGGTCGACAGTACTCAGGAAAACCTCTGGCCGCTCTGGTATCGCCAGCGCGTTGAAGTCCTTTGGGGAACACTGAATCAGTATCAGAACACCGGATTAACGATGCAGGACAGACGGATCCTGTTTCGTACCCGGCAGTGTCTGCCCGCACTTTTCGAAGGTTTCAACGACAACAGCGTTCTGATTCACGGCAACTTTACGCTGCGTAGCATGCTTAAAGATCCGCGTAGCGATCAGCTGCTGGCGATGGTGGGGCCGGGGGTTATGCTTTGGGCACCGCGCGAGTACGAGTTGTTCCGTTTAAGCGATAGCGGCCTGGCAGAAGGATTGCTCTGGCACTACCTACAGCGCGCGCCCGTGTCCGAATCCTTCCTCTGGCGTCGCTGGCTTTATATGTTGTGGGATGAAGTGGCACAGCTGGTGAATACAGGCCGTTTCAGCCGTGCCAACTTCGATCTGGCCTCTAAATCACTGCTCCCCTGGCTCGTCTGAAGCACCCTTCAGCCATTGCCAGATTCTGCCCAGCGTCTCATACCCTACGCGATCGCTGTGCATTAACCAGACTGGAGAGGGGATGACCTTCTCCCAGGGGTTGAGCGGGGCGTTGATCGCCAACTGGTTTGCCGGCGCAGGTAGCGGATGCAGCCCCACATGCCTGAAGAAAATCATCGCACGTGGCAGATGTGACGCGGAGGTCACCAACAAGAAGGGCGCATCGCCAATCGCCTTCTTGACCGCTGCCGCCTCTTCTTCCGTATCTTTCGGGCTATCGAGCGTGATGATCTCGCTTCGCGGTACTCCCAGTGATTCTGCTACGCGTGCACCCGCTTCGGCCGTGCTTACCGGGTTCGTCTTCGCTGCCGCGCCGGTGAAGATCAACTTCGAACCGGGGTTCGCCCGCCACAGGCGAATACCTTCGTTAAGCCGCGGCAGGCTATTGTTAATCAGGTTAGAGCTGGGTGCCCATTGGGGATCCCAGGTATAGCCGCCCCCCAGAATCACAATGTAGGCCACTTTCTGCGTATTCTGCCAGGTAGGATAGCGTTCCTCTATGGGTCGCAAGAGCCCATCGGCAACCGGCTGCAGGCTTAATAGCAACAAGGCCAGCCAACCGATGGTGGTCAAAATTTTTCCCGCTTTCTGAAACCGGCTGAACCACAGCAACGCCAGACCCAGCGCGATAATCAGCAGCAGCAGCGGCAGCGGCAACATCATGCCGCCAAGGTATTTCTTCAGTGTAAAAAGCATCCTTTTTGGTTCCTTTTTTAACCATATAGCAGGCTAATACCGGTGATATTACACCAGAGAGGTTCATTCTCCGCGCGGGTGTGACAAAATAGCGGTTTTGCAGTTAGCGAGTGGAACTCTCCCAATGCGGGATCGCAATTTTGATGACATCGCGGAAAAGTTTTCGCGCAATATTTACGGCACCACGAAAGGGCAGTTACGTCAGACGATCCTCTGGCAGGATCTGGACAACATTCTTGCCGAAGCGGGTGACCGTACGTTGCGTGTACTCGATGCCGGTGGCGGGGAGGGGCAGACTGCCATTTTGATGGCGCAGCGTGGTCACCACGTCACACTTTGCGATCTCTCTTCTGAAATGGTTGCGCGTGCACAACGGGCCGCAGAAGAGAAAGGTGTGAGCGAGAACATGCATTTCATACATTGCGCCGCTCAGGACATCCCGCAGCATTTGGAAACGCAGGTTGATCTGATATTGTTCCATGCGGTGCTAGAATGGGTGGCTGAGCCGCAGGCGGTGTTAAAAACGCTGTGGTCGATGTTGTCGCCTGGCGGTACGTTATCGCTGATGTTTTACAACGCCAATGGCCTGCTGATGCGTAACGTACTGGTGGGCAATTTCGGCTATGTGCAGCAGGGTATGTACAAAAAGAAACGGCGCACGCTTTCGCCGGATTTCCCCCGTGAACCGCAGCAGGTCTATGGCTGGCTGGAGGAGATTGGCTGGGAGATCACCGGTAAAACAGGCGTGAGGGTGTTTCATGATTATCTGCGTGATAAACAAAAACAGCATGACTGTTTAGACGCCTTAACAGAAATTGAAACGCGGTATTGTCGCCAGGAGCCTTACTTAAGTCTTGGCCGCTATATTCACGTCACCGCGCGCAAGCCGCAGATGCAAGGATAATCTATGAGTGAATTTTCCCAGACAGTCCCCGAACTGGTTGCCTGGGCCAGGAAAAACGATTTCTCCATCTCGCTGCCGGTAGACAGACTCTCTTTCCTGCTGGCGGTTGCCACGCTGAACGGCGAACGGCTGGACGGTGAAATGAGTGAGGGTGAACTGGTGGATGCGTTCCGCCATGTCAGTGATGCGTTTGAGCAAACCAGCGAAACCATTAGCGTGCGTGCCAACAACGCAATTAACGATATGGTGCGTCAACGTCTGCTGAACCGCTTTACCAGCGAGCTGGCGGAAGGCAATGCCATCTATCGTCTGACCCCGCTCGGTATTGGTATCACCGATTACTATATTCGCCAGCGTGAATTCTCGACCCTGCGTCTCTCTATGCAGCTGTCGATTGTGGCCGGCGAGCTGAAGCGCGCGGCCGATGCGGCGGATGAAGGTGGCGATGAGTTCCACTGGCATCGTAATGTTTACGCCCCGCTGAAATACTCGGTGGCCGAGATTTTTGACAGTATCGACCTTACCCAGCGCCTGATGGACGAACAGCAGCAGCTGGTGAAAGACGATATCGCCCAGTTGCTGAACAAAGACTGGCGTGCGGCCATCTCCAGCTGTGAACTTTTACTGTCAGAAACCTCCGGTACGCTGCGGGAACTGCAGGATACGCTCGAAGCGGCAGGGGACAAACTGCAGGCAAATCTGCTGCGCATCCAGGATGCGACCCTGTCCCACGACGATCTTCACTTTGTTGATCGTCTGGTCTTCGATCTACAAAGCAAGCTTGACCGTATTATCAGCTGGGGTCAGCAGGCTATCGATCTGTGGATCGGCTACGATCGCCACGTGCATAAGTTCATCCGTACCGCAATCGATATGGATAAAAACCGCGTCTTCGCTCAGCGCCTGCGCCAGTCCGTACAGAACTATTTTGATGCCCCCTGGGCATTGACCTACGCCAGCGCTGACCGTCTGCTGGATATGCGCGATGAAGAAATGGCTCTGCGCGACGAAGAGGTGACCGGGGAGTTGCCGCCCGATCTGGAATATGAAGAGTTCAACGAAATTCGTGAGCAGCTGGCAGCAATGATTGAAGAGCAGCTGGCGGTTTATAAAGCCAAACAAACGCCACTGGACCTCGGTCTGGTGGTGCGCGACTATCTTGCCCAATACCCGCGCGCGCGCCATTTCGATATTGCGCGCATCGTGGTCGACCAGGCCGTACGTCTGGGCGTCGCGCAAGCAGATTTCACCGGACTGCCGCCGAAGTGGCAGCCGATTAACGATTACGGAGCCAAGGTACAGGCGCATGTCATTGACAAATATTGAACAAGTGATGCCAGTTAAGCTGGCCCAGGCGCTGGCAAATCCGTTATTTCCTGCGCTGGACAGCCAGCTGCGTGCCGGCCGTCACATTGGCCTGGACGAGCTGGATAATCACGCCTTTTTGATGGATTTTCAGGAATACCTCGAAGAGTTTTACGCGCGTTATAACGTGGAGCTCATCCGTGCGCCAGAAGGATTCTTTTACCTGCGCCCACGCTCCACCACCCTCATCCCGCGTTCGGTCCTCTCCGAACTGGATATGATGGTCGGTAAGATCCTCTGTTATCTCTACCTCAGCCCGGAACGTCTGGCGAATGAAGGTATCTTCACCCAGCAGGAGCTGTATGACGAACTGCTAAATCTGGCCGAAGAGAACAAACTGCTGAAGCTGGTGAACAACCGCTCGACGGGTTCGGATCTCGATCGTCAGAAATTACAGGAAAAAGTGCGTTCTTCTCTGAACCGCCTGCGCCGTCTTGGGATGGTCTGGTTTATGGGCCATGACAGCAGCAAGTTCCGCATCACTGAATCAGTGTTCCGCTTTGGTGCCGATGTGCGCACCGGCGACGATCCGCGTGAAGCACAGCTGCGAATGATCCGTGACGGTGAAGCGATGCCGGTGGAGAACCATCTGCAACTCAATGATGAGAACGAAGAGAACCAGCCGGATAGCGGGGAGGAAGAGTAATGATTGAACGCGGTAAGTTTCGCTCACTAACGCTGATTAACTGGAACGGCTTCTTTGCGCGTACCTTCGATCTGGATGAGCTGGTCACGACGCTCTCCGGTGGTAACGGGGCGGGTAAATCCACCACCATGGCGGCGTTTGTTACGGCGTTAATCCCTGATTTAACCCTGCTGCATTTCCGTAATACAACCGAAGCGGGTGCCACCAGCGGCTCTCGTGACAAGGGCCTGCACGGTAAGCTGAAGGCGGGCGTCTGTTATTCGGTGCTTGACGTGATTAACTCCCGCCACCAGCGCGTGGTGGTGGGTGTTCGTCTGCAACAGGTTGCCGGTCGCGATCGTAAAGTCGATATCAAACCCTTTGCCATTCAGGGCCTCCCGACCTCTATTCAGCCTACCGCACTGCTCACCGAGACCCTGAACGATCGTCAGGCCCGCGTCCTGAGTCTGCAGGAGCTGAAAGATAAGCTCGATGAGATCGAAGGCGTGCAGTTTAAACAGTTCAACTCCATTACCGACTATCACTCGTTAATGTTTGATCTGGGCATTGTGGCCCGTCGCCTGCGCTCAGCTTCCGATCGTAGCAAATACTACCGTCTGATTGAGGCCTCGCTTTATGGGGGGATCTCCAGCGCCATTACCCGCTCGCTGCGCGACTACCTGTTGCCAGAAAATAGCGGCGTGCGTAAAGCCTTCCAGGACATGGAAGCTGCCCTGCGCGAAAACCGCATGACGCTGGAAGCGATTCGCGTTACCCAGTCTGACCGCGATCTGTTTAAGCATCTGATCAGCGAAGCCACCAACTATGTGGCGGCAGACTACATGCGCCACGCCAACGAGCGTCGCATCCATCTGGATAAGGCCCTTGAGTACCGTCGCGAGCTCTTTACCTCGCGTAAACAGCTGGTGGCAGAACAGTACAAACACGTTGAGATGGCCCGCGAGCTGGGCGAGCACAACGGTGCCGAAGGGGATCTGGAAGCCGATTACCAGGCGGCCAGCGATCACCTGAACCTGGTGCAGACGGCCCTGCGTCAGCAAGAAAAAATTGAGCGTTACGAAGCGGATCTCGATGAGCTGCAAATTCGTCTGGAAGAGCAGAACGAAGTGGTGGCCGAAGCGGCCGACAAGCAGGAAGAGAACGAAGCCCGTGCCGAAGCAGCCGAACTGGAAGTGGATGAGCTGAAAAGCCAGCTCGCCGATTACCAGCAGGCGCTGGATGTTCAGCAGACCCGTGCCATTCAGTACACCCAGGCGCTGCAGGCGCTTGAACGGGCTAAAGCCCTCTGTCATTTGCCGGATCTGACGCCGGATAGCGCCGACGAATGGCTGGAAACCTTCCAGGCCAAAGAGCAGGAAGCCACCGAGAAACTGCTCAATCTCGAGCAGAAAATGAGCGTAGCCCAAACGGCGCACAGCCAGTTTGAACAGGCTTATCAGCTGGTGGTGGCTATCAATGGTCCGCTGGCGCGTAATGAAGCCTGGGATGTGGCGCGTGAATTGCTGCGTGACGGCGTCAACCAGCGCCATCAGGCAGAGCAGGTGCAGCCCCTGCGCATGCGTCTGACTGAGCTGGAACAGCGCCTGCGCGAGCAACAGGATGCTGAGCGTCTGCTGGCGGAGTTCTGTAAACGCCATGGCAAGCGCGTCGATATCGACGAGCTGGAATCGCTGCACCAGGAGCTGGAGACCCGCATTGCCTCTCTCTCCGACACGGTATCCAGCGCCAGTGAACAGCGTATGACGCTGCGTCAGGAACAGGAACAGCTGCAATCGCGTATGCAGCGCTTGCAGCAAAGAGCACCGGTCTGGCTGGCTGCCCAGAGTAGCCTGAATCAGCTTAGCGAGCAGTGTGGCGAAGAATTCACCTCCAGTCAGGAGGTAACAGAATATCTGCAGCAGTTGCTTGAGCGTGAGCGTGAAGCGATTGTTGAGCGTGACGAAGTCGGCGCGCGTAAACGTGACGTCGATGAAGAGATTGAGCGCTTAAGCCAGCCGGGCGGTGCAGAAGATGCTCGTCTGAATACGCTGGCAGAGCGGTTTGGCGGCGTGTTGCTGTCAGAAATTTACGATGATGTCGGTCTGGATGATGCGCCTTACTTCTCCGCGCTGTATGGCCCGTCGCGAAACGCCATTGTCGTGCCGGATCTGTCGCTGATTTCAGAGCAGCTGGCGGGCCTGGAAGATTGTCCGGAAGATCTCTACCTGATCGAAGGGGATCCGCAGTCGTTCGATGACAGTGTTTTCAGCGTCGACGAGCTGGAAAAGGCGGTTGTGGTCAAGATCGCCGATCGCCAGTGGCGTTACTCGCGCTTCCCGGAGCTGCCGCTGTTTGGCCGCGCCGCGCGTGAAAACCGCATTGAAAGTCTGCACGCCGAGCGTGAAAAGCTCTCTGAACGTTATGCGACCTTGTCCTTTGACGTCCAGAAAACCCAGCGTCTGCACCAGGCCTTTAGTCGCTTTATTGGCAGCCATCTGGGCGTGGCCTTTGAAGACGATCCGGAAGCTGAAATCCGTAAGCTCACCACCCGCCGTGCTGAGCTGGAACGTGCGATCGCCAACCACGAGAATGATAACCAGCAGAGCCGCGTGCAGTTTGACCAGGCGAAAGAGGGCGTGGCTGCGTTGAACCGTATTCTGCCGCGGCTGAATCTGCTGGCGGATGACACGCTCGCCGATCGCGTCGATGAGATTCAGGAGCGTCTGGCTGACGCGCAGGAAGCCGCGCGCTTTGTGCAGCAGTACGGTAATCAGCTGGCGAAGCTGGAGCCGATGGTCTCTGTTCTGCAGAGTGATCCGGAGCAGTTCGAACAGCTAAAAGAGGATTATGCGTACTCCCAGCAGGTGCAGCGCGAAGCACGTCAGCAGGCATTTGCCCTGACGGAAGTCGCCCAGCGCCGGGCGCACTTTAGTTACTCTGACTCCGCCGACATGTTGAGCGGAAACAGCGATCTGAACGAAAAACTGCGCCATCGCCTGGAGCAGGCCGAAGGTGAACGAACCCGCGCCCGTGAAGCGATGCGCGGCCATGCGGCACAGCTGAATCAGTACAATCAGGTGCTGGCGTCCCTGAAAAGTTCTTATGACACCAAGAAAGAGCTGTTAACTGACCTGCATAAAGAGCTGCAGGATATTGGCGTGCGCGCTGACAGTGGGGCAGAAGAGCGCGCGCGTCAGCGTCGCGATGAACTCCACGGCCAGCTCAGTAACAACCGTGCCCGTCGCAATCAGCTGGAAAAAGCGCTCACCTTCTGTGAAGCGGAAATGGACAACCTGACCCGTCGTCTGCGCAAGCTGGAACGTGACTACCACGAAATGCGCGAGCAGGTGGTCACCGCCAAGGCGGGCTGGTGCGCAGTAATGCGTATGGTAAAAGACAATGGCGTGGAACGTCGTCTGCACCGTCGCGAACTGGCCTATCTCTCCGGGGATGAGCTGCGTTCAATGTCGGATAAGGCGCTGGGTGCGCTGCGTCTGGCGGTGGCAGATAACGAACATCTGCGCGATGTGCTGCGCATGTCGGAAGATCCAAAACGCCCTGAGCGTAAAATTCAGTTCTTCGTGGCGGTGTATCAACACCTGCGTGAACGTATTCGCCAGGATATTATTCGTACGGACGATCCGGTTGAAGCCATCGAGCAGATGGAGATTGAACTGGGGCGTTTGACCGAAGAGTTGACCTCACGTGAGCAGAAGCTGGCTATTAGCTCCCGCAGCGCGGCGAACATCATTCGCAAAACCATCCAGCGCGAACAGAACCGTATCCGCCAGCTCAACCAGGGGCTGCAGAGCGTCTCGTTCGGTCAGGTGAATAGCGTGCGTCTGAACGTAAACGTGCGTGAGACGCATGCCACGCTGCTGGATGTTCTCTCGGAGCAACACGAACAGCATCAGGATCTGTTTAACAGTAATCGTCTCACCTTCTCTGAAGCGCTGGCGAAGCTCTATCAGCGCCTGAATCCACAGATCGACATGGGGCAGCGTACGCCGCAAACCATCGGCGAAGAGCTGCTGGACTACCGTAACTACCTCGAAATGGAAGTGGAAGTTAACCGTGGCTCCGACGGCTGGCTGCGCGCAGAATCGGGGGCGCTCTCTACCGGGGAAGCGATCGGTACCGGTATGTCGATTCTGGTAATGGTCGTTCAGAGCTGGGAAGATGAAGCGCGGCGTCTGCGTGGCAAGGATATCTCGCCATGCCGTCTGCTGTTCCTGGATGAAGCGGCGCGTCTTGATGCCCGCTCTATCGCCACGCTGTTCGAACTGTGCGATCGTCTGGAGATGCAGTTGATCATCGCGGCGCCAGAGAATATCAGTCCTGAGAAGGGCACCACCTACAAACTGGTGCGTAAAGTGTTCCAGAACAGCGAACACGTTCATGTTGTCGGCCTACGCGGTTTTGCGCCGCAGCCGCCGGAATCCTTCCCGGGCACGGCAGACGCCTCCTGAACACTCCGAAAATAACAAAAGGCGGCGAATAAGCCGCCTTTTTTATTCCTTGATGATGTACCCGCGGCTACGATATCTTTAAAATTCTTTACATAAGGCAAGGCTTACCGTGGTATGCCTTCCTATACTGTAAAAAAGCCCGCTGAAGAGGGCGTTGTACACTGCTAACAGGGGGCAAGGGATGTTGCTAAACGAGAAATATGGGGGCCGGCTGTCTGCGCTGAGCATCTGCCTGGCATTACTGGCCGCACCGCTGGTCAACGCATGGGCCGATGAGCCGGAACTGGTGCCGACAGATAGCTCTGCCACCACCGGATCGCAGCCGACTGCGTTATTACAGCCGCTGGAGCAATCACCGGCAACAGCAATAATGGCGGGTATTCAACCGCTGCCTGCCGATACCAACACGGCACAATTGCGACAAGAACTGCTGGCAAACCTGCCCGCGGGTTATACCCCTGCCTACGTTAATCAACTGACGCTGTTATATGCCGCCCGTGACATGAAGCCCATGTGGGAGGATCGCGATGCGGTTCGCGCTTTCCAGCAGCAGCTCGCTGAGGTAGCCATCGCCGGCTTCCAGCCGCAGTTCACCACCTGGGTTGAACTGCTGACCAATCCTGACGTCACTGGCATGGCCCGCGACGTGGTGCTTTCCGACGCAATGATGGGCTACCTGCAGTTTGTTGCCGGTATTCCGGTTAACGGGAATCGGTGGCTTTACAGCAACAAGCCCTACAAACTCGCCACGCCGCCGCTGTCGGTGATTAACCAGTGGCAGCTGGCGCTGGACAAAGGCTCGGTGCCGCGTTTTATCACCAGCCTTGCACCCGCACATCCGCAGTATTCAGTCATGCACCAGTCGTTGCTGACGCTGGTGGCCGCTACCCAGACATGGCCACAGCTGCAAAGCACAGCGACGCTTCGTCCGGGACAGTGGAGTAGCGATGTGCCTGCACTGCGCGAAATATTGCAGCGGTCGGGCGTCATTGACGGTGGCCCGAAAATTGCCCTGCCGGGTGACGATCCGCAAAACGTAGTGGTGAGCCCGTCCGCACCGGCCGTCAATAAAAAAGCCCAGGCTGCGCCGAACAAGCCTGCGGCCTATGATCGCAACCTGGTGGCCGCGGTCAAAGCTTTCCAGTCCTCCCAGGGGCTGGGTGCTGATGGGGTGATTGGCCCCTCAACGCGGGACGCCCTGAATCTGACGCCGGCCCAACGTGCTGGCGTACTGGCGCTTAATATTCAACGACTGCGCCTGCTGCCGGGAACACTCACGACCGGCATTATGGTGAATATTCCGGCTTACTCGCTGGTCTATTATCAGAACGGCAACGAAGTGCTGGCATCGCGGGTTATTGTTGGCCGGCCGGATCGGAAAACGCCGATGATGAGCAGCGCGTTAAACAACGTCGTGGTCAACCCGCCGTGGAATGTCCCGCCGACCCTGGCGCGCAAAGATATTTTGCCGAAGGTGTGGAACGATCCGGGGTATCTTGAGCGTCATAACTATACCGTGCTGCGTGGCTGGAATAGTAAAGAGCCGATAGATCCCTGGCGGGTTGACTGGGGCACCATCACCCCGTCGAATCTGCCTTTCCGCTTCCAGCAGGCTCCAGGAGCCCATAACTCTCTGGGCCGCTATAAGTTCAATATGCCCAGCTCGGATGCCATTTACCTGCATGACACGCCAAACCATAATCTGTTCCAGAAAGAGGCCCGTGCGCTCAGTTCAGGCTGTGTGAGGGTGAATAAAGCCTCTGAGCTTGCGAATATGTTATTGCAGGATGCGGGCTGGAATGACACCCGCATATCAGATGCCCTGAAGCAGGGTGATACGCGTTATGTGAATATCCGTCATAATATTCCGGTTAATCTCTACTATCTGACGGCTTTCGTTGGTGAGAATGGCCAGACCCAGTATCGTACAGATATTTACAATTACGATGCAATCTCGCGATCCGGCGCACAAATCTTGCCGAAAGCGGAACTTTTAATCAGGTAAATGAAGCAGTTCGGAAAATTCTGTTGTCGTAAATTTGGGTGAAAACGGGGCAATCTGGCTGTGAGCCCCGTCTTTCCTGGGTTTGGGCGCCTTGACGTTAGCTTTATAGCCCGGTAAGGTGCCCTTCGTGCGCTGAAGTGCATATAAACGATAACATTGACCTGTAGACCTGATTATCATGGACAAATTTGACGCTAATCGCCGCAAGTTGTTGGCATTAGGGGGCGTTGCGCTGGGCGCAGCACTCTTACCGACGCCATCATTTGCCACCCTCTCAACGCCACGTCCGCGTATTTTGACCCTCAACAACCTGCATACAGGTGAGTCAATTAAGGCCGAGTTTTTTGATGGCAGAGGCTATATTCAGGATGAATTAGCAAAACTGAACCATTTTTTCCGTGATTTCCGCGCGAATAAAATTAAAGCCATCGACCCCTTGCTGTTCGATCAGCTTTTCCGTCTACAAGGATTGTTAGGCACGCGTAAGCCCGTGCAACTTATCTCCGGCTATCGCTCCCTTGATACTAATAATGAGCTCCGTGCGCACAGTCGTGGCGTGGCTAAAAAAAGTTATCACACCAAAGGGCAGGCGATGGACTTTCATATTGAAGGTGTTTCGTTAGCCAATATTCGCAAAGCGGCGTTATCTCTGCGCGCAGGTGGTGTAGGATATTACCCACGTAGCAACTTTGTGCATATTGATACCGGTCCAGTCCGGCACTGGTAATAACGAACACAGGAGCAGTATGAACTATCGTATTATTCCGGTTACCGCGTTCTCCCAGAACTGTTCATTGATCTGGTGTGAGCAGACCCGCCTGGCGGCGCTGGTTGATCCCGGTGGTGACGCAGAGAAGATCAAACAAGAAGTGGCAGCATCCGGGGTGACTTTGACCCAGATTCTGTTAACCCATGGTCATCTCGATCACGTTGGGGCGGCTGCAGAACTGGCACAACATTATGCTGTGCCGGTAATTGGCCCGGAAAAAGAAGATGAGTTCTGGCTGCAGGGATTACCCTCTCAAAGCCGAATGTTTGGTCTTGATGAGTGCCAGCCCCTGACGCCTGACCGCTGGTTAAATGAAGGCGATAGCGTTAGCGTCGGCAATATCTCTTTGCAGGTGCTGCACTGTCCGGGGCATACGCCAGGGCATATCGTCTTCTTTGATAGCGCATCCCGGCTGCTCGTCTCCGGCGATGTGATCTTCAAAGGCGGCGTCGGCCGCAGCGATTTCCCGCGCGGCGATCATAACCAGCTTATTCAGGCGATTAAACAGAAGTTATTGCCGCTTGGCGATGACGTGACGTTTATTCCGGGACATGGCCCGATGTCTACGCTGGGGTATGAGCGTTTGCACAACCCTTTCCTGCAGGACGAGATGCCTGTCTGGTAAGCAAAAAAAAGCCCGCGATGCGGGCTTTTTTTTATCTATGTCTTACAGCACTGCGACGATGGCTTCGCACAGCGGCGCCATGTTATCTGGCGTCATGCCTGCCACGTTAACGCGGCCAGAGGCGACGGCGTACACGCCAAACTCTTCACGCAGACGCAGCACCTGTTCTTTGGTCAGGCCGCTGAAGGAGAACATCCCGTTCTGTTTGATGATGAAGCTGAAGTCGCGATTTGCCCCTTTCTCCGCCAGGGTGGTGACAAACAGCTGACGCATACGCTGGATGCGCTCACGCATGTCATTCAGCTCTTGCTCCCACAGGGCACGCAGCGCGTCATTGCTCAGAATGGTCGCAACCACTGAAGCACCGTGTGCTGGTGGGTTGGAGTAGTTGGCGCGAATCACGGATTTCATCTGGCTGAACGCACGGTCAACGGTGTCTGCATCAGCAGCAACCAGCGTACAGGCACCCACGCGCTCATTGTACAGACCGAAGTTTTTGGAGTAGGAGCTGGCCACAATCAGCTCTTTATGCAGCGCTGCGAAAGCACGCAGACCTTCTGCATCCTCTTCCAGACCACGAGCGAAGCCCTGATAGGCGAAGTCAAACAGCGGCAGCCAGCCTTTCTCTACGGAGAGCTGCGCCAGCTGTTGCCACTGCTCAAGAGTCGGATCGATACCGGTAGGGTTATGACAGCAGCCGTGGAACAGCACCACATCACCGGCCTGCGCTTCGCTCAGGCTTGCCAGCAGGCCGTCAAAGTCGAGGGTATGATTTGCCGCGTCGTAGTAAGCATACTCGCGTACTTCCAGCCCTGCGGAGTTAAACACGCTCTTGTGGTTAGGCCAGGACGGATTGCTTACCCAGACGGTTTTCGCAGAGGTGTTTTTTGCAAGGAAATCGGCGGCTACGCGTAGGGCACCGGTACCGCCAGGGGTCTGCGCAGTGCGAGCACGTTTATCGCTAATCAGGGTGTTGCCTTTGCCAAACAGGAGCTCCTGAGTGCAGCGGCCAAATTCCGGAATACCGTCGATGCCGAGGTAATTTTTGGTGTTTTCATTTTCCAGCAGGTACTGCTCAGCCTTTTTAACGCTGGTCAGCACCGGGGTTTTGCCGGTTTCATCTTTATAGACACCAATACCAAGGTTAATTTTGCCGGGGCGGTCATCGGCACGAAACAGATCGGCCAGGCCCAGAATTGGGTCGGCAGGGG
>ERZ773187.1107-NODE-1107-length-22043-cov-9.917682_pt1 | contig 22043 bp, 20 predicted proteins | sample MGYA00511242_ERZ773187 | MGnify/ENA primary metagenome ERZ773187 (study PRJEB29015, sample SAMEA2737744) | human gut metagenome | biome: human gut; feature: human-associated habitat; material: faeces | place: China | collected 2012 ... | reverse complement strand
GATGTAGCGTGAGTTCTGATAATACTGCCCCGGCTGGCCGAAGAAGAAGCCCGTGGAGTAGCGGCGGTGGCTGATGTGGTCAACCTCGTCTCGCCAGACGGGATCGGCCGGGCGGCCCGCTGCCGCGTCGTCGAGACAGTGCCGGTAGGCGCCGGTGACGATGGCGGCGTAGTAGGCCGACTTCGCGCGCCCCTCGATCTTCAGGCAGTCGACGCCCGCCTCCATCAGCTCGGGCAGGTGGTCGATCATACACATGTCGCGCGAGTTCATGATGTAGGTGCCCTTCTCGTCCTCGAAGACGGGGAAATATTCGCCGGGGCGCTTTTCCTCCATGAGCGCGTACTGGTAGCGGCAGGGTTGGGCACACGCGCCGCGGTTGCTGTCGCGCCCGGTCATGTAGTTCGAGAGCAGGCAGCGTCCGGAGTAGCTGACGCACATCGCCCCGTGGCAGAACGTCTCCAGCTCCAGCTCCGGCGAGACACGGCTGCGGATCTCGCGGATCTCGTTGAGACTCAGCTCGCGCGCGAGGACGACGCGCCTGGCGCCGAGGTCGTACCACGCCTGCGCGCAGACGTGGTTGGCGATGGACTGCTGTGTGCTGATGTGCCGCTCGCAGTGGGGCGCGTACTTCCCCGCGAGGGTGAACGCCCCGAGATCCGCGAGGATCAGGGCGTCAACCCCGGCGGCATCGAGCTTTTCGAGGTGGGCGGGCAGCCGCTCCGCCTCGTCAAAGCGCGGCATGGTGTTGACCGTCGCGTGAACGCGCACGCCATGTGCGTGCGCATAGGCCACGGCGCGCGGCAGCTCATCGTCGTCAAAGTTTCCCGCGAACGAGCGCATGCCGAACGAGGTCCCCGCAAGGTAGACGGCGTCCGCGCCGTAGAGCACGGCCATTTTCAGTTTTTCCATATCCCCCGCGGGGGCAAGAAGCTCCGGTTTTCTCATGGCGTTATCCGATGGACTGGTAGTCCGAGCTGTTGATGAAGTTCAGGTGCTCGGCATACGTCTTGAAGAAGTGGTGGACGCCGTCCTTGCCGAGAGCGTAGAAGTAGTAATCCGTCTGGTTCGGATAGATGGCGGCCTTGATGGACGACAGGCTCGGGCTGCAGATCGGCCCGGCGGGCAGCCCCTTGTGCAGATAGGTGTTGTAGGGGCTGTCGAGACTGGTGGTGAAGGAGGAGTGATCCTTGCCCTGCAGCTTGAGCGCGTAGTCGATCGTCGCGTCGACCTGCAGGAAGCCCGCCGTCTCGCCGTTGGAGTTGTTCATGCGGTTATAGAGGACGGAGGCGATATTCTTGCGCTCCGCGTCGTCGTTGATGGACTCCTTCTCGATCATGGAGGCCATGGTGATGATCTCGGAGAGACTGTAGCCGGACTTCTGGATATCCGCCTGCATCTGCTCGCTGATCTGCATCTGGAAGGCGTAGAGCAGCGTGTCGATGGCGAGGACGGCCTTGCCGGTGTAGAACTCGTGCGTATCGGGGTAGAGGAAGCCCTCCATGCGGCTGATGTCGCCGAGCTTGCTCGAATCGAGGAACGTGTAGTCCTCAAACGGATAGTTCGCGCAGGCGTCCGTCAGCTCCTCGACCGTGCCGACGCCCTTGCTCGCGAGCAGCTCGATCGTCTCCTGCACGGTGTAGCCCTCCGGGATGGTGACCTTGACCTTGCCCTCCTGCTTGAGCTTCGCGGCCTCATAGTCGTGCATGCCGCGGATGAGCGCGCGGTAGTCCATGTCGCTCGTCAGCTCATAGCTGCCGGGGTCGATGAGCTTTTTGTCGCCCGTGATGTTGGCGTAGAGCTTGAAGAACCACTTGTAGTTGATGAGCCCCTCCTGCTTGAGCTGTCTGGCGACCTGCCCGAGTGTCTCGCCCTCCGTGACCTCAATGGTGACGGTGACGTCCTTCTTGTTCAGCGAGCACAGGTCGTTTGCCAGCAGCCAGCCGAGACTCGCCAGCACGACCGAGCCGAGCACGACGCAGGCGATATAGATGCCCCAGTTGAACTTTTTGTTTTTGCGGCGTCGGTGGTTCTGTGCGCTCTTTTCCCCCTGGCTGCGGACCTTGTCCGCGTCCCAGTGGGTGGTTTCAAATTGTTTGGACATGAGTGATCCATCCTTTCGTGGATATTTCACGCGGGGACAAGGTACCCGCGGGGCCGGTACGGCATACAATGGGTCAGAAAGAACAAGTGAGGTGACTTTGCGTGTGCTTTGACAACAACAACTGCTCCTGCCTCTGGCTCATCATCATTCTGGTTCTGCTGTTCTGCTGCTGCGGCAGCGGCAATGGAAACGGCTGCAGCTGCGGCGGAAACGGCGGCTGCGGCGGGGACTCCTGCTGCTCCTGCTGAGCGGGTGGGGAAGCGGGGCTGCGGCCCCGTTTTCCGCTGCGTCAGCCGCGGACAAGCAGATCCTCCACCTCGCGCAGCACACGCGCGGCGATCTCCTCCGGCGGGAGGATGCGGCTTCCGTCGGCGCAGTCGATGTGCCGCCAGCCGCAGTAGTCCACCACGAAGGCGGCGTTTTCGCGGCAGGCGCGCAGATATGCGTCGTTCTGCTCGTGGATGTCGGCGTGGGTATGGGTCTGCTGCTCGCGCCGGCGCATCATCTGCTCGGTCAGCTCCGTCGGCATGTCGAGATACAGCACGCGCGTCGGGGCGGGCAGGCCGAGCTTTCCGTATTCAAAGTCAAACAGCCAGTCGAGAAACGCCCGCCGCTCCCCGGCGGGGAGCTTCGATGTCTGGTGGACGGCGTTCGACGTGGTGTAGCGGTCGGCGATGACGAGGCCGCCGCTCTCATAGAACGCGCCCCAGTCCTGCTTATAGGATGCGTAGCGGTCGACGGCGTAAAACGACGCCGCGGCGTAGGCGTTCACGTCGCCGGGGTCGCTGCCGAACGCGCCGCCGAGATACAGGCGGATCAGGGCCGAGGAATCCTCGCTGTAGCGCGGGAACTCGAGCCGCCGGTACGGGATGCCGCGCCGGTCCAGCTCGCCGCACAACAGCGCCGTCTGGGTCGCCTTGCCGGAACCGTCCGTTCCCTCAAATACAATCAGTTTTCCAGCCATCGAAGCCACCCTTTCCGCCGCCATTGCACGGCAATTCAGTGTATTCTATCACAGTTTTCCCCATTTGTCCACGATACCAGCCGCAAAAAAGGGCGCGCATCCTCGGATACGCGCCCTTTTGCGTGGATTCTTACGATCTTGTTATGGCCTTTTTCGCCATTTTCTCCTCATAGACGGAGTTGAGCACATACAGCAGCACGCCCGCCCAGATGAAACCGAAGCTCACGAGCTTGCCCGCCGAGAGCGTCTCGCCGAGGATGAGCCCGCACACAAGCGCGAGCGTCGGGCTGAGGTACTGGCAGATGCCGACGGTCATGAGCGGCAGGTTGCGCACACCGATGGCGTAGAACAGCATCGGTGCCGCCGTCACAACGCCCGCGCCGCACAGCAGCAGCTGCCGCACGACCGTGAGCGCGCCAAGCCCGTTTGCACCGCTGCGGAAAAAGAGAATGTACAGAATCGCCAGCGGCATGAGGATGAGAATCTCCATAGACGTGCTGACGATGGAGTCGATCTGAATGCTCTTTTTGATTGCCGCGTAGACCGCGAACAGCAGCGACAGCACGATCGTCACATACGGCACACCGCCGAAGCCCGTGCTGCTGCGCGCGATGCCGACGATCACGATCGCGAGGATCACGATGTGCCGCCAGCTGACCTTCTCCTTGTAAATCAGCGCGCCGAACATGAACACGACGAGCGGCTGGATGTAGTAGGCCATGCTGCACTCGAGGACCTTCCCGCGCTGGATGGCCCAGAGGTAGACGACCCAGTCGCCGCCCATGAGCAGCGCCGCGGGAATCTCGCGGCGCAAAAGCGCCTTGTCGCGGAAGGCGGCCTTCAGCTGGGGGAGCTTTCCTTGCAGCTTCAGCAGGATCACCACGCAGATGGCCGCCCAGATGACGCGGCTCGCCATGAGGAAAAACGTATCGATCTCGCCGCATAGGGAGAAATACAGCGGCTGGAACCCCCAGATCAAAAAGCAGGCCAGCATCGCGGCGAGACCCAGTCTCGTATTCGATTTCATCGTATTCACCCTTTCTGCGGCTGTAAACGGGCAAATTTTCCCGTTTACAGCCGAAATAATAGATGATAAGATAGTAGCATTGAGGTGATGGGATGTCAATACTATCCTGCGCGTTTTACCTCGGTGACACGGTGCAGACTGCGCAGCGCCTGCTGGGGAAATATGTGGTGCGGATGCTGGACGGGCAGGCGCTCGTCGCGCGGATCACGGAGACGGAGGCCTATGTGGGGCGGATGGACAAGGCCGCCCATGCCTACAACTACCGCCAAACCGCGCGTAACGCCGCGATGTTCGGCCCGCCGGGCCATGCGTATGTCTACATGATCTACGGGATGCACCACTGCCTGAATTTTGTCACCGAGCCGGAGGGCGAGCCGTCGGCGGTGCTGCTGCGTGGGCTGGAGCCGGTCTATGGGCTCGATGAGATGGCGCGGCTGCGCTTCGGAAAGACCTGGGATGCGCTGACGCGGACGCAGCGCAGGAACATCACGAACGGGCCGGGCAAGTGCTGCCGCGCGCTGGCGATTGACCGCGCGCTGAACACGGCCGACCTCGCGGGGGAGGAGCTCTTTGTCTGCACTTCGCCCGCGGACGCGGGGCTGCCGGAGGTGACGCCCCCGCACTATACCATGCACACCGGCAAGCGCATCGGGATCGACTATGCCGAGGAGGCAGCCGACTTCCCGTGGCGCTTCTGGCTGGAAAGAGAGGACGGATAAACAGTGCTGATTTTTGACATGGATGGAACGCTGATCGACTCGAACGGCATCTGGAAGGATGTGGACATCGCGTTTCTGAAAAAGCGCGGCTTTGCGTATACGCGGGCGTATTACGAGGGCGTTGCACACACGATCTTCCCACTGGCGGCGAAGTTTACGAAGGAATACTGCCATCTGAGCGAGAGCACGGAGGAGATCATGGCCGAGTGGATGGAGATGGCGGGCGATGCATATGCTACGCGCGTGCCGGTCAAGCCCGGCGTGCAGGCGTATCTCGACCGCTGCCGCGCGGCGGGGGAGCGCATGATCGTGCTGACCTCGAGCGTCCCGGCGCACTGCCGCGCGGCGCTGGGGCATCTCGGGCTGCTGCCGTATTTTGAGACGATCATCTTCGCGCATGATCTCGGGATCGAGAAGAAGAACCCGGAGATCTACCACCTCGCGGCGCGGCAGCTGGGCGTGCGCGAGAGCGAGTGTACGATGTTCGACGACTCGGTCGAGGCGCTGCGCGGGGCAAAGAGCGCCGGGATGCGCACCGTCGGCGTCGCCGACCCGTACTTCGCGCGGGAGCAGGACGCGCTGCGTGCCGTCTGCGACCGGTATATCGAGAGCTTTGAGGAGCTGCTTGCCGCGCCGATGGAGCGTGTGTGACCCGGACGGCGCAGAGCGGCTTTTCAGTGATATTAGTATAGTATCGCGTCTCCTAATTTCTGGAATTGCGATTTGCTATGGCACCGGGCGCTTTTTCTCCCATCGCCCCAAAACGCTGCGAACGGATTGTCATATTCTTGTCAACTTGAAAGATGTTCAGGCATTTTTCACATTTCAAGTTGAAATTTACAGCGGACTACTGTATAATATCTCATGTATCCCGGCTTTCCGGGTGCAGGAGTCCGGACATATTTCACACTTCTTTCAGCCGGGCTCCACAATTTTTAAAGGAGGAAAATTGAATGAAAAAGTTCCTTGCAACGATCCTCGCGCTCGTCATGGTTCTGTCTCTCGTCGCCTGCGGCGGCGATAACGGCGGCGCCAGCGAGAGCAAAGAGGCCGCCGAGAACACCCCCGTCGCCGCGAAGGGCGTCGAGGCCGTGGCGTTTGACGGTGACAAGACCGGCCTGAACACCGACATCAAGATCGGCGTCGTACTGATTGGCGATGAGACGGAGGGTTATACCGCCGCGCACATGAACGGCCTGAAGGAGGCCATGACCACGCTGGGCATCGACCCCGCCGGCCCGAACGTCATGTGGGCCTACACGATCCCCGAGCAGGAAGTCTGCTACGATAAGTGCAAGGAGTTCGCCAACGCGGGCTGCAGCATCATCTTCACCAACTCCTATGGCCACCAGTCCTATGCACAGCAGGCCGCCAGCGAGTTCCCCAATGTCCAGTTTGTCTCCATGACCGGTGATACCGCCAAGACCGCGGGTCTGAACAACTTCGCCAACGCCTTCACCGATATCTATCAGGCGCGCTACGTCTCCGGTGTTGTTGCCGGTATGAAGATCGCCGAGCTCGACAAGGAAGGCAAGATCGAGGCCAAGAACAAGACCGAGGACGGCAAGGTCAAGATCGGCTATGTCGGCGCGTTCCCCTATGCCGAGGTCGTCTCCGGCTACACCGCGTTCTATCTGGGCATCAAGTCCGTCTATGAGAACGCTTGGATGGAAGTCCAGTACACCGGCTCTTGGTTCGATCTGAGCAAGGAGAACGAGGCCGCCAAGCAGCTCATTTCCGATGGCTGCATCATCATCGGCCAGCACGCTGACTCCACCGGCGCTCCCCAGGCCTGCCAGGAAGCGCTGAAGTCCGGCACCACCGTTTACTCCATCGGCTATAACATCGATATGCTCGCCACCGCGCCCGACGCCGCGCTGACCTCCGCCACCAACAACTGGGGTGTGTACTATACCTACGCCATCGCGCAGGCCATGCGCGGCCAGAAGGTTGCCACCAACTGGGTCGGCGGCTTTGATATCGACGCCGTTGCCGTCACCCAGCTCGGCTCCGCCTGCGCCGCCGGCACCGCCGAGAAGGTCGCCGAGGTCGAGAAGGCCATCCACGACGGCACGCTGCAGGTGTTCGATACCTCTAAGTTCACCATCTCCACGAAGTGCACCGACGGTTCCTATCGCACCGACGACAACGGCAAGGTTCTCGTCGCCTGCGCGACCGATACCGACAGCAACTTCGCCAACGACACCGACAACGCCATCATTGACGGCGCTTATCAGGAGTCCTACACGCAGTCTGCGCCCAGTTTCGTGCTGCGCATCGACGGCATCAAGGAGCTGAACGCCAATTCCTGACGCAATCCCTGAACCTATCCTGTGGATAAAATAGGTTTCATATTTTAAGAAAGAACAGCGTGACGAAAGTCACGCTGTTCTTTCTTGATTTTGGGATAGTCTCTGCGCCCGGATTATAGCTGAGCAGCGGCTGCGCGCACTGCACCAGTCCCGGCAGGAGCAGCATCACAAACTGCATGACGCTGCTCAGAATGCTCATGGATGCCACGGCCATGTCACCACCATAGGCTTGCAGCGAGGTGTTGAAGCTGATCGCCACCAGATTCTCCGTCAGCTGCATCAGCGCGGGCGATGTTCCCAGCAGAATACACGGCCATAGGAGCTTCCCACTGAAGCGGATATTCCGCAGGCGAAGCCGCAGAACGCTCCTGTCCGTGCAGAGATAGCGGATGACAAAGCTGGCGGACATGCCCTGCGAGAGGACGGTTGCCAGCGCCGCACCCTGAACCCCCAGATGAAAGCCGCAGATCAAAGCCACGTCCGGCACAATGTTCGCCGCCGCGCCGATGGCCGCGTTGCCCATGCTGACCAGCGCGGCAAAAGCGGAGATCGCCAGAATCACCGGCGTGGTACACCGACGCCCGCCAGCGCCTGTTTGCCGACCTCCGGGATGCGCCCGATGAACATTTTGTCCACCAGATTGTAAAGAATGTTGATGAGCTGCGCCGCTGCCGCCGGGGCTGCCAGCTTGAAAAACGCCCGTGGCACCGGCATGGCAGCGAGCAAATGGCCGCTGTCGTTCATAAAATTATCCTCGATGGTCACACTTCTGACACTGGATCATGGGCGTTTCGCCCCCGTCTTTGTAGAACACGCCTGCCCATTGACAGATACTCTGTAAAATCGGCACGACAGAGGCCCCCTTTTCCGTCAGGGAATACTCTACCCGGGGCGGAATTTCATCGTAGGACTTGCGCTCCACGATGCCGTTGGCGATGATGAGTGCGCCCTTGGCGGTCGCCGCGCCGCTGAACATCTTCTCCACCATGGCCTTGAAGGTCTTGACGACTTCGCCTTCTGTGACATACTGCGCCGTCCCCTTGACCTGATAGCCCTCCAGATTCTGCGCGTCGTAGACGGAAACGGCGATTCTGCCGTTGTTTACTGCGATGTTCTTCAGGGTTGTATCCAGAAACAAATCGCCCACCACCAGCTTGCCGTCCGGGGTCACATCCTTGAATGCAAGGGTGCCACATTCGGCTCTCCGTCCGCGCAGGTGGCCAGATCCCACATCCCGCTTTTCAGCAGCCTGACAACATTTTCATTCAGCATAACAGTTCCTCCTTATATCCTGAGCTCTATGGCTCGCTTGTTATGCTTATCATAGAGCAGATATAGCGAATGCGGAAGATATTGGTCAATTTATAAGCTGCTCATATATTTCATGGTGCCCCAAAAGGCACAGCCTTTTGGATAACAAAACAAAGAGGGGACGCAAGCCGCAGGCTTGCGTCCCCTCTTTGCTTTACTCTTTTAGCCCGGAGGCCACGTCATGTCACGACCGGCCAGCACGTGGAAGTGCAGGTGCTTGACGGTCTGACCCGCCTGATCGCCGCAGTTGTTCACCACGCGATAGCTCTCCACGCCCAGCTGCTCGCACACCTTCGCGATGACCTCGAAGCAGTGCGCCACCACGGCGCTGTTTTCCGCGGTGATCTCCCGCACGCAGCAGATGTGCGCCTTCGGCACCACGAGGAAGTGTACCGGCGCCTGCGGCTCGATGTCGTAGAACGCGTAGCACAGATCATCCTCATAGACCTTGTTCGAGGGGATCTCCCCGGCGATGATCTTGCAGAACAGGCAATCGTTGCTCATGGATGCATTCTCCTTTCCGTATATTTTCAAAAAGAATCGGTTGTTACAGGCCGAGCTTCCCGGCCACGAAGTCGTCGACCGCGGCGAGCGCGTCGTCGATCTTCAGCAGCTCCGTGCCGCCGCCCATGGCGCTGTCGGGCTTGCCGCCGCCGCGGCCGCCCACGATGGGGGCGATGGCCTTGATGATGTCGCCGGCCTTGATGCCCTTGGCGACGGCCTCCTTGCCGCACACGGCCAGCAGCGAGACTTTCTCGCCGTTGATGGATGCCAGCACGCCGACGACGCCCGGCTCCTTATCGCGCAGGAAGTCGCCCATCCGGCGCATCTCGTTTGCGTCCAGCCCGCTGCGGTTCGCGGTGAGCACCTTCAGCCCACCGAGCTCCTTGGCAGCCATCAGGAACTGCGTCGCCTCGCCGAGGGAGGCCTGCGCCTTGAACTTTTCGAGCGCGCTGCGCAGCTGCTTCATCTCCTGCATCTGCTGCTCGGCGCGGCCCGCCAGCTCACCCGGCGTCGTCTTGAGCACCTGCGCCGCCTGGAACAGCAGCTCCTGGTTGCGGTTCATGGTTTCGAGGGACTGGCGGCCGACGGTCGCCTCGATGCGGCGCACGCCAGAGGCGACGGAGCCCTCGGACTTGATGCGGAAAACGCCGGTCTTGGCGGTGTTGTCGAGGTGGGTGCCGCCGCAGAACTCGACGGAGAAGTCGCCCATCTCCACGACGCGGACCGTCTCACCGTACTTCTCGCCGAAGAGGGCGATGGCGCCGCGCTTCTTGGCCTCCTCAATCGGGAGAGCCTCGGTCACGATCGGCTCACCCGCGAGGATCTCGTCGTTGACCAGACGGTCGATCTCGGCGAGCTGCTCGGGCGTGATGGACTCAAAGTGCGTGAAGTCGAAGCGCAGGCGATCCGGCTCGACGAGAGAGCCTGCCTGATGCGCGTGGTCGCCGAGCACGCGCTTGAGCGCGGCGTCGAGCAGGTGGGTGGCGCTGTGGGCGCGGCAGATGGCCTGACGGCGAGCGGTGTCGATCGAGGCGGTCACGGTGTCGCCGACCTTCAGCTCGCCCTGCTCCACGGTGCCGTAGTGCATGAACTTGCCGCCCTTGTTCTTCTGGACGTTCGTCACGCGGAAGCGGACGGAATCGGTTGTGATGACGCCGGTGTCGGCAACTTGGCCGCCCATCTCGGCGTAAAACGGCGTCTGGTCGAGCACAACGATGGCCTCGGTACCGGCCACGACGCTCTCGCGCAGCTCGTCCTCCGCGACGATGGCGAGGACGGTGCCCTGCTCGCTCGCGCGGTCATAGCCGACGAACTCAGTCGCGGGGATCTCCTTGCCGAACTCGACGCCGGCCCAGCCGAGGTCGCCGAGGGCCTTGCGGGCCTCGCGGGCGCGCTCGCGCTGCTCGGTCATGAGCTTCTGGAAGCCCTCCTCATCGACGGACATGCCCTCCTCCTCGACCATCTCGATCGTCAGGTCGACGGGAAAGCCGAAGGTGTCGTACAGCTTGAAGGCGTCCGCGCCGGAGAACACGGTCTCGCCGCGCTCCTTGTGGCCGGCGAGCATCTCACTGAAGATGCGCATGCCGCCGTCGATCGTGCGGCCGAAGCTCTCTTCCTCGGTGCGGATGACCTTGGTGATATAGCTCTGCTTCTCACGCAGGTCGGGGTACTGGCACTCGTTCTCGTGGACAACGGTGTCGACGACCTGATACAGGAACGGATCGTTGACGCCGAGGAGCTTGCCGTGGCGCGCGGCGCGGCGTAGCAGACGGCGCAGCACATAGCCGCGGCCCTCGTTCGAGGGGAGGATGCCGTCGCAGATCATGAACGTCGCGGAGCGGATGTGGTCGGTGATGACGCGCAGGGACACGTCGCGCTTTTCGCTCTCGCCGTAGTGCGCGCCGGTCAGCTCGCTGACCTTGTGGGTGATGTTCATGACGGTATCGACATCGAAGAGACTGTCCACATTCTGGCACACGCAGGCCAGACGCTCAAGGCCCATGCCGGTGTCGATGTTCTTCTGCTTGAGCTCGGTGTAGTGGTCGTGGCCGTCGTTGTCGAACTGGGAGAAGACGACGTTCCAGACCTCCATATAGCGGTCGCAGTCGCAGCCGACGGTGCAGCCGGGCTTGCCGCAGCCGTACTCGGAGCCGCGGTCATAGTAGATCTCGGAGCAGGGGCCGCAGGGGCCGGAGCCGTGCTCCCAGAAGTTGTCCTCCTTGCCAAAGCGGAAGATCTTCTCAGCGGGGATGCCGACCTCGTCGTGCCAGATGTTCCATGCCTCGTCGTCGCTCTCATAGATGGAGGGGTACAGACGGTCCTCCTCCAGACCGACGACCTTCGTCAGAAACTCCCAGCTCCAGGCGATGGCCTCGTGCTTGAAGTAGTCGCCGAAGGAGAAGTTGCCCAGCATCTCGAAGTAGGTGCCGTGGCGGGCGGTCTTGCCGACGTTCTCGATGTCACCCGTGCGGATGCACTTCTGGCAGGTGCAGACGCGGCGGCGCGGCGGCTCCTCCTCGCCCTTGAACCAGGGCTTCATCGGCGTCATGCCGGCGTTGATGAGGAGGATGGAGTTGTCGTTCTGCGGCACGAGCGAGAAGCTCGGCAGACGCAGGTGGTCTTTCGTCTCAAAGAAGCTCAGGAACATCTCCCGCAGCTCGTTGAGGCCATAGTAGGGATGGCTCATAGTGGTTTTCTCCTTTATCGTTCAATTTATTGCTTGTTTTGGTTACGATGTTGTGTTATTTCTCCTGCGAGCGCAGCAGCTTCACCAGCTCGCGCAGCTCCTTGTCGAGACAGCTGTAAAACTGCGCGATGTGCAGCCCGTCGGCGAGCGCGTGGTTGACGAAGATGGAGACGGGCAGCGTCACGCGGCCGCCGCGCTCGGTATAGCGGCCCCAGCTGATGCGGGGATTGCTGTCGTCCGCGGAGACAACGGGGTGCTTGACCTGCAGATAGTCGAGCCACGGCAGGCACGAGACGAAGAAGTTCCCCAGCGGGTCGCCGTCCTCAGTGAGCGTCCCGCGGTCGAGCGAGAGCGCCTGCTGCCGCTGCCCCTCGGCGATGAAGTCGCCGTAGGTGCGCTCGCCCTCAATCAGGCTGTAGACATACACGCCGTCGGGCTTCATGAGCGTGTACGACGGGCTGCACCAGTCGTATTCCACGACGCGCCCGTCCAGAATCCGCCGCCGCAGCTGCGGCACACGGTTGGCCGCGCGCGTCACCGCGTACAGCAGGCTCAGAAAAAACGGCCGCCCGTCGAGCGCGGCGAGGAAATCCGTGATATCCACCGCCGCCGTCACCCCCGCGAAGGGGTCAACCATCTGCTGGAAATAGGCGAACTGCCCGCCGCGCGGATCCGCCGCCATATCCACCTCATGCCAGGACATAACCAGGGAACTCCTTTCTATCCACCGGGAACCGGAAAAAAACAAAAACGCCCCGCCCCACGCATAGGGGCGAAGCGCTGCTTCACGGTACCACCCTAATTTGACGGGAAAACCGTCCGTCATCTCAAGTCATTCTGTAACGGGAATGACCCGTCCCGCTCGTCGCGGGCCGCTGGGAGGTGGCTGTCCGCCTGCCGGTGCCGATGGGCTTGCACGCTCCCCATCTCGCTGCGGGCCGGTGTGTGGCGAACTCTTCTCCGTCGCTGCATTTGATTATAGCCCATTTTATCACAAATTTTCCGCTTGTCAACGGTTTTCTGCATCCGAAACCGGATGGAAATTTATACACTTTTCCTCTTGCGAAAGCCGCAGAAGCTGGTATACTGATAGATGTTTTTCCCCGGATTCTGACGAAATCGGACGGTTTTGACGATATGCATAAGCTGAAAAAATAGATTTTTGCAGGCATCTCTCCTTTGCCGTGGTGGGCGGCTTTTTCGCCGCGTATGCCATCCTCTGCCGCAGCGGCGTCATGGGCAACGCCCAGACGGTGAACCTGCTCGAGCTGCTGATCGACGCGCTCTTCGGGCGTGGGCTGAACGTGCTGCTGCACCTCGGCGCGCTCGCGCTCTATGTCCTCGGCACGATGCTCACGGTGCTTCTGCCGCACTGGTTCCACCTCGACATCCGCCGCACGGCGCCGGTGGTCGACGCGTTGGCGGCGGTCGTGCTCGGTTTTCTCCCGGCGGAGATGCCCGTCACGCTCGCGCTCTATCCGATTTTCTTCGCCATGAGCGTGCAGTGGGGCGCGTTCAACGGCGCGCAGGGATTCAACAGCTCGACGATTTTCTCCACGAACAACACCAAGCAGACCTCGCTCGCCCTCGCGCACTATCTGTGCGAGAAGGACCCGATGTATCTGGCCAAGTGCTGGTTCTACGCCGCGACGCTGCTGTGCTTCCACCTCGGAGCGACACTGTCGTTCTTCGCGGTGAAGCTGTGGGGTCTGCGCGCGAGCTGGTGCGTGATTCCGCTCGCGGCGTGGGCGTATTACATGGTCTGCTGCGAGGAGAAATCCGAACAGCGCACGCCCGCCGAGCTGCGCGAGCGCGAGGTCACGGGCGAGACGATCGAGGAGCTGCACGAAGCCGAGGACGTCCTCCTCGAAGAAAAAAAGAAGGAATAGCCCAAAGCACAAAACACATCCGGCGGACATTGTCCGCCGGATGCGTTTTTATCTCAAAGGCCTCGCAGAGTTCGCGGCTCGGAAGCCGCGAAAAAAGTGAGATCCGCTTTTTGCGGCGGCGTGTACGCCGCAAAAAACACTTTGCGCGGAGCGGAGTGTCGCAGCCCCGCCCATGGCGGGGCAAGGCGCGGAGCGCAGCGGAACCCCTTTTCCTGCGAGTTTTTATGTGTTCTCCCGGCTGATCGGCCGCCGGTGCAGGAGAGCACGGAGCTTCTTGCCGTCGTAGGGGATGAGCGGGTAAAGATACCCGCGCCCGACGAGGGGTTTTGTCGTCGCGATGAGCACGAGAATGCCGACGATCCCGAGCACGAAGCCCCACCAGTCGAAAAGCCAGATCATCACCAGCAGCGCCATGCGGCAGAGCTTGCACGCGTAACTCATCTCAAAGCTGTGCTGCGTGAAGTTCGCGATGGCGACGAACGCCATATACACCAGCACCTCCGGCACGAGCCAGCGCGACTGCACCGCAAAGTCACCGAGGATGAGCGCGCCGAGCATGCTGAAGGAGTTGCCGAGCACGTCGGGTGTGTTGAGCGAGGCGAGCTTGAGCACGTCGATGATGAGCTCCACGAGCAGCAGCTGCAAAATGAGCGGGACGGGACACTCCCCCTCGATGAGCAGGAAGTGGAGGTTTTCGTGGAGCGTATCGGGTGACTTGACGAGCAGGTACCAAAGCGGCGTGACGAAAATCGTCAGAAACAGCACGACGAGCCGCACGATCCGCAGATACGACCCGACGAGCGGCGGGAAGTAGTAGTCGTTGATCTCCTCGGCAAAGCGCAGGATCGAGACGGGAAAAATCATGACCGCGGGCGTGTTGTCGATGAGCAGGAGCACGTCGCCCTCCATGACGCAGGCGGTCGCCGTGTCTGGGCGCTCGGTGTAGCGTACCTTCGGAAAGGGGTTATACCACTGCTTGGGCGCGATGGCCTCGGCGATGCTCTCCTGACTCATGGCGACGGAGCCGACGTCCATGTGCGCGAGCTTTTCGCGCAGCTCGGCGATGAGCGCCTCGTCCGCCTGCCCGCGCATGTAGCACAGGGCCACGTCCGCGCGGGAGCGCCCGCCGACCTGCAGCCGCTCGAGCGTGAGCGCCGGGTCGCGGATGCGGCGGCGCAGGAGCGCGGCGTTTTTCATGATGCTCTCGACGAAGCCGTCGTGGCTGCCGCGCAGCACCTTGCTCGAGTTTGGCTCCTCGACCGAGCGCAGCGGGAACTGCTTGGCGTCCATGAGCAGCCCGCCCTCGTAGCCGTCGATGATGAGGAGAGTCTTGCCCGCAAAAACGGCCGTCACCGCGGTCAGGCGGTCGCGCTCCACCGCGGCGTCACAGACACTGACACAGCGCTCGAGAAACGCCTGCAGATCGGGCGTGTCCGCAAGGCTCCCAATGGGCCGCCACGCGGAGATGGCGCGCTCGAGCAGTGCGTCCTCGGCGTAGCCGTTCACGACCCAGAGCCGGGCGCGCCGCCCCGCGATCGTGAGCGGGCGGGTGACCATGTCAAAGCTCCGCCCCGTTCCCAGCAGCTCGTCGAGCGCCGCCGCCCGCACGTCAAATGTATCCTTCGTCGGTTCCATGAGCAGCCTCCCCATACAGAATCACTTGCAGTATGGCAGAAAACGGAAGATTTTATACGCAGGAGGGCTGCGCGGCGCGCACGCACAGCAAAAGAGCCCCCGGAGCGTCAGCTCCGGGGGCTCTGTGAAATGACTTATGCGGGTGGATCAGGTTTACGCTCAGGTGCGCTCTTTTTTGCGGGTGACCACAACGGCGCTGCCGCCGATGGCCATGACCGCGAGACCGACATAGAGCAGGACGCCGCTGTCGCCGGTCGTGGGCGGCTTATAGTTCGGGTCCTTCGCACCGCAGACGGTGCACACACCCTTGTCATAGTGGTGCTCGCCGGTGGCCTTGATGACCTCGCCCTTGCTCTGAACCTCGCCGCAGCCGGCGCAGACCACATCGCCGGTGTAGCCGTCATCGACGCAGGTGGCGTCCTTGGCGTTCACAAGGCGGAAGTCGTGGCTGCCCTCGGTGCAGTTGGCGATGGTGATGCGACCCTGCGGCTCGGCATACTGCTCGCCGACCACGCCGCCGAGCTTCTCGGTGATGTACTCCATCAGAACCTCATCGAGTGGACGGCCGGTGTCGAACTGGCTGCTCGCCGCGGCGAAGGCATAGTAGGTATCGCCGCCGGCGGCCACGAAGTTATTCGTGATAACGGCATACTTCGCGTTCAGGTCGAAGGGCTTGCCGTTGATGCTGTTGATGACCACGCGCTGGATGCTGTGCGGGCCATAGTAGGTCGAGCCGGGATATTTGTCGGTGTTCGCATCGTAGGCTTTGTCGGTAAAGATGGTGAAGTCGATACCGGCCACCTGCGGGAAAGCGCCGACCGCACCGGGCGTGCTGAAGGTGGAGGCCTCGAGCGCCTCGAGCAGCTCCGCGCCGGTCACATAGACCACGGCCACGGTGTTGCCGAAGGGCAGGACGGTGTTGATGTCCTTCTTGGAGATGTCGCCCTGATGGATCCACGCGCGGATGCCGCCGCCGTTGGTGAGAGAGATGATGTTGTCGGGGTCAACCTCGGTGATACTGCCGGGGTTCTGCTCGGTGAGCGACCAGAGCATCGCGTCGGTGATGAGGTCGCCGAGGTTCGTCTCCTCGGTGCGGTTGCCGGGAGCCTGGTCACCGTTGAGCTCCACGTCGCTGCGGGCGAACACCTCACCGTACTCGGCGTTGACGCGATCGATGATCTTCTGGGCAGCGGCGGCCACGGTGGGATCGCCCGCCACGCCGTCCAGCTCGACGAGTGCGTTGCCGAGGATCTCCTTGCTTTCGCTGTCGATGAGAATCATGCCGACGTTTTCAAACGCGGTGCCGGTGGACTGGATGGGTTCACCGTTCGCACCCTCCACCATCACGGTGTGGGAGTGGCCGTCGATGATGAAGTCGAGACCGGTGACATTGGCATAGAGGTCGGTGGAGCGGTTGGGGACAGACTCATCGTCCACGCCGAGGTGGGCGAGGCAGACAACGATGTCCGCGCCGTTTGCGCGCAGCTCGTCAATCTGCGCCTGCGCGCAGGCATAGAGCTCCTTCTCAGCGTAGAAGGACAGGCCCTGCATGAGTGCGGGGTTGGCCTTGGTCTGCGCCTCGGGGGTGTCGAGACCGAAGAAGCCGATCTTCACGCCGTCCTTCTCGATGATGGTGTTGCCCTGGAAGGCGTTTTCACCATCCTTCAGGATGTTCGCGCAGAGAACGGCGAAGTCCGCCTTGCTCAGGTTCTCCTTGAGCTGGGGATAGCCATAGTCAAACTCATGGTTACCGAGAGTGGCCACATCGTAGCCGGCGACGTTCATCATCTCGATGGCGTCGGCGCCCTTCGTGGTGCTGACATAGGGTGTGCCCTGGCTGTAGTCGCCGGCGTCGGCCAGAATGACCTCGGCGCCGAGGGACTCAAACGCGTCGCGCAGCGCGGCCATCTGGGAATAGCCCATGATATTGCCGTGTACGTCATTGGAGTGCAGGATGATGACCAGCCCCTCGAGGGAGGAGGGCAGGCCGCTGAGCGTCAGCAGGAGGGAGCCGATCTCCTCGGCGTTCAGGCCGATCTCCAGCAGATAATCCAGCGCCTCGGCCTGCAGGTCGGCCTTCGACAGATCCTCCACGCCGAACATGGTCTGCAGCGCGGAGACAATGCCGTACTTGGCGATGTTGGCGGCCTTCTCGGTGCCGGGCTGGATGCCGTAGTAGTTGTAGTAGGTCACGAGGTAGTCGGTGACGACCTCATCGTAGCTCGCGCCCATGAAGCACTCGAGCACGGCGCTGGCGATGCCGCAGCGGTCCTTACCCTCGGTGCAGTGCATATAGTAGGGGGCCTCCGTCTCGCTGGAGGCGATGTAGCGGTAGCCGTTTGCAAGACCGGTCTTGAAGGCGTCCGTTGTGAACGCGACGGGCATGTTCAGAAAGACGGCGTCCTGCGTGGAGTAGTAGCTGCCTTCCCAGCCGGGATAGGCTTTCGCGGCGGCCTCGGAGTCGGCGAGGTTGATGAAGGTCTTGATGCCCGCAGCCTTGGCGGCGGCGTCGGCATAGGGGTTGCGGCCCTCAACGGCGTCGTTGATGGGGGAGCTGCCGCGGTAGAGAACGCCCTCGCCCATGCCGGTGGTCCCGATCACGCGGACATTGGCGAACTCAGCGTCCGTCAGGTTCTTATACATGTCGGCATTGCGGTCGCCGGTGCGCTGGGGCAGCTGGCGGGCATCCCACTCGGCAAAATACGCGCCCTTATCCTTCATGGTGATCGTCACCTTGACGGGATAGGTCACACCGTCTGCCGCGACATACTTATCGGAGACGGCGGGGTCGGTGTTGGGCTTGGCCAGACCCGCGTTCACCGCGAGCTGGCCGTAGTTGATGGCCACGATGACGCTGGACGCGCCCTTCGTCGCGCGTACGAGCATCTTGCGGGTGTCCACGTCGTTATAGTTCGAGCAGACGGGCATCTCGTAGCTGTTGCCGTTGACGTCAACGGTGACTACGTCGCCATACGCAAACCCGGCCTTCATAAACTCCTCCGTGGAGATGTCCAGCTCAATATTTCCGTATTTCCTGGCGGTTTTGCCGAGAACCGCTTCATAGGTGGCAGAAGCAGGTTCGTCAGCGGGTTCAGCCCAAGCTGCGGGCACCATCAGAGACAGCGCCATGGCCAGAGCCAGCAGAGTCGCTAAGAATTTCCGCATGTAATCTTCCTCCTTATAATTTCCGGACGCCTGTGTGCACCCATCAGTAATTTCTATTTTACACAAATTTTACGCGAAAGGGAATCCTATTTTGTTCAGAACGACAACGAAAAACACGTCCTAATTTTGTCTATTTTACCGATAGGAAAATGTGCCGCTTTGCGGGAAATCCGTCTGGAAATCCGGGATTTTTGTGGTATACTGAATGATTGAACTGAGAGATATAAGGGAGGTTATCCTGATGAGAAAGCTCTTCAAGGGCGGCACCGTCGTCTCCGGCAAGGGGACGAAGCGCGCGGATGTCCTCGTCGACGGGGAGAAGATCGTCCGCGTCGCGCGCAGCATCACCGACCCGCTGGCGCAGACCGTCGACGTGACGGGCAAGTTCCTTCTGCCCGGCTTTATCGACGCGCACACGCACTTTGACCTCGACGTCGCGAACACGACCACCGTCGACGACTTTGACAGCGGCAGTCTCGCCGCCATCCACGGCGGAACGACCACGGTCATCGATTTCGCCTGCCCCAACAAGGGCGAGACGCTCGCCCACGGCCTGCAGCTCTGGCACGAGAAGGCCGACGGGCGCACCTGGTGCGACTACAGCTTCCACATGACGATCGACGACTGGAACGAGGACATCGCCCGCGAGATCGACGACATGTACGCCGCGGGCATCTCCTCCTTCAAGATGTATATGACCTATCCGGCCATGATGATCGGCGACGAGGCGATGTACTGGGCGCTGAAGAAGCTGAAGGAAAAGGGCGGCATCTGCGGCGTCCACTGCGAAAACAGCGGCGTGATCGACGCGCTCGTCACCGAGAAGAAGGCGGCGGGGGAGATGGGTGTCTCGTCCCACCCCGAGACACGGCCCGATTTCCTCGAGGCCGAGGCCGTCGGCCGCCTGCTCCACATCGCCGAGGCGGTGGATATCCCGGTCATCATCGTCCACCTGACGAGCGCCGCCGCCCTGCGCGAGGTCGAGGCGGCGCGCAAGCGCGGCCAGAAGGTCTATGTCGAGACGTGCCCGCAGTACCTCGTCCTCGACGACAGCGTCTATTATAACGAGGACTGGGACGAGGCGGCGAAGTTCGTCTGCTCGCCCCCGATCCGCAAGCCAGATGATCAGAAGGCGCTCTGGGCGGCGCTCCGCCGCGGCGAGATCCAGACGATCTCCACCGACCACTGCTCGTTCACGACCGAGCAGAAGGAGATGGGACGCGCGGACTTCACGAAGATCCCCGGCGGCGTCCCCGGTGTGGAGACGCGCGGCGAGGTGGTCTATTCGGCGGGCGTTGCCACGCGGAAGATCAGCCTTGCGACGATGTGCCGCGTGCTGGCGGAGAACCCGGCGCGGCTTTACGGCATGTTCCCGCGCAAGGGCGTGCTCGCCAAGGGCGCGGACGCCGACATCGTCGTCTACGATCCGCAGGCCGACCACGTCATCCGCGCCGAAAATCTCCTCAGCCGCGCGGGCTACACGCCCTATGAGGGCTTTGTCACCCGCGGCGGCATCGAGCAGGTCTGGCTGCGCGGGCAGTTGATGGTCCGCGGCGGCAGCGTCGTGGGCGAGTGCGGCGGGAAGTTCATCCCCCGCGGCAAATGCGCGCTGTAAGCGCCGCAGGAAAGAGAGGTTCACAGTATGGATAAGACGCTCGGTTATCTGCTCTGCTGTCAGTCGCCGGCCCTGTTTCTGGGGGCTTTGGCGCTGCTGGCGGGCTATATCATCCGCCATCGCAACCACCGCGTCCACGCGGCGCTCGATCTGGTGCTGGCGATCGTCTGCCTGCTCGGCGGCGTGGCGCTGTACTATCTCGGCATGCTCTATGACCATTTCACCATCCACGACTTCTGGCAGATCCGCGTGCCGGGCTGGGTGGGGCTGGTGCTGGCGGCGATTGTGATCGTCGTCCTGTTTGTTCAGAACATCGGCAAGGCCGCCGCGCGCCGCCGCAGTGAGAAGGAGGCCGCCCGCGCCGAGGACGCGCGCCGCAAGGAGCTCGAGGAGGCCAAGAGCGCCGCCTTCGCCTCCGGCCAGGCCGCCGCAGCATCTGCGCAGCCCGACCCGCAGGAAAAAACAGAGGAAAAACTCGAATAACCCCAAAGAAATGCGTCCGCAACAGCGGACGTATTTCTTTGCAAAAAAGTCTCACAGAGTCCGCGGCTCGCAAGCCGCGAATAAAGTCTGATCATTTTTTGCGGCGGCGTGTATGCCACAAAAAAACACCTCGCGCGGAGCGAGCGTCGCAGGCTGGCATAGCCAGCTGAGGCGCAGTGCGCAGCGAATCCCCATGCGCAAATAAGACACCGCCCGCAATACGCAGGCGGTGTCTTATTTGCGCATATAAAGAAGCGGGTATTCCCCGCCCTCCTCGTCGCGCTCGGCGTCCGGGAGAAAATCGTTCGTTGCGCGTGACGACGCTCCCCGCGCCGATGACCGACCCCGCGCCGATCGTCACGCCGCCGCAGACGGTGGCGTTCGCGCCGATCCAGACTTCGCGTCCGAGCGTGATGGGGGCGGAGGTGCCGATGCCCACGGTACGCTGCGCCGCGTCGACCGAGTGCCCCGAGCAGGCCAGACAGACGCCCGGCGCGATGAACGCGCCCGCGCCGATGTCGATGGGGGATGTGTCGAGCATGACGCAGTTGTAGTTTACGATCGTCAGCCCGTGCGTGTGGATGTTGAAGCCGTAGTCGCAGCGGAAGTCCGGCTCGATGAACGTCAGCGGGTCGCAGGTGCCGAGCAGCTCGAGCAGAATTTCACCACGGCGCTCCGCTTCGTCCGGCGCGGTGCGGTTATACTCCCAGCAAAGCCGCTTGGCGCGCAGCTGCGCCGCGGTGGGGGCGTTCTCGTGCCCGCTGGCATAGGGTGCTGGCCGCTTCATAATCTCAATGGGATCCATAAAATCGCTCCTTTGGTTCGTTTAGGCTTCGATCCGGTCGCCGTCGAGCGCCTTCCAGCCGAAGCGGATGATGGAGATGATGATCGAGACGAGCGTGACGGCCTCGTTCAGCGCGCCGCCCCACGACTTCACGAGCACGTCGTAGAGCAGCATGCACGGCGAGTTCACGGCGAGGTTAGCGATGCGGATATTGCGGGCGTTGTTCGTCCAGTAGCCGATCGTCCCGGCGACCGTCGTGGCGACGGGCAGCAGACTGATCGGGCCGCTCCATGTGAGCAGCGCGGCAGCGAGCGACAGCGCCGAAAAGACGGCGATCCAGCCCTTCCAGCGCACGAGCGCGCTCTCGTTGTACTTCGTGAGCATGGCGTTGCGCGTGATGTTCACGAGCAGACTCAGCGCGCCGCTGAACGCGCCGAGCAGCGCGAACTGCAGACTGAACGTCAGGCAGCCGAGCGTCTGCATGACGAAAAACCGCTTGTTCGTCTTGACCTGAAACGAGATGAAAAAGAACAGCAGACCCAGAAACCCGATGGCCTGCACCAGAATGTCGTAAAAGCTGTGCATGATAATCGCTCTCCCTGTGATGAATTCCGCAGGCGAGTATACCAGAAAATGCCAGCTTTTGCAATGGACACTACAGATTGAATTGAACGAACTGAAAGTCTCACAGAGTTCGCGGCCCGCAGGCCGCGCAAAAGATCCAATCCGTTTTTTGCGGCGGCGTGTACGTCACAAAAAACACTTTGCGCGCAGCGCAGTGTCGCAGGCTGGCCAACGGCCAGCCAAGGCACGGAACAAAGCGGAGACCTGCACCCGGAAAGGGCGCC
>ERZ773187.1102-NODE-1102-length-22092-cov-9.989018_pt1 | contig 22092 bp, 19 predicted proteins | sample MGYA00511242_ERZ773187 | MGnify/ENA primary metagenome ERZ773187 (study PRJEB29015, sample SAMEA2737744) | human gut metagenome | biome: human gut; feature: human-associated habitat; material: faeces | place: China | collected 2012 ... | reverse complement strand
CTAACAGCACAACGATCAATAGAAGAAAGAAACGGGTAATGCTGCCCGGAAGCAGTGAAAATTTACTGGCGGCTGTGGTTTCAGACTGACTCATTGCTATGTTTAACCCGTTATGGCTGCGCTGCAGGCGGAAAGGGCAGTATAAAGGGTAATAATCGAATTTCCAGCGTCACGCTACCTGATGAGCTGACTTTTTACGTCAGAAAAGGCCGTCCGTTCCTCTGGCGAAAATTTGTACACCATGAAATGTATTGTACAAATTATTAGCGATAATTAAAGAAAATAGCACAATCAAACAAACAATTATATTTGCCGTTCATTTTTGCTGTCTAATTTTCAGCACAACGGCAATTAATTAATAGTCGTTATAGTTTCAGGGCGGTAGCACAAATAATGACTATTTGTGTAGAGAAGTGTAAAAAAAAACCGAATGCAGGGCATTCGGCTCAATTTGGGATAAACAGACATTCAAAACTGAATGACGGTAATAAATAAAGTTAATGATGATAGCGAGAGTTATTTTAGACGGGAGATAAGAAATTGTTTTGTCAATCAGTGCTATAACGCAGCCCTGACTATGTCCTTGATAATTATAGTTTTTATTTGAATGCGCTGTATGGTGTGTTTGTTTTTTAACTATTTGTGCTGTCAGAAAGTTCCCTGTTTTTTACAAAATGAAACATCCTAGTCGAAAAGTGAAACATCTTCAAAGTTTTCGTATCATATTCCCGTTGGATTATTCTGTATTTTTGCGGAGAATGAAGTTGCCGACTGGTTAAGAGGGTTAATCAGTAAGCAGTGGTAATAAAAATAAGGCATATAACAGAGGGTATAAAAATGAAAGTTAAAGTACTTTCCCTCCTGGTACCAGCACTGCTGGTAGCGGGCGCAGCGAATGCGGCTGAAATTTATAACAAAGATGGCAACAAATTAGATCTCTTCGGTAAAGTTGATGGCCTGCACTATTTCTCTGATGACGACGGTAGCGATGGCGATCAGACCTATATGCGTATCGGCTTTAAAGGCGAAACGCAGGTTAATGACCAGCTGACCGGGTACGGCCAGTGGGAATATCAGATTCAGGGCAACACCTCTGAAAGCGATAACCAGTCCTGGACCCGTGTGGCATTTGCAGGTCTGAAATTCGGCGACGCAGGCTCTTTCGATTACGGTCGTAACTACGGCATTATCTACGACGTCACCTCCTGGACTGACGTTCTGCCAGAATTCGGCGGCGACACCTACGGTGCTGATAACTTCATGCAATCCCGTGCTAATGGTGTTGCGACCTACCGTAACCAGGACTTCTTCGGTCTGGTTGAAGGCCTGAACTTCGCGCTGCAGTACCAGGGCGCGAACGACAACGTAAGCGGCGAGAATGACTCTGCCGGCGGTCGTAGCCTGCTGAAACAGAACGGTGATGGCTATGGCGCGTCTCTGACTTACGATCTGGGCGAAGGTTTCAGTGCGGGTGCCGCTCTGGCCTCCTCTAAACGTACCGCTGACCAGAACGCAGCAGATGTCTACGGCGACGGCGATCGCGCTAACGTATACAGCGGCGGCCTGAAATATGACGCGAACAATGTTTACCTGGCAGCGCAATACTCCCAGACCTATAACGCGACCCGTTTTGGTTCTTCTAACGGCAGCAGCATCACCGATGCCTACGGTTTCGCTGATAAAGCGCAGAACTTCGAAGTGGTCGCACAGTACCAGTTCGACTTCGGTCTGCGTCCGTCCGTGGCGTACCTGCAGTCTAAAGGGAAAGACATCCGTAACAACACCACCAACTTCGGCGATCAGGATTTGCTGAAGTATGTTGATGTTGGCGCGACTTACTACTTCAACAAAAACATGTCCACCTACGTTGATTACAAAATCAACCTGCTGGATAAAAACGAATTTACCGAACAGGCTGGCATCAGCACTGACGACATCGTCGCGCTGGGTCTGGTTTACCAGTTCTAAGACGCATAGCGTGTCAGATAAGGGGCCTGATGGCCCCTTTTTTGTTCCTGTAATCGGCTCTTACAAATCCCTGTTTTTGGTGTACTCTTGCCGGGCTCAGGCCAGAGGATAATAAATAATGGATATGACTTTTCTTCGTGTCGGCGTCTTGTCGGCACTCTTTATGTTAACAGCGTGCGATGCCCCAAAAACGCCGGAAAAAAGTGAAAATGCCGCAGTGGCAACGGTGTTAGAAGGTAAAACCATGGGCACCTTCTGGCGCGTTAGCGTTATCAACGTTGATAAAGCCAGGGCTGAAGCGCTACGCGGTAAGATCCAGACGCAGCTGGATGCTGACGATCAGCTCCTTTCTACCTGGAAAAACGACTCCGCGCTGATGCGCTTTAATCACTCAAAAAGCACCTCTCCGTGGCCCGTTAGCGAGGCGATGGCAGATATCGTGACCGAATCCCTGCGCGTGGGCTATAAAACCCAGGGGGCGATGGATATCACCGTGGGGCCGCTGGTCAACCTGTGGGGATTTGGTCCCGACAAACAGCCCGTAAAAACACCCACCCAGCAACAAATTGATGATGCGCGAGGACAAACCGGACTGCACCATCTGTCGGTGTTGTACCAGTACGGTCAGCAGTATCTGGAAAAGAATATCCCCGACCTGTTTGTTGATCTTTCTACCGTTGGCGAAGGCTATGCCGCCGATCACCTGGCCGCGCTGATGGCCGAAGAGGGGATCCCCCGCTATCTGGTGTCGGTAGGGGGCGCGCTGGTCAGTCGGGGGATGAATGCCAGCGATAAACCGTGGCGCGTGGCGATCCAAAAACCTACCGATGAGCAGAATGCCGTACAGGCGATCGTTGACATCAACGGCCACGGCATTAGTACAGCGGGCAGCTATCGTAACTATTATGAGCTGGACGGCAAGCGCATCTCCCACGCGATCGACCCTCAGACCGGGCGACCTATCACCCATAATCTGGTGTCCGTGACGGTGATAGCCCCCACGGCGCTGGAGGCCGATGCCTGGGATACAGGTCTGATGGTGCTGGGGACGGAAAAAGCGAAGGAAGTTGTGCGCCGGGAAGGGCTGGCGGTCTATATGATCACCCGTGAAGGTAACGGGTTCAAAACCTGGATGTCACCGCAGTTCAGCGGCTATCTGGTTAACGGAAAAAATTAAAAAGCAAGGTTACGGGTTTTTGTTCTCTGGCGCTCAGGCAGGGTAGGAGTATGCTTACTGAAGGAGCGCATGATGAACAAAACGACCCTGATTAACGATGACCCACGCTGGCAGGCGGTGTTGTCTCGCGACACCGCCGCTGACGGCCAGTTCGTCTTTGCCGTGCAAACCACCGGTATCTTTTGCCGCCCGTCGTGTCGGGCGCGCCACGCCTTACGCCAGAATGTCCGTTTCTTTGACGATGCTGATACCGCCCTTCAGGCCGGCTTTCGTCCGTGTAAGCGTTGTCGCCCCGATGAACATGATCCGCAGGCGCGGCGCGTATTGCTTATCGAGAAAGCCTGCCGCCTGCTGGAGCAGGAAGAGCCCCTCACGCTGGATGCACTGGCGCAGCAGGTGGCGGTAAGTCCTTATCATCTGCACCGTCTGTTCAAATCCGCCACCGGGATGACGCCCAAAGCCTGGCAGCAGGCCGCCCGCGCGGCGCGTCTCCGTAGCCGGTTAGCGCAGGGCGAAAAGATTACCGATTCGTTGCTGGCGGCCGGTTTCCCGGACAGCAGCAGCTACTACCGTAACGCAGACGCCGCGCTTGGCATGACCGCGAAGCAGTTTCGCCGGGGCGGCGATAAGACAACCGTCCGTTACGCGCTCAGCGACTGCGCGCTGGGCCGCTGTCTGGTCGCGGAGAGCGAGCGCGGGATCTGTGCCATACTGCCCGGAGATGACGATGTGGTGCTGCTGAATGAACTGCAGACGTTGTTCCCGCACGCCCGCCACGAGCAGGCAGATACCGGATTTGCCGCACGCGTGCAGCAGGTTATCGCCAGCATTGATAACCATACCCTGAGCCTGACGCTGCCGCTGGATATTCGCGGTACCGCCTTCCAGCAGCAGGTCTGGCAAGCATTACGTACTATTCCGGCCGGGGAAACCGTCAGTTATCAGCAGGTGGCTACCCGCCTCGGTAAACCGAATGCGGTGCGGGCAGTGGCCCGTGCCTGCGCGGCCAACCGGCTCGCCATTATCATTCCGTGTCACCGGGTAGTGCGAAACGACGGTGGGCTTTCAGGGTACCGCTGGGGAATAGCGCGAAAAGCGGCGCTTCTGCGCCGTGAAGCCGGAAATGAGGAGGAGTAATGCTCGATCTTTTTGCCGATGCCGAACCCTGGGAAGAGCCGCTGGCGCCGGGGGCCGTGATCTTGCGCCGCTTTGCGCTCGCCTCTGACTCCGCTCTGATGGCGGAGATTACCGACGTGGCGACGCACGCCCCCTTTCGCCAGATGGTGACCCCGGGCGGGTACACCATGTCAGTGGCCATGACCAACTGCGGCCCGCTCGGCTGGACGACCGACCAACGCGGCTATCTATACTCTCCCAACGATCCGCTCACCGGTCATCGCTGGCCGCCGCTTCCTGTCGCTTTTGCTACGCTTTGCCACCGGGCGGCTATCGCGGCAGGCTACGCCGATTTTCAACCCGACGCCTGCCTGATCAACCGCTACGGCGTAGGGGCAAAGCTCTCGCTGCATCAGGATAAAGACGAAGCCGACCTGCGGGCACCGATTGTTTCGGTCTCGCTGGGATTGCCGGCCGTCTTCCAGTTTGGCGGAATGAAACGTAATGATCCCCTACAACGCCTGCTGCTGGAGCATGGTGATGTGGTGGTGTGGGGCGGCGCATCGCGCCTCTTTTATCACGGGATCCAACCGCTCAAGCCAGGCGAACATCCCCTGACCGGCGAGTATCGCTACAACCTTACGTTCCGCCAGGCAGCGAAGAGCGAATAAAAATAAGAATTATTCTTGATGTAAGCGGCGGGCAGTTTAAACTGCTGGCTGTTTTTTCTTGTCCGGATAGCTCTGCATGGAACTCCTTCTTCTGGTCTGGCGACAATATCGCTGGCCTTTTATTGCGGTGATGGCGCTAAGCCTGCTCAGCGCCGCGCTGGGAATAGGGCTCATCGCCTTTATCAATCTGCGTTTAATCGAAACGGTCGATACCACCCTGACGGTGCTACCCGAATTTCTCGGTTTGCTGCTGTTGCTGATGGCGGTAACGCTGGGCTCACAGCTGGCGCTGACCACGCTGGGCCACCACTTCGTTTATCGCCTGCGCAGCGAGTTTATCAAGCGTATTCTGGATACCCACGTAGAGCGCATCGAGCAGTTAGGCAGCGCTTCGTTGCTGGCCGGGCTGACCAGCGATGTGCGTGCCATCACCATTGCCTTTGTGCGTCTGCCGGAGCTGGTACAGGGGATTATTCTGACCTTCGGATCGGCAGCCTATCTCGCATTCTTGTCTACCAAAATGCTGGCCATCACCGCACTGTGGATTGTGATCACCATCTGGGGCGGGTTCGTGCTGGTGGCGCGGGTCTACAAACATATGGCCGTGCTGCGTGAAACCGAAGATAAGCTCTACAACGATTATCAGACCGTGCTGGAAGGGCGCAAAGAGCTGACCCTGAATCGCGAGCGCGCTGAACACATCTTCAATAATCTCTATGTTCCGGATGCCCGCGAGTATCGCCACCATATTATTCGCGCCGATACCTTTCATCTGAGCGCGGTAAACTGGTCGAATATTATGATGCTGGGCGCTATCGGCCTGGTGTTCTGGATGGCGAACAGCCTCGGTTGGGCCGATACCAACGTGGCGGCAACCTACTCGTTGACGCTGCTGTTCCTGCGTACGCCGATGCTCTCTGCCGTGGGTGCGTTGCCGACCCTGCTGAGCGCGCAGGTGGCATTTAATAAGCTTAACAAATTTGCGCTGGCGCCCTACAAGCCTGCGTTCCCGCGTCCACAGGCCTTCCCGAACTGGCAGACCCTGGAGTTACGCAATGTCACGTTCCACTACCAGGACAACGCCTTCGCCATTGGGCCGGTAAATTTAACGATCCATCGCGGTGAGTTGCTGTTTCTGATTGGCGGGAACGGTAGCGGTAAATCAACGCTGGCGATGCTGTTAACGGGCCTCTACCAGCCTCAGTCAGGCGACATCCTCCTTGACGGCAAACCCATGAACGTTGAGCAGCCTGAAGACTACCGCAAGCTCTTCTCGGCGGTCTTCACCGACGTCTGGCTGTTTGACCAGTTGCTGGGACCAGAGGGCAAACAGGCCGATTCGGCGCTGGTCGCGAAGTGGCTCGACCATCTGCAAATGTCACATAAGCTTGAGCTGGAGAATGGCAAAATTCTCAACCTGAAGCTGTCGAAAGGGCAGAAGAAGCGCGTGGCGCTACTCCTGGCGCTGGCCGAAGAGCGTGACATCATTTTGCTCGACGAGTGGGCAGCAGATCAGGATCCCCACTTCCGCCGCGACTTCTACCAGGTGCTGCTACCGCTGATGCAGCAGATGGGCAAAACCATCTTTGCCATCAGCCATGACGATCACTACTTTATTCATGCGGATCGGTTGCTGGAGATGCGTAATGGCCAGCTGAGCGAGCTGACCGGTGCCGAGCGCGATGCTGCCTCCAGGGATGCGGTTGCCCGTACTGCCTGACTTCTTTGCCCGGCCGTCCCAATGGCCGGGTATTTTCCCTCTTTATGCTCTTTTTTTGTTCATCTCTACCCGTCGTTTATTCTTATTTACATATCCTGCCGCTATTCTTAATGCCATCACATTACATGGATTTATGATCAATGCCGTTAAAAAACAAAAACAGCGCAAGGCTGCGCGATGAAGAGCGTGCGCGACTGATCTGGTTGATGACCACCGATAAAGCGCTGGTCTCCACGCTGCTGGGTAAACTGACCCTGGCTGAGCAATATGACGTCGGCACCTTAGCCGACGATATTGCTGAGGTAGGGGCACTGGTGTCGCATCTGCCACCGCCCGATCTTGCCGATACCCTTGAAGCGTTGCCCCGGGAAGAGCGTCTCGCTCTGTGGCGGCTGGTGGAAGATCACGAGCGCGGCCAGGTGCTGCTTGAAGCCTCAGAGAACGTCTGGGACGACTTGATCGAGGAGATGAGCGATCACGCTATCCTTGACGCGCTCCGGACCCTGGATATTGATGAGCAGATTTACCTGGTACAGCATCTGCCGCGTAATCTGACGGGCCGTCTGCTGGCCTCGATGCCGGCTGATGAACGCGCCCGCGTTCGCCAGGTGATGCATTATGAGAAAAACAGCGTCGGCGCGATCATGGAGTTTGGCGTGATTCTCGTGCGCCCGGATGTCACTCTGGGCGCGGTGCAGCGCTATCTGCGACGTCTGGGGAAAATGCCCAATAACACTGACAAACTCTTTGTCACTTCACGGGATAAAACCTTGCTGGGCGAGCTGGATCTGCAAACCATTCTGCTGCACGGCGCGAAGCGGCGAGTGAGTGAAGTGATGGAGCCCGATCCGGTGATCTTCATGCCGGAAGATGACGCGGAAAAAGCGGCGCGCACCTTCGAACGTGACAACCTGCTCAGCGCCGCCGTCGTGGACTCGACGGGCAAATTGATGGGACGTGTGACCATCGATGAAATCGTTGATGTGGTCTATGAAGAGACCGATAACGATATGCGCGCCATGGGGGGCTTGAGCGCGGAAGAGGATGTCTATGCCCCGGTCAGTAAAGCGGTAAAAACCCGCTGGGCGTGGCTAGCCATCAACCTTTGCACCGCCTTTATCGCCTCGCGGGTGATTGATGGTTTCGAACATACCATCTCGCAGCTGGTCGCCCTGGCCTCGCTGATGCCGATTGTCGCGGGGATTGGCGGCAATACCGGTAACCAGACCATTACCATGATTGTCCGTGCGCTGGCGTTGCAGAACATCCAGCCCGGCAACTTCACCTTCTTAATTTTCCGCGAACTGGGCGTGGCGCTTATCAACGGTCTGGTGTGGGGCGGGATTATGGGCGGAGTGACCTGGTGGTTGTACGATGATATGGCACTGGGCGCGGTCATGACCCTGGCAATGGTGCTCAACCTGCTGGTGGCGGCGCTGATGGGGGTGATTATCCCGATGACCATGAATCGTCTCGGGCGCGACCCCGCAGTGGGGTCGAGCGTGATGATCACCGCCATCACCGATACCGGGGGCTTCTTTATTTTTCTTGGGCTTGCGACGCTGTTTCTGCTGTAGCGGCGTGCTTGCGCTTAAGACGGGCCGGGATGATCGCCATGGCGATAATCCCGCCTACCACGCCAATGGCCAGGTTACCGGTTGAAACGGTCGCCGCAACGGTCACCAGCATCACCAGCGTTTCAGCCACCGGCGCACCTTTCACCGTACCGGGCTGGATGCTATGCCAGCTGAAGGTTTTCACCGCGACGATGGCCATAATCCCCGCCAGCACCGCCATCGGGATTTTGGCCATCACTTCGCTCAGCGCGGTCACCAGGAGCAGGAGCACCAGACCGGCAGCGAAGGTGGATACGCGACTGCGGCCTTTACCCATCTCGACGTTGACGATGGTTTGCCCGATCATCGCGCAACCGGCAATCCCACCAAAAAAACCAGCCAGGATATTGGTGACGCCGAGCCCGATGCTTTCCCGGCGCTTGCTGGAGGGGGTTACCGTCAGCTCATCCACCAGTTTTGCCGTCAGTAACGACTCCATCAGTCCGACAAAGGCGATACTGAGCGCACAAGGCCAGATAATGCTGAGGGTCTTCAGGTTTAAGGGCACCAGCAGTTCAGTCAGCCCTGGCAGTCCGCCGCCCATGGAACCTTCATCGCCTACGGTCGGCAGGATCTGTCCGCTGGTGACGGTAAACAGGGTCAGCAGCACAATAGCAATCAGCGGGGAGGGGACACTCTTAATGTAGCGTGGCACCCACAGCACAATCAGTATCGTCAGTACAAACAGACCGACAATCAGCGGGCTTTTGCTCCAGAAGTGGGGAACCTGCGCGAAGAAGATCAATATCCCAAGGGCGTTAACAAACCCGGTCATCACCGACTGGGGAATAAAACGCATCAATCGTGCCATCCCCAGCGCGCCGAAGAGGATCTGAATTAACCCCGCGAGCAGCACCGCTGGCAGGATGTACTGCACGCCATGCTGCGCCACCATCGGACCAATCACCAGCGCCACCGAACCGGCTGCGGCGGTGACCATCGCTGGGCGACCGCCCAACACAGAGAGCCCCAGGCAGAGTACCACCGAGGCAAAGAGACTAACTTTCGGGTCGACGCCGGCCACCACAGAGAAGGAGATCACTTCCGGGATCAGCGCCAGGGCGGTGATAACACCCGCCAGAATTTCGCGGACAAAGAGATTTGGCGAGCGCAGGATATGCGCTACACGGCCCTCATCGGGCTGGTGAGAGGTCAGGATTTTAGACATAAGGCTTCGCAGGTCAGGGCGGGCTTCCGTGCGCGCGATCACAAAGTGCAGCATAGTAGCCAGAAAATGGTCGCGTTGCCAGTCTGATGCGCCATTCCCGTATAAACAATCCACCATTAAATTTCACAATTACAATAATTTCGTAACCTTTAAACAATATTTAAATGTTGCTACCGTTGCCCCGCAGCTTATTTCACCTGCAATTTCCACGTATAACTTAAGGCATAAATGATGAAAAAAATGACTGCCGTGCTCTTTTCGCTGGCCGTGGGGCTCAACGCTGTCTCGATGGCGGCGAAGGCTGACGCACCAAAAGAGCAGCAAACGGATGTCCTTTTAATTGGTGGCGGGATCATGAGCGCAACGCTCGGAACCTACCTGCAAGAACTGCAGCCAGACTGGTCAATGACCATGGTTGAGCGCCTGGATGGGGTGGCGAAAGAGAGTTCGAACGGCTGGAACAACGCCGGTACCGGCCACTCGGCATTGATGGAGCTGAACTATACGCCGCAGAAGAAGGACGGCTCCATCAGTATCGAAAAAGCGGTTGAGATTAACGAAGCGTTCCAGATTTCTCGTCAGTTCTGGTCTCATCAGGTGAACAGCGGCGTGCTGCACGACCCACACAGCTTCATTAACACCGTGCCACACATGAGTTTTGTCTGGGGCGATGACAACGTTAACTTCCTGCGTGGACGTTATGCCGCCCTGCAGCAGAGCACCCTGTTCCGCGGCATGAAATACTCTGAAGATCATGCACAGATCAAAGAGTGGGCGCCGCTGGTGATGGAAGGGCGTGATCCCAACCAGAAGGTAGCTGCAACCCGTACCGAAATCGGCACCGATGTAAACTACGGTGAAATCACCCGTCAGCTGGTGGGCGCTTTGCAGAAGAAAGAGCACTTCAACCTGGCGCTGAATACCGAAGTCCGTGGCTTTAAGCGTAACGCTGATAACTCCTGGAGCGTGACCGTAGCCGACCTGAAGCACAATGAAGAAGAGCACGTCATTAAGGCGAAGTTTGTCTTCATCGGTGCCGGCGGCGCAGCGTTAAAACTGCTGCAGGAGACCGGTATTCCGGAAGCCGACAACTACGGTGGTTTCCCGGTGGGCGGCCAGTTCCTGGTCTCTGAAAATCCGGAAGTGGTGAATCGTCATCTGGCGAAAGTGTATGGCCAGGCCTCTGTGGGCGCACCGCCAATGTCTGTTCCCCATATCGATACCCGTATGCTGGATGGCAAACGCGTCGTGCTGTTCGGACCGTTCGCGACCTTCTCCACGAAATTCCTGAAAAACGGTTCGCTGTGGGATCTGCTGAGCTCCACCACCACCTCTAACATCGTGCCGATGATGAACGTCGGGCTGGATAACTTCGATCTGGTGAAATACCTGATTAGCCAGGTCATGCTCTCTGATGAAGAGCGTTTCGAGGCGCTGAAAGAGTACTACCCGCAGGCGAAAAAAGAGGACTGGCGTCTGTGGCAGGCAGGTCAGCGCGTGCAGATCATCAAACGTGATGAAAAAGAGGGCGGCGTTCTGCGTCTCGGCACTGAAGTGGTGAGCGATAAAGAGGGCACCATTGCGGCGCTGCTGGGCGCTTCTCCAGGCGCATCTACCGCTGCACCTATCATGCTGCACCTGATGGAAAAAGTGTTCAAAGATAAAGTCGCGACGCCGGAATGGCAGGCGAAACTGAAAACCATTATTCCGTCTTACGGCACCAAACTGAACGGTAATGTGGCAGCGACTGAACAGGAGCTGGAGTACACCAGCCGCGTTCTGCAGCTGAAATATGAAAAACCGCAGGCGGCCGATGTGGCGCCAAAAGCGGAGCCGCAGGGCAAGCCCCAGCCAGCAGTTAACAAGCCCGTGGCAGATATCGCACTGTAATGTCACGCTGAGAGAAAAAGGCCGGTTCTTCCGGCCTTTTTTACGCGTAAAGCAAACCCGCGAGGAAAAGTACCCCGGCAATATTTAGGCGTGCGCACGCGCTTTTGATACCAATGTGGCCTTTCATATCAGGAGATAATAATGAAAAGGACCACCCTCTCTGCCGCGATGGCGTCGGCCATGCTACTTCCCTCCCTTTTTGCTCACGCCGGCCCGCAGGCTCACGTGGTTTGTGCCATGAGTCATACGCGTGGCGATGACGCGATCATGATGTACGGTATGCCCAATCAGGCCATGTGGCATGACTTTTTCGGCAACACCCATGCCGATGCCTGGTCGGATTATTCATCGCTGCGTCAGCGCCCTGAGACCACCTGCGATAACAAAGCCGATAGCTCTGCTTACTGGGCGCCTTCTCTGCGTCTGCCGGATGGTACGGTCGTGCAGCCTGCTTATCAGAAAACCTATTATCAGGCTTCGCATGTTACGCAATATCCACTAACCCCTTTTCCGGCGGGGCTGGCGCTGCTGGCGGGCGATCACCATGGCACGCAGCCTAACGGCAGAATTACCTTCTTATGCGCCAACGGCAAAGGTTATAGCAATAAGGTGGGTGAGGTATGCGGGCTGCGTAAAGCCAAAGATGCGGTGCAGTTCAATATCGGTATCCAGTTTCCCAACTGCTGGGATGGGATCCATCTTAAGCCGATGCACGGTATGAAAAATGCCGTTTATGACGTAAAAGGGCAGTGTCCATCCGGGTATCCGGTGAAGATCCCGACCGTCAATATGAATGTGGCCTATGTGCTAAAGGGCATTACCTCCCTGGATACGGCAAAAGCGCAGCTTTCTCTCGATCCCACGATGAATGGAGATATGCGGGAGGAGCATTGGGGGAGCCTCTATACGGCCCACGCCGACTTTATGAACGGCTGGACAGAGGAGGGGGCGCGATTTATGACCGATCTCTGTATGAACCAAGGGATGGACTGCGGTACCAACGTGCCCTACGGGTATTCGAAGGCGCTGGCGAATGTCACTGTCAGCAGCGAGACTCCATCAGGGCAGGGGCTGCAGATTAGCGATAACTGGAAACAGGGGGGCCGTACCCGCGACCCGGAAACGCTGAGCCTGGTGAAATTTGCCATCCCACCGCTGCCGGCCGGGCAGGATCCTGCGCAGTTTAAGTACCGTATACGCCTCTATGGCGGGAAGGTAGAGAATAATGGTGCCGATCAGATCTTCTTCTATCCGGCGAGCAATGACTGGGATCCCGCCACGGTGAACTGGAAACAGCGTCCTGCCTGCAGTTATCGCTCAGAGGCGTTGCTCTATCTCAATCATGTCCGGGAATACCGGATGGTGGATGTCGATACCGCAGTACGTAAAGCACTGGCCGCAGGGAAAACGGAGATCTCCTGGTATATCGGAGGCGATCGGCAGGGTAACCATTATCAGTTCAACACCGCTGCGTCGAAAGAGAGCCTTGTGCTGATGCTGACAGGCTTTGAACACACGCCAGAGATTTAGATGAGAAGGGGTTCCAGGCGAGCGCTGGAACCCTGAAATCGCCTCTTTAACGCACTTGTGCGTCGTCGATTTTCTCGTCTGCCTTCCAGAGGCGGTACTTCACCTCGATATTTTCGGGGGTATAGACCACAATCGGCAGCTTGCTGTTATAGCGCAGCAGGCTGTGGTCGCCGAGGTATGCCGTAACAAATTTCTCGGTTTTCTTGCCGTCCGGACAGGCCATCATCGTTGAGACCGGTGAAGTAACGTTATCGAAGCGGTAGTAGTCGTAACCCCAGCCTTCCAGCGTTTTTTGGGACAGCTCGCCGCCCAGTCGGTGCTGATTGCAGTCCACTTCCAGCGTCTTACCGATCAGCAGTTCGACTTTGTACTGCGCCTCATCCTTCTGCTCCGGCAGCTGGATCACCTGACGTTTCATCCCTTTTTCGGCCTGCGGGAAAGGGGTCAGAATATCATTGCTGGCAAAAGCGCTGGTACAGGTGGCCGCCAGCAGGGCGATAGCAATCTTCGGTACTTTTTTCACAATCATTCCTTTTGTTCAACGATCGTGGCAAGCGTAGCATATTGAACCCTCACTGATAGGGGGATTTACTTAAATTTTCTGTTTAACCGGTTTAATCAGCTGGTTGTTTGCTTATTGTTTAGAGTTAAATGCTGATATGGCGTGACCGGCAAGATCGTGGTAGGGTTAGCGGCAATCATGGTTATTCATCTGTAAAGGAAAGAGCGATGGTACGCGCAAAGCTTAACACCCCGTCGGGCAGAAAGTTTCTTCTGGCATTGTTGGTGGTATTTTCAATTGCGGTGGCCTGCGTCGGCCGCGCGACCATCGTTGGTGTCATTGAACAGTACAACATCCCACTCTCTTCGTGGACGACCAGCATGTTTGTTTTGCAGTCGGCCATGATACTCGTCTACAGCACCGTCTTTACCGTGCTGCTGGCCATCCCGCTGGGGATTTTTTTCCTCGGTGGCAGTAATAAACAGTAAGCCCCGCACGGTAATACGCCAGACCAGCCCACGGGCTGGTTTTTTTACCTCTGAAAAACGTGCCTGATGAATTAACGATACCCGGTCGCGTTTCCAAATCTCACCCTTTTGGCTTGTTCACTCTGGTAAGCGGCGTTGTCTTCTGGCGCGGGCATCATCCGGGAAAGCTGGGGGGGGCGGGGTAGACATTTCAGATCGGGGCGCTTAAACCGCTGGTAACGCTCGTTTACCTGCTGCGTAGGCTGCCAGAATTGGTCTCACCCTCAGCGAGGGTTTATTACAGGCATAAAAAAACCAACCGTAGAAGGTTGGTTTCTTTGGAATTTTTGGTCGGCACGAGAGGATTTGAACCTCCGACCCCTGACACCCCATGACAGTGCGCTACCAGGCTGCGCTACGTGCCGACACTGGTAGCTAATACTACTCAATTTACGGTCTATTGCAAGCGCCCTGACCGCTAACTGATTTAATATTAATCAGTTAGCGATGAAGCGTTTCTCATCGGTCAATACCTGCAGCAACAGGCTGAGCTGCGGTTTCTGATCGTTGATTCTTTCGCCCTTCAGGGTATAGGTCTTATAGGTGCCATTGCTATTCAGCACCAGCGACAGATTTGGCGTCATCACGGTCAGCGTATTGCCGTCTGCGGCGGTCACCCAATCATGACGACGCGTCGCGCTGAACAGATCCTGCCCCTGTGAGTACTCGTTAGCTGGCGTATTCACATGCAGTAAGCGCTGCATCAGCGTGGTCATCACATCTTTATGATCGGTAAGCCTGTTGATGCGCTGGGAAGGTGTGCCCGGCCAGTGAATAACCAGCGGTACCTGCAGGCGAGGGCGAGACCACTCCATGCTGTCGCGATCGCTACCCAGCGCCACGCCATGGCCCGCCGTGATCACCACCACGGTGTTTTCCAGCTTGCCAGACTCGCGTAAGGCGTTCAGCACACGGGCAATTTGAGCATCGACCTCACCGGCCGCGCGCGCGTAACGCTGGTTAAAGCCCTTCTGCTGACTGTCGTCGATTGCGGTGCCGTTCAGGGCGACCCACGAGAACCAGCGGTTATCTTCCTGCGCATAACGCTGCAGCCAGTTAATCCACTGCCCGGCGGTTTGCGCATCAGTTTGCGTTTTGGCGGTAGGCAGAGAGAAATCGGACAACAGCGCCTGGCGATAGAGCGGGCTGCTAAAGCCGTCTGAAGAGAAGAGCCCCAGCTGATAGCCCTGCTGATTCAGCGCGGTGATCAAGGCCGCAGGGATGCGCGCCGACAGGACGCCGTCCATATAGGCAGGCGAAATCCCGTAGAACAGGCCAAAGATCCCCGCATCCGTCGAATTACCGGCACTCATATGCTGCGTAAAGTTAATGTTCTTATCCGCAAATTCGGCCAGCGTCGGCATCTGTTTTTCGAAGCGCGAGTAGTTCAGACCGTCGACGGTAATCAACAGCACGTTCTGGCCCTGGCCCATATCGCGGAAACGCAGCGGGCTGAGTGGATACTGCACGGATACCGCTTCCGGATTGCCCTGCTCGACAAGACGGCGCTGATACTCCTGCGCATCCAGCAGACCGTGTTTTTCCAGAAAGCGTCGCGCGGTCATCGGATAAGAGAGCGGCAGGTTGGCGCGCTGCATCGTGACCGGACGATAGAAGTTGGCATCAGCCCAGATATACATAACGTGTGAGCTGATAAAAGCGACGAAGAAGAGCGCCGCAATGGGTTTGGCGTAATGACGGCGACGCGTCAGGCTACGCAGTTTTTGCCAGCTCCAGGTGGCAAAAAGCATCTCAATCATCAGGATGATAGGCGCACTGATAAACATTAGCTGCCAGTCACGCGCGGTTTCGTTCTGGTCGGGGTTAATCACCAGTTCCCAGACGATGGGATTGAGATGCAGGTGGAAACGGGTAAAAACTTCGCTGTCGATTAACAGCAGCGTCATGCCTACAGTGGCCAGAATCGCGGAGATAAACCGCATAAGCCGCTGCGACATGACGACGAAGGTCAGTGGAAACAGAATCAGCAGATAGGTGGCGAAAACCAGAAAGCTAAAATGGCCAATGACGCTGATCCAGGAGTAAATCCGCCCGGCCAGCGTGGTTGGCCAGTCGGCTACAAACAGATAGCGGCTGCCAAGCACCATCGCCAACAGAATGTTGAACAGGGCAAACCAGTGCCCCCAGCTTACCATCTGGGACACTTTTTCGCGGTAGCGCTGACGATTCGTCACCATAAGCTGTCGTTCGTTTCCCTTAGTGTGCCGGGTCGTCGTTAACCGAGGACTGCAACGCCTGTGCGAAGGATTTCGCAATGGCCTGACGTTGAGCCGGAGCAACGCTGGTATTAATCAGGTTGGTCACCATATTCCCCAGTACCATCAGGGAAAGGTCGGTTGGCGTTTTGTGTTTTTCCAGTACGTTAACCAGCTCACTCAGAAGCTGTTCTACGTGTTCGTCACTGTAGCGGGAATGTTGTGGCATAAATCAAAATCATTTCGTTGATGAAAGGGCAACATAGTACCGTAGCAACAGCATTTTTTCCCCTTTTTTATCTTCTATTGCGCACATGCGCAGGGGATGGTTGAATACCGCCCGGTCTAACAGGAGAGTTTATCATGAGTCTGGATATCAACCAGATTGCGCTGCACCAGCTTATCAAGCGTGATGAGCAAACCCTTGAGCTGGTGCTGCGCGATACGTTACTTGAACCGACGCCAACCGTCGTGGACATGATGGCGGAGCTACACCGCGTCTATAGCGCCAAAAATAAAGCTTACGGCATGTTCAACGAAGAGAGTGAACTGGCGCAAAGCCTGCGCTTACAGCGTCAGGGCGAAGAGGAGTTCCTCGCCTTTAGCCGGGCGGCGACCGGACGCCTGCGCGATGAGCTGGCAAAATATCCTTTTGCTGACGGCGGTATCGTGCTGTTCTGTCAGTACCGCTACCTGGCGGTAGAGTATCTGCTGGTGACGGTGCTGAACAACTTAAGTAGCATGCGCGTAAATGAGCAGCTGGACATCAGCTCGACCCACTATCTGGACATCAATCATGCCGATATCGTGGCGCGTATTGACCTTACCGAGTGGGAAACCAATCCGGAATCCACACGCTACCTCACCTTCCTTAAAGGGCGGGTAGGGCGCAAAGTGGCCGACTTCTTTATGGATTTCCTCGGTGCCAGCGAAGGGCTTAACGCCAAAGCGCAAAACAAAGGCTTGCTGCAGGCGGTGGACGACTTTACCGCAGAGGCGCAGCTCGATAAATCCGAGCGTCAGACCGTGCGTCAGCAGGTGTACACCTACTGCAACGAACAGCTGCAGGCGGGGGAAGAGATCGAGCTTGAGTCGTTATCGAAAGAGCTGGCGGGCGTCAGTGAAGTGAGTTTCCAGGAATTTACGGCTGACAAAGGTTACGAGCTGGAAGAGAGCTTCCCGGCGGATCGCAGCACCCTGCGTCAGTTGACCAAATTCGCCGGGAGCGGCGGCGGGCTGACGATCAACTTCGATGCTTTGCTGCTGGGTGAGCGCATTTTCTGGGACCCGGCCACGGATACCCTGACGATCAAAGGTACTCCGCCAAACCTGCGCGACCAGCTTCAGCGTCGCACCTCCGGCGGCAAATAAGCGCCATAAAAAAACCCCGCAGAGCGGGGTTTTTTCATTCAACTTGTCAGCGATTACGCGCGAACGAAGTCGATGTGAGACAGTTTTGGCTTGAACGGGTGACGCTGCACCGCCTGAGCTTTAACTTTCTCTTCTTTACCGTCAACAACGATAGTCAGAACTTCGCTGTAGAACTCAGCTTTGTTCTGCATGTTCCACACTTTGTCGTGGTCCAGTTCGATTGCGACAGGAGCAGCTTCGCCGCCATAGATGATGGCCGGGAATTTGTTAGCTGCGCGCAGGCGGCGGCTCGCACCCTTACCCTGCTCTTTACGTGCTTCTGCATTAATAGTGAACATTGATTTCTCTCTGTATATAGATCCTGCTACAGGCGACCCAGCAGCAGGCAGGTGTTCTGCTTCACGGATGTGAGGCGGGCGGCATTTTATACGTAATCAGCGCTGACATCAATGAAAACTCCCTTTAGCCGCGCAATTCATTCGCCCGGCGGTAGCGCCCCTCATAGTCAAACACCTTCTCGCGCACCTGCCAGAACTGCCCTTTTTTGCGGGCCACCACAAAGTCCGGATGGCGAAGCAATGCCTGCTGGTGAAGGATATCCCCGGCGGTGATCCAGCGCAGGGGCACCCCTGGCGTACGGGTATGCGGACGGATAAACAGCTGTTCGAAAGCGGTACGCTGGGCGGGTGTGTGCAGACGGAAGCGCTCACTCACATCGGCACCGTCTTCATCGTAATAGGTGATTTTTAACCACTCGCCTTTCTCATCCGCCCCCTGGGCCAGCACCATGCCGCTACAGCGCAACACCAGCGCATCTTTCAGCTTCAGCGCCGCTTTTAACATATCGTCCGGATCGACCAGCACCGTATCGCACTCGCGGCAGCGGCGGGCAGCAATGTCGTTTTCAGCATTGCATTGCGGACAATTTTTAAAGCGGAAACGATAATCGCACTGTTCGCGATGGCCGTCGTCATCCTCCAGCCAGCCCTGACAGCGTCGGCCAAAATGTTCAATAAGGGTGCCGTCGGCCGTTGTCTTTCCCCAGAAGGTATTGGCGAAGCCGCATCCGGGGCAAAATACCTGCACCGGAACGTTGTCACTTTTGCCTTTTGGCGTACCCACTTCCGGGGCATACAGGTCGTGGGGGTTGCCGGCGTAATCCAGAATCAGGCAGTCGGTTTTACCCGGCGACAGACGCAACCCCCTGCCGACGATCTGCTGATACAGGCTCACCGATTCGGTAGGGCGCAGAATCGCAATCAGATCCACGTGAGGAGCATCAAAACCGGTGGTCAGGACCGCTACGTTCACCAGATAGCGAAACTGCTGCGCTTTGAAGGCTTCAATTAAGCGATCGCGTTCGCTGCCCGGCGTTTCACCGGTGATCAGTGCCGCATCGTCAGCGGGCAACAACCCGGTGATTTCACGGGCGTGTTCCACGGTGGCGGCAAAAATCATCACCCCTTTGCGGGTTTCGGCAAATTCCATTATCTGGCTGATGATGTGCGGGGTAATACGATCCTGTTTTTTGAGTTCGCGATTAAGATCCGCTTCGCTAAACAGGCCATTACTCTGCACCTGCAGGCGGCTAAAGTCGTACTGCACCACCGGCATATCCAGCCGCTCAGGCGGGGTGAGGTAACCGTGCTTTATCATGTAACGCAGGGGTAACTCGTATATACAGTCGCGAAACAGCGCTTTGTCTGTGCCGCGCACCATGCCGTGATAGTGGAAATGGTAAATCCAGCCTTTGCCCAGACGGAACGGCGTGGCAGTTAATCCCAGCAGCCGAATCGAGGGGTTAACGCTTTTCAGATGGGCAAGGATCTGCTGATACTGGCTGTCGTCGTCATCGCTGATGCGATGGCACTCGTCCACGATCAACAGCGAAAATTCGCTGCGGAATTGATCCAGATTACGCGCCACCGACTGCACGCTACCAAACACCACTTTGCCGTGGCTCTCTTTACGCTGCAGACCGGCGGCAAAGATATCCGCCTCAAGGCCGAGGGCCAGGTACTTGGCATGGTTCTGCGCCACCAGCTCTTTCACATGCGCCAGCACCAGCACGCGCCCGCGCGCCAGCCGGGCCAGTTCGGCGATCACCAGGCTCTTGCCAGCCCCGGTAGGGAGCACAATGGCCGCCGGTTCTTTATGCTTGCGAAAGTGGGCGAGGGTCGCGTCAACCGCTTCCTGCTGATAGGGGCGAAGAGTAAATGTCATGGGATCTCAGTTTGGTTATCTCGCATATAGTATGCCACGAAACTTTTTCCCTTGAGTGGCGCAGATAGCCCGTTATACTGGCTTCTTCAGACTGCCTCTTTTCCGGATGTGTTGTCCGGCTCCTGGCACCATTAAGGCTAAAAATACTTCATGCGACTTGATAAGTTTATCGCTCAGCAACTCGGCGTAAGCCGCGCTATTGCCGGGCGTGAAATTCGCGCCAGCCGCGTTACCGTGGATGGCGATATTGTGAAAGATAGTGCGTTCAAACTCCAGCCTGACCATCAGGTTGAGTACGACGGTAATTCGCTGACTCAGCAGAATGGCCCGCGCTATTTCATGCTCAACAAACCGGAAGGTTATGTCTGCTCCACCGACGATCCGGATCATCCGACCATTCTCTATTTCCTTGATGAGCCGATGGCGCACAAGCTACACGCCGCCGGGCGTCTGGATATCGACACTACCGGACTGGTGCTGATGACCGACGACGGTCAGTGGTCGCACCGCATTACCTCACCACGCCATCATTGTGAAAAGACGTATCGGGTGATGCTGGAATCGCCGGTGAGCGATAATACGGCGGAACAGTTCGCGCAGGGTGTACAGCTGCATAATGAAAAAGATCTGACCAGGCCGGCCACGCTCGAGGTGATCACACCGACCGAGGTGCGCCTGACCATCAGCGAAGGGCGTTACCATCAGGTAAAACGTATGTTCGCCGCGGTGGGTAACCACGTAATTGGTTTACACCGGGAGCGTATCGGCGCCATCGAGCTTGATGATGATCTGGAACCCGGTGAATACCGCCCGTTAACGGATGAAGAAATTGCCAGCGTTGGCCTGGCTCCACGCTAATCCAGGAGTTTATTGTGACCAACAGGCCACACTCGTCATTTAGCATTGTCTTTATCCTTGGCCTGCTGGCCATGCTGATGCCGCTCTCTATCGATATGTACCTGCCCGCACTGCCGGTCATTTCCGAGCAGTTCGGCGTACCGGCAGGCAGCGCGCAAATGACCCTCAGCACCTATATTCTCGGCTTTGCCGTGGGGCAGTTGCTCTACGGGCCGATGGCCGATAGCCTGGGGCGCAAACCGGTTATCCTCGGCGGTACCCTGGTGTTTGCCGGTGCGGCCGTTGCCTGCGCGCTGGCGCAGACCATTGACCATCTGATTGTCATGCGTTTCTTCCACGGCCTGGCCGCTGCCGCTGCCAGCGTGGTGATTAATGCCCTGATGCGCGATATCTACCCGAAAGAAGAGTTCTCGCGCATGATGTCCTTCGTCATGCTGGTCACCACCGTGGCGCCGTTGATAGCGCCGATGGCGGGTGGGGCAGTGCTGGTCTGGTTTAGCTGGCACGCTATCTTCTGGATCCTGGCGCTTGCGGCGCTGCTGGCGTCGGCAATGATCTTCTTCTTTATCAAGGAAACCTTGCCGCCTGAACGTCGGCAAAAGTTCCACATCCGCACCACGCTCGGCAACTTCGCATCGCTGTTTCGTCATAAGCGGGTGCTGAGCTATATGCTGGCCAGCGGATTCAGCTTCGCGGGGATGTTCTCATTCCTGAGCGCCGGGCCCTTTGTTTACATTGAACTGAACCACGTCTCACCGCAGCATTTCGGCTACTACTTTGCACTGAACATCGTCTTCCTGATTGTGATGACGCTGATCAACAGCCGCTTTGTCCGCCGCGTTGGAGCGCTGAATATGTTCCGTGCCGGGCTGTGGATCCAGTTCGCCATGGCAATCTGGATGGTGGTGACGGCATTCTTCGATGTGGGCTTCTGGTCGCTGGTGGTGGGCGTGGCGGCGTTTGTCGGTTGCGTTTCCATGGTCTCGTCGAACGCGATGGCGGTCATTCTGGATGAGTTCCCGCACATGGCGGGCACGGCGTCGTCGCTCGCCGGGACCTTCCGCTTTGGCATTGGCGCCATTATCGGTGCGTTACTGTCGATGGCCACCTTCAACAGTGCCTGGCCGATGCTCTGGTCCATCGCTTTCTGTGCAACGGGCTCCATTCTTTTCTACCTCTATGCCAGCCGACCCAAAAAAACGGTTAAATGACGCACAAAAAAGGGTTCCACAGGAACCCTTTTTTGACACATATCAACCAAAACGTTCATCCCGGTCTCCTTGTTTGTTTCTTTTATGTAAAATCTATTTATGTAAAAAGTCACATCGTTGTAGTTAAAAAGGTTGAGTTAGATCGCAGAAACGGGTACATATAGCGCCGTTGCGAACCTGAAACTCATACAAAAAGCCCTGAGAAATAAGACGCTAACGCCGATGATATCTGGCTGTAACCGCTTTCTCACTAAAAACAGGGCAGGTGAGTAATGATGTGTTACTATAAATGTAAATAGATTGTGAAGTATATTTTGCTTCCGGGGAA
>ERZ773187.1098-NODE-1098-length-22153-cov-12.454340_pt1 | contig 22153 bp, 20 predicted proteins | sample MGYA00511242_ERZ773187 | MGnify/ENA primary metagenome ERZ773187 (study PRJEB29015, sample SAMEA2737744) | human gut metagenome | biome: human gut; feature: human-associated habitat; material: faeces | place: China | collected 2012 ... | reverse complement strand
TGATATGTCCGTCGGCGTGGCGCTGCTGCTGTGCGATAACATCGGCGAAGCGCGCATGCTGGCCAACGAACTGGATGCGCTGAACCAGACCCGCAAAGAGATTGAGCAGGGGATGCAGGCCGAAGCGCTGACTCTGTGCGAGAAACTGGAGCGCTGCAGTGAGACGCTGCCGGGCGGGCTGGCGATGTATCACCCGGAATGGCACCAGGGGGTCGTCGGCATTCTGGCGTCGCGTATCAAAGAGCGTTTTCATCGTCCTGTCATTGCCTTTGCCCCCGCGGGGGATGGCACGCTGAAGGGCTCCGGCCGCTCCATTCAGGGGCTGCATATGCGCGATGCTCTGGAGCGACTCCATACGCTTCATCCGGACCTGATGATTAAGTTCGGCGGCCACGCGATGGCGGCGGGCCTGTCGCTGGAAGAGGCAAAGTTTGACGAATTCCAGCAGCTGTTTGGCGCGCTGGTGACCGAGTGGCTGGATCCCGCGTTACTGCAGGGTGAGGTGGTCTCGGACGGAGAACTTCCGGCAGCCGAAATGACCATGGAAACGGCACAAATGCTGCGCGATGCAGGGCCCTGGGGGCAGATGTTCCCGGAACCGCTGTTCGATGGCCGCTTCCGTCTGCTGCAGCAGCGCATTGTCGGCGAACGCCACCTGAAAGTTATGGTCGAGCCTGTTGGCGGCGGTCCGCTGCTGGATGGCATCGCCTTTAATGTTGATACCTCTATCTGGCCGGACAACGGCGTGCGTGAAGTGGAGTTGGCTTATAAACTCGATATTAACGAGTTTCGTGGCAACCGCTCCCTGCAGATCATCATCGACAATATCTGGCCAATTTAACGGCAGTAATCGCTATAAAAAAGGGCGTGGATTGGGTACAATCCCGCTCTTATCACCGCATTTTGACTAGTCCAGAAAAGAAAACAGACCATGTTTGAAATTAACCCGGTAAAAAACCGCATTCAGGACCTCACGGAGCGCTCTGACGTTCTTAGGGGGTATCTTTGACTACGATGCCAAGAAAGAGCGTCTCGAAGAAGTAAACGCCGAGCTGGAACAGCCGGACGTCTGGAACGAACCTGAACGCGCACAGGCGCTGGGTAAAGAGCGTTCCTCCCTCGAAGCCATTGTTGATACCCTCGACCAAATGTCTCAGGGTCTGGAAGATGTTTCCGGGCTGCTGGAGCTGGCTGTTGAAGCCGACGACGAAGAAACCTTTAACGAAGCCGTAGCCGAGCTCGACGTTCTGGAAGAGAAGCTGGCACAGCTCGAATTCCGTCGTATGTTCTCTGGCGAATACGACAGCGCAGATTGCTACCTGGATATCCAGGCGGGCTCCGGCGGTACCGAAGCACAGGACTGGGCCAGCATGCTGACTCGTATGTACCTGCGCTGGGCGGAAGCGCGTGGTTTCAAAACTGAAATCATCGAAGAGTCTGAAGGCGAAGTGGCGGGTCTGAAATCCGTGACTATCAAGATCATCGGCGATTACGCTTACGGCTGGCTGCGTACTGAAACCGGCGTGCACCGTCTGGTGCGTAAGAGCCCGTTCGACTCCGGCGGCCGTCGCCATACCTCCTTCAGTTCCGCGTTTGTTTACCCGGAAGTTGACGAAGATATTGATATCGACATCAACCCGGCGGATCTGCGTATCGACGTTTATCGCGCATCCGGCGCGGGTGGTCAGCACGTTAACCGTACAGAATCTGCGGTGCGTATTACCCACATCCCAACCGGGCTGGTGACGCAGTGCCAGAATGACCGTTCCCAGCATAAGAACAAAGACCAGGCCATGAAGCAGATGAAAGCGAAGCTTTATGAGCTGGAGATGCAAAAGAAAAATGCTGAGAAGCAGGCGATGGAAGATAACAAATCTGACATCGGCTGGGGCAGCCAGATTCGTTCTTATGTCCTTGATGACTCCCGCATTAAAGATCTGCGTACCGGTGTTGAAACCCGTAACACGCAGGCGGTGCTGGATGGCAGCCTGGACCAATTTATCGAAGCAAGTTTGAAAGCAGGGTTATGAGGAACCAACATGTCTGAACAACAAGCACAGGGCGCTGACGCGGTAGTCGATCTTAACAACGAACTGAAAACCCGCCGCGAGAAGCTGGCAGCGCTGCGCGAGCAGGGCGTGCCGTTCCCGAACGATTTTCGTCGTGACCATACCTCAGACCAACTGCACGCTGACTTTGATGGTAAAGAGAACGAAGAGCTGGAAGCGCTGAACATCGAAGTGGCCGTTGCTGGCCGCATGATGACCCGCCGTATTATGGGTAAAGCCTCCTTTGTAACGCTGCAGGACGTGGGCGGCCGTATTCAGCTGTACGTTTCTCGTGATGACCTGCCGGAAGGCATTTACAACGAGCAGTTCAAGAAGTGGGACCTGGGCGATATTCTGGGCGCGAAAGGCAAGTTGTTCAAAACCAAGACCGGCGAGCTCTCTATTCACTGCACCGAGCTGCGTCTGCTGACCAAAGCCCTGCGCCCGCTGCCGGACAAATTCCACGGCCTGCAGGATCAGGAAGCGCGTTATCGTCAGCGCTATCTGGACCTCATCTCTAACGATGAATCCCGCAAGACCTTCAAAATTCGCTCTCAGATCATGGCCGGTATTCGCCAGTTCATGGTGAATCGCGACTTTATGGAAGTGGAAACCCCGATGATGCAGGTGATCCCTGGCGGCGCCTCTGCGCGTCCGTTCATCACCCATCACAATGCCCTCGACCTCGACATGTACCTGCGTATCGCGCCGGAACTGTATCTGAAGCGTCTGGTGGTGGGTGGTTTCGACCGCGTGTTCGAAATCAACCGTAACTTCCGTAACGAAGGCATCTCCGTGCGTCATAACCCAGAGTTCACCATGATGGAACTCTATATGGCGTATGCAGATTACAAAGATCTGATCGAGCTGACCGAATCCCTGTTCCGTACCCTGGCGCAGGATATTCTGGGCACTACGGAAGTGCCTTACGGTGAAGAGGTCTTTGACTTCGGTAAGCCGTTCGAAAAACTGACCATGCGCGAAGCGATTCAGAAATACCGTCCTGAAACCAATATGGCCGATCTGGATAACTTCGACTCGGCGAAAGCCATTGCCGAGAGCATCGGTATCAAGGTTGAGAAGAGCTGGGGTCTGGGTCGTATCGTGACCGAGATCTTCGAAGAAGTGGCCGAAGCGCACCTGATTCAGCCGACCTTCATCACTGAATACCCGGCTGAAGTTTCTCCGCTGGCGCGTCGTAATGACGAGAACCCAGAAATCACTGACCGCTTCGAATTCTTTATCGGTGGCCGCGAAATCGGTAACGGCTTTAGCGAGCTGAACGATGCCGAAGATCAGGCGCAGCGTTTCCAGGATCAGGTTAACGCGAAAGACGCCGGTGACGACGAAGCGATGTTCTTTGACGAAGACTACGTGACCGCGCTGGAGCACGGTCTGCCACCAACGGCGGGCCTGGGCATTGGTATCGACCGTATGGTAATGCTGTTTACTAACAGCCACACCATCCGTGACGTGATCCTCTTCCCGGCGATGCGTCCGGTGAAGTAAGCCTGACAGAGACACAAATAAGCCCCGACGTTTACCGCGTCGGGGCTTTTTTATTGCCTGCCGCGGGGAGATAACAGCGCATCGGGCACTATCCACCGGTATAACGTTACCTCGTCTGGCCGCAGACGAGTTCAGCTGCCGCGAAAAGATTGGGCATCGGGAAGGGGGCTGCTATCATATGGCGGCCATTCACGTTGAATAAGGAACTGTTTTGTTTGCAGGAAGCCTGACGAGAAAAAACCTCTTCGCGCTTACTTGCCTGACGCTCACACTTTTGCTGGTGGGATGTTCGGGCAGTAAATCTTCGGGGGGCAGTTATTCCGGTGCGGTGTATACCGTTAAACGCGGCGATACCCTTTATCGCATATCGCGGATGACGGGCACCAGCGTGAAGGAGCTGGCGCGTCTGAATAATATCTCTCCGCCGTATACCATCGAAATCGGGCAGAAGCTGAACGTGAACGGCAGCAGCGCGGGTTCGAAAAAATCGTCTGGCAAGAGCAGCAGAAAAACTGCCGTCACGCCGTCCTATGCGGTGCCGACCTCTTCCTGGCCACCGGTTGGGCAGCGCTGCTGGGTCTGGCCTGCCAGTGGAAAAGTGATTGTTCCCTATTCCACCGCAGAAGGGGGAAACAAAGGAATAGATATCGCAGGCACGCGCGGTTCACCGGTTTATGCCTCGGATGCCGGCAAAGTGGTCTACGTGGGTAATCAGCTTCGTGGCTATGGCAACCTGATCATGATTAAACATGGTGAGGATTACATTACCGCCTATGCGCATAACGATTCCATGCTGGTGAATAACGGGCAAAACGTGAAGGCCGGACAGAAGATCGCCACCATGGGCAGTACCGGGACCAATACGGTGGCGCTGCATTTCCAGATCCGCTATCGCGCCACGGCTATCGATCCCCAGCGCTATCTGCCCGCCCCTGGTGGAAAACCGAAGTGCTAAATGGTTATTTAATCGCCACTTAGCTGTTAGCAGGCTTGTCAGCGTGTGCGTAAAGCCTATAATGCTTTACGCACCTCAAAGCGGGCGTAGTTCAATGGTAGAACGAGAGCTTCCCAAGCTCTATACGAGGGTTCGATTCCCTTCGCCCGCTCCAGCTTTCTCTTTTCTTAAAAAATCCCTTTATTCATGCATCACCCGACAAATAATCAGCCGCTTAACGCTCTGTCAGCCTGAACAATCACAGCTTTAAGCGAAAAAAAGCGCATCTTCTTCCACTCTCTTTTTAAAACGCCACTCTTCTGTCTGAACTGCCTGAGGCACCCTTTTTCATTTTGCTTCTCAATGAGCCGTAGCGCTATTCTTACTGCCGAATCAATAATAATTACAGAGGCAATGTCATGGATAACGAACTCCTGGAAGCGGGGTATCGCGCCTATACCGGTGAAAAAATTGATGTCTATTTTAATACCGGTATCTGCCAGCATGCAGGCAACTGCGTGCGTGGAAGTGCAAAGCTCTTCAATCTTAAACGTAAACCCTGGATCATCCCTGATGAAGTGGATGTAGATACCGTGGTGCGCGTCATCGACACCTGCCCGAGCGGCGCCCTTAAATACCGTCATAAATAAGCGAGAAATTATGGAAATTCAGGAAGGCCACAACAAGTTTTATGTCAATGATGCCGCAGGTAACCAGGTCGCGGAAATCGTCTTTGTGCCTACGGGCGAGCACCTGAGCATCATTGAACATACGGATGTCGATCCGAGTCTGAAGGGACAAGGGGTGGGCAAACAGCTGGTGGCGAAAGTAGTCGAAAAAATGCGTGCAGAGAATCGCAAAATCATTCCTCTCTGCCCGTTTGCTAAGCATGAATTTGATAATAATCGCGAGTACGACAGTATCCGCGCCTGATGCCGCATTCACAGACCTTATCCTGCAAAATCTGATAGTTGCCTCAGTGCTATGCCCCCCGGTACTCTCTTCAGGGATATCAGGGGGAAGCATGGATTTACAGATTAAAGAAGCCACGGTTGAGGATATCGCCGTGCTATCCGCATTAGGCAAAACAACCTACCTTAGCCACTTTGCCCACTACTGGCATTCGCAACAGGCGATGCTGGCATGGCTGGAGGAGGAGTATTCTGTCTCGACCCTTACGGCCAGCCTGAATGACCCTGACGTGCGCTGGCTGCTGGCCATCACCGATAAGCCCATCGGTTTTGCAAAATACACCCGGCAGCAGCAGCCTGCGGAGCCGGGTACGCTGCTGAATAAACTCTATTTCACCCAGGCCGCCACCGGTCATGGCTTTGGGCAATTACTCTTTACAGAGGTGTTAACCCGCGCGAAAGCCAGCGGCAGTCGCTACTTTTGTCTTGAGGTATTGCAGGGCAACGAAAGGGCAAGGCGGTTTTATGAAGCGCAGGGCATGCGCCATCTGCGCGACGACGTGTTCAGCACGCCGGACCAGACCAGCGTGCTGCACGTCTATGGCATGGCGATTTAGGCGATAAACATCACCGATACGCACATCACGCCGACAATCAGCGTCAGCAGGTTACCCACCGAGCGGTAGGGTTTCAGGGCCGGGATCAGGTAGGTTGATAACGTCGGCATGATGAACAAAATCATGGCGATGAGCGGCCCGCTAATGGCATAAATCATCGAAATGGCGTTCGGATTAATGCAGCACACCACGAACGTAATCAACGACACGATCATAATGGAGAGCGCGCGGTTAAAGGCCCGGCTTTTCTTGACCCCCACCTGGTTCAACGACGATTTCACTATCTCCGTCGCCCCCTCGATCACGCCAAAATAGGTGCCAAGGAAGGATTTCGACATCGCCACAATGGCGACTACAATCCCGGAAATACCCAGCCAGGACGGCGATGAAGGCATCATCGACAGCGCAGAGAGAATGGTCACGCCTTGCTCTTTGGCGGCCACGATATAGGCCGGCGGAATCGACAGCAGACAACTAAAGACAAAGAACAGCACGCTCAGGCAGATGATCAAATAGGCCACCTTCATGATGCGGGTACAGTGTCCCATGGCGGCATCGCCATACTTTTCCCGACGGTCAACGGCAAAGGTTGAAATGATCGGCGTGTGGCTAAAGGCAAATACCATGACCGGGATCGAGATCCACACCTGATGCAGCGTCTGTTTATCGAAGCTCATCTGGCTGGTGAGCAGGGTGGGTTGCCAGCTGCCGGTCAAATAAATCGAGACCAGCAGAAAATAGGCGATCAGCGGGAAGACCAGAAAACCCATTACCCGCAGAGTGATATGACGTCCCATCAGGAAGATGAGGTTAAGGGCCAGTACCACGCCAAGGCTCACCAGCACCCGCACGGTAAGGTCTACCGTCATGCGTTTTGCCAGTTGTTCAGTAAGCGAATTGGTGATCGCCACGGCATAGATCAGCACGACCACAAAGAAAGCCACGAAATAGAGCGTGGTGATCAGATTGCCGATCGTCTTTCCGTAGTAGTGCGTTACCGCACCGGTGATCCCTTCATTGCCTTTTGTCTTTGAGGAGAGGATGAACTGGCACAGTGCTTTATGAGGCCAGTAAGTGAGTGGCCAGGCCACAAGAGCGGTGATAAACAGGACGATAGCGCCTGCGGACCCGAGCTGGATAGGCAAGAACAGGGTTCCTGCGCCCACGGCAGTGCCATACAGGGCAAAGCTCCAGAGGGTCTCTTCTTTAGACCAAATTTTCGACATTAGAAAAACGTATCAACTATAAAAACAACAAAAAGGAGGCTAATTTACCATAATTATGGGAAGACGGCGCAGTTGACGTTAGGTAAGCGGGGCCGGAAAGCATTTCCGGCCGGTGGGGACGTTAGTTTGCTGCGGCGCGTCGCAGCTCGCGGCGGCGGATAATACGATCGCGCAGCGTGTCGTATGCCCAGTTATAGAACATAGTGTAGGGCAGGAAGAAAATGAAGAACCCTATCTCTAACATAAACGCCTGAAGCAGGCTCACGCCCAGCACCATCGATACGATACCGACGCCGATAAAAATAAATCCGACTTCAAAACCGAGCGCGTGCAGGGCGCGCACTTTGGTCGTGCGCGGCACCTTATGCCGGGGCCACAGTGCGTCGAACCCGGCGTTATAAATGATGTTCCAGATCATCGCGGTGGTGGCGAGAAGCAGGGTTAATCCTCCCATCTCCAGCACCGGGCGCTGCATCAGCCAGGCGGTTGTCGGCGCGAGGATCGCCGTGGCAATCCCCTCAAAACAGACGGCGTGAAAGATGCGTTCCGGCAGTTTTCTGCGTTGAACATCGTTGTGCTGCATAACCTGGTACCTCGTTAGCGTGCCTGTATGGGCAAAATAATGTCGCTATTTTTATCGTTTAAACTGATATATAAAAGTTGGATTCCATCGATAAAGTAGATACACCATGCGCTACTCTCCTGAAGCATTAACGGCGTTTGTCGAGACGGTGGCGGCGGGATCCTTCTCCGCTGCGGCCCGCCGTCTACGAAAAAGCCAGTCCACCATCAGCACGGCCATCGCCCACCTGGAGGACGATCTCGGTTTTACACTGTTTGATCGCAGTGCACGACAGCCGGTGTTGACCGCTCAGGGCAGGCAGGTGCTGGGCTATGTCCAGTCGATCCTGGCCGCCAGCGCCCGTCTCGATGAACTGGCGGTCTCGCTCAGCGAAGAAACTGAACCCCGGCTGACCTTTGTACTTTCTGACACCCTGCACCCGGATGTGCTTGAAGAGATGCTCTACCGTTTTGACGAGCGCTTTCCGCACACCGAATTCGAATGTCTGATTGGGGAGGAAGAGGACGTGATCGATCTGCTGCAAAAAGAGCGGGCGCAGATTGGCCTGACCGAGGCGCGTGAGCACTATCCTACCGATATTGGTGCCACCCGTCTGCCCATGCAGACGCACATGGCGATATATACCTCTGCCGGCCACCCTCTGGCGGCGCAGACGCGCATCAATGCCGATGAACTGCACGGCTGGCGAGAGCTGCGCCTGAACACCTATCTGGAGCGCCAGCCAGCGCTGGCTCAGGGACCGGTCTGGTCTGCACCTAACTATCTGATGTTGCTCAGCATGGCGGTACAGGGCTTCGGCTGGTGCGAATTACCCTGCGCGCTGGTAGAGGAGTTCGCGCCGGCAAAAACCCTGGTGCAGCTCAATGTCGCAGGATGGCCGCGATCGGTGGCCATTGATGTGGTATGGAATAAACGTTCCCCGCCGGGAATGGCGGGGAACTGGCTGCGGCATTACTTACAGGAGAAGGCCGATCCCGGGACATCGTCCGGCAGAAAAGGCCCACCCATCCGTTTGTGACGAGCGGGAAAACATTACTTACCGGTATAGATATCAAAACTGAAATAGCGGTCGGCGAGCTTTTTGTAGGTACCATCCGCCAGGATCGCGGCAATCGCCCCGTTCAGCTCCTGGCGCAGCTTATCGTCCTCTTTACGTAGACCAATGGCCGCCCCGGCGCCAAACAGGGCATCGTCCTGAAGCGCGCCGCCAACAAAGGCAAATCCCTTGCCCTGGGGTTTGCTCAGAAAACTGTACTCAGCCATAACGCCCGAGAGGACAGCCCCGTCAATTCGCCCGGATTCGAGATCGCGGATAACCTGGTCGGCACCCTGATACGCCACCACGTTAACTCCCTCACCGCGCCACTTCTGGTTGGCATAAGTCTCCTGGGCGGAACCCTGCTCAACGCCAATGGTTTTGCCTTTCAGCTGGGCCAGGCTGTTGTCGGGCAGGCTATTTTTACGGGCGACCAGGAAAGCGGGTCCGCTGTATATCTTGTCGCTGAAGGCAATCTGCTCTTTGCGTTTCTCGGTGATATACATCCCCGATAAAATGGCATCGAATTTACGCGCCTTCAGGGAGGGAATAATCCCGTCGAAATTATTTTCTACCCAGACGCATTTCGCCTGTAACTTTGCGCAAATCGCATTACCCAGATCGATATCAAACCCAACCACGTCGCCCTGAGGATTTTTCGACTCAAAAGGGGCGAAGGTCGGATCTACGCCAAAGCGGAGCTCCCGGGCCTCACCCGCGAACACGGATGAGGCAGCCATCAATGCTAGCAGCGGTAATAAATATTTTTTCATTTTTATGTACTCTCTTAACGGCAATAGTTTTCCACTAAACGGGCAAAGAAAGAGGCGCCCGTGGTGATGATTTCGTCATTAAAGTCGTAGCCCGGGTTATGCACCATGCAGCCGCCTTTCTCCCCTTTCTCGCCGTTGCCGAGTAAGAAATAGCTGCCAGGGCGTTCCTGCAACATAAAAGCGAAGTCTTCGCTGCCGTTAGAAGGCGATACGCTATCCAGCACTGCATCCTGACCAAAGAACTCGATGGCCAGCTGGCGGGCAAAAGCAGTCTGTTCGGCATCATTAATTAATACCGGGTAGGAGTCATAAATCTCGATTTCACAGCGGGCGCCATAGCTACGGGCGGTGAGATCGGCAATCTCTTTAATACGGCGAATCAGTAGCTCACGGATCTCCGGTTTCATGGAACGTACTGTCAGTTCCATCTGGGCACTATCCGGGATCACGTTGGAAGCAATACCCGCGTTGAAGGTCCCTACGGTAACGACGGCGGTTTCTCCCGGCGGTACGTTTCGCGAAACAATGCTTTGCAACGCCATCACCAACGCGGCGCCCGTCAGAATGGGATCGACGCTACGCTCAGGGTGCGCGCCATGTCCACCGTAGCCATTAAGGGTAATTTTGACGGTATCGGCAGAGGCCATAAAGTTGCCTTCATAGAAGCCGAATTTACCGGTCGGCAGCCAGGGCATATTGTGCAGGGCAAAAATTCGGTCGCAGGGGAAGCGGTCAAACAACCCATCCTTAATCATTAAATCCGCCCCGCCAATTGCCTCTTCGGCCGGCTGGAAAATAAGGTGCACTGTGCCGTTAAACTGACAGGCGTCTGAGGCGAGGTATTTTGCCGTCGCCAGTAAAATGGCGGTGTGTCCGTCGTGACCACAGGCGTGCATTTTGCCGGGTACGGTACTGGCCCAGGGGAGGTCGGTGGTTTCAAAAATCGGCAGCGCATCCATATCGGCCCGCAGGCCGATAGTTTTACTGCCCTGGCCTTTGCTGAGCGAACCCACAACGCCGGTTTTACCGATATCACGGGTAACCTGGTAGCCCCACGACGCTAGCTGGCGGGCAACCAGATTACTGGTATTAAACTCTTCAAGGCTTAATTCTGGGTTGGCATGTAAATAACGGCGGATGGCAATAATTTCGTCTTCTGATTCTTTTATTTCTGGAATGATACAGTCGACCATTTGTTACTCCAGTGTGAACGCGTGTTTGCAATTTCTAACTTATCTTTCTGCTGAGATAATGCAAATACGTTCTCTTATAATTACCTTGATAATGATTACTCTTCTTAATGTCCTGCGGCGTTAAGCCACAAATCCTTTGTGATAAAACTCACTATTTTTAAACAATTACATTAATAGTTGATAACAATCCTCTACTATTGCCGGTGTCATTTTGCGCAGAGGTTCAGATGAAAGACGTCGTCATTGTGGGTGCATTGCGTACAGCTATTGGCTGTTTTCAGGGAGCGTTGGCGCGTCACTCTGCGGTTGAGCTGGGTAGCGTGGTGGTTAACGCGCTGGTGGCACGTAGCGGCGTTGCTGCCCATGAAATTGATGAAGTGATCCTCGGTCAGGTATTGACCGCAGGAGCCGGGCAAAATCCCGCGCGGCAGGCGGCGTTAAAAGGGGGACTCCCGAATACCGTCTCGGCGATCACCATTAACGACGTATGCGGTTCGGGCCTGAAGGCACTGCACCTGGCCACGCAGGCGATCCAGTGCGGCGAAGCCGACGTGGTCATTGCGGGCGGTCAGGAGAACATGAGCCGTGCTCCGCATGTTCTGACCGACAGCCGCACCGGTGCGCAGCTCGGCAACAGTCAGCTTATCGATAGCCTGGTGCACGATGGCCTGTGGGATGCCTTCAACGATTACCATATGGGCGTGACCGCAGAGAACCTGGCGCGGGAATATGGCATCACGCGTGAGTTACAGGATGCCTATGCGCTTAGCTCTCAGCAAAAGGCCCGCGCGGCTATAGATTCCGGGCGTTTTCGCGATGAGATTGTACCGGTTGCCGCATCCCGCGCTGGCGGCGAACCCTTTATCGTCGATACCGACGAACAACCGCGTGTGGATGCCAGCGCCGAAGGGCTAGCCATGCTGGCTCCGGCCTTTGAAATGCTCGGTTCCGTGACCGCCGGCAATGCGTCGTCAATCAATGACGGTGCTGCGGCGGTGATGATGATGAGTGAGAGTAAAGCGGAAGAGCTGAATCTGCCGGTGCTGGCACGTATAAAAGCCTTTGCCAGCGTGGGGGTCGATCCTGCCCTGATGGGGATTGCGCCGGTCTATGCCACCCGCCGCTGTCTGGAGCGTGCAGGCTGGCAACTCAGCGACGTGGATCTGATTGAAGTCAATGAGGCCTTTGCCGCGCAGGCGCTGTCGGTAGGTAAGATGCTGGAGTGGGATCCTCTCCGGGTCAACGTTAACGGCGGGGCAATCGCCCTCGGTCACCCTATTGGCGCTTCAGGCTGTCGTATTTTAGTGTCGCTGGTTCATGAGATGGCGAAGCGCAATGCCCGTAAAGGGCTGGCCACATTATGTATCGGCGGCGGCCAGGGTGTGGCGCTCGCCATCGAAAGATAACCCCAGCGCAGTAATATCTCCTGCTACACAGCTCCCAATTTTGGGGGCTTTTTTTGTGAAATGAATCTTATTTTTATCCGCATAAGTCAATTCTCAATTTTCTAATAATTTAAGTGTCATTAATCCCGTGCGTTAATACCCTCCTTTTGTGATCCTTACCATTAAATTTCCCCTTAATCATCTTCTTTTGTTGATGGTTGTCACGTCCATCGTTGCCAAAAAAAATGAAACAAATAATTACGATCAGGATCACTAAAATATCGTTATTTAAAAAATAAAATGCAATTCCATAAAAACGAAACATCATTTTAATTGAGGGTGTCCCATGTTTAAAAAATCTCTGGTCCTTGCTTCTCTCATTGGTGCGTCTTTCGCGGCTCAGGCTGTTACCGTAGATTTGCGTCATGAGTATATCGATACAGGAACTAACGCAGACCGCGTGTCCGTATCACATCGTTTTGATAATGGTTTTGGTTTCTCTGTTGAAGCGAAATGGAAATCAGGTGGTGATAAAGCCGATCAGCCTTTTGCAGATATCGTGGGCAATGGCCACGAAGAGCAAATTAGCTGGCGCTGGAAAGCAAACAAGAATATTGCGATAACGCCGGGCCTGACCCTGGAAAGCAAAGAGAGTAATACCGTCTATAAACCTTATCTGCATGCGCAATATAGCTTCGATAGCGGTTTCTACATGGCCGCACGTTACCGTTATGAATATAACCGTTATCCTTCTACGCCAGACCGGGAAGACGATAAAGTCAATCGTGGTGATGCGTGGATCGGTTGGGTAATGGGCGACTGGCGCACCGAGCTGAATTATGTTTATGCGAAAAGCTCTGAAGGCACCATTCGCAATAACAACAAAGATTATTCTCAAGAATATAACGTGAAGCTGGCATATAAGTGGGATAAAAACTGGGCACCATACGCTGAAGTGGGTAACGTCGGTGTTAAAACAACGGATGAACGTCAAACCCGTTTCCGTTTAGGTGTGGCATATTCATTCTAACCAGACAGCATCAGGGAAAGAAAAGCCGGCTCATGCGCCGGCTTTTTTGTGGCTGAAATATCTTGCGGGTGGCAGTAGAAATAAAAAAAGCCCTCCGCGAAGGAGGGCAAGGCCAGTTACAGAAACACTAACTCAATTAAGATTGCAACATTTCAGGTTGCTCAGGAAGTTTCGCGATATAAAGAGCGGGTTTACCGTCTTTATCGGAACTAAACAGGACCGCACTGTCATCCGGCGTAAAGGAGGGGTGCGGATGGGTCACCTGGCGGCTATTTGCTACCGTGGCCCAGGAGGTATCGTGACGCGCGATGCGGAAATAACCTTTCTTCGCCACGTCGAACGCATACAGATAAGGATCGTTATCGATGGTATAGCCGCTGGTGTCTTTCACATCCACCGGCGTACCAGAGCCGTCGCCTACCAGCAGCGTGCCATCAAAGTTACTCATCAGATGGGAACAGGCGGGCATCTGCATCACGGTTTCATTAATGCCGGTATCCGGATTGAAGCGATAAATCGTGCGGCCCTGTTCGCCCTTCAGATAAGAGACATAAATCAGGGCAGAACCGTTTGGCACCCAGAACTCGTGGGTGCAGCTTTCGCCTTCAGCGTGCTCCTTCACTTTACGCACATGGCTCCCGTCTTCATTGACCAGCCACATGCGGGCATCGACCAGGTCGTGCGGACCTTCATGGCAGAACGCAACGGTGTTGTCATCAAACGGACGATAGATAGGGTGACCGAGCCAGTTTTTCTCTTCATGGATGACGCGGCTTTCGCCGGTTTGCAGATCCACGCGCAGCAGACGGCAGTGTGGGCCTTTGTGGAAAAAGTCGTGGAAGATCTTCCAGTCATTGAGCGGCGTCCAGTCGCTTTTGGCGATTTCAATGCCCACCAGTTTCGTGCAATCGCTGTTCGCCACCCAGGTGCCGTATCCGACCCAGTCATCGCTCACGCGATAGATTTCACGCTCGTCGAGCGTGCGCAGATTCACTTCCCGCAGGGTACGATCGTTCTTCACGTAGTAGAGCGAAGTATCGTCGGGTGACAAGAAGCCGCCAAAGGTGTTATCACCGGCCCCTTCGGTCAGCTGTACGGCCTCGGCTTTGTTGATATCCAGCAGGTAGTAGTTCCAGTGGCCGTCAAACTCTCCGGCAAACAGCAGATGGCTGCCATCATTGAAAAAGCATTTTTGATAGAAGTAGTTACGGTGGCACGTTACTTCCGGGGGGGTCAGGCGGGTGACTTCCACGCCTGTATCCGGATCGCGGCTGACGTCATAGTTCAGCTTGACCCGCATACCTTTTGCCATGATGCGCTCCTTGATGTCGACGGCAGGGCAAAGGCCCTGAAGATAATGGTTTAAAAACTGGGTATTAAATTATCAAAACATCGTTTCAATGTGTGTGACTGGTGGCGCACTTCTGGACAATATGGAGACATTTGTATCATTCAGTTTCATGTTGTTGCTGATAATAATTTTTGTGCTGAATAACCTGGTAAGAACCTTTATCTATTCTATCTCCATGTTTTTAAAGTGATTTAAAAACCACCTTAAATAGCGCGGTAGGGCCGCTAGCCTGACAATCGTGATCGAAACTACACTTCTGAGATTAACATGCAGAAAAAGTGAAACAACGTTTCGAATGCAATTGAAAACCCATTTCACAGAAGATAATATGTGCTCATCATGAAAACGGAACATCGTTTTGTTAATTATCCAGGCTAACTAGCCAGAATACGTTGGAGGTTAATGTGGAAGTCAGACAAAGCATCCACAGTGCGCACGCAAAAACGCTGGATACCCAGGGGCTGCGTAATGAGTTTTTAGTTGAGAAAGTGTTTGTCGCGGATGAGTACACCATGGTGTACAGCCACATTGACCGCATCATTGTTGGCGGCATTATGCCGGTGGCAAAAACCGTCTCCGTGGGCGGCGAAGTGGGCAAACAGCTGGGCGTAAGCTACTTCCTCGAGCGTCGCGAACTGGGCGTGATCAACATCGGTGGGCCAGGTACCATCACCGTTGATGGCCAGTGCTACGAAATTGGTCATCGCGACGCGCTGTATGTAGGCAAGGGTGCCAAAGAGGTGGTCTTCGCCAGCGTAGATAACAGCAAACCCGCGAAGTTCTACTACAACTGCGCCCCTGCGCATACCACCTATCCCACCAAAAAAGTGACCCCGGCAGATGTCGCTCCGGTCACGCTGGGGGATAACCTCACCAGCAACCGTCGCACCATCAATAAATATTTCGTTCCCGATGTGCTGGAAACCTGCCAGCTCAGCATGGGGCTGACCGAGCTTGAGCCGGGCAACCTCTGGAACACCATGCCGTGCCATACCCATGAGCGCCGCATGGAAGTTTACTTCTACTTCAACATGGAAGACGACGCCTGCGTATTCCACATGATGGGACAGCCGCAAGAGACGCGCCATATCGTGATGCACAACGAGCAGGCCGTTATCTCGCCAAGCTGGTCCATTCACTCAGGCGTTGGTACCCGTGCATACACCTTTATCTGGGGTATGGTGGGTGAGAACCAGGTCTTTGATGACATGGACCACGTCGCTGTTAAAGATTTGCGCTAACTGCGGGCAGTTATGCATAACTCTGCCTGTTATGACAGGCGCTGAACGATTAAGGAAAAAACATGATTCTGGATTCATTTTCTCTGCAAGGTAAAGTGGCCGTTGTTTCGGGTTGTGACACGGGGCTGGGCCAGGGTATGGCGTTAGGTCTGGCAGAAGCGGGCTGCGACATCGTTGGTATTAACATCGTTGAGCCGACCGAAACCATTGAGCGCGTTACTGCGCTGGGTCGTCGCTTCCTGAGCCTGACTGCCGATTTGCGTAAAATCGACGCTATTCCTGAGCTGCTGGATCGCGCCGTTGCTGAGTTCGGTAAAATCGACATTCTGGTAAACAACGCGGGTCTGATTCGCCGTGAAGACGCGATTAACTTCAGCGAGCAGGACTGGGATGACGTGATGAACCTGAACATCAAGAGTGTGTTCTTCATGTCTCAGGCGGCGGCGAAGCACTTTATCGCTCAGGGCAACGGCGGCAAGATTATCAATATCGCCTCTATGCTCTCCTTCCAGGGCGGTATCCGTGTGCCTTCTTACACTGCATCGAAAAGTGGCGTCATGGGCGTGACCCGTCTGCTGGCCAACGAATGGGCGCAGCACAACATTAACGTGAACGCTATCGCGCCAGGTTACATGGCAACCAACAATACCCAGCAGCTGCGTGCTGACGAAGAGCGCAGTGCTGCCATTCTTGAGCGTATTCCGGCAGGCCGCTGGGGTCTGCCATCGGATCTGATGGGGCCGGTGGTATTCCTGGCATCCGGTGCATCTGACTATATCAACGGCTATACCATTGCGGTTGATGGTGGCTGGCTGGCACGTTAATTTTCGCGTCACGTTATAAAAAACCTCTGCCCATGGGCGGAGGTTTTTTTTGCCTGTAATGTTGATTATCCATATCAAGAAAGATAATTAATCCATACTCATAAAACAGGCACGACAGGCGTCACACATTTATTGTTTATTTATTAGCTAATTAACGGGAAATTAAGATTTTTCATAATCATTTGAAATTGTAATGTCCATCACATAACGCCATGCCATAGCTAATTAGTCCATAACTTCACCCATTCCCGCCTGACACTTATTCCCCTTATCTCGTAATTTCAGTTAACGATTTTTCGGTTCTGGCAGGAAATTATGACATCGATAAATGACTCTACCCTTATGCCGGCTGCGCTGCGCGACACCCGGCGCATGAATCAGTTTGTCTCGATTGCGGCTGCCGTGGCAGGCCTGCTGTTCGGGCTCGATATTGGCGTGATCGCCGGTGCGTTGCCGTTTATTACCGAGCATTTCACCCTCAGCAGCCGCCTGCAGGAGTGGGTAGTGAGCAGCATGATGCTGGGCGCAGCGATAGGTGCGTTATTTAATGGCTGGCTCTCATTCCGTCTGGGGCGTAAATACAGCCTGATGGTGGGGGCAATTCTGTTTGTTGCCGGGTCCGTTGGTTCTGCCTTTGCCACACAGGTTGAAGTGCTGTTGCTCGCCCGCGTGCTGCTGGGCGTGGCGGTGGGGATTGCATCTTATACGGCGCCGCTCTACCTCTCGGAAATGGCGAGTGAAAACGTGCGCGGGAAAATGATCAGTATGTATCAGCTGATGGTGACGCTGGGCATCGTGCTGGCATTCCTGTCGGATACCTATTTTAGCTACAGCGGTAACTGGCGCGCCATGTTAGGAGTACTGGCGTTACCAGCGCTGCTGCTGATCGTATTAGTGATTTTCCTGCCGAACAGCCCGCGCTGGCTGGCGCAGAAAGGGCGCCACGTGGAAGCGGAAGAGGTGCTACGCATGCTGCGAGACACCTCTGAAAAAGCGCGCGAAGAGCTGAATGAGATCCGCGAAAGTCTGAAGCTGAAGCAGGGCGGCTGGTCGCTGTTTAAGGTTAACCGCAACGTTCGCCGCGCGGTATTCCTCGGCATGCTATTGCAGGCAATGCAGCAGTTTACCGGCATGAATATCATCATGTATTACGCTCCGCGTATCTTCAAAATGGCCGGATTCACTACCACTGAGCAGCAGATGATTGCCACTCTGGTGGTCGGGCTGACCTTTATGTTTGCCACCTTTATCGCCGTGTTCACCGTCGATAAAGCCGGGCGTAAGCCGGCGCTGAAGATTGGCTTTAGCGTGATGGCAATAGGTACGCTGATCCTCGGCTACTGCCTGATGCAGTTCGATAACGGTACCGCATCGAGCGGGCTCTCCTGGCTTTCGGTGGGCATGACCATGATGTGCATTGCAGGCTATGCCATGAGCGCCGCGCCGGTGGTATGGATCTTGTGTTCTGAAATTCAGCCACTGAAATGCCGTGACTTTGGCATCACCTGCTCTACCACCACTAACTGGGTCTCCAACATGATAATCGGGGCAACCTTCCTGACATTGCTGGATGCCATTGGTGCGGCGGGAACGTTCTGGCTCTACACGGCATTAAACGTGGCCTTTATTGGCATCACCTTCTGGCTTATTCCTGAAACCAAAGGGGTGACGCTGGAACATATCGAACGCAAACTGATGGCGGGAGAGAAACTGCGCGACATCGGCGTCTAATGTCTGTTCAGTTTGCCCCTCTTTTTCGCATAGAGAGGGGCAAGCAAGTTAAACCGCACACAGATAGAGCGCAGGCATTCCTTCCGTATCTGAGGTGTACAACACCCACTTATTATCCGGCGAGAACGAGGGGTGGGGATGCGTCACCTGACGGTCGCCGTCCAGTACTTTCCAGCTGCTGTTATGTTGGCAAATGGCTTTTTGTGTTCCCTTCTTAATATCGAATACCCAGATAAAAGGATCGTTCAGGTTGATATCGCCCGTGTTGTGCGGCGAGCCGTCACCGACGATCAGCGAGCCATCGTCGTTGCTCATCAGATGAGAGCAGGGGGGAATGGCCATCAGTTCGCGGTTCTCTAAGGTGGCAGGATCGGCACTGCACAGATAGCGCTGGGCTGCATGCTCTTTGTGCGCCACATAATAGAGAGCGGATCCGTCCGGCACCCAGAATTCATGGGTAAAACTCTCTCCTGCGGCGTGCTGGCGCACTTTGCGCAGGTTGCGACCGTCGGGGTTGATCAGCCACATGCGCGCATCGATAGCATCGCGCGGGCCCTCATGGCAAAAAGCGATGGTATTGTCGTCAAACGGACGATAAATGGGATGCCCAAGCCAGCGCTTCTCCTGCAAAATCATCCTCCTTTCGCCGGTGCGTAAATCGATATTGATTAAGCGGCACTCCGGCTGAGTGAAGTAAAATGCCCGAAACTTGCTCCAGTCGGTGAGGGGTTGCCAGTCGCTCTTTTTAATTTCAATGCCGACCAGCTTCGTGCAGTCGCTGTTGGCCACCCAGGTGCCGTAGGCGACCCAGTCGTCATCGACCTCGTACACCACGTACTCTTCAAGGCTCTCCAGGTCGACGCGCCGGAGTTCGCGGGTCTCTTTGACATACCAGAGCGATTTATCGTCAGCCGATAAAAAGCCGCCAAAGGTGTTATCTCCAGGCCCCTCGGTGAGCTGCATGGCTTGCTGACCGGGGATATCCAACAGATAGTAATTCCAGTGTCCTTCGAAGGCGCCGCCAAAGAGCAGCTTGCTGCTATCGCGGGTGAAGCACTTTTGATAGAAGTAATTACGGTGGCAAATAATATGCGGGGGCGTCATCCGTATGACCTCGTGTCCGGTCTCACTGTCCTGACGCGTCTGAAAATTCAGCGGGATGATTTTGCCTTTCATGGTGTTTTCTCCATAAAAAAATACCCCAACGCATAGGCGTCAGGGTATTCAAAGTAAGTCCTTGTTAGCGCATGGCACGCTTCAGAATACGTTCAGCCTGACGCTGGAAGTCAGCGGCAGTCTCTTCCACGGTTTTCTGGCCGTAGTCGAGGTATTGCAGGGAGGTGCCGAACTGCGCCACGATCTGCGGATCGTCAAAGTATGGCGATACAGAGAGTTTGGCAGGCAGTGACTGCGCCAGGCGCAGACCCGCTACGGAAGGATCGTTCTCTTTGATGGTGCCGTCTTCCGTCAGATACTGCACTGCCGCTTTACTCAGCGGTACGCCACGTTCCAGGCCCAGAGTATGGACACCCTCTTTGCTGTTCAGCAGGAAGTTAATCAACTTAGCGGCCGCTTCCGGGTTCTTCGTCGATTTACCGATGGAGAGCATCTGTGCCGGTTTAAAGAACAGACCCGCGTCCGTTGCGCCCGGCAGCATTGGGTAGCTACCCAGCTCCAGTTTTGCCGGTGGCTTCAGGTTGTCGGAATACTTGGTGATGGTGGAGTTCCACATATAGGTCCCGCCCCATTCACCCTGGATCCACGGCTTCATCTCATACATGTTGCTCTTACCAAATGAGGCATAGTATTTGGTGTCTGGCATCACGTGGCTATCAACCAGCTTTTTGTAGGTCTGGAAAAATTCGACCCACTGCTCTTTGCTGTAGGAGAATTTTTTCGCCTTTTCATCAACCGCCGGGATGTTGTACTTCTGAGTCATATAAGAGTTCAGCAGCGCCAGGGTGTCCTGATGCTCCAGTACAACCGGGTAATACTGTTTGCCCAGTTTGCTTTCGAAGGTTTTACCCGCCGCCATCAGCTCATCCCAGGTTTTTGGGTAGGTGACACCGGCTTTTTTCCAGGTTTCATCGTTGAAATAGAAGACGCGCGCGGTCACGGAGATAGGGATCCCGTTCAGCTTGCCGTTTACCGTGGTGGACTGCAGCTCTTTAGGATCGAACTGCGCCAGATCGATCACATCCTTCATTTTGTTCAGATCGTAGAAGCCCTCACCGGTCTTAGAGAAGATCGGCAGCCAGTTCCAGTTGGTCTGCATCACGTCCGGCTCGGTGCCGCCTGCGATTTGCGTCGTCAGACGGGAGAGGTGTCCGTCCCACCCCGTGTATTCGGCTTTAACGTTGATGTCCGGATTCTGTTTGTGGAACTCTTCAATCGCCTTCAGCGTCACCTGATGGCGGCCATTACCGCCCCACCAGGACATACGTAAATCAACATCCTGCGCCATCGATGGCAAAGCAGTCAGACCCAGGGTAGCGGAGATTGCTGCGCTTAAAAGCACTTTTTTCATTTTTATAACTCCAGTCAGAGAGAGATGTTCTGTTCAGATTTCGCGTCAAAGATATGACACTTATTCATGTCGAACTTAAAATACACCTTACGATGAAGTCCCTTTTCAATCATGGGCTTAGCTTCGTCGGAAGGAATGCGGGCTGTCAGTTCATAGTCGGCGACTTTCAGGTAAACAAAGAATTCGTGCCCCATGTTTTCGGCGCGAACCATCTCGCCGCAACAGCCGCCCTGAAGGAAGGGCTCATCAGAGAGCGAGACAAAGTCCGGGCGAATCCCGTAGAAAATGTCCTGGCCAACGTGGCTCTCGACTTTCTCTTTCAGTTCAGCGCTTAGCGGCATGGTCTGGTCGCCGATGGTCAGGGCGAGCTGGCCGTCCTGGTGCACCAGTTTGCTGGCGCGGATGTTCATCTCCGGCGAGCCGATAAAACCGGCCACGAACATGTTTTTCGGCTTGTGGTAGAGGTTGTCCGGGGTATCTACCTGCATGATATGACCCAGTTTCATCACGCAGATGCGGTCGCCCATGGTCATCGCTTCGGTCTGATCGTGCGTTACGTAGACGGTGGTCGCCGGTTTGCCGGAGGCCTTCAGCTGCTTGTGCAGATCCGAAATACGAATACGCATTGAGGCACGCAGTTTGGCATCCAGGTTGGAGAGCGGTTCGTCAAACAGGAACACGTCCGGCTTTTTCACAATCGCACGGCCTACCGCCACACGCTGGGCCTGGCCCCCGGAGAGCTGGCGCGGCAGGCGATCCAGCAACTCTTCCAGTTCAAGGATTTTGGCCGCTTCATTCACCTGCGCCTCAATTTGCGTTTTTGGCAGTTTGCTCAGCTTCAGGCCAAAGGCCAGGTTTTCGCGCACGGTCATATGCGGGTAAAGGGCGTAGTTCTGGAACACCATCGCAATCCCGCGCTCTTTTGGCGCCAGGTTATTGACGATCTTGTCGCCGATGCGCACTTCGCCGCCGCTAATGGTCTCCAGACCGGCCAGCATACGCAGCGTGGTGGACTTCGCGCAGCCGGAAGGGCCGACGATCACCATGAACTCACCTTCAGCGATTTTCAGGTCGATAGCATGTACCGCTTTGAAGCCGTTGGAGTAAACCTTTTCCAGTTTGTTGAAGATAACTTCAGCCATGATATTTCCCTCTTAACCTTTAATTCCGCTGCTGGTTACGCCCTGTACGAAGTAGCGCTGTGCCAGGAAGAAGACAATGATGGATGGCAGAA
>ERZ773187.1086-NODE-1086-length-22346-cov-11.500067_pt1 | contig 22346 bp, 18 predicted proteins | sample MGYA00511242_ERZ773187 | MGnify/ENA primary metagenome ERZ773187 (study PRJEB29015, sample SAMEA2737744) | human gut metagenome | biome: human gut; feature: human-associated habitat; material: faeces | place: China | collected 2012 ... | reverse complement strand
GCGGTTGGGGTCAGCCTCAGCAGCCGCAGGGCGGAAACCAGTTCAGCGGCGGCGCACAGTCCCGTCCGCAGCAGCAATCTGCTCCGGCACCGTCTAACGAACCGCCAATGGATTTTGACGACGACATTCCGTTCTGATTATCCGCATTTGCGATGCACATAAAAAAACCCAGACCATGTCTGGGTTTTTTATCGCTTATTTTCAGCATCAGGTGTACATCATCGGCCAGTCTGGCGGGGTATGGCTCATTGCCTCTACCATGATCTCTTTTACGTTATTCCAGATCACTGTCGCATCGATCAGCGTGATACCCAGTAACCCCGTCGCAAACCAGCAGGCAGCAGCGACACCCAGGAAGGTGCTAATCACCGCCAGCCCCGCGTAATCTGCTTTCCGGAACTGGATATTCAGCGTGCTGGCCAGAAACATCAGTACAGCGCTAAACAGCGGCCAGCGCAAAAGCACTACGCCGGTAGTAAGGGTTGCCATAAAACCGATCCTCAAAATGAACGTCGCCGGAAATAGCGACATTGCTCACAGAGGTGGCAAACTGGCTATCGGCAGACTTAGACACACAACAATGAAACAGCGTTTCTCGTTACACAAGATGTGTGAACTATATCACATTTGTTCTTTTATTCGCCAGTAGCGGAGCGCAAAAAAACGGCATCTTTTTAGCCATTTTAATTGCGTGGTTATTAGGGCCAAATAAATATATCTTCGCTTGCTAAGCGACCTGTTTCACAGGTGTTTCCAGCGAATTCATCATGATAGATAAACTTGCACAGCAATAAGCAATTTGTGCAATATTTACAGGTATTAAAGTATGGATTATGCTTGAACGGACAAAAAAATTTACTCGTAATAAATAATTCAGGTATTTGAATTTTCTGGCTTTTATTATTTAACTGTTATTTTTTCAATACACACGCGTCCTTAAATGGCATCGAAAAGCAAATAATCATGGTATTGCTTTTCCAATCCTGACTTATTCGTTGCGGTCATTCTCTCTTATTTAATGAGCGCGAATAAACGATGAATGAATCATATCGCGAGATCGTTAATGACAGTACGGTGGCCCTGCGCACGCTGGCAAAACTTATGCCGCAGTTGTCTTCGCAATCAACGTTGCTGGAGTTGCTTGAGACAATTAACCACGCCTTTGGCGCCCGCCTGAGCTGGATTACCGTCGATGATGAGAACGGCCTTCAGCAGATAGTCAGTGCCGGAGAGCTCACCTGTCATTCACTGGAGGTCGGCAATTTTCTGGCGAGCACCCTGTTGCAGCGACATCACCGCGCGTGGCGGGTCATTTACTGGAAAGACAACATGGGTAAACACCTCTTTTCTGACCGCCATCCCGGTTATACCCAGCTGCAAAGCGGCGTACTTTGCAAAATCACCCCTCACGGTCACCTCTGTAGCGGCTATTTTTTCCTCGGTTTTTCTGATCCGCAGACGCCCCTCTCTGTGCTGAAAGATATCGTGGTGATCCTGGTGGAAAAGCTGAAAGACTATTTTGTCGAAATTATTGCGCGCGAACGTACCGCCATTGAAATGCAGCGGGTCGTCACCCAATACCAAACCCTTTTCGAACGTGCCCCGGTGCTGATGAATTCATTCGATCGCCGTAGCCGCTGCGTGCTGTGGAACGCCGAGTGTGAAAAGGTCTTTGGCTGGAAAATGGCCGAGCTCAATGAGCATGCCGATCCGCTGGCGCTCTTCTATCCCGATCCTGAGGTTCGCCGGCGGGTGCGTGAATCCGTCAATACGGTTCCGCTAAATGATATGTACGAATGGCACCCGGTACGCCGGGATGGGGCACAGCTGACCATTCTCTGGTCGAATATCCTATTGCCGGACGGTTCAATCCTTAACATTGGGCTGGATATTACTGAGCGTAAGCGCGTCGAGAAACAGCTTGAGAAAAAGGCGACAACCGATGATCTGACCGGCTGCTTTAATCGATCGGCTATTCTTCAGCAGCTCACCACCGCGTTGGAGGTCAGTCATGGTCTCGCAGCTGAAACCCCCTTTTGCGTGGTAATGTTTGATTTGGATTTCTTCAAACAAATCAACGATCAATGGGGCCATCTGGTCGGCGATCGGGCGCTGGTACACTTTTGCGAACGCATCCGCGAGATGACCCCGGCCGACGCCGCACTCGGGCGGGTAGGCGGAGAAGAATTTCTGCTCTTGATGCCAGGCACGCACAGCGACGCGGCGCTGCAGCTCTCACTCATGCTGCATCAGACGCTGTTGACCCGGCCGTTACAGGTGGGCACCAGGGCGCTCACGCTCTCCTTCAGTGCGGGGATAGTAGAGGTGATGGGCGGTGGGCATGATACTTCCTCATTACTCATTCGCGCCGATAAAGCACTTTATGATGCCAAGCGGGCAGGAAGAGGAAAAACAATCGTCGCCGTTGATTATTTATAAATCACTCAACTCTGTTGAATGGGTAAATAGCCAGAACTGACATCACCCGATTGTGCTTTTTTCATGCTGTCAGGAGTTTGACTTAATCAGCGATCCGCTGTGGCGTAATCGAAAAAATCTGCCGTCAGTGCTGGAAAATTATTTAACTTAATAAAAACTGAACGCATACTTTTAGTTTGGCTTACGGACAAATATTATCGTCATAACCAAATATTAGGATTTTGATGATAAAAGTCAGTTGCTAACTTCGCATGATTCATGCAACGTAATCACCTGTTTATCAAAGCATCCGGCCTTCAATACTACAGGCACATTAAAAGCAGGGATATAGGGCGGAAATGAATCATAGCGCGCGCGGCAAGGTGCTGAGAGGTGTGGGGATCATCATGGTAGTTTTACTACCGGTGATGCTTGCGCTTTGGTTTGCCCAACTGCGTGCTGTTTCAGAAACCCGTAATCAATTGCGCTCTTTCGCACAGCTTGCCTTAGATAAAACTGAACTCGTCATTCATCAAGTGGATTTAGCGCGCAATGCCGCTGAACACTATCAGGGTAATGTTTGCTCGCCTGTTCACCGCCAGTATATGTTGAATATTGTTCGCGGGCGTCTCTATATTGCTGATTTAATCTATGCCGAAGGGCGTGAATTTCGCTGTTCCACCGTATTAACGCCCGCCACAGCATATACCATCCCACACGCCAATTACACGCGTAAGCCTGATGTGGCTATATATTATTTCCGCGATACGCCCTTCTTTGCGGGATATAAAATGACGTATATGCAGCGCGGCAATTATGTGGTGGTGGTGAATCCGCTCTCATACAGTGAAGTAATGTCAACCGATCACTCCCTGGCGTGGGGTATATTTGATACGGTCACCAATGCTTTTTTCTCGGTCAGTGAAAACGCAGATAAAAATTTATTAAAAACGCTAACTGGCGATAAGGAAACCACGTTTCAGGAGGATGGCCGTTTTTACACCATCGTTCATTCAGAAAAGCGCCCCGTTGCGGCAATTGTTTCAACTACCAATCAGCGTTTCTACGATGTGCTTTACCACGAAGCCACATTAACGCTGCCGCTGGGAATGATCTGTAGCGTCATCATATTATTAGTCTGGTCGCGAACTCGCCGTGAATTAAATTCGCCGGGGCGTTTATTGCACCGGGCGTTAAATAATCGCCAGCTTTGCGTGCATTATCAGCCAATTATCGATATCAAAAATAACGAGTGTGTAGGCGCAGAAGCGTTACTGCGTTGGCCCGGTTTTAGCGGCCCGGTGATGAGCCCGGCAGAATTTATTCCTCTGGCAGAAAAAGAGGGGATGATCGAGCGCATCACCGACTACGTTGTCGAAGAGGTCTTTAACGATCTCGGCCATTTTCTGGCGTCCAGACCGCACCTCTACGTCACCATTAACCTCTCGGCGTCAGATTTCCACTCCTCAAGGCTCATCGCCATGATTAGCGACAAGGCTCGCCACTATTCCGTACGCGCGCAGCAAATTAAAATTGAAGTGACCGAACGCGGTTTTATCGACGTGCCCAAAACGACTCCAGTGATTCAGGCCTTCCGGCAGGCGGGTTACGAGGTGGCGATCGATGATTTCGGTACAGGTTACTCTAACCTGCACAATCTCTACTCGCTGAATGTCGATATTCTCAAAATTGATAAGACCTTTATCGACACTCTCACCACCAACAGTACCAGCCATCTGATTGCCGAGCACATTATTGAAATGGCACAAAGCCTGCGTCTGAAGACCATCGCCGAAGGGGTGGAGACGGCAGAGCAGGTCGCCTGGCTACACAAACGCGGAGTGCAATACTGCCAAGGCTGGCACTTCGCAAAGGCGATGCCACCCCACGAGTTTATGACCTGGCAACAGCACCCTATTGCGGGGCTGGTTGCCCGGCCTGTTAGTTAAGCTGGTGGCGATAGTCGCTGGGGGTACGATCGAACTCCCGGCGGAAAACGCGGGAAAACGTCTGCTGCGACACATATCCGAGATCCATCGCGATATCAAAAATCGGCCGCTGGGTAGTGCGCAGTGCCTGCGCGGCCATTAACAATCTGCGCTGGCGGATATACTCACCCAACGTCTGACGCATAACATTGCGGAACATTCTCTGCAGGTACCATTTCGAGTAACCCGATTTTTTGGCGACCACATCAATGTTTAATGGCTGGTCGATGTGATCATCAATCCATTCAATAAGTGTCTCAATAATCTGTTGATGCGACATAAAGCTGCCTCTCTCTGGATACACCTGTATCTGTTGATTCGTCGTTTTGTCTGCGGGCGAGTATAATTCCTCAAGTTAACTTGAGGTAAAGAGGTTTTATGGAAAAGAAATTACCGCGTATTAAAGCGTTGCTGACGCCAGGTGAAGTGGCGAAGCGTAGCGGGGTGGCGGTATCGGCGCTCCATTTCTATGAAAGCAAAGGGTTAATTAAAAGCATCCGGAACGCCGGGAATCAGCGACGCTATACGCGTGATGTGTTGCGTTACGTTGCGATCATCAAGATTGCCCAGCGTATCGGCATCCCTTTAGCAACGATTGGTGATGCGTTAGGCGTGCTGCCGGAAGGGCATACGCTGAGCGCGAAGGAGTGGAAAGCGCTCTCCTCCCAGTGGCGTGATGAACTGGATCGACGCATTCATACGCTGGTCGCGCTGCGCGATGAGCTGGACGGCTGTATTGGGTGTGGTTGTTTGTCGCGAAGCGATTGTCCGTTGCGTAACCCTGGCGACAAACTGGGCCAACAGGGTACCGGCGCACGCCTGCTGGAAGAGGATCCGCAGGGTCTGTAAAAAACTAAAGCGCCATAAAGGCGCTTTAGTTTATTCCCGGTCTTTGTCTTTCTCTCTATCCCGCTTATTTCACAGGGGGGTTTCCCCCGACATCAACACCCCTCAGTCGAGCCGTTGCGAGGTTCCGGTTTGTGCTGACACTTTAAGTGTATCCAGGGGCGGGAGCTTCGCCAGCGTAAAAGGGTAAAAACTCGGCGAAATATTTTCGCCAGGTTGTGCAATTTTCTATAGTTAGTTTGTATGAATATCAGGAGCTGCCCATGATTACGGTTCACCACCTAAACCAGTCCCGATCACAGCGGGTACTTTGGGCTCTTGAGGAGCTCTCTCTGCCTTACCAGATTGTTCGCTATCAGCGTGAGAAAACCATGCTGGCGCCGCCTGCGTTGAAAAAAATCCACCCTCTGGGCAAGTCCCCGGTGGTGGAAGATAACGGTCTGATTCTGGCGGAGTCGGGCGCGATTCTGGAGTATCTGCAGGAAACCTATGACAGCGCGTCGCAGCTCAAGCCTGACAACCCAGAGCAGCGACTGAACTACCGCTTCTGGCTGCATTATGCGGAAGGTTCGCTCATGCCACTGCTATTAATGAAGCTGGTGTTTGCCAGCCTCGGTAAACCGCCGGTGCCCTTTGGGCTGCGTTCGCTGGGAAAAGTGCTGGGGCAAGGGGTGCAGAAAGCGTATCTCAATAAACAGCTCGAAACCCACGCCCGGTATCTGGAGTCGTGTCTGGCACAAAACAGCTGGTTTGCCGGCGATCGCATTAGCATGGCTGATGTTCAGATGAGTTTTCCGGTCATGGCGCTGCTGGCGCGCGGCGGTATTAACGATCTCCCGCATCTGCAGGCATGGAAGAAAAAAGTTGAAATGAGACCGGCCTGGCAGCGCGCCATACAACAAGGCGGCCCGTTCGAACTCCCTGGCGAGTCGTAAACCTGTAACCCTATTGCGCATAAACGATAACGTTTGCGCATCCGCTGGTTATTTCTTCATCGTCAAAAGTGAATTTTAGCGAAAAACAGCAAAGTTCAGTTGAAAAGCCCGGTCTTTAGGCTGGATAATCGTTTGCCTTAATTTCACCACCCGTTTTTAAGCGCGGAGCTAAACGTTTGCTTTTTTTGTGACGCCCCTTTTTCGTCGCAAACGCAGCACAAGGATATGACGTTTCGCTGGCAGTGGAGTGTCCACCACGCTTAACAACGAACGATAAAAAAATCTTCAGGGGATGTTTTCTATGTCTACGCCATCTGCGCGTAATGGCGGTTCGCTTGACGCCATGTTTAAAATTTCTGCTCGCGGCAGCACCGTGCGTCAGGAGGTTCTGGCCGGTCTGACGACCTTCCTCGCGATGGTTTATTCCGTCATCGTGGTACCGGGTATGCTGGGCAAAGCGGGCTTCCCGCCGGCGGCGGTCTTCGTGGCGACCTGTCTGGTTGCGGGCGTTGGCTCCATCGTGATGGGGCTGTGGGCCAATCTGCCGCTGGCGATTGGCTGCGCCATTTCACTGACCGCCTTTACCGCGTTCAGCCTGGTACTGGGACAGCAGATTAGCGTCCCCGTAGCTCTGGGGGCCGTGTTCCTGATGGGGGTGCTCTTTACGGTCATCTCCGCCACCGGTATTCGTAGCTGGATCTTGCGCAATCTGCCGCAGGGCGTGGCGCACGGCACCGGTATCGGTATCGGCCTGTTCCTGCTGCTCATCGCCGCGAACGGCGTGGGTCTGGTAATCAAGAACCCGCTGGACGGCCTGCCGGTTGCGCTGGGCCACTTCGCCAGCTTCCCGGTGATCATGTCCCTTATTGGCCTGGCGGTGATCATTGGTCTGGAAAAACTGAAAGTGCCGGGCGGCATTCTGCTGACCATTATCGGTATCTCCATTGTGGGGCTGATTTTCGACCCGACGGTGCACTTCTCCGGTATTTTCGCTATGCCATCCCTGAGTGATGACAAAGGTAACTCCCTGATTGGTAGCCTGGATATTGTGGGCGCGCTGAATCCCGTGATCCTGCCAAGCGTGCTGGCGCTGGTCATGACCGCTGTGTTTGATGCCACCGGTACCATCCGTGCCGTAGCGGGCCAGGCCAACTTGCTGGATAAAGACGGTCAGATTATCGATGGCGGCAAGGCGCTGACCACCGACTCCCTGAGCAGCGTCTTCTCAGGCCTGGTGGGGGCGGCTCCGGCGGCGGTTTATATCGAATCCGCAGCGGGTACGGCGGCGGGCGGTAAAACCGGCCTGACGGCCATTACCGTGGGCGTGCTCTTCCTGCTGATCCTGTTCCTCTCTCCGCTCTCTTACCTGGTACCGGCTTACGCAACGGCGCCAGCGCTGATGTATGTAGGGCTGCTGATGCTGAGCAACGTCGCGAAAATCGACTTTGCCGATTTCGTGGATGCCATGGCGGGGCTGATTACTGCCGTCTTCATCGTGCTGACCTGCAACATCGTGACCGGCATCATGATCGGTTTCGCCTCGCTGGTGATTGGCCGTCTGGTCTCGGGAGAGTGGCGTAAGCTGAACATCGGTACCGTGGTGATCGCCGTGGCGCTGGTGACCTTCTACGCGGGTGGCTGGGCCATCTAATTTGATCTTTCTTGCTAAAACGGGTGGCTCAGGCCGCCCGTTTTTTATTTTCGGACCCCATCGCGTTGTCAATTGCGTTACTCTGAAGAAGATAGACTTAAGGCACGACGCCTTACGATTGACTAAAACAGACACATCGCAAACAGGGAACGCATGGAAATTTTCTTCACCATATTGATCATGACCCTTGTGGTCTCACTTTCCGGGGTAATAACCCGCGTATTACCCTTCCAGTTACCGCTGCCGCTGATGCAAATCGCAATCGGTGCGCTGCTGGCGTGGCCCACGTTTGGGCTGCACGTCGAGTTCGATCCTGAGCTGTTTCTGGTTCTCTTTATCCCGCCGCTGCTCTTTGCCGACGGTTGGAAAACCCCGACCCGTGAGTTCCTGGAACACGGTCGCGAGATTTTAGGCCTGGCGCTGGCGCTGGTGGTGGTCACCGTCGTGGGTATTGGCTTCCTGATTTACTGGGTAGTACCCGGTATTCCGCTGATTCCGGCCTTCGCGCTGGCGGCCGTGCTCTCACCCACCGATGCCGTGGCCCTCTCAGGGATCGTCGGAGAAGGGCGAATTCCAAAGAAAATCATGGGCATCTTGCAGGGCGAGGCGCTGATGAACGACGCCTCTGGCCTGGTGGCGCTGAAATTTGCCGTCGCCGTAGCGATGGGCACCATGATCTTTACCGTCGGCGGCGCGACCATGGAGTTCCTCAAGGTGGCGATTGGCGGTATTTTGGCGGGCTTCGTGGTCAGCTGGCTTTATGGCCGTTCACTGGGCTTCCTCAGCCGCTGGGGCGGGGATGAGCCGGCAACGCAGATTGTGCTGCTGTTCCTGCTGCCCTTCGCCTCATACCTGATTGCCGAACACATCGGCGTGTCGGGCATCCTGGCGGCCGTGGCGGCGGGGATGACCATTACCCGCGCCGGCGTGATGCGCCGGGCGCCGCTGGCGATGCGTCTGCGTGCTAACAGCACCTGGTCGATGCTGGAATTTGTCTTTAACGGCATGGTCTTTCTGCTGTTGGGTCTACAGCTGCCGGGCATTCTTGAATCCTCGCTGGTGGCGGCAGAGGCGGACCCTAATGTCGAAACCTGGATGCTCTTTACCGATATTGTGCTGATCTACGCCGCGCTGATGCTGGTACGTTTTGGCTGGCTGTGGACCATGAAACGGTTTAGCGTGCGCTTCCTGAATAAAAAACCGATGGAGTTCGGTTCCTGGACCACGCGCGAACTGCTGATTTCGACCTTCGCCGGAGTACGTGGGGCGATCACCCTCGCCGGTGTGCTCTCTATTCCGCTGCTGCTGCCCACCGGCGATGTCTTCCCGGCGCGTTATGAGCTGGTGTTCCTGGCGGCTGGGGTAATTCTGTTCTCACTGTTTGTCGGCGTAGTGATGCTGCCTATTCTGCTGCAACACATGGAGGTGGCTGACCACGTTCAGCAGCACAAAGAAGAGCGTATTGCCCGTGCGGCCATCGCCGAGGTCGCTATCGTGGCGATCCAGAAGATGGAAGAGCGCCTGGCGGCAGATACCGAAGAGAATATTGATACTCAACTGCTCACCGAGGTGAGTTCTCGCGTCATTGGTAATCTGCGTCGCCGCGCCGATGGCCGTAACGATGTAGAGAGCTCAATGCAGGAAGAGAGACTGGAACGTCGATTCCGTCTGGCGGCGCTGCGTTCAGAGCGTGCTGAGCTGTACCACCTGCGCGCCACGCGCGAGATCAGTAACGAAACGCTGCAAAAGATGCTTCACGACCTCGATTTGCTGGAAGCGCTGCTGGTTGAGAACCCGTAGTCTTTTGCCCCTCATCCGTTCAGGGTGAGGGGCTCCAGAATCCTTCGCAACACTGCAGCCACGCCCGTGCGCTGTGGGATAAATAGACCCCTTCACGCCAAATCATCCCCAACTGCCAGTGGAGATCGCTCTCCAGGGGGATCCAGCGCAGCGTATTTTTGTCCAGCCGCTCGCAGATGGGCTGCGGCAGAATCGCAATGCCTACCCCGGCCTGCACCATGGCGGCCAGAAAATCCCACTGCCCGCTGCGCACGGCAATGCGAGGCTTCACGTCGTGTTGATTAAAGAGCTGCATTAACTGGCGGCTAAGGGCGAAGTCTTCGTTATAAATGAGCAGTGGATGCCCGGCCAGCAGCTCCGGTTTAACCTTGTCAATATTAAGCCAGTCACCCGAGCGTGGCACCAGTACGCACAGCGGGTGGCTGAACAGCGGCAGGGTCGCGAGGCCGCTCTCCTCTTCAACGGGGAGGGCGGTCATCGCCAGATCCAGCTCGCCGTTAATCACCGCCTGCTGCACGGTTAGTCCGCCAAACTCGGCGATTTTAAGCTCCACGCCCGGATAGCGCTGACGGAACAGGCTGATGGGCCCGGCCATCATCATCCCGACCATCGGCGGAATGCCCAGACGCAGTAAGCCTTTGTTCAGATGGTTGATATCACTGAGTTCAGCTTCGAGTTGCCGAAACTCGGCCAGAATCGCCAGCCCACGTTCGAACACCACCCGGCCGGTATCAGTGAGCAGCAGCTTGCGTCCGTCGCGAATGAGCAAATTACAGTTGAGTTCATCTTCGAGGTTTTTCAGCATCTTGCTGATGGTGGGTTGGGTGACAAACAACTTCTCCGCTGCGCGAGTAAAACTCTGCTGGCGTACCACTTCGACAAAATAGCGCAGCGTTCTGATGTCCATAACTATTCCTCGAAACTATACATTCGATGATTTTAATTCATTTCAGTGGATTAGGTGTGCTCACTATACTGGCGCTCCGTCTCATTTTTGAGGAATAAGCCATGGCCGTGGCGTTAAGTCGTGTTACGCCTGCCGTTGTGCAACGACTCCAGGTGCCCGTACAGGTGCTGCTGTATGCCGCGCTGTTCGTTTTTGCGGAGTATCTGGTGAACTGGCTGCATCTGCCGCTGCCCGCCAACCTGGTGGGCATGTTACTGATGTTGGCCCTGATTCTCTGTCGCATTCTCCCCCTGAAGTGGGTACGCGCGGGGGCGCGCTGGCTGCTGGCAGAGATGCTCCTCTTCTTTGTCCCTGCGGTGGTAGCGGTGGTGAATTATGCCCAACTGCTGATGGTGGACGGCTGGCGTATCTTTGCGGTGATTGCCCTCAGTACGCTGATGGTATTGGGCGCCACCGCGTGGGTGGTAGACAGGGTCTATCGCTTTGAGGTCAGCAGGCTGAAAGATGAGTAATTTTCAGATAAGCCTCTTCTGTCTGGTGATTACGCTGGTGATCTATTTCGCCAATAAACGCCTCTATCGCCGCTTTCATAAATTGCCGCTAATGCCGCTGATCTTCACGCCGATCCTGCTGGTGTTGATGCTGATCCTGGGCCATATCTCCTGGCAAAACTATATTGGCGAATCGCACTGGCTGCTGTGGCTGCTTGGGCCGGCGACCATTGCTTTTGCGGTACCGGTTTACGACAACCTGGCGGTGATTAAGCGCCACTGGATGTCGCTCACCGCGGGCGTCATCACCGCGACGGTGGTGGCCGTCACCAGTTCAGTCTGGCTGGCGCGGCTGTTCACGCTCTCTGACGAGATCCAGCGTAGCCTCGCGGTGCGCTCGGTCACGACCCCTTTTGCTCTGGCCGCGGCGAAACCGCTCGGCGGACAGCCCGATCTGGTGGCGCTGTTTGTTGTCGTCACTGGGGTGTTTGGCATGGCGGTAGGCGATATGCTGTTTTTACGCCTCTCCATCCGCGAGGGGATGGCGAAAGGGGCTGGCTTCGGTGCCGCCTCCCACGGAGCGGGCACCGCCCGATCCTATGAGCTGGGTCAGCAGGAGGGGGTGGTCGCCAGTCTGGTGATGATGCTCTCTGGCGTAGTGATGGTACTGATTGCGCCGCTGGTGGCGTGGGTGATGTTTTAGGCCGCCGTTGCCAGCGGCCTAATGGATTAGCGATTCAGACGGCGCACAATGCGTTCAACCTGCTGGCGAAACTCGGCCGCAACCTGGGCAGGCGTGAGCTGGCCCTGGTCTAGCTTTTCACGCGCCGAGGTGAACTGATCGATGATTTGTAAATCCTCAATATACGGAGTGGCGACCACGGTGGTGTGCAGCGCCTGGGCCTGGCGCAAACCGGCAATCACCGGATCGTTCGGGTCAATAATCCCCTTCCCGGTGAGCAGCGTTTCTGCCGATTTGTTCAGCGGAATACCGCGCTCCAGCCCCAGTGCTTCTACCGACTGCGGATCGTTGAGCAAGAAATTGATCAGTAAGGCGGCCTCTTTCGGATGTTTTGTGGATTTCGCCACCGACAACATCTGCGCCGTTTTAAAGTAAGCGCCAGACTCTTTTGCACCAGGCTGCATCACGTAATCTCCCAGCACCAGCTTCGCCGGTGGCGTCATGTTGTTGGCAAACATCCGGATCGTGATATTCCATGTAAACAGGCCGCCCCATTCGCCGTTGATCCAGGGCTTCATCTCATAGAGATTCCCCTTGCCGTAGGCGGAGAGCGTTTTTGGCGAGGGCAGGACATGCTCGTCACTTAAGCGCTTCAAAAAGCTAAACGCTTCCGCCCACTGGGCATCGTCCCAGCCGAACGACCCGTCGCGGTTAAACATCGGTTTTTGATACTTCTGCATCATCCAGGTATTCAGCAGCAAGATGACATCCTGATCCACCATCGCGTAGGGATAGGCGTTATTGCCCAATTTTTGCTGGAACACTTTTCCGGCGGCAAAAAACGCATCCCAGTCTTTGGGATAAGCCAGCCCGGCCTTTTGCCAGGTGACGTCGTTGTAGTAAAAGACCGGCGCGTTGACCGAGATAGGCAAGCCGTTAAGTTTGCCTTTCACCGTGGTGGAGGCGAGATCGTTGGCGGAATACTGACCTAAATCCAGCGTATCTTTGAGTTTATAGAGGTCGTAATACCCTTCGCCGTTTTTAGAGAAGATGCTTAGCCACGGCCAGTTGGTTTGCATGACGTCCGGTTCGGTGCCGCTGGCCATTTGTGTGGTCAGGCGCGCGAGGTGCCCGTCCCAGCCGGTGTATTCGGCCTTCACGTGGATATGGGGATAGGTTTTCTCGAAGGCTTCCAGCGCCTTCAGCGTGGCCTGATGGCGGCTGTTGCCCCCCCACCAGGACATACGTAATTCAACGGGCTGTTGCGCCCAGGTGGAAGTACAGGAAAATAACAGCGATGCGATGACACCTGATACGAGTTTATTCATTTTTGTCTCCGGGACAGAGGCAGCATTATTGTTATTAAACAGGTGAGTAACTGCACAATACTGACCAGCAGTTTCGGCGCAGCGTCCTGCCGCGCCGTTGAGAAGCACTTAAGATTTAGTGAGACGAGAGACCAGCTCAAACTCCGTAAAGTTCACCGGTCGCTGCAGCTGCATAGAGAGATTGCCCGCAATGCCAGTGAGGATAGACATCGCCCCGGCGCGGTGATCGGCTGCACGCTGCAGGGGATCGTTGCCCGGCTCGCCAAACAGATCTGCCAGCATGGCGTTATCGCCGCCGCCGTGCCCCCCTTCGCCCAGGCTGAATTCTGCCTTCCACGGCTCGGCGAACATCGGGAAGACGGTGATGTCGCACTGCTCCAGGCTCCCCTCGTTTTCGCGTTTACCCCCGGCGTTAACGTAAGATTTCTCAATGATTTTCATCTCCAGACGACCTTCGGTGCCGTTGAAGACCACGTTGAGCCCTTCCCAGGGCAGATAGGCGTTCAGTGAATAGGTAAGCTGGACCTGATTCTGATACTTCACCAGCACCGACATAGTGTCTTCAATGGTGATGCCATCACTGAATACGCTCTGATCGCGGAAGTAGTTATCTTCATGTTCGGCATCCAGATAGAGCGCTTTAAGCTGGGCGTTATCTGCCATATGCAGCGCGAACGGATCGTCTTTCGCTTCGGCGAAGCCGTGGGCGCGGGGATAGAACCGGGTCACGCCGCGTTTTTCTGCGTTCTCTTTACCGTAGAACTGCAGGCTACCTTCGGCGTAGACCCGCTCCGGATAGCTGCCCAACCAGAAGTTCATCAGGTCGAAGTGGTGGGTGGATTTATGCACCAGCAGGCCACCGCTGTTGCGCTTTTCGCGGTGCCAGCGACGGAAATAATCCGCGCCGTGTTCGGTGTTGAGCAGCCATTCGAAGTGAACGGAGGTGACCTTGCCAATCACCCCCTGCATCAGCAGCTCGCGCACTTTGCTGTGGTGCGGCGCGTAGCGGTAGTTAAAGGCCACGCGCACGCTGCGGCCCGTCTCCTCAATGGCATCAAGAATGCGCAGCGCACGTTTCTCATCAATGGTCATCGGCTTTTCGGTGATCACATCGCACCCGGCGTGCAGGGCGCGAACGATATAGTCATCGTGGGTGCGGTCCATTGTGGTCACGATGATGCTGTCCGGGCGGGTTTCGCGGATCATCTCTTCAAACTGCTCCGCTTTCCAGGTAGAGACCGGCGCGGCCCCTTCGTTCTGGAGTAACTGGTTCGCATAGTCCATGCGCGTCTGGTTGGTATCGCAAAACGCGACCATCCTGGCATTTTCACGCCAGGCTCCCCCAATGGCAGAGATATATAAACCCGCACGACCTCCCGTTCCGACCAGCGCATATTTTTTCATGGCATCCTCGATTAAGATAAGAAAATAAATATCAGCAAGGTGGCGCAATGAAACGTATTCCACATCAATTGATGGAGCTGAATAGCACCTTTATTTGGCACTGGCCCTGGTTTATTCAGGGAGTGGCAAGCGCAAAGCAGCATGGTTTCACCGGCATCATCCTGCACCAACAGGAACTGCTCTCTCTTCTTGCGACGCCCTCGCCGTTAAGCGCAAAACTTAACGTCGAGAACTTAATTCATCAGCAAAATTACGCGCTGCAATATTTAAAACGTGTCGATCGTTACCTGGCGGAAAATAATTTAACGTTCTGGCTTCAGGGAGAGGCCGCGCCGAACGACGACATTATTAAGCGTAAATTTCCTGAACTGAGCTTTGATGAAAAAAGCACGCCCGATTTCTGGCACCCTTTCTATGCGTCAATTCTGCATCCGTTATTAGCCTCTTTGCCTCATCTCAGCGGCCTGATTCTTAGCCTCACCACCCCCGATTTTCAGACCACCCGCTGGCAGCAGAGCCTGCATGATGTCTGGAGCCTACTGCGCGGGCAGGGCAAGAAACTGATCCTGCGTGATTTCATTGATGACAGCTGGCCGCGACAGCAGCTGTCCGGCATCCTGGCCCGTTTATCAGACGATGTACGCGCCTCGATTAAAGCCACGGAGCTGGATTACCACCCCGGTTTTGCCAACCATCCCCACATCGCCACGCTGCCGGGGCATAAAAAGTGGATCGAATACGATCTTTTCGGCACCGGATATGGCTGGACCGCGCTGCCTTGCTATCTGGCCGATGAGATCAGTGGGCGCCTGAGCTGGGCGCTAAGCGCGGCTGAAAACGAAATCGAAGCCATTACCTCACGGGTGAGCTGGCAGTGGCTGCCGGATAGCCGGGTGATGGACTCGGCTAACGCCATCAATCTCTTCGGTCTGTCTGCCGCAAACCAGCAGGACGATGCCGCACGGACCACGCCGTATGAGCGCTGGGCAGAACAACAGCAGCTCGGTTTTCGCTCCCTGCAGGACAAGCATCAGCTCGCGGCCATTTTGCATGCCAGCTACGACTGGCTTTGTAAGACGCCAAACTTCCTTGGGCGGCGACTGCACTATCAAAGCCAAATCCCGGAGAGCGTGGCCCAGGCGCAACAACTGCTGCATATGGACACCCGTAGTGCCAACTGGCTGCATGCCTGGCAACCGCTGATGCCAGCCGACGATCCCGCGCTTGGCAAAGAGCAGCGAGAGCGGGTCGCGCTGGAAAAAGAGGCCGCCTGCTTTATCGCGTCGCGCACGGTGCAAAACCTGCGTGAGTTGATGCCGCGTATCGCCTGCCCGAACGACACCCTGGAGATCCTGCTGGCCGCCTGGCGTAGCGCAGAAATCTACAGTCAGATGTTCTCCCGCGTGGCGGCGGCTGTCACCGATGTGCTGTGGCTTGACCATTACGGTGCAAACAGCCTGCCCGCGACGACCCTGCAGCGACACCAACAACATCTGCACGAATACGCCGAGACGCTGGCGCACTGGCTGGCGCATCCTCCCGCCGGTGGGCCGCTGTTCCTGCCGCTCCTGCTTAGCCCGGCGCGTCTCACGCAATTTGCCGAAAGCTTGCGTTAAAGCATAAAAACTGTGGCCAGGGTTGTCTGTACTGGCCGCAGAGGGAAAGGGGGGGTTTGAGGTAAAAACGGGAAAAGTGTGATGGCCTTTACGAAACAGAGATAAAGCCTGTGAAGTGGGTCGGCTTTTTTTGTTTTGGTGACGTGATTAACGTCACCTGAAGAGGGGAAAACTGTGATCCCCGACCAGAGGCCGGGGAGCCATTTTAGTGTGCGCGGCCCTGCTCAACGCCGAGACCGGTTTGTGAACGGATAAACTGGGCGCGGAATTTCTCGCGCTCAAGATTACCTTCCGCTGAGTTGTCAGTGGCAGAGAAGACCCAGATACCGATGAAGGCCACCGCGATAGAGAAGAGCGCCGGATATTCATACGGGAAGATGGCGCTTTCATGTCCGAGGATCTGTACCCAGATGGTCGGGCCGAGGATCATCAGGATCACCGCCGTCAGCAGGCCAAGCCAGCCGCCAATCATCGCGCCACGCGTCGTCAGTTTTGACCAGTACATGGAGAGCAGAATGATAGGGAAGTTACAACTCGCTGCGATGGAGAAGGCCAAGCCGACCATGAAGGCGATGTTCTGGTTTTCAAACAGGATCCCCAGCAGGATGGCGACCACCCCCAGCACCAGTACCGTGATTTTGGACACTTTCAGCTCATCGCGCTCGCTCGCCCCTTTACGCCAGACGTTGGCATACAGGTCGTGAGAAACCGCAGATGCGCCCGCCAGCGTCAGGCCGGCGACCACCGCCAGAATGGTGGCGAAGGCCACGGCAGAGATAAAGCCAAGGAACAAGTTACCGCCCACGGCATCGGCCAGGTGCACCGCCGCCATGTTGTTGCCGCCAATCAGCGCGCCCGCTGCGTCTTTGAAGGCCGGGTTCGCCCCCACCAGCATGATCGCACCAAAACCGATGATAAAGGTCAGGATGTAGAAGTAACCCATAAAGCCGGTGGCGTAGAAGACGCTCTTACGCGCTTCACGTGCATCGCTCACGGTGAAGAAACGCATCAGGATGTGCGGCAGGCCTGCGGTACCAAACATCAGCCCCAGCCCTAACGACAGGGCGGATATCGGATCTTTCACCAGTCCGCCGGGGCTCATGATCGCTTCCCCTTTCGGGTGGACTGCCATCGCTTCGGTAAACAGGTTATTGAAGCTAAATCCAACGTGCTTCATCACCATAAAGGCCATAAAGCTGGCACCAAACAGCAGCAGCACGGCTTTGATGATCTGAACCCAGGTGGTGGCGAGCATGCCGCCAAACAGCACATACATCACCATCAGTACGCCCACCAGCACCACGGCAATGTGGTAGTTGAGGCCGAACAGCAGCTGGATAAGCTTACCGGCACCCACCATCTGGGCGATGAGGTAAAGGGCGACCACCACCAGCGAGCCGCAGGCGGAAAGCGTGCGGATAGGACCTTGCTTCAAACGATAGGATGCCACGTCGGCAAAGGTATAACGCCCGAGGTTACGCAGACGCTCGGCGATCAGGAACAGGATAATCGGCCAGCCGACCAGGAAGCCGAGAGAGTAAATCAGCCCGTCGTAGCCGGAGGTGTACACCAGCGCGGAGATCCCGAGGAAGGAGGCGGCAGACATAAAGTCACCGGCAATCGCCAGCCCGTTCTGGAAGCCGGTAATGTTACCGCCTGCGGTGTAGTAGTCGTTACGGGAGCGAACGCGTTTTGATGCCCAGTAAGTGATGTAAAGCGTAAACACCACAAAAAGAAGGAACATCACAATGGCTTGCCAGTTGGTGGGCTGGCGTTCAACCGCACCGGTAATGGCATCCGCAGCGTTTGCCGCAAAGGGAAGGGTGGCGGCGAGCGCCGTCAGAACTCTCTTCATGATGCTTTTACCTCGCGCAGTACGGCCTTGTTCAGACGATCAAATTCGCCGTTAGCGCGCCAGACATAGACGCCCGTCAGCACAAACGAAATCACAATCACACCAATGCCAATCGGGATCCCGCGCGTGACGCTGGTGCCCGCATGCAGTGGCGTGCCGAGCCAGTGCGGCGCGAACGCAATCAGCAGAATAAAGCCGACATAGATAATCAGCATAATGATGGACAGCATGAAGGCAAACCGTTGCCGTTTTTCCACGAGCTCCCTGTAGTGCGCACTATTCTCTATCTGCTGACAAATATGGTCATTCATCACAGAGTCTCCAAAGGTAAGGTTGGTTTGTTTTTGTTCCCTCTCCCTGAGGGAGAGGGTTAGGGTGAGGGCATCAGACCGCCCCTCTCCCACGGGGAGAGGGAGAAAATTATGAAGGCATTGCGATGGCCTGCTTCTCTTCGAGCAGTTTTTCCACCACGCCAGGATCCGCGAGCGTTGAGGTATCGCCAAGATTACTGGTATCGCCTGCGGCGATTTTGCGCAGAATACGGCGCATAATCTTGCCGGAACGGGTTTTCGGCAGGGAGTCTGTCCAGTGCAGCACATCTGGCGTGGCAAGCGGGCCTATCTCTTTACGTACCCAGTTGCGCACCTCGGCATAGAGCTCCGGCGTTGGCTCTTCGCCATGATTTAACGTGACATAGGCATAAATCGCCTGGCCTTTAATATTGTGGGGGATGCCGACGACAGCGGCTTCCGCGATCTTCGGATGCGACACCAGCGCCGATTCGATTTCAGCGGTACCCAGACGGTGGCCAGAGACGTTCAGTACGTCATCCACGCGGCCGGTGATCCAGTAGTAACCGTCTTCATCGCGACGGGCACCGTCACCGCTGAAATACATGTTTTTAAAGGTAGAGAAGTAGGTCTGCTCGAAGCGGTCATGATCGCCAAACAGCGTACGCGCCTGGCCTGGCCAGGAGTCGGTGATCACCAGGTTGCCCTCGGTAGCCCCCTCCAGCGCATTACCTTCGTTATCCACCAGCGCAGGCTGGACGCCAAAGAAAGGACGCGTGGCAGAGCCCGCTTTCAGTTCGGTCGCACCCGGCAGCGGGGTGATCATGAAACCGCCGGTTTCGGTCTGCCACCAGGTGTCGATGACCGGGCATTTTTCATTACCAATCTTCTTCCAGTACCACTCCCACGCTTCCGGGTTGATGGGTTCACCCACGGAGCCCAGGATACGCAGGGAGGAGCGATCGGTCCCTTCAATCGCTTTATCGCCTTCTGCCATCAGGGCACGAATCGCGGTAGGGGCGGTGTAGAGAATATTCACTTTATGCTTATCCACCACCTGGCTCATGCGCGCCGGGGTCGGCCAGTTTGGCACCCCTTCGAACATCAGCGTAGTGGCGCCACAGGCCAGCGGACCATACAGCAAATAGCTGTGGCCGGTGACCCAGCCTACGTCAGCAGTACACCAATAGATGTCGCCCGGATGGTAATCAAAAACATATTTGAAGGTGGTCGCCGCATACACCAGGTAGCCGCCGGTGGTATGCAGTACCCCTTTCGGCTTGCCGGTGGAGCCAGAGGTATAAAGGATAAACAGTGGATCTTCCGCGTTCATCTCCTCAGGCTGATGCTGGTCGCTGGCTTGCTCAATCAGATCGCTCCACCAGAGATCGCGGCCCGCCTGCCACTCAATGTTGCTACCGGTGCGTTTGAACACCACTACGTTGCTTACGCTTGTGACGTTCGGGTTTTTCAGGGCGTCATCGACGTTCTTTTTCAGCGGAATGGTACGGCCGGCACGTACGCCCTCGTCGGCGGTGATCACCAGTTTTGAGCTGGAGTCGATAATGCGGCCGGCAACCGCTTCCGGCGAGAAACCGCCAAAAATCACGGAGTGCACGGCACCGATGCGGGCGCAGGCCAGCATGGCAACCGCAGCTTCGGGCACCATTGGCATATAGATAGCGACCACATCGCCTTTTTTGATGCCCTGAGAGAGCAGCACGTTGGCAAAGCGGCAGACGTCGCGATGCAGTTCGCGGTACGTGATGTTTTTGCTCTGCGAGGCGTCGTCGCCTTCCCAGATAATGGCCGTCTGGTCGCCGCGCTCGGCGAGATGGCGATCGAGACAGTTCGCGGCCAGGTTCAGGGTGCCGTCTTCATACCATTTAATCGAGACGTTACCCGGCGCGAAGGAGGTGTTCTTTACCTTCTGATAAGGGGTCATCCAGTCGAGGATTTTTCCCTGCTCACCCCAAAAGATTTCAGGGCTGGAGACAGACTGTTGGTACTTCTCCTTGTACTGCTCCGGATTGATCAGGCAGCGGTCCGCAATGTTTGCGGGAATGTCGTGTTTGTGGATTTGGCTCATGGCTTTTTTTCTCCTTGTAAGATGTTAATAATATGTCGCAAAAACGTTAATAGTAGGGGCTTTGCCAGCTTTGTTTACTATTTGGGCGACAGATCACGCAATAATTCAGGAGTTCAAAAAACGACCGAATAACACTTTATCTTAAAATAATTGCCCTCAATGATTATTTACATTTATGGATAAAAAAGCGTTTTTATAACAAAAGGTTATTAATCATCACTGGTGGAAATTAGCGTCATAAAGCATTTTGTCAGTCAAATGCCTCGTTCTTAAAGGCTTGCGCAGCATGGCATGCAAATGATACTGATACGCCGCGTTAAAAAACCCCATAAATGAACGCAACACAATTCATACCCTTTCAGTATGTGTCGTCCTCACGCTTTCGCGAGGCCGATCACTTCATTGAGGAAGTCTGTTTTTATGAAAAATTTGAAAGTCAGCCTGGCCTGGCAAATTTTGCTGGCCCTTGTGCTGGGTATCTTGTTGGGTAGTTATCTGCATTATCACAGTGACAGCCGCGAATGGTTGATCGCCAACTTGCTGTCGCCGGCAGGCGATATCTTTATTCATCTGATCAAGATGATTGTGGTCCCAATTGTTATCTCAACGCTGGTGGTGGGTATTGCGGGCGTGGGTGATGCGAAACAGCTGGGACGTATCGGGGCAAAAACCATCCTTTATTTCGAAGTGATCACTACGGTGGCTATCATTCTTGGCATCACGCTGGCAAACGTATTCCAGCCTGGTGCGGGTATTGATATGTCGCAGCTGGCAACGGTGGATATTTCGAAATACCAAAGCACAACGGCCGACGTGCAAAGCCATTCCCATGGCCTGATGGGCACGATCCTCGCGCTGGTTCCCACCAATATCGTGGCCTCCATGGCGAAGGGCGAAATGCTGCCAATTATCTTCTTCTCCGTCCTGTTTGGCCTGGGTCTGGCATCGCTGCCTTCTACCCACCGCGAGCCGCTGGTCACCGTGTTCCGCTCCATCTCCGAAACCATGTTCAAAGTTACTCACATGGTGATGCGTTATGCGCCGGTAGGGGTGTTCGCGCTGATCTCCGTCACCGTGGCCAACTTCGGTTTTGCCTCCCTGTGGCCGCTGGCGAAGCTGGTGATCCTGGTACACTTCGCCATCCTGTTCTTCGCGCTGGTGGTGCTGGGCATCGTGGCGCGTCTGTGCGGGTTAAGCATCTGGATTTTGATTCGTATCCTGAAAGATGAGCTGATTCTGGCCTACTCTACCGCCAGCTCCGAGAGTGTACTGCCGCGTATCATCGAGAAGATGGAAGCCTATGGCGCACCGGCGTCGATTACCAGCTTCGTGGTGCCGACCGGCTACTCCTTTAATCTCGATGGCTCAACGCTGTACCAGAGTATTGCCGCGATCTTTATCGCCCAGCTGTACGGTATCGACCTCTCGCTGTGGCAGGAAATCGTGCTGGTACTGACCCTGATGGTGACCTCGAAAGGGATCGCGGGCGTGCCGGGCGTCTCCTTTGTGGTGTTGCTGGCCACGCTGGGAAGCGTGGGGATCCCGCTGGAAGGACTGGCGTTTATCGCCGGTGTTGACCGTATTCTCGACATGGCGCGTACCGCGCTGAACGTGGTGGGGAATGCTCTGGCGGTACTGGTTATCTCTAAATGGGAACACAAATTCGACCATAAAAAAGCGCTGGCGTATGAACGCGAGGTGCTGGGCCGTTTTGATAAGACTGCCGATCGGTAATGCCGCTTCCGCCCTCTTGCGAGGGCGGAATTTACTCCCCGCTTAACGCCTCAAACTCTTCGCAGCCGGTATCAAACCCTTCAGTACAGCTCAGATTAAACCAGTACAGCGCTTTCTGTTTATTCGGCGTGATAAAGCCTTTCTCTCCCTGCTGAAATACCTTCCCTGCCCAGTACTCGGCATAACCGGTGCGCGAAAGGGTAGAGCTGCGCTTAAACCAGTCTGCAGCCTGAACATCATCCTGCGCCACTTCCACACCGTTCGCGTAGATCAGCCCCAGCAGCAGTTGGGCATCCACGGCGGCGTCATCTT
>ERZ773187.1085-NODE-1085-length-22360-cov-7.128895_pt1 | contig 22360 bp, 20 predicted proteins | sample MGYA00511242_ERZ773187 | MGnify/ENA primary metagenome ERZ773187 (study PRJEB29015, sample SAMEA2737744) | human gut metagenome | biome: human gut; feature: human-associated habitat; material: faeces | place: China | collected 2012 ... | reverse complement strand
CGCCTGGGCGATACAGAAATCAAGAAGGGCCGCTACCGCAAGTTGATGGAGGAATAAAGATTTGAAAAAGATAAAAACTTAAAAAGCCCAGGGCAATTTGCTCTGGGCTTATTATTTTTCAGATATTTCACTGATTGCTAAAAAGCAGAATTACTTTACTACCACCTTGCGGGTAGAACCATCGCTCATGCGGATGATGTTGAGACCCTTCTGAGGAGCAGAGATTCGCTTGCCGTCAGCAGAGAAGCGAGCCACCTCGTGAAGCTCTACACTGTTCCACTTGTTGGCAGTAATGCCTGTAGAAACATTCTTTTCGCAACCTACATTGTCGATGCAGACATAGGTAGATGTATTCAGATAGCCATAGCTCTTATCTGTACCATCGAAACTAATGCTCAAGGAAACCACCTTGCCCAAAGAAGAAAGGTCAAGCCAAGCCCAATCAGTCAGGCAAGTCCAGTCTGCCTCATTCTCAGAACGGTAATCAGCCAAATAATACTCTACAGAAGCAGTTGACTTGTCAGCCTTAGTACCGGTAAAGATTACCTTGAACCAAGAACCCTGCTTAAACTTATTGGCAGCTCCATTGCCATTCTTCACGCATTCTACAACCCAAGCAGAGTTGGTGATGTTCATACCCTTTACTACTCGTCCATCAGGAGCATCAGCCACCTTGATTACTTCCATTGGCATATTGGGAATAGAATTACCGTACAATACGCAATAATTGGCAGAACCATTTGCACCATGACCTGCTGCAGAATTCCACTGGTCTTTGTCATAAGATTCAAATGAGGTTGCGGTCATGTTGCTGTAAGAACAACCCATCCAGGAACCATAAGTTGGGTTTACAGAGTTGACAAACTCATAAGAGCCACTCTTGAATGTACCAACCCATTCCGGACCATAAGCACCAGATACTTCCTCTGCATTATCAGCAGGGCCAGCCCAGTGGCTCTCAGGCTCCAAAGTCAAATCGTCGAAGGTTGCCACAGCAGCATCCTGCGAAGCCTCAGCAGTCACTGCTGCATTGTTATCCTGTGCATTCGCTACAGATGAAACACTCAACAAGGCTGCAACGAAAGCAGCCGACAAAGAATACGAGTAAATCTTTTTCATACTTTACCTTATTTATTATTAATAACTAAATTTTCTGTTTGATTGATAATTCGCCCCGGAAGAGAACTTTACTTGAAAATTATCTTCTTGCCATTTCTGATATAAATTCCCTTCTGTGGAGTAGCCACACGGCGGCCCATCAGGTCGTAATAGCTATCATCCTTGGCGGCAAACTTACTGTCGGTCTTGATGACTGAAAGTCCTGTAGAGGTACGAGGGGTGATGATGATAGGATTCTCATCATAACCTTTTACCAGATGAAGATCCTGGAAGCCTGTTACCTCGGTAGAAGTCTCGCCCAGCCAGCCACAATACTGGAAGGTTCCGTTCACCACTTTCACGAAGTTGATTTCCTCCAAATCCACGTGGTTGCCCTGCTCATCCACCGCCCAGTCGATATCGAAGGTGGAGTAATCGTCATCGTTGAGAGAAGCATCCACGTAGCCATACGAATCCTTGGCGTAGCGATAGAGCACCCAACTTTGCGAAGTCTCTGTTCCATAATTCACGGCATTGTTGGGCAATTTACCTCCCTTGAAAGTCAAGGTTTCTCCTTCCTCCCACAAAGGCCAGAAAGACTGCTTGTGGAATAAAATCTTCATGTGATAGCCCGTAGAATCCCGGCGTTCACCGTTCTTATCTGTCCATGAAGCCTCCCACTTGATGTAGTTATCAAACGAAGAGCACATCTGCGAATGCTCTCCTTCCTCAGCCGTCGGCTTATGATAAGTGATGGAGAAATCGTGAATCTCCGAAGTATAATACTCAGAGCCAGCCAGTTCATACCACTTGCAGGTGTTCACATCATCGCCCACACCCACATACACGATGCCCGGTTCAAAAGAACCGCCGATGGTTTCCTTGCCATATTTCGGGTCACCACTGCTATAGAAGCCGTTGCCCTTGATGCGGAGGTCGGAACCTCGCTTGTTCTGCACAGGATGGTCAAACTTCACGGTTACGTATCCGCCGTAAGTACCCAGATGCACAATCTGACCATCATTCAAGGCTTCAGTAGCCTCCTTGCAAACCTCCTCGTGGGTGGTTCCCTCCTCAGCCTGAGGCATGGTGTTGACAAACTGGCCTGGAGCTGGATGCAACTCCACTACTTCCACATTCTGTGTCTGTGCCGAAGCCACTCCCATCGAAAGGCTCAGCAAAGTGCTCATAAAAATTCTATTCATATCTTTCTTTTATTAAAGCTGTTATGTTGATATTTCCCACTTATCTCACTAATTTCACTTATTTTACTAATCTCACTTGTTTTCATAAATCGGCAAAGCCAGGATATGCGCCGGATTCACATACGTTTTCTGCGGCGCAAACACCGGCTGTCCCTCCTTGGTGTAACCATAAAGATAACCCGCTGAGCCATAACTGCCCGCATCCGTGAAATAAACGTTGCCTGTATAAGGCGAGATATAAAGCTCGTATGGCGAAGTTATCTCCTTGATTTTCTGAGTGATGGCTTCGCAGAAGATTCCATCCGTCACCTCCAGGGTTTGAGGATTGATGGTCTTAATATAATATACGTATTCGCCTGTATTATATGAAAATTCAGAACCTATGGTATAAAAATATTCCCCATCGCTGGTATTGTAAGTAGCAGGGAAATCGAAGGTTTTCACCTCATCCGTCTTGCAATCAACAATCACCGTCTTAGGCTTCACATTGTAATAATCTCCGCAGGAATTGATGCAAAGATACTGTCCTGCCTGCGACATTTCGCCATAGAGATTAATGCAGCCCGTATCGATGGTCTTAATGGATTTCATCGTCTCTGCATCCACCACCTGCACGGTGGTTTCATACCCATGTCCCTCGGAGAAAGCGTAGCCTCCGGTATTAGCCACATAGAGTTTGCCTTCGTAAATGCGCACTTCCTCAGGCTCCCAGCCCACCTCGCAAGTGGCAACCACCTGCTTGGTCTTCACATCAATCTTAGCCACATACCCCTTTTCGAAGGTTTGGTTGTCGCATTTGTGGGCATAGGATGTGATGTAGAGATAGTTGCCGTCTGCGCACATTCTGCGATTGTTGGGCACATTCTCGGTAGCCCCGCAAGCCGTTCCGTCGGGATGAATATACTGGATGATGTTCGACCAGTTCACGGCAATGGCAATGAGCGTATCATTCACCTGGATAATATCATTGGGCGTATCTCCCAGTTTGCTGCCGTTCACCTTTCGGAACCATTTGTTGGTGAGCACGCCCGCCGTTCCATCATAATAGGAAAGCTGCCCGTTATCCGACTGCCAGTTTCCCTCGTTGCAGACGATGAGATTCTCGCCAATGATTTCCGGCTTCGGAATCTCCGGTGGTCTATTATCTTCTCCATACTCGTTTGAACAGGCAACAAAGAAAAGCGATAATCCCATCATTGCCAGCGTTCCTAAAATCTTATTTCCAAATCTTATCCTCATTTTCAGAAACATGATTAATTGTTAATTATCAATTATTAATTCTAAAGGTTACGCCAAATCTCCTTCCCGGCATCGGCCAGCGCTGAATCATCTCGTAACGCTCGTCAAAGATGTCCTGGCACTCTGCCTCCACCGTATAGTGGCGCAGGAATCGGTAGCCTATCTTCAGGTCGGTGCAGTTATACGCAGCCAATGGGTCTTCGATGGCATTCTCCGCCGTCCAATATCGCTTATCCACAAACATGTGGGAGATGGAAGCTGTCCACCCCTTATATAATAAGGTATAGACCGCCGTCATCGACCATCGTGGCGAATAAGCGATGAAATCATTGTAGGCATCTTCTTTCGGATCAGTGCGATTCCGATCATCCTGATACGTGCCTGTAAGGAGCAGAGAATGCTGGCGATAATGCGCATTCACGCTCACATCCACACCCATGCAGCGGGTGTAGCCGTAGTTGAGCATCGTCCACTGATACGAACCCTTCAGCGGCAAACAGACGATGCGGTCTTCCACCCGATTGTAATACCAGTCTGCCTGTACATCGATGAAAGGCTTGCGGAAGGTGATTCCCACATCCACCTGCTTGGTGTATTCTGGTTTCAGATTACGATTGCCCACTATCGTATAATAGAGGTCGTTGAGGGTTGGTGCCCGGAACACGGTTTTGTAGAACGAGCGAAGGGTCCAGTCGCCCAACGTATAGGAAGCCAGCGCATTCCACGTCATCTTATGCAAAGGCTTTGCCTTACCCTGCGTATGATCAGCCATATTCGTATAAAGTCCACTCACACTCACCTTCAGTCCTCTGTACTGATAGAAAGCCGAGAGCGAAGTCTTACTGTCCAGGCGATAGACGTAGTGGAAATTCTTCACATCGGTAGTGAGGTCACTCCATCGCAAATCGCTGGAAGCCGAGAAGCCGAAATCATGAATCAGATAAGATGCTGCCAGTGCTGCATACACATCCTGCTGATGATATCGGTTGTTGGCATGTACAGATATATTCTCCGGATAATCCGAACGGTAATGAAGGAAATCATTGGCATATTTCAATATCGCCCTGATGCCTATCAAATGCTGATTTTCCGATGAAGTCTGATGCTTTCCAAAAGGAATCTGCGTGCGATACGACAACTGCGAGAAGAAGTTGCGATCCCATTCCCTGCCCACATCAGTATAGGCATCCGAGAGTCGGCGCACGATTCCACCCGGCAATCCCCGTCGGGAATTGAAGTAATACGTGTGCCATTGCAATCCCTTGTAGAAGGCGCAGCTTTCGATGCGGAACATTGTGATGTCGGAGTTGCGACGGGTTCCCGTGGTGTCTTCGTATTCCGTATGATATTCAAACGGATAGTTGCCCTTGCTATGCGTAAAGGCTGCATCAACAAAGCCCCAATTCCGGTAGCTGTAAGTGGCAGCCAACTTGTGGGTTCCAAACGAGCCCAACTGGTAAGACGCCTTGAACTGAGTACTGTCGGGGCGATGGGTCTTGAGATAGACCGTGGAGGCGGAAGCATATTCCGAAGCCGTCATCAGCATCTCCGTCTTGTTGGCATTGAAGAGCGAAACCGATTCCAGGGTAGAGAGCGAATACTTTCCCAAATCCACCGTACCGTTCTGGGCATTGGTGATGCGCACACCATCCAGATAAACGCCCACATGCTGAGATCCGAGCGACCGCACGTTCACGGTCTTCTGTCCACCCAGTCCGCCATAGTCCTTGATTTGCACACCCGCCATATATTTCAGCGCATCAGCCACATTGTTGGATGGCAGGTTTTGCAGTTGCTGATAGTTGATAGACTGATGGGGAGTAACCTCTTGCATCGCCTTCACCACCACATCTTCCAAAGCCTGCACCGAATCTGTCCTGAATCCCTGGCCATACGATACACCACTTGCTACCATGCATCCCACGACGCATAGCAGTAATTTCATTATTCTCATTTAATCTCCTTATACCTTAATATAATAAGTAAATAAATAGTATGTCTCCATCACGAACCCATCCCACGGGGTTGGATAGAATCATCGGAATCTCTTACCCTAAAGACAACCTTTAATCATATCGTTTCCGATGGCAACGGCAGGTCTTCTGACTTGCATCCTCAAACTCATGGCAAGCGGTCTTCCCGAAAAAATGTCAGTGACCATGGTGCTTGCCGCAATAAGACGCTTACAGCAGCGGGACTGTCCGGGCTTCTCACCCGATTCCCTTTTAATCACTACGCACAAACCATGCCTGCGGCGGCAGGAAGTGGCAGCAAACCAATTGCGCTTGCAAAGGTACAATAAAAAAATGAATAAAAGATTATTTACCTGCTTTTTTTATTCTACAAGCGATAAAATAATCTTTCATTCATTTCCTGTTTTATTCTTTTACTTCTTGATTTTATCTTTTTACTCCTTGAGCATTTTATGTTTTCAGAAACATTTATCCTTTTAGGATTTCCTGAAGTTCGGCGAAATCATCAATCATCCATTCTGCAGAAGCCAGCTGTTCGCGAGTTCCATTACCGTAAGTCACGGCACAAGCCCTGCAACCGGCATGATGCGCCATATCCACATCGAAATTCATATCACCAACCACTAAGGTTTCTTCAAGCATATCCTTCACGTCATCAGGCGAAGTTACAGGATTTTTCATTCCTCTCATCTCTCCCAGTGCCTTGAATACCATATCGGGTGCAGGCTTCACATGCTCCACATCATCACCCGCCACGATAGAGGAGAAAATATCCTCCAGCTGCATCTGCTTCACGTATCCATCTAACGAACAATGGTTTCTGCTGCTTGCCATTCCCAGAACATAGCCCTGATGGTGCAACGCTCTCAAGGTTTCTATCACATAAGGAAACGGCTGCACGATCATCGTTTTTTTGGTTTCCAGGAATATCCCACGATAGGTAGCTGCACACTCCATCCCCTCTTCATCACTCATACCGAAGAGTGAGACGAAAGCCTCATCCAGTCGTAAACCGATAGTCTTGGCACATTCCTCATCCGATTTCACTTCGAGATGCCTGGCCCTCATCGTGTCCTGCAATGTCCTGACTATCAGACTTTGAGAATCTCCGATAGTTCCGTCAAAATCAAAGATAATATATTTCATGTTTCTTCTATTAACTGTTTAAAAATCTAATATGATAAAGATATTTTTCCATAGTTTTCTTTACGCTTGCAAAGATAGTCATTATTTACGACTCCACCAAATTTGAAGATAACCGATTTTCTGAAACCGCGCTCTCTGTGCCAGCGGTCGATGTCGGCAATGGTGTAGTCCTTATCCTCCTTGATAGCACTACAATGAATGATGATTTCCTTGATCATACGCATATTGTTATGAATTAAATATTAGAAAACATGTATAGAACTCAGAGGGATTTTTTCCACACCAATGTCCTGAATAATCAGCTTGATATCTTCACCTTTCCCTATAGCTTCATTCACTACCTTACAGAAGTTAAGGTAACACTCCAACGTATGCAGCAACAGCCAGTTGGACTTTCATTTTTGTTTTTTTCCTCACTTGCGTTTGATGATATGAGAACTTGTTATAAAAGCATCCTTGGGTTCTACTGGCTCCCCATGCACATTCTGCAAGTGTCTTCCTAAGATATTTGTTCCCATGCGTTATTTTTCTGGATTTGAACTTTCCGTTACTTTCGTCATTTCGAGGCTTTAACCCAGCCCATCCGACCAACATGTCCATGTCTGTTCGGGTGACAACACCTTGGGTACTCTCCATGGCGATTTCTCCAACACCTTCACGAACCAGCAAATCACGCAAACCATCAAGTTCTTTCGTTAAAATTCCACATTTAAACTGAATTTTAACACTATTTTCTTTGAGGATACACACAAAAACATTATCTTTGTGCGCATCGAGACCACAGACATTTCTCATAACTGAAAGTTTTAAATTGAACATTGGGACATAGAGCCCGTTAACTAACTCCATGGAATGAGAATTCCGCTATAAAATTAGTAAAAAAGTGCAATTAGCACTTACTTTCAGATAAAAAATGCGCTGTGGTCTCAACTTTTTTATCAAACTGGTGTAATATTCGAAGAATTTTATGTAAGTTTGCAGAAGACATTAACTATTCAAAGAACCCAACTGTATGATCGAACAAAAGACAATTAACTCACTAACCCATTGCCCTCTATTCCATCGAATGAGTGAAATGGAAATCGCAGATGCACTCTCCAGCATCTGCCACAAAGTCATCCCATTCAAGAAGCACTCCCTCTACTCCATCGCAGGATTTGAATATCCCCATGCCGACATCGTACTCAATGGCGAGATGACGGCAAGGATGGTGTCGGGCTCTTCGGGCAGACAACTAGAGGTAATCCGATTCCGAAAAGGAGATGTGATCGCCCCTAACTTCATCTTTGCCACCCCCAACGTGATGCCTGTCACCATTGAGACAGAGAGCGAAGTGAACATTCTCAGAATGTCATCCCGCTCTCTGCAACAGCTCGTTGACTCTTTCTCCACCATCCGATGGAACTTCATCGGCATACTCTCTAATATTGGTGCTTATCTCGCTTCGAAGATAAAATTCATCTCCTTACTCACCATCAAGGAGAAGGTGATGTTCTATCTCCGTTCGGAAGCATTGGCGCAACATAGCAAGACGATTGTCCTCGCTCAGTCACGCCAACACTTGGCAGATTCATTCGCCATCCAGAAGTTCTCCCTTATTCGATGCTTGGCGGAACTCGTGGCGGAAGGAGCCATCCGTATCAAGGGTAAAGAGATTACAATTTTGAAATAACATCCGTCCAGAATATCATCTTTAGGCTGTTGTCCCTTCACTTCCCTTTCCCTCCCCTTTACTTCTTCTAAATTCCCAACATCTTCATGTTTTCTTCCACAGTTGAGATTCCTCCCAATCCAAACTTCTCGACCAATACTTTGAGAACATTTGGAGAGACAAAGGCAGGCAATGTAGGACCGATGTGGATGTTCTTGATGCCCAAACTGAGGAGTGCCAACAATACGATGACAGCCTTCTGCTCATACCATGCGATATTGAAGACTATCGGCAGGTCGTTGATGCTATTCGCCTTGAATATCTCCTGTAGTTTCATCGCCACTACCACCCAAGAATAGCTATCGTTGCACTGCCCTGCATCCAACACACGAGGAATGCCATTAATCTCGCCCAGCGGCAATTTGATGTAGCGATACTTGGCGCAACCCGAGGTCAAGATAATGGTATCCTTCGGCAAAGCCTTGGCAAACTGCTCGTAATATTCACGGCTCTTCATTCTGCCATCGCATCCGCTCATCACCACAAACTTCTTGATGGCTCCGCTCTTCACCGCCTCCACTATCTTGTCGGCAAGGGCAAATACCTGTGCATGGGCAAAGCCGCCCACAATCTCTCCTTCCTCTATAGCCGTAGGAGGCTCGCAAGTCTTCGCCATCGCTATCACCTCAGAGAAGTCCTTGTGCCCATCCTCGCCTGTCGAAATATGTTTCCATCCAGGATAACCGGTGGAATTGAGCGTGAAGATTCTGCCCTGATAAGAGGCATTAGCCAATGGCGGTACGATGCAGTTGGTGGTAAAGATGATAGGTCCATGGAACGACTCAAACTCCTCCTTCTGTCGCCACCACGCATTGCCATAATTACCTACCAAGTGCTTGTATGCCTTCAACTTAGGATAATAATGAGCAGGCAACATCTCGCTGTGAGTATAGACATCGATGCCCATGCCTTCCGTCTGGCGCAAGAGATCTTCGATGTCATGTAGGTCATGTCCACTAATCAAGATGCCAGGGTTCTTCCCCACTCCAATATTCACCTTAGTCATCTCCGGATTGCCATAAGCTTCGGTATTCGCCTTGTCGAGCAATGCCATCACATCGACTCCCGTCTTGCCAGTTTCAAGCACCAAGTCGAAGAGTTCATCCACCGATACATTCGGCTTGGAAATCATAGCCAAGGCATGAGCCATGAAGGCGATGATGCGCTCATCGTTCTTGCCCAGTCGTGCAGCATGCTCATAATAAGCCGCCATACCCTTCAAGCCAAACATCGTGAGTTCCTTGAGCGATTTGACATCCTCATTGTCGTAGCCGCGCATCTTCTCCAAGAGTTTCAAGCCGTGCTGAATACGAGCTTTGAGGCTCTCATCATCGAAGTTGGCATTGGTGATGGTAGCGAAGAGCGAATCCGTAATGAAGTGGCTCACTTCCTCGAAACAAGGGCAGCACTTCTTGTCCTTATCACAGCTATCAGTCGGCATCGTCTTCATTCTCTTCTCCATAAGAGTTCCCATCGTCTTCACGATAGAGAGCAGAATGTCCATATACATACTTGTCTCAGGCAGTTTGCCGCAAACGCCTCTTGTCGTACACCCAGTTCCCTTTGCCGTCTCCTGGCATTGAAAACAAAACATCTTCGTTTCATTCATAATGTTTCCTTTCCTTGTTTAATAACACATTTTGATTTAATCACTGTGGCATGAAGTTAAGGGCAATCAGCTATCTGAAGCCGATGGCATCTGTTGCTTCACGACAGTGCAAAGATACGGAAAGATGTGAATAGTCATCGGACACAAATGTGACCAAAAAGCATATAAAGAAAGTTAAAGAATGATTTATTACGCTTACAATTATTATCTTTGCAATAAAATATGCCAGAAAGGAAGATTCCTAACATCGAAACGACGAGATACATATTAAATAAAAGGTATAGAAATATGGAAAAATTAGTGATACAGAATCCATTTGTAGTTGGCAGATACATATCTCCTGACTACTTTTGCGACCGAGAGAAGGAATCGCCAGAGAGGGCATTGCTCGGTCTGTCACATCCTCAGCCTTCATCAAGAAGTACAACTTGCCTTCTGCCAGTTCCGTACAATCCGCCATCAAGGGCTTGCTGAAGAACGACATCATCACGCAAGAGGACGACTGCTATAGAGTATATGATTACTTCTTCACCACATGGTTGGCAAAGGATTACTAAAAACAATTGCTCCGCCAATTACGAGCCATCATATTATATAGCAAGAAGCTACTTTGCTGGTGGGTTTGTGTAAAAGGAAAGATATACAATTGTCACTATTTCCATAAATTTTATAGAGAGTACTTTCCTTCCTTGATAATCCAATCGGTAATGGTACGCTGGTTACTATCGAAATTGATACCTATTTTAAATAAGCGCTTGCCATCGGCAGAATAAGGGATGAGGTAACCCTTGTCATCTATCTGCTGGATGGCAGCCTCAGCGGAGCCATCATATTTCAATTCGAAGACGAAGGTGGCATTCGGCATGTGAACTACGGCATCTGCCCTACCTATTGCACTATCCTCCTCCACTTTAATGTTGGCACCCATCAGATTGAATATCAGATAAAAGACAGTCTGGAAGTCACGCTCGTTCTTATTGGACAAGCGATTGGAGATGCCTGCTAAATAGGCCTTGAGGCGAAGCATTGCCTCCTCTAACTTCTCTTCATAGAGCAACTCGATGAGATCGCCCACTAAACCATTGTTCTCATGAGAGATAGGCGAGAGATAATTAGGGGCCAAGCTCTTGAGCATACCAATCTTCACCTCCTGGTTAGGATATGCCAAGCGATAGCGATGATTGATTGGATTGAATTTTTTGATGGTGAGATAACCACTCTGGTAGAGCAACGGCAGAGCGGAATTCATCTGTTCTGGCGACACATCAAAGTCATCCACATCCACGCCGTTCTCCTCTATGTTCATCACATTGACATGATATTTCTGAAGGCTCTTGATGAGATAACTTGGTGTACCTGAGCCAAACCAATAAGCAGCAATTTTCTGTCCACTCAATGCTCTAATCAAACTGAATGGATTGAAAACATCCTCGGAACGTTCACTAAAGTGATAACCATCATAATAATCACGCAACTGCTCCAATGTTTCCTCGTAAGTCAATTTCAAAGCTCTGCCCAAACCCTCGACATCAGGCTTCATCACCGTGGTAAGTTCAGTCTTGCTGATACCACAGATGGCAGAATATTGGTCGAACATACTGATGTTGTCGAGATTATTAAGTTCGCTAAAGATGCTGAGTTGCGAGAACTTGGTGATACCCGTGATGAAGGTGAACTCCAAGTATGGGTCGAGCAACTTCAAAGGGCTGTAGAAGTTTTGCATGATTTTGCGCAAAGTTGCCAAGTTCTCTTCCTCATGAACCACATCAAGCAGAGGTGCATCATACTCGTCTATGATAACCACCACTTTCTCGCCCGTCTGTTCGTACGCTCGGGTTACAAGACCTATCAATCGTTCATTAGGATTATTATCCGTATCTTCTCTATCATAGACTTTTTCATATTTTGAAAGAGTCAGATTCAGATAACTATTCAGCAGCGTCGCATCCACATGTTTGGCACCACTCATATCGAAATGCAAGACAGGATGCTTCACCCAGTCTTTCTCATAGTCAGCAATCGCCAACCCTTCAAAGAGTTCTTTCTTTCCAGCGAAATAAGCATCCAATGTAGAGGCAAAGAGAGACTTCCCGAATCGTCTTGGACGACTCAGAAAGACATAAGACATTCCTTTTTTTCGAAAATCAACGATGTATTTCGTCTTATCTACATAAAGATAATGACCCTCTCGAATCTTCTCGAAAGTCTGAATTCCTACCGGATATTTATTTACGATTTCTCCCATATTTTCCTTGCTTTGCATTTTCACGCCGCTAAATTACAATAAAAAAATGGAATGTCCAAATAAAGCATATAAAAAGCATATAAAGAAAGTTAAAGAAAGGATTATTACACCGGCTATTAAGGTGCTTTATCTTTCCCCACTCTGTGACGGCAACAACGGCTTTCAGGTAGCAAGTGTTCGCCAAGGATCACTCAATGGCCCTAAAATAGATGAATTTAAAGTAGTAGAACAGGAGGTTACCAAAAAAGATGATGAGTATAAGAATCTGTGGGGTAACCCAACCTCGTGGGGCGAAGATTAAGCCCCACATTACATCTTTAACAACTTTTACTGATAGAACGGCGAATGTTAAATATTACATAAATTCTTTGCCAAAAGTTTGCAGATAGTGAAGAAAAGCGTATATTTGCCGTAAGAACAGTAAAGCAATTTATTATGAAAAAGAAATTAGTTTTGACAGCAGCTGTCATAGCAGCTCTGTCAGTTGGTTCTTGCAATAGCAAGAAGACCAACAATCAGGAAGCTGACCAAGATAGTCTCAGCTATACAGAGAAGGATTCACTCGAATCCAATGCCTTCGTCCTCGATTCTATCGCAGGTACTTACGAAGGAACACTCCCTGCAGCCGATTGCCCAGGTATCAAGACCGTGCTCACACTCAATGCCGACAGTACTTACCAGTACTCAGCCGACTATCTCGAGCGCAAGGATGGTCACGACGAAGCAAGCGGCATCTTCAAGATGCTGGCTAATGGCGTAGTAGAAATCACCCGCCCTTCAAGTGGCGAGAAGTCATACTACAAGGTAAAGGATGCCCAGAGCCTCATCATGACCGATTCTCTCGGCACAGAACCAGAGGGCGCAATGGCCAAGCACTATGTGCTGACCAAGAAGAAATAAGCCCACAGACTTCAACCGTCAGTATCGCCTCAAAGGACGATATCTGACGGTATAAATCTGGTTGAAGTAAGCCTTCCATTCATTCGGCTCCTTATCGTCGCTTCTGACAATACGGATGCCATAAAACCGGGTACCCGTCTCCTTGTATTCCTTGAATCTCGACAGCATAGCCTGCGAGGGATTCGGAATCAGGAAGTCGGTGATCCAAAGTACGTCTGCATTCACATAATGCAATCCATCATGATCGAGCAGCTCGAACATCTGGCTCATCATTTTCTTCGCTGATGTTCCTCCACCGATAAAAGGGAGATGACTGGCTGATGCAGTATCTTCCGCACCTTCCACAATATTGATTCCAATCTTCTTCAGCCGTTCCGCCTTTCTCTTTGCCATGAGATCGATGGCACGTGTACTCACCGAGAAATCTATCAGAAAACAGTCTCGCTCCAGTTCTTCTGCCGTTTCTTCTATCAGGGAAATGAGCGTGGAAGAAATTCTTTCAGGAGTGCCATACATACTCGCAGAAGTATCGAGGCAGACAATCATAGGACCCTTGCGGGAGGCATGTGTAAAACCGAGTTTGCGGGAAGGCTTAGCCATCTCACTCTTGTAGCGGAAAGTCTGCAACCTACGCGTGCGATACTTATATATAAAGAGTCCCTCCATGTCCTCATCACTGTATTGTGCAAGTTCGAGCGGAAGAAGCGAGTTGAGATCATCGCCCACGGTAATGCCCTCAATATCACTTCCTGAGGAATGTTCCATCTTCATATCGACACCCGAAGCGATGGTCAGCCGGTCCTTACCATTGGCATCCGCCACACGTCCCATCTTCGCTACAATCTCCTTGATTTCAGGATATTGATCCTGTATTTTCATCTCGTTCAGTCGACGCTCAAATTCCGTCTCTGTCCAGGCGTTCTTCATCATTTCCCATGCCTGTACTGCCCGCTGTTCAGAAATACCCTTCAACTTCATATTGCGGGTTATCTGATCCATCATGCGGACCAATCCGGTCTCGAAATGAGTCTGTCTGAGCGCTATGAAGTCCTTCAGTTTAGAAATCACCTGCTGCTCTATACAAGCCTTCCAATCCCTTACCAGCCGTTCCCAGTTCTCAGCTTTGGAAGCGCCGATAGAGGAATGCAACCTGTCAGTATCTCCATCATGAATTTCTCCATTATGATTAGCTTGAATAGACTCCTCCCCGAATAGCCGGAGGAAGAAAGTTTTGTCGAATCCATCATTCCGATGCTCCTCATCAATCTGGTCAAGCAAGGGTCTCCAAACCTCTTCGTTCATCCTACGGAAGGGAGTCCAGTCGAGCACATCATCAGCCCGATGACTTTCCGTCCAGGCTCTCTGTCGCTGGAATCTCATGTGGTGAACACATTCCACGATGAATTTTCCTACAGTCTCATAGAAAATCTTGCTCTTGATTCTGCTGTTAACCACCTGGCGCTGGAATTTCTGCACCTCTTCACCTGTCTCTGCAATAGTAACTTTCAAGGTAAAGAGGTGAATCAGATAATCCTTGAGCGGATCTTCTTTCAAATTCCAAGGCATGACAGTACTTGCCGGATCAGGAATCTTCACCAGTCCCGACTTGCAGAAATCATCCAGCATTTTCAGGTAGAACTGGGATTCAACCAAGTCCTTATTGGTCTGATATTTCATTTTTCCATCAGATATTCAGCAAAGATGCGGGCAGCACTCTCCACCTTTGCAGCACAAGGGCGAGATTTGTAGTATTCTGCCGTACGGGCTGAAGCCACATAACTGGACTGTGCCTTCTCATATCCTTTCAGACCGAGGATTTCAGCACAGATGATACTGCCATTCTGCTGCTTTGACTTTGCTAACAAATCCTGCACTACCTTGTAGCAGGCAGACTTACCTTCCCGGTCGTCGCCTTCGGTCTGACCACAGTCCAGCCCCACCAGTACGACAATACCTGATACTGCGCCACACATCATGCGCATTCTACCCACTCCGCCGCCGAAGCCAGCACCGATACGTTTAGCCATTGTTTCATCGAGACCATACAGATCAGCAAAAGCAGCCACCACAGATTGGCAGCAGCCATAGCCCTGCATGAAATTCTCCACTGCCTGATGCACACGAGCCTCCAGTTCAGGAGACAATATTTGATTTTCTTGATTCATATTTCCTAAATTCTAAAATTGTTTTGCAGAGATGCAGTTTATCTTATACAAAGATAATGCAAGCGAGCGCAATGTAAGCTTGCTTGCAAATTGCCGAGTGCAGCTTATCTTATACAAAGATAATGCAGAATATTTTCTGCAAAGTTACTTAAAATCCACGGGAAATACAACTTTCCTTCTAAAAATCCACCACTAAACATTCTATTTTGGCACAATCCAAAATCAAATGCGCCCTTTCGCTTGGCTTTAATGGCTATGTAAGTAGCGGAAGGCATTTGTGTGGAATGTCCATAATGAGCAAAAGCACTATACAGGCAAAGCACCCCATGCGGAACAAAACGTTCCACATCTATCATGTTGTTTGCCAACGCTGACATTTCCACATAGACACCATTACGAAGCCGCATAAGCATTCCATCTTCTATTGCACGGCGAAGCTGCTCATATTCACCACGGCTTTTCACTTCACCTGTGGTTATGAACCAACCTCGCTGTTGTAACGTGTCAATGACTGTATTTCTATCCATGTTATTCTTATTTTCGTGCAAAAATACAACTACTTGTGTTGAGAATAAAGAATGTTCGTGTTAAAAGTTACAGAGAATACAAATAATATCCGTAACTTTTTACATTTTCATCAAACTTTGACCGTTTGCCTTACAAGTCATTATGGCAATAAATGTACCCAATAACAGATACATGTTTATGTACCTGCTATTGGGTTGTTTACATTTTACTTTTTGAATAAATTCTTACCCCATCTAAAGGTATGGGTATAGCCAATAGATAGATATAGGGAAGACATATTTAACTTAGAACAAGAATAAGTTCTTGTAAAATCCATATTAGATTTCGAGGTATAAGAATACTCACCGCTCTTTCCTGATACACTTGGAGCAATTGTGTAACCGACCTTTAATTCCAAATAAGAATTATTAGTGGCACGCAAAGATACACCTACAGCTGGAGCCACATAAAAAGCGACCTTTGATGGAGTACCAAGATTGTTTTCAAAAGACCTTGGACTTTCTACAGCCATATCCGATGAATCGCCTCCCAACAGATCACCATAAACGTTCGTATCCCCGCCATAAGAATAAAATCTTAAACCTGCATCCAAAGTAACTATAGGAGATAAACGTGCATCCGTCAATCTATAATTACCACGTGCAAACAAACGAATAGCAGTCACATTTGTGTCGATATTATATGTACTATTATAGTTTTGGCCGTCGTATCGATGATCAGAAAATTCTACGCCACCATCCTTGACTAACGAGAAATAATCAGCACCAGCACCAAGACCAAAACAAATATTTGGATTCAGTTTGTAAGTAGCAACAACACTTCCCAATGCTCCATACTTATAATCATCATTGCTATTGCCAACCTTCAATCCTCCACCTTCAAAAGTAAGTTGGACGCCATTGTCACGTGTTGGCACCTGGAGCTTTCGTGGCTTACGGCTTGCAGATGTTGACTTATGAAAATTAAAGCCTGTACGAATGGTAAAGTCTCCACCACTGTTATTGCTACCTTTGGTCGCAAAGAAATGAGTATAGCCCAATCCTAAAGTAAAGTCCACCGAATGTGACAACGGGATGTCTATTGTTGGCATAATCTGTGCCATCACAAAATTTGGCTGTGGTATGGTTACCCAATGTTTGCCATTTTTTACACTTTGGTCATCTGCCGTATTTATCACATAACCACTACGAACAAGAACACCAGGTGTTATACCGTTAGGCTTCAATGGAAAATGTAACTTAAAGTCTGCAGTTATTGGAATCATAACTTTTCCACCTTCATTTGTAGGAACAAAAGCCCCCGTACCAATACCCAGATAGAAGTTCTTGTTGATACGCTTTCCTATTCCCAATTCGGCAGAAATAATTCCATCGCTTCCACCTTTGGTTGGAATAAGATAACCAGGATTAATACTGAAATCTATTCCTCGATGCCCTCCATTATCTGTGCTTCCTTGTTCATCATTATTTTGTGCGCCAACGGAAAGGCTCAAAAGCGAAAGACATGCAAAAACAAAAAAATTCTTCTTCATGTAAAAAAATAAAAAAGGCGGAACCGTTCGTGGCTTGTTTAATTCCAGGTACCGCCAAGTGACCTAACTCAACAACAAGCACAGAACGGCTCACGCCCTAAGAGCGTGAACCTTCAATCTGCTTGTTCTCGTTGAGTGAATATTGGCGGTATTCGGAATTAGAGAACAAGAGCTAAAAGCTCAATATCCAAAAAGTTCAGAACGGAAACGCCGAGTTAAAAATATGAGGCTTTAGCCTCTGTTCTTTGTCTCAGTTAGATTGACGATTCCTTGAATCGGACAAATCCTTAGCGTTTCTTTTTTTTATTTCTGTTTCTTATTTATTCCATTTAAATGGTTTGACAATCAGTGAACTATGCACCTCTGACTGTAAAAGTCACCCTCTACATTACAGAATGCGGTGCAAATATAATAAAAATAAATGAGGAATTGCAAAAAAATAACAAAAAAACTGATAGATTCCTGCCAAAAACTTGTTTATGACCAGTTGATAGATCTGACCATGCCTACTGCTTTTGTTCAAAAGTACAAGAAAGAACTATAAAATATGGAATCAAACGAGAGTATTGTCAATTTTGCAAATACGCTTGAAAAGAGCAAGCTATTAGCGCAAGCAGCAGTCAATGCAACTTGCACTTTGGCGATATTCAAAAATAGCTTCGCAATCAAGACCTTCCCAAAGTTCAAAGGAAGATCTTGTTTAGCATTTCAGAATTATCTATTCCGTCACCCACTTCGTGATGTTCCGTTCTTCTTTCACACTGAAGTTGATGCCCACTTTCACTATCTTCTTGCCACTCATGGCAAAGGCATCTGCATAGCGGTTGGCGTTGATTTGGGCGAGAGCGTCCTCAGCCGTCTTGTCAAACTTCAGTTCCATGACAAAGATATGGTCGGCGGTTTCGAGCGTGATGTCTGTCCTGCCCTTAGCCGTATGCTGCTCCACCACAATGCGATAGTCGGTGAGCAGGGCGAAGACAAGATACATCAGTTGCTGATAATGACCCTCATACTGCGTGTTGTCGCAATAAGGAACGGTGGCAAAGAAAGTCTTGAGCAACTCCAAGGCTCCATCGATGTCTCCCTTTCTAATGAGAACTGACATCTGGGCGATGGCAACCTTTCCCTTAGGAGAACGGCGAGAAAGATAGTTAGGCAAGAGACTCTTAAACAAGCCCACACGTATCTCCTTGTTCGGGATACCCAACTCGTAGAGTTCCGATTCCTCGTCAAAGCCCTTGATGGTGACATACCCACTCTGATAGAGCAATGGCACTATCGACTCCATCTCTTCGGTCGGTGCATCGAAATCGGTAACGTCAGCCAATTCCTTCTCGCCGATGTCTATAGGAGAGACATCAAACTTGCGCATCATCTCTATCAAGAAGGTCGGCGTGCCCGATGCAAACCAGTAGGCACCAACTTTCATGCGTGAGAAACAGTTCAGCAAACTAAATGGATTGAAGACATCTGGTGAAGGCCATGTAAAATGATAACCATCATAATTGTCTTTGAGTTTCTGTATGGCTGCCCCTCTTGACAAATCCATTTTTTCCGCCAAACAATCAATGTCCTCCGTCATTTCCGACAGCAACTCATCCTTGGTAATACCACAAACACCAGCATAAGCCTCGTCCATGCTGATGTTCGAGATATTATTCAGTTCACTGAAGATGCTCAACTGCGAGAACTTGGTGATTCCTGTCAAGAATACGAAACGAAGTAATGGCTCGCAATCTTTCAACGGACTATAGAAATTGCGCATGATGGTGCGAAGACGATTCAACTTTTCATCATCGTGAACCACATCCAGCAATGGAGCATCATACTCATCTATGAGAATGACCACCTGCTTGCCAGTTTGCTCATGCGCTATTTGAATCAAGTCGGTGAGACGATTGTTTGCGCCCTCTCGATGTTCTTTGATGCCAAATTTCTTCTCTTGGTCTTCCAACTGATAGCCCAAGTAAAGTTTCAGTTCTTCTTCCTCCTGATGTTTTCCACCAGCCATACTGAAATGCAGCACTGGATATTCCGTCCATTCCTTCTCCAGTTTCTCTATCGCCAAGCTTTCGAACAACTCTTTCTTGCCCTCGAAATAGCTTTTGAGCGTAGAGACGAGAAGAGACTTTCCGAATCGTCGTGGGCGACTCAGAAAGATATATATGTCACTAGTATGTGTCATACGATACACATACTCCGTCTTATCGACATAGAATCTGTCTTCCTTACGGATTCTTTCGAATGTCTGAATGCCTATCGGATATAATTTTCTTGCCATAACTCCGCCTTTCTTCTTATTTTTGTGCAAATTTAAACAAAAACTATGAAAGAACAAAATTTATGCAAAAGTATTTTGCGCCTGCGATATAAATCCACTAATCCGCATACAGTTTCATTGTGTCCTGTCTTGTGAAGGCAAGTTCCTTATAGAAGTCTCTCAAATAAGCTGAGATTTCATTTTTATCATCAGACGAAACAAAGAGATTCTCACCCAAACGTCTCTCCAGCGAACTCAGATTATCTGAGAGGGTTTCTATTTCTCCCTCATAATCTCTGCCCTCATCCGGACTCTTACGAATGCGATGATACTTGATGTCTTCAGCAAGCGCATTCTTCATCTCCACCAGTTTCTCTGCCAAAGGAGCAAAAAGAGCACGGATCACAATAGTGCGGATGGCATCCCTTTCCTCCGGTTCCTGCCAGAGACAATGATAGATAGGAAGCAAGTCGCAGCAATCAACCTCTTCCCTGTCCTGCATGAAAGCAGAAGTACGGAGCAGACGGGCAATATTCTTCCAGCGACGATCGCTCACGTAGATATTCCTGCGCTCAGCAGCCTCATCCACATTCACGGCTCTCAAGGATTTACGAATGACGGAAATGACATCCAGCACCTCCTCCTTTACATCTATCTTATTGATATTCTCCGACCATTCCGCATACTCTTCTGCAGTAATAGCATTTGAATTCTTCACTCTTCGTTCTTCACTCTTCACCTCCAAGAGCATCGCCCTGAAATTCGATTCCTTCTTAATCGGACGACTCTCAATGCGAATGACAAATCGGTCCCAGAGAGCCTCCAAGCCCTCGCCCTTTGCCGGCAACTCATTGCTGGCAGCCACGAGAAGTTTCAGCGGAAGGTGCATCTCCCGATTACCATTGCGGAACAGTTTTTCATTGATCACCGTGAGAAGCGTATTCTGAATAGCAGGTCCCGCCTTCCAGATTTCATCCAGAAAGACCACATCAGCAGTAGGCAGATAACCATCCACCGCACGCTCATAAGTATCAGAAGACTTTAATTTCTGAATACTCACAGGACCGAAGATTTCATCAGGAGTAGAGAAACGCGACATCAAGTACTCAAAACTATGAGCATCTCTGAAAGCTGTCTTCAACTGACGGGCCACCATACTCTTCGCTACTCCAGGAGGACCTAAAAGAATAACGCTCTCGCCTGCCAGAGCGGCAAGGAGCGAGAGCGAAATTTCAGTATCTTTTTCATATATGCCCCGGTTCATTTCCTGGAGCAAAAGTTTAAATCTTTCCAGCATGCAATTACTTTACGTTGCCCACCTTAATCAAGTACTCAGCAATCTGCACAGCATTCAAGGCAGCACCCTTACGAATCTGGTCGCCAGTGAGCCACAAAGTATTGCCGTTGTCATCAGCCAAATCCTTGCGGATACGACCTACATAGACATCATCCTTACCAGCGCTCTCCAAAGGCATTGGATAAACGTAGTTCTGAGCATCATCCTTCACGGTAACGCCTGGAGCAGCCTCCAGAGCCTTGCGGATATCCTCTACTGCCAATGGCTTCTCTGTCTCAAACCATACACTCTCTGAGTGAGAACGGAGAGAAGAAACACGCACACAAGTAGCACTGGTGCGAACATCAGAGTGCATGATCTTGCGAGTCTCGTTATACATCTTCATCTCCTCCTTGGTGTAATCATTTGGAGTCATCTTGTCAATCTGAGGAATGACATTGTAAGCCAACTGATGAGGGAACTTATTGATATGATCAGTCTTACCAGTCTCAATGATGTCCTTATACTGCTGCTCAAGTTCAGCCATAGCTGCAGCACCAGCACCGGAAGCACTCTGGTAAGAAGAGATATGAATCTTCTTGATATGACTCAAGTCATCGATAGGCTTCAAAACCACTACCATCATAATAGTAGTACAGTTAGGGTTGGCGATGATATTACGAGGGCGGTTGAGCGCATCCTCAGCATTCACCTCAGGCACTACCAGAGGCACATCGTCGCACATACGGAATGCACTTGAGTTATCTATCATGACAGCACCATACTTAGTAATGGTCTCAGCATATTCCTCAGAAGTACCACCACCAGCAGATGTGAAAGCAATATCGACATCTTTAAAGTCATCGTTATGCTGCAAAAGTTTGACCTCATAGTCCTTTCCCTTGAAGTTGTATTTTCGTCCGGCAGAACGCTCAGAACCAAACAACACCAAATCATCCATTGGGAAATTTCTCTCTGCAAGGATGCGCAAGAATTCCTGACCTACTGCGCCACTTGCACCAACAATTGCTACTTTCATAATCGAATCTTTTTAATTTAAAAGTTGTTATAAGTGTGAACTTGGAAACGAGAAACAGCAAAAAACTGCATATTATCTCAAATCCGCTGCAAAGTTAAGACTTTTTCTGTTAAACCAAGCATATTTTTGCAAGAATTGTTGCTTTTTGCTGCATTTTTCTCATTTTTACTTACATTTCTATCAATAGACCTGCATTTTTACTAAAAAAACATGCATTTCTATGGTTTTAAGGGTCTATACGCCACTTTTCATCGTGGTGGGATATAGGCCCCTTGTCCTGTCACATGAAAAAGCAATCTCTAACTTTTTCAGAAACTTTTTCCAGAAAGCTCTTGCGGATTTGGAAATAAAGTCGTAACTTTGCGCTGTAGATTTTAAAGCAGATGGTTATGAAGTACTTAGATCCTAAGGCAGACCTCACGTTCAAGAAGATAT
>ERZ773187.1082-NODE-1082-length-22415-cov-11.915206_pt1 | contig 22415 bp, 20 predicted proteins | sample MGYA00511242_ERZ773187 | MGnify/ENA primary metagenome ERZ773187 (study PRJEB29015, sample SAMEA2737744) | human gut metagenome | biome: human gut; feature: human-associated habitat; material: faeces | place: China | collected 2012 ... | reverse complement strand
CCCGCCGCCATGGCCGACGCCGTGCCGATCTCGGCCTGACAGCCGCCGGACGCGCCCGCGATGCTCGCGCGGAAGGCGATGACCGCACCGATGCCCGCCGCGACATAGAGCGCCTCGAGCAGCTGGTGCTGCGCCAGCTCGTCATACTTGCACAGCGGCAGCAGCACCGCCGGCAGCACGCCGCAGGCCCCCGCCGTCGGCGCGGCGACGATCCGCCGCATGCAGGCGTTCGACTCCGCCATGGAGAGCGCCTCGGCGATGACCTCGCTGACATAGCCGCCCGTCATGGCACAGCCGCGGAAGTTATACTGCCGCATCTTCATCCCGTCGCCGCCGACCAGACCGCTCACGGAGCGCTTGCGCCCGGTGTAGGCGTCCGCCGCGTCCTGCATGGCCTGCCACGTCGAGAGCATCTTCGCCATGGACGCCTCACGGCTGACCTGCCGCTCCTCCATGTCGTCGGCGAGGACAACCTCCCAGAAGGCGAGGTTGTCCCGCTCCATGCGCTCAAAGATTTGCTTCATTGAATCCAGCGCCATCTTCCTCGTCCTCCTTATCGTAATAGGTCACGGACAGAATCCCCGGCAGCTCGGCGAGGAACTGCACCTGATTCGGCCGCATATGCTGGTCAATCTCGATCACCATCAGCGCGTCGCCCCCGCGCTTCTGGCGGCTGAGACTCATGTTCGCCACGTTGATGCGCAGCTGGCTGAGAATATTCGTCACGCCCGCGACGGAGCCAAACTCGTCCTGATTGCGGACGATGAGCGTGCTGTACATACCGGTGAATGAGACCTCGATCCCGTCGATGCGGTTGACCTCGATCCGCCCGCCGCCGAGCGACGCCGCCTGCATGGTGAGCTGTTTGCCGCTCACGCCCTGCACCTCGAGCACGGCGGTGTTCGGGTGCGCGTCGCGCAGGGAAATCACGTCGAACGTATAGCGCAGCCCCGCGCGCGCCGCCTCCTCGAAGGCCGACGGGATGCGCAGGTCATCCGGCTTCATGCCCAGCAGGCCCGCGACGAGCGCGCGGTCCGTGCCGTGGCCGCGCCCCGTCTCGGCAAACGAGCCGTAGAGGTGGATTTTCGCCTCCGTGACCGGCTCGCCGAGCAGTGTCCGCGCCATCGCGCCGATGCGGGCCGCGCCCGCTGTGTGGGAGCTGGACGGGCCGACCATCACCGGCCCGAGAATGTCAAAAATGTCCATCTGTCTCTCCTCCTGCAGCCAATGCGCCGCACTGTTTCGCCATTATACCAAGTTCTCCGGCGAAAAGCAACCGGCGCGCGGGGTGTACATACATTTATAATATTGTACAGCTGCGGGTGGGAATCGGCGTGTCCGGTCTCCGGACTTCCTTTTCCGGTCGGCAAGCGGGGTATTGGTAGGACAGTACCTAAATTTTGTATCGGCAGCGGCGCAAACGCAGCGACGATCCTACATTTCATGCCCCTTGCAAAATCCTCCAAACGTGTGGGACCCACTATAACCAACTCCAACGTGCTGGGCGCACTTAGGATGTCCAGAAACCTTGGTTTCCGGTGCATCTTTGCTTACTTTCCGGGCTATCAGAAAGTAACCCGTCGGCGGCACCCCCCAGCGCATTCAAAAAGAGGACAGGCCACTCCCTGTCCTCTTTTTAAAATCCCTCACAGCTGACATTGCTGCATCAGGAAGTTGATAAACGCCCGCGCGGGCGTACTCGCCGTGCGCGACGACCGGACGGCCACGCCCAGCTCACACTCGATCGGCTCACGCAGCGGAATCCCGCGCACGCGATCCTCAAACCCGATGAGCGACAGCGATGAGAGCACCGAAACGCCCATCCCGCCGATAATCATCGACAGAATCGCCGCATCGTCCGCCGCGTCGATCTTCAGGTGCGGCGCGGCGGGTGGCAGATACGGCTCGATGTCCTGCTCCGCGCCGGAGATAAATGTCCCCTCCAGCAGGTGCTCAAGCGGAACGGTCTTCTCCTCCCACGGATAGTCGAGCGGCACGACCGCCAGCAGCGGCACACGCAGCAGCGGCGTCCACTCGAAGCCGCGGGCACAGTGGTCGTCGATCAGCGCGACCTGAATTTTCTCGTCCTCCAGCGCCTCCACCAGCTCGTTTCCGCGCACAAGCACGTCCACGCGCACCTCCGGATGCATCTTCCGGAAGCGCTGCAGCACACCCGGCAGCCAACTGCGCGCGATGCTCGGGAAGCACCCCACGCGCAGGCACTGCCCCTGCAGGTTGCTGCACTCATCTGCCTCCCGGCGCAGCACGTCGCAGGCGCGCAGCACATTGTGCACATACGGCATCAGGTGTTCACCCTGCACCGTGAGCTTCACGCCGTGGCTCGTCCGCTCCAGCAGGCGGCAGCCGAGCTCCGTCTCGAGTTTGTTCATCATGTGCGTCATGCCGGACTGCGTGTAGTCCAGCTGCGCGGCCGCTTTGGTGATGCTGCCGCACTGCACTGCCGTCAGCAGCGCACGCAATTTGTTTTCGTCCATTTTCTCTCCAATTCTACCCTCTCTGTTTTTGACAAAGTTTCATAACCATAGTGCAATAATATCACGAATTTTGTTTCTTTTCAATATATTTTTTCTCAACTGGTCTGACAAGTTGCCCTACCGAACCATTCGGTTTTTGTGCCTCATTAAAAAAATTGATATCGTCATATAATTCGTCTGATTCCGAAATCCGAAAAATCGTGTTATCGTATAGTCAAAGCCAAATAGGCTTGCTTCAATAAGGAGGAAAGTAAGGAATGAATCTGAAAGCAAAAGAAGGCCTTAGCGTCAGCGACATGATCGTAGTGGGTTTCGCCCTCTTCTCCATGTTCTTCGGCGCGGGCAACACTGTGTTCCCCCCGTACATCGGCATGGAATCCGGTACCAGCTGGTTTACCGGTTTTCTCATGTTCTTCATCGGTGACTGCGGTTTGGCTCTGATGGGCTGTTTCGCTCTGCTCCGCATGGGCAGCACCGATGCCGTGTTCAACCGTCTGGGCGCAACCGTCGGCAAGATCCTCGTCGCGATCTGCCTGCTGTGCGTCGGCCCGTTCATCGCCGTCCCGCGTACCGCCGCGACGACCTATGAACTGGGTATCGCCCCCAACATCAGCGGCATCCCTACCGTCCTGTTCTCCGTGATCTTCTTTGTCATCGTTCTGGCGCTGACGATCAAGCAGACCGCCGTTGTCGACATCGTCGGCAAGATTCTGACCCCGCTGCTGCTGCTCGGCCTGGCCGTCATCATCATCATGGGAATCATCCACCCCATCGGTGAGATCACCGCGGCTCAGATCGAGAACGTCGCCGGCTCCGGCCTGAAGAACGGTTACCAGACGCTCGACGCCATCGGCGCCGTTCCCACCGGCATGCTCGCTCTGCAGAGCATCATGGCCAAGAACTACTCCAAGAAGAAGGAAACCGCCACCATGGCCGGCGCGTCCATCGTCTGCGGCGTGCTGCTGCTTCTGGTCTACATGGGTCTGGCTTATCTGGGTGCCACCGTCTCCGGTATCTACACCTCCGAGATCGGCCGCTCCGAGCTCATCCTCGCCATCGTCTATGCCATCATGGGCAAGGCCGGCACCATCATCTTCGGTATCGTCGTTGGCCTCGCCTGCCTGACCACCGCTATCGGCCTGACCGGTATCGTCGGCGGCTTCTTCTCCGAGACCATCTTCAAGGGCAAGGTTTCCTACAAGCTGATCGTCATCGTGATGTGCGTGTTCTCCGCCGTCGTCTCCAACCTCGGTCTCGACCGCATCATCTCCATCGCCGGTCCCATCCTGGACCTCGTCTATCCCCCGGTCGTCACCACGATCTTCATCTCCGTCGCGATCCCGTTCGTGCATGACTACATCAGCCGCTTCGCTGCCGGCGGCGCTCTGGTCTGGAGTGCCCTGTGCTCCATCGACGCGATGACCAGCGCCACGATTGGCTTCCTGCACAAGACCCCCTTCTTCGAGGTTGGTCTGTCCTGGATCATCCCGACCATCATCTGCGGACTGATCGGCTTCGCAGTTGCGAAGGCCACCGGTGCCAATAGCTCCAGCCACGCCGCCGAGGAGAACCCCAAGGCGTAAACCGCAGCCCACAGCGCAATATCGCTGTTTGTCTCTCCTTTACTATGCGTCAAAAGCCTGCCGTCTGGCAGGCTTTTGACGTTATTTTTTGCCAAAGGCCGATGGCCTTTGGCAAAAAAATGGGGTCTCGCTCCGAACCGCGCGTTTTGCCCGCTGTAAGCAGGCAAAACACACTCTTTCCGCGCAAAGTGTTTTTTGCGACGTACACGCCGCCGCAAAAACGAATTTCATCTTATTTGCGCCGCTGCGGCGGCGCGAACTCTGTGAGACCTTTGAAAACGCGAAAAAATCTCCGCCGGACGGCGGAGATTTTTTCGCGTTATTTTTCCTCCGTTTTTGCCTTCGGCTCAGCCGGCTCTGCTTTGCCGGTCTTTTTGAAGTCGACAAAGTCGGTGCGCTTGAACGTCAGCTGTCCCACGTCGTCCACGGCGAGGTGGGCGTACACGTTCCGCGTGACGGCGAACTCCATGTGCGTACCGTTCGCGACCTGAAACGTGATAAAATACTGCCGCCCCGCTCCCTTTTCCTCCGGTGCCTCGGCGCGCTTGGCCGCGACCATCGCCGCCATCGTCAGCTGCGTGTCCTTGATCTTCTTCCGGGCGGCCTTGAAGAGCGTCCAGAGGAGGATCAGCACGATCAGTGCAAAGAGAATCGGCACGGCGACCTTGATGATGTGCATCACATTATCCATATTCCTGTTTCCTTTCTCCGCGGCCGCCGGGCGGCCGTTTTTTTCATACTCAGAGCTTCGTCAGGTGCGCACCCGCGGCCTTGAGCATCAGCTTTTTCGTGCCGACCTTGTCGAAGGCGACCTCGATAAGCGCGTCGCCGCCCATCGGCCGGACGGAGAGCACCATACCCTGGCCGAACGCCTTGTGTCGGACACTGTCGCCGGGCTGCAGCTGCAGAAGCGGCACGGTGTGGTGCTGCTCGGCGGCAAACGCGGGGCGCTGGTGCGGCCTTGCGGGGCGGGCATAGCCGCCGGGATGCTGCGCGGCTGCGGCAGCCGTCGCTGCGTGCGGCGCGCCGCCCTCTTCCCCACTCCAGCCCGGCTCCGCCGTGCGGGGCTGGGGCTTGCTGAGCCACTCCATGTTCTCCTCCGGAATCTCCTCGAGGAAGCGCGACGGGCGGCAGGGCGTCGTGCGGCCGTAGAGCATACGCTGGCGCGCATTCGTGAGAATCAGCTTCTCCTTCGCGCGCGTCATCGCGACGTAGCACAGCCGCCGCTCCTCTTCCATCTCCTCCTCGTCGCCGATGGCGCGGTTGCCGGGGAACAGCCCGTCCTCCATGCCCACGACGCACACGAACGGGAACTCCAGTCCCTTGGCCGCGTGCATCGTCATGAGTGTGACGCAGTTGTCGCTGTCGTTTTGGCTGTCGAGGTCGGTATAGAGCGCGATCTCGTCGAGGAAGCCCGCGAGTGTCGGGTTGTCGGGGTCGTTTTCGAGGAAGGCCTGGATGCTCGAGGCGAGCTCCTGCACGTTCTCGAGCCGTCCGCGGCTCTCCACGTCGCTCTTCTCCTGCAGCGCGCGCACATAGCCCGTGCGCTCGCAGACGTACTCATAAAACTCCACGAGCCCCATATTCTCCGCGCGATGGCGCATCTCCTCGATCATCTCCGTGAACGCCTTGAGCTTGCTCACGGCGTTTTTCAGCTCGGGGTAGCGGTCGGCATGGTAGAGAATCTCATAGAGGGGCACGCCCTCCTCCGTCGCGATCAACTGCGCGCGGTCGACAGTCGTCGGCCCGATCTTGCGCGCGGGAACGTTGATGATGCGGCGCAGACGGAGATCGTCCGTCGTGTTGTTGATGACGCAGAGGTAGGCCAGCATATCCTTGACCTCGGCGCGGTCGAAGAACTTCATGCCGCCGATGACCTTATACGGCACGCCGTTGCGCTTGAAGGCATATTCGAGCGCGTTCGACTGCGCGTTCATGCGGTAGAGCACGGCGTGGTCGCGCCAGTTCGCACCGCGGTTGCAGCTGACAAGGATCTGCCCCACGACGAAGTTCGCCTCGTCGCCCTCATTGAACGTCGTCTTGACGGTCACGACCTCACCGCGGCCGTTCTCCGTCCAGAGGGTCTTGCCCTTTCGGCCGGTGTTGTGGCGGATAACGGCGTTCGCCGCGTCCAGAATGTTCTGCGTGGAGCGGTAGTTCTGCTCAAGGCGGATCGTCCGCGCCCCGTCGTACTCCTTCTCGAAGTTCAGGATATTCTCGATATTCGCGCCGCGGAAGCGGTAGATGCTCTGGTCGTCGTCGCCGACGACGCAGATGTTGCGGTAGCCCCCCGCGAGCAGCTCCGCCAGCAGATACTGCAGGTGGTTCGTGTCCTGATACTCGTCGATGAGGACATAGCGGAACTTCCGCTGGTAGTATTCGCGTGTCTCGCGGTCGCTCTGCAGCAGGCGCACCGTGTGCAGGATGATGTCGTCGAAGTCGAGGGCGTTCGCCTCGCGGAGCTTGCGGTTATAGCGCGCATAGACCTTGCCGATGCGCGTCTTGCGCCAGTCGCCGCGCTTTTCCCAATAGGCTGCGAACTCCTCGGGGCTCTGCATGGCGTCCTTCGCGTTCGAGATGACAGACAGCAGCTCGCGCGGCGGGAACGTCTTTTCATCCAGCTCCAGCTCCTTGAGGATGTCCTTGAGGACGCGCTTGCTGTCGTCGGTGTCGTAGATGGTGAAGCTGCGGTCAAAGCCGATCTTGTCGATGTCGCGGCGCAGGATGCGCACGCATGCGGAATGGAACGTCGAGGCCCAGACGTCCTGCGCCGTGTCGCCGAGCATCCGCTCCAGCCGCTCCTTGAGCTCGTTGGCAGCCTTGTTGGTGAAGGTGATGGCCAGCACCTCCCACGGCCGGGCGGGCTCCACGGCGCAGAGATACTGCGCCAGCGCCTCCTGCTCGGGGTCCGAGTGCTGCGCATACTGCTCCAGAAACTCCACCTCATCTTCTGAGATGGGCATGGGGATCTCCTCTGTGTCGCTCCCGCGGCCATAGCGCAGGAGGTTCGCCACCCTGTGGATCAGCACCGTCGTCTTGCCGGAGCCCGCGCCCGCGAGCAGCAGCAGCGGCCCCTCCGTGCAGAGCACCGCCTCGCGCTGGCGGTCGTTCAGGTTCTGATACGTCCCGGCAATCACCGCTCGCCGGGCCGCGATAAATCGTCTCTCTAAGTCGTTCATGGTGTCCTCGCTTCCGTGTCTCATTGGCTTCCATTTTAATACAGAATTCGCCCCCGGTCAACCGCGGATACGGCAAACGAAAATTTTGTTCGATTCTCCTTGACAAGAATGTTTGTTCGATTTATAATGATACTCGAACAAAAGTTTTATAGGAGGATTTCACCATGACTTTCGGACTGTTTATGATTCTTCTCGGCGCCGCTTCCCTCTCCGCCCAGCTCGTCCACCTGATCGACCGGCTCGACCAGCCGAAGCGCAGCCGCCGCGCCGCTTGACCCATGGATCTGCTGGAGAAGCTGACCGTCCTCACGGATGCGGCCAAATATGACGCCGCCTGCACCTCCAGCGGCGTCCGCCGCGGCTTTCAGCCCGGCAAAATCGGCAATACCACCTCCTCCATCGCCGGCTGCTGCCACAGCTTCTCGGCCGACGGGCGGTGCATCACGCTGCTGAAGGTGCTGATGACCAACTCCTGCGTCTACGACTGCCGCTACTGCGTCAACCGCCGCTCGAACGACACGCGCCGCGCCGCCTTCACGCCGAAGGAGCTGGCCGAGCTGACGATCCAGTTCTACCGCCGCAACTATATCGAGGGGCTGTTCCTCTCCTCGGGTGTCCTGCGCAGCCCGGACTACACAACCGAACAGATGATCGAGGCACTGCGTATCCTGCGCGAGGACTATGGCTTCAACGGCTACATCCACGCCAAGGCCATCCCCGGCACGTCGCCGGAGCTGGTGTACCGGCTGGGGCTGCTGGCCGACCGGCTGAGCGTCAACATCGAGCTTCCGTCCGAGCAGGGGCTGCGGTCGCTGGCCCCGGACAAGTCCAGGAGCGCCATTCTGCGCCCGATGGGGCTCATCCGCGATCAGGCGCGCCAGAGCAAGTCCGAGCTCGCGAAGTATAAGCACGCGCCCGCCTTCGCCCCCGCCGGACAGAGCACCCAGCTCATCGTCGGCGCGACGCAGGATACCGACCGGCACATCCTGCACCTGACCGAGTCGCTCTATGCCAAGTACCGTCTCAAACGCGTGTTCTACTCCGCCTATGTCCCCATCGTCGAGAGCAGCCTGCTCCCCTCGCTTGACACCAAGCCGCCGCTCCTGCGCGAGCACCGGCTCTATCAGGCGGACTGGCTCCTGCGGTTTTACGGTTTTTGCGCCGAGGAGCTGCTCGACGAGCAGCACCCGGACTTCAACCCGCGTATCGACCCGAAGTGCTTCTGGGCGATCTGCCACCCGGAGCAGTTCCCCGTGGAGATCATGCGCGCGGAGTATGAGACGCTGCTGCGCGTGCCCGGAATCGGGCCGGTCAGTGCGCGGCGCATCGTCTCGGCGCGCCGCGTCAGCCATCTGCGCTATGAGGATCTGTCGCGGCTCGGCGTCGTACTCAAGCGCGCGCAGTTCTTCATCACCTGCGGCGGGCGGATGCGCAGCGGCCTGCGCTTTTCCGCCGGGACGCTCCTGCGCCAGCTCGAGGCCGTCGAGCGCGGCCAGCTCCCGCAGGCCGAGGCGCAGCAGCTGTCGCTGTTCGATTCCGTGGGGTGAGCGCCGTGTCTTGGGAGGATGTCATCTATCAGTACGACGGCAGCTTTGACGGGTTTCTCTGCTGCGTCCACGACAGCTATATCTATAAAGAATTCCCCATCGCCTTTGAGGGCGATGAGGAATCGTGTGTACTCTCGCTCTATTCCGTTCGGACGGTGCTCACGCAGACGGAGCACGCGCGGCGCGTCTACCGCAGCATCGTGAAGCACTCGCCGCAGGCGGCGGAGCTCCTGCGCCGCGCCTTTCTGACGTGCATGCCCGAAAAGGAGGAGCACCTGTACGCCTTCGTGCGCAAGCTCTTCCGCGAGGGGCCCGCCTTCCTGCGCAATCAGGCAGACGAGGTCTACGCCCCCGTGGTCAAGGCCCTCCGCCACATGAGCGGAGAACTCGAGAAACTGCGCGGCTTCGTTCGCTTTTCAGACTACAGCGGCGTTCTCGGCGCGGAAATCGAACCGAAGAACCGCGTTCTGCCGCTCCTGCGGCGGCACTTCTGCAATCGCTATGCCAACGAGTCCTTCTTCATCTACGACCGCACGCACCGCGAGATGCTGCTCTATACGAAGGGGCGCTCACGCCTCGCCTGCGTCGACTCGCTCCAGCTGGAACTCCCCGGTGAGGAGGAGGTCTATTACCGCACACTCTGGAAGCGTTTTTTCGAGACGGTCGCCATCCGCGAGCGCGAAAATCCCCGCTGCCAGAACACCTTCATGCCCAAGCGCTACCGCGGCACGATGACGGAGTTTCTCCCCGCAGACAATCGCGGCGGCGACGGCCCGCCGCCGTCCAGTATGCCGCCCGTCATGCCCCCCGACGCGCCGTGCGGCGGCGCACCGGCGCTCGCTACTCCGTCAGGATCTCCCGCAGGTGCCCCAGCCCCCGGCGCTCCAGCCGGGAGACCTGCACCTGCGACACGCCAAGGATCCGCGCCGTCTGCTCCTGCGTCAAGCCCTTGAAAAACCGAAGAAGAATCGTTTTTTGCTCGCGCTCCGGCAGGCTGTCAATCGCCTCCCGGAGCGCGATTTTTTCGATCAGCTCGCCCTCCGGGCTCTCGGTGCCGAGGGTGGACTCGAGCGTCAGCCCCTCCGCCGTCTCCTGCTGCAGCGACTCCGGCGCGACAGTCGCGAGGTCGATGCTCGCGATCTCCTCCGGCGTCCACCCCGTCTCCGCCGAGAGCTCCGAGAGCTTCGGCTCGCGGCCGAGCCTGCCGCGCAGGCGCTCGCGCACCGACCAGAGCGTCTGCCCCCGCTCGCGGATCGTCCGCCCGACCTTCACGGCCCCATCGTCGCGCAGGAACCGCCGGATTTCCCCGGCGATCTTCGGCACGGCATAGGTCGAAAACTGCGTCCCATAGTGCAGGTCGAAGCCCTTCACCGCCTTGATAAAGCCGATGCAGCCGAGCTGGTAGAGGTCGTCCGTCTCCACGCCGCAGCCGCTGTAGCGCCGCACGATGCTCCAGATCAGCCCGGCGTTCTCCGTCAGCACCTGCCGGCAGGCCTCGTCGTCGCCGCTCTGCGCCCGGTCGAGCAGCGCGAACAGCTCCGTGCTGCTCATCGCCGCTGCGCCGCGCGCGGCGAGATGCGCTTGCGCATGGTCACGGTTGTCCCCCGCCCCGGCACGGACTTGACCGTCAGCCGATCCATGAAGCTCTCCATGATCGTAAAGCCCATGCCGCTGCGCTCCTCGCCGCCGGTGGTATAGAGCGGCTCCCGGGCGCGTGCCACGTCCTCGATGCCGCGCCCCCAGTCGCGCACGACAATCTCCAGCGTGCCGCCCTCCAGAATCCGCAGCTTCAGCACCACCTTCCCCAGACTCTCCGGATAGGCGTGGACGATCACGTTCGTCACCGCCTCGCTCACCGCCGTTTTGATGTCCCCCAGCTCGTCGAGCGTGGGGTCGAGCTGCGCGGCGAACGCCGCCGCGGCCTGCCGCGCGAAGCCCTCGTTGCTGCTGCGGCTGAGAAATTCCACCGTCACATAGTTTTCTGCCCGCATATGTACCCTCCTCTCACGAAATTTCCATCCATTTGCCGATCCCGGCCGCGCGGAACACCCGCTCCGGCTGCGCCGGGACGCGCACGAGCCGCGCCGTGCCGCCCAGCTCGCGCATCCGCTGCCGCGCGCGCATCGCCACGGCGATGCCCGAGCTGTCCATGAACGTCACCGCCGAGAAATCCAGCGTCAGCCGCAACGGCAGCGCCGTCTCGATCTCCCGGTCGAGCTGTTGCAGCAGGCCCTTCGCCCCGTGGTGATCCAGCTCGCCCTGCAGAAACAGCTCCAGCTCCCGCCCCTCGCATTTGGCCGCAACTTCCATCCTTCCACCTTCCTTTGTGCAAAAAAATAATCACCGCAGATCGTTCGATCTACGGTGATTATAGCGGATATGCGGTGTTGATTCCGTCGAAAATCGCCCGGAATCCGGGAAAATCAAGCCTTCATGGCGGCGGCGGACGCGTCGAGCTTCTCGATGAGAGCGCGGGCCTTATCGGCCTTCTCGCGCTCGGCGTTGACGACCGCCTCCGGCGCGCGGGAGACGAAGCTCTCATTGCTCAGCTTCTTCTCGATGCGCTCGAGGTTGGCGACGGCCTTCTCGCGCTCCTTGGCGATGCGCTCAAGCTCCTTCTCGAGGTCAACCAGCTCGCTCAGCGGCATATAGATGTTCGCGTCGTGCGTGACGACCGTGACCATTCCCTTAAGATCCGCGGGGGCCTCGGTGCTGACGGTGACGTCGCTGCCGTAGGCCATGCGGGTGATGAAGTGGCGGCCCTCCTCGTAGTTCTGCGGCTGCTTCGTGACGATGATCATCTGCGCCTTCTTGCTCGGCGGGACGTTCATCTCCGCGCGGCGGGCACGGACAGCGGCGATGGCGTCCTTGACCGTCTCCATCGCGTCCTCCTCAGCCTTGAAGTGCAGCTCCTCGCGGTACTCCGGCCACTTCGCCTTAATCAGGAAGTCTCCCTCGTGCGGCAGCGCCTGCCAGATTTCCTCGGTGATGAACGGCATGAACGGGTGCAGCAGCTCCAGAATCCGCAGCAGCACATAGCACAGCACGTTCTCCGCGGCCAGCTTCGCCGTCTCGTCCTCGCCGCTCAGGCGGGTCTTGGTCAGCTCAATATACCAGTCGCAGTAGGTGTCCCAGATGAAGTCATAGATCTTCGCGGACGCGACGCCCAGCTCGTAGGACTCGAGATTGTCCGTCACCTCGCGGATGAGGGTGTTCAGCTTGCTGAGGATCCACTTGTCCTCCAGCTCCAGCTTCTCGGGCAGCTCGACCTTGTCGATCGTGAGGTTCATCATCACGAAGCGGGACGCGTTCCAGATCTTGTTGGCAAAGTTGCGCATGGCCTCGCACTTCTCGACGAAGAAGCGCATGTCGTTGCCGGGGCTGTTGCCGGTGATGAGGTTGAAGCGCAGCGCGTCGGCGCCGTACTTCTCGGCCATCTCCAGCGGGTCGATGCCGTTGCCGAGGGACTTGGACATCTTGCGGCCCTTGTCGTCGCGGACAAGGCCGTGGATGAACACGGTCTTGAACGGCTCCTTCTTCATCTGCTCCATGCCGGAGAAGATCATGCGCGCGACCCAGAAGAAGATGATGTCATAGCCCGTGACCATGACGGAGGTCGGATACCAGTAGTTGAGGTCCGGCGCGTCCAGATCGGGCCAGCCCATCGTGGAGAACGGCCACAGCGCGGAGCTGAACCACGTGTCGAGCACGTCCTCCTCGCGCGTGAGGTGCGTGCAGCCGCACTTCTCGCACTTCGTCGGATCCTGGCGGCTGACGTTGATGTGACCGCACTCGTCGCAGTACCACGCGGGGATCTGATGGCCCCACCAGAGCTGGCGGGAGATGCACCAATCGTGGACGTTCTCCATCCAGTTGATATAGGTCTTGGTGAAGCGCTCGGGCACGAACTTAATCGTACCGTCCTCGACGACGCGGATGGCCTCCTTGGCAAGCGGCGCCATCTTCACGAACCACTGCGCGGAGATGAGCGGCTCGACATCGTTGTGGCAGCGGTAGCAGGTGCCGACGTTGTGGGAATAGTCCTCGGTCTTGACGAGGTAGCCCTCGGCCTCGAGGTCGGCCACGATGGCCTTGCGGCACTCGTAGCGATCCATGCCCTCGTAGCGGCCGCCGTTTTCGTTGATCGTACCGTCGTCGGAAATGACGCAGATAACCTCCAGATTGTGGCGCAGGCCGACCTCGAAGTCGTTCGGGTCATGCGCGGGGGTCATCTTCACCGCGCCGGTACCGAAGCCGATTTCGCAGTACTCGTCGCCCACGATGGGGATCTCTCGGTTCATGATCGGCAGGATGCAGGTCTTGCCGATCAGGTGCTTGAACTTCTCGTCCTCCGGGTTCACGGCCACGCCCGTATCGCCCATCATCGTCTCCGGGCGGGTCGTGGCGATGATGATGTCGCCGCTGCCGTCGGTCAGCGGATAGCGGACATACCACAGGTGGCCGGGCTTGTCGGTGTACTCGACCTCGGCGTCGGACAGAGCCGTCATGCAGTGCGGGCACCAGTTGATGATGCGGCTGCCCTTGTAGATCAGGCCCTTGTCATACAGCTCGCAGAACGTCTCGCGCACGGCGCGCGAGCACCCCTCGTCCATCGTGAAGCGGTCGCGGCTCCAGTCGCAGGACGCGCCCATCTTCTTCTGCTGCTCGACGATGCGGTTGCCGTATTTCTCCTTCCACGCCCAGACGCGCTCGAGGAACTTCTCACGGCCGAGGTCATAGCGGGTCAGACCCTCCTCCTTGCGCAGGTTTTCCTCGACCTTGATCTGCGTGGCGATGCCGGCGTGGTCGGAGCCGGGCAGCCACAGCGCCTCGTAGCCCTGCATCCGCTTGAAGCGGGTCAGGATATCCTGCAGCGTGCAGTCGAGCGCGTGGCCCATGTGCAGCTGGCCGGTGACATTCGGCGGCGGCATGACGATCGAGAAGGGCTTCTTGTTGGGGTTCGGCTCGGCCTTGAAGCAGTCGTTGTCCATCCACATCTGGTAGATGCGGGACTCCACATCTCCCGGCTCATACACTTTCGGTAATTCTTTACGCATGGCTTGTCTCCTTTTAACGAGTTTTTGGCAAAACAAAAAGCCCGCTCCGTTTTGCCGCAGCAAAACAGGGCGAACTGAACAGTCCGTGGTACCACCTGTATTCGGGAACACTCCCGCACTCACCGGGTGCTTTCACACCCCGCCCCGATAACGGAGGGCCGCCGCTGCGCTTACTGCACGTTCGGCACAGGGCTCCGGGACGACTTGGGCAGCGCTTCACGGGAGCTTACACCGACCGCTCCCTCTCTTCGCATCCGCTGACCGCCTACTGCTTCCCATCATTGCCGATTTTCTTATGGGTAATAGTATAATATAGAGATAAGAACTTGTCAAGAATCTTATGTTTTACTTTTTAGATCTTGATTTTCCGCACAAAATCTGCTATATAACCTATCAATACTTTCCCCGTCAATACTTTTTCCCGCAGCTTAAGGAGGTATCCCCTTTTTCATGAGTAAACTCCGTGATTTCGCGCCCATTCTGATTGTTATATGCTGTGCGGCCGTGTTCGGCACGCTCCTGATGACCGGCGTCATCGACCTCAACTCCATCCCCACGCTGGTGGAGCACCGCCCCGTGCTGGCCGTCTGTGTGGTGCTGCTGTTTTTCATTATCAAGGGGCTCTCCGGCGTGGTCGTCTATAACGCGCTGGTCATCGTCGTGTCGCTGATCTTTCCCCTCCCGACCGCGCTGGCGATCAACGGCGTCGGGACGGCGATCTGCCTGTCCGTCTCCTACTGGATCGGCCGCCGCACCAAGACGGAGAGTCTGGAGCAGAAGCTCGCCGAGCATCCGAAGCTGCAGAAATACTTCTCCGCCACGCGGGAATACGGCTTCGTCTCCTGCTTCGCGATCCACCTGATCGGGCTGAGCATGGAGGTGCTGGGGATTCTCTTCGGCATGCTGCGCATCGACTTCTGGACATACCTCGCAAGCTCGTGGCTCGCCATCATCCCCGGCATGGTCTGCTTCACGATCGCGGGCGCGGAGCTGAACCTCCGCTCGCCGCTGTTCTGGCTCGTCCTCGCCATCGACGGCGTGCTGATTCTCTTCGGGATTCTCTACACAAAGAAGAAAATTCTGAAGCGGCAGGAAAGCTGACCCGCGATAGCCGTCATAAATGCGCCGTATTTTGCCGAAAGCAGATGCGGTGCCTCTTCTACCCACCTGCCCAAGAGCTCGGTCCGCCGGCGCGCCCATCCGCAGCGTTTTCCTGTAGGTTTGTCAAACATATTGAACAGCGAACTCGTAGGGAGAAAGTCAGTGGAGTGGTCTCATGGGTAAGTTGCTGGAGCGGCGGTTATGGACGGCGAGCTGCTTTACAAAATCATCCAGAGAATAGAAGGGGTGACAGGAATAGAAGAGCTTCTGATCCTCACGGTGGCTGCGCTCGACTTTTCTGTTGTGGCGCGGCGTATAGGGGCGAATCAGTTTATGCCGGATCCCCAGTTCGGCAGCCGTCTTCTCAAACAGCGTCGGCAAATCACGTTTGCTGTTTGAAAAACGGTTCGTAAACTCGAAGCCGTTGTCTGTCTGGACTCACTCGACCTTGATGCCGCGGCGTGCATACCACGCTTTCAGTCTGCGAAGAAAATCGGCCGAAGAATAGGTGGACTGCTCTGGGTAGGCGGCGAGAAACCGAAGGCGCGTGAACTCGTCAATGGCGGTGTACTGGAACAGGCGAAGCTCCGGATCCGCAATGCACTTACGCGGCACAACCTTCACATCCACCCGGACGTGCTCGCCGGGATGGGGCATCTGCTCATACGGCTTGGGAATATAGGTTTCTTTCTGCTCCTCAGCCGAAAACAAGCCGATTTTGCGCATCACGCGGAACAGACTTTCTGGGCGGCGGGTGTACCCGCGCCGCCGCAGGCGGTACCATAGCTCGATTAAGCCCATTTTAGGATTCCGGCGGCGCATATCCCAGATGAGTTTTAGCTCAGCTTCTGTATGCTGGTTTGGGTGGATGTATGACCGGCTTTTGTTATATTTCCGGCTGGCACGGCTCACGCCGTATTTCTCCGCGTACTTCATTGGATTGCCTGCAGGCCATGTCTTGTGTTATACTCTTGTTCAATGTGTATTGTAGTCCTACAAATTCCACCCATCCGCAGCGTTTCCCCCTCTTGCAAAACGCGTAAAAAGCTGGTATAGTAAGCTAAGTTGACGCACACAGTTTGGGAGTGCCGTGGCGGTATCCGGGGCAGGGCAAGGCGAAACGCCGCAAAGTCTTGCGGCACCTGCATTTGCGGGGTTTCACCCGATTGTCGAAAACGGCACAAAAGCGGTTTTGACCACATGAATGACCACAGACAGAAAAATCTTTGATTTTCCCCTTCGTCGTGGTATAATGACAGAAATTGAATATCCGGGTATAGCGAAGTTGGTATCGCGCCTGGTTTGGGACCAGGAGACCGTGCGTTCGAGCCGCACTACTCGGACCAAAACCCCTCTGAAATCGTTGATTTCAGAGGGATTTTCTTATTCTTTGTCTATTGCGGCGCAGATATTGAGGTTCAAACTGCGTCCTCGATATCAGAAATTGAAAAGCTGTTGTCATTATACGCGGCAGTAAACAGACGACTCATCTTTCGATATTGGTTGTTAATTTTATTTAGGGCAGCCTCAAGAGTTCGTTTTCTTTCCGTATTATTTTCCACTTTTATGGCAGCATCCAACTTTTCTGCCGTATCGTTCAGTTCTTCACAAATCCACGCTAAAATATGTATCGGACGATAGAGCTTGAGTCTGATAATTGACTTTTTGCCTTTATCGTCGTCTGAATCAATCGCACCAAAATTATTACGATAGAAAATATCGTTATAATCTACCATGGTTGGGTCATAAAAGAGTTCGTTCGTAGGATTTGCAGAGTAAATATCCCCGGAAAATTGATGTCTTTTTGCGTTATTACATTTTTTACATGAATACACCAAATTTGTGTAATCTGTATCAAGATCCATTCTCCCATGTTTAAAAACGGCTCTGGGAATAAAGTGGTCCACCTCAAATGGAGTTGTTATGGTTTCATCCAGCAAATTACAATATGCGCAACGACCACAAAAATCTTTTCTCAAGAAAGGCTTATAGTCACCATATCGAGTTTGCCGAGGAGGTGTGCTGCGGGTAATTGTATGTGTTTTAAAATCTTTAATTTTCATCTCCATCACCCAATATTCTCTGTGCTTCTTTCAATAAATCAACGGCATCTCGAAGTTCAGATAAGTCCATATCCCTTTCGACAGTTGTCTGTTCTTGAGGAAGGTAGTCCCCTAATGTCTTTTCAAGAGAAATTATATGCTGATAAACATCTGGAGAGTATCCTTGCGTTTCAAGTTTGAGTAGCTGCTCTGACAATGTTGCCGTGAGTGATGCGCGCTGTTGCCTATAATTTTCTATATTTCTGAAGATATTGAGCGTTTTCTCCCGTGAATAGCTCTCTTCAATTTTGAAAAAAGAACGCTTGGCGTACACCTTGTCTGCATCAACAAATGGTTTATAGCAATCCTCTGGTACATTGGTTAAAATGATCGTTGGGAATTTTGGTACTAACGAAGATATTCTTTGGAATATTTCGGTACCTTCAATACAAGTAGACTCGACAATGATTCTATAGTCGACAATTAAAATGTGAATTGTTCCAGTGATGATATCTTTAATTACGGTATCAGACATTTCTTTCGACAATGTTGCTGCGACGCTTGGAAGCGGATAGTCAACAAACTGGATAAGGTCTTCCGCAATGGTTTCGGGCTTATTAATAAGGATCGTCCGCTTGATATCTAAAATTTCGCCCTGATCCTCATCGATAATACCAATATAGTACTTATTCATAAATAGCCCTCCTGTTTTGGTAGTGATATCCGGAGGCCAAATCCATCGGATTTATCCATAGGATGAATTTCGCCGGACACATCGTTGACAACGATTTTCGTAATCCACAAACCTAATCCGGTTCCTTCTCCTTTTTCATTCTTCTTAGAGGATTCACCTGGATAGAATATTCTTTCCGGATTATTTGCAAACATACCATCAAGCGGTGGCCCGTTGTTTTCCAGAAGGATAATAACTCTATCAGACCGCTCCTCAACAGTAACGAGAACTTCACGTTGTGCAACAGATGCCTTTTCCAAGAACCACGCTGAGTTCAACAGGAAATTGTTTAGAATAATATGCAAATCAATATCAGAAATTGCACAAATACAGTTATCCATCTGTCCAATTGTCACAATTGGTGCAATATTAATCAGTTTCTGTTGGAAAAGTGGTTTCCATGTCTCAAGGATTTTTTGAATTGCACTGAACACATTCGTTCCCTTAGTTTCAAATGTTGACTGTTCAGCGCCAGACATAATTACTTCAAGCCAACTTTCAAGAAGTTGATCAACCTTCTCTGTCTGATCGATAATAACAAAAGGATCAAAAATGGGATTTCCCGTGTATCCGCTTTCTCCTACCAATCGCTTTATAGAATGACGCAAATGTTGCATACGGCTTCCTGCGTTTGTTGTAATTCTGCTGATTTCATGAGAAAAAGTGTTCGTCATAACGCCAGCAGAACTATACAACATCATAGTTTTAAGCGCTCGGTCTTTTCTTTCGTTTTCCTTTTTGAGGTCAAGGACAGCTTTCTTATACTCTTTGTGGGAATAAGAAGGTTCTCTATAATCCCTTTTAGGATGTTCCTCCGACTTTTTAGGATCATCTGCAGGCTGAGTGTCTTCTTGAACGCTTTCAATTAATTTATGTGTACTCGACAGTTCTTCTTTTTTTGCTTTTAACCATGACGAATACTCTTTAAATACATATTGTCTGTCGCCCTCAAAAGTTTCAATTACTTTTTCGATAATCGCTACGAAGGCCCTATATGCATCGTTAATTGCCAATCCTTCTCGATTAGCCATATCAACAAGATTGGGATTTCCCTCTTTTGAGATTCTTACCGCACCTATAATTTGGTTTGTACGAACTCTCCATGCCCCGTCCGAAGAAACAGCACCAGGACTTTTGATTGCACGTTCATTCAGCCCAATCCAATCGAAACTCGGGCCTTCTTCACCATAAGGACGAACTTTAAATCCGTCTCTATATAGCTTAATACCGGAATAATTAGCGAGGACTTCTTTCCGCTTGGCAGCAACGATTGACTTCACAATTTCCAATGTGCTATTTGTATTTTTCAAAAAGTACAATTCAGTTTGAAACGGGCCAACTGTCCTTATAATGGCAGAATCAATTTTGGTTAATGTTGATACAGACATTGCAAACGATACTTGTTTCGCATAATCCGCACGGCGGTATTTATCTTTTTGGAACCCTTCTCTGTTCCAAAAATCACTCAACATCAAGTCATGCTGCCTATCACCAACTTCGATAGATAGCTTAATCTTTCGTGTATCAATTTCGTTTCGAACAATTTTAACTGTTAGCATATCTATGCCATCAAAACTACCTATAATCTTATAATCATAGTCGCTATCAGCTAAAGAAAAGCGCTCATTTGCAAGTGAATACGTCGGATAAAAAATATTATCAACATATATATCAAACTGGGAATCATTAGTCTCCGGGAATAAACTTCGCAGGTTTCGGTTTATTTTTGCGAAATAAGGAACAGACCATTTTTCTCGAGTCGGATTCAAAATGATAATTGTACCTGTATCCCAGTCATACTGGTCGAAACTTTTGACCTTTTCTTTTGCAATTCTCTGCGCCAAATCCAAGTAACTTCCACCACAGTCCTCAATAGATGCAGATACTTCCTCTAACATAACAGCGGTATCGAACTGACACCAGTCGATTTGCCATTTCTTCAAAATATCTTGTTCGCTCTTTGTATAAACTGTAGTAGCAGTTGAAAGCTTATCTAACGCAAAACGTCCGATGCCTTTTGCACCAGTTTTGACTCTTCCGCCAGCGCTGATTTTTCGCTCTTCTTTGTCATTAGTGCCAATATTCATCCACGCAGTTCGCAGAATAGATTCTGGCATTCCACATCCATTATCCATTACAATTATGGTATTAAACTTAAAGAGAAAATCATTCAAATCCTGTTCCTCAGCTGAAGTCAAGTTCTTCCTTTTTACAAAGCACTTCCCGTCATTAACATAATAGCACAACAGACTCTCTAAGCCTGCACTTCCCAGGATGGATGTAGCAAGTTCAAAAGAAATGGACTGAGGAACCGTCGGAAAAGGAATATTAAACTGCACAAACACACATGTCGCGTCGGCGTCGTAAGCATTTTTTATAAGCTCAACAACGGCTCCATCGACATCAGAGATGTTCTCTCTTCCAATTAGTCTCGCTGTTTTTGCGCTTACAGCAAATTGGATTTTTTCCATGTTATCACCTCATGTTTTGCAGCAAAAAGATTTAACCCTAAAATACAAAATTTTCAACATCTCTTGTTGTGATTCTCTTGGATGAACCACTTACACTTACACCAACGGAGGAAACATATTTCTTAAAACTATCCGAATTCAATGCGATCAAAAGATCTTCGAGGGTAATCTCCCCAGTGGGAATTATATATAGTCCAGCATAGGGAATCTCACCATTCAATAACAAATACGCCCTTGTATTTTCAGAAATGACAGAAGAAATCATAATCATTTTCTGGTTCATATTTTGCAGTGCCTGTGAACGACCATATTCGAACCATTTTGCAGAATCATCCGAATCTCGCTTTTGGAGTTTCGTTTTATGTCGTTCCAAATACTGCGTTGTGCGCGGGAATCTTTCTCGAAATTCTTTATCATCGTAGTGAAGAAGTAAACCATCGTCGCTATAACGATAAGGAAATATAATGAATTCAGGTTTCTCTTTGGAATAGCGTTTGCTCCTGGGGCTTGTTGCTTTTCTAAGTATATGGGATTCTATTCTATCTGCTCCAACGCAAAAATACCCCGCCTCAAAATGGCCCTCTTTTAGAACAAATACTCGATTACATAGCGTGGCAATTGAGTTAGACACCTTGAAGTAGTTACCAACTCGCTTTCCTGAAGTATTAACAGCGTCAAAAACCCACTTGCCCGTGAGCTTATCTTTTGAAATATGCTTGGTAGCGGACTTATTATCAATTATTTGGGTATACGCAAGCAAGTCGCACATCGCATTTTTCTCGACGACAATTATGGCCGGAGACACTAAAACATCAGGAAAAACTCTATCTTGAGGAAAGTCAACAACTGCAGCCAGGTCATTCTTTATTAAATTTCTTATTTCTTCGGCAAAAATATTTTTAAATATATTACTTGGAATGATATAGACTAATTTTCCTCCATACGTCAACGCGCCATATGATTTTTCAATAAAAGCATAACTATAATCAAATTTGCCTTTTTTGCATGTAGAGAACTCTTTTTTTAATTCTTTACGTTCACTATCAGGTAAGTCTTGGTAGGAAATGTAAGGTGGATTTCCAATTATATAATCAAATTGTCCAGCAACATCTTTATCTAAAAAATTACCAAACTTAATATTCCAGCAAATGGCACGCAAGCTATGTTTTAAAGCAATAGCATCTAAACGCTTTTTGCAGCTTTCAATTAGAGCCCTATCAATTTCATAAGCAACGATATCACGCTCTAATCCCAAAGCTATATCCTCTGCTGAATAGCCTTCTTGAATAGCATCAGTAATATATCGTTCAACTATCTGGATGAGAAACTGACCATCTCCACAACAATTTTCGAGGACAGTTTTTCCGACTACCTGGCTTCTATAGTCAGCCAAATCTAACATCTTGGTTACGATATCATCGGGGGTAAAGATCTGACATTTTTCTTTTAGTCTGGGGTCACTAATAATAACGGGTATCATAACACACCTCGAATACTTACTTTTCAATCTCTACAATGTCTCCGATATCGCAGTGGAGAACACTGCAAATGCGAGTAAGTATCTCCATTGAAACATACTCGTTTTTATTAAGCTTTGTGAGTGTAGCCGGGGAGAGGTTCGCGCTTTTTCTAAGCTGCGCTTTTGTGATATGCTTTTCAATCAAGAGAATCCAGAGCTTTTTATAGTTTACAGGCATAAAATTACCTCATCTAATCGCAAATCGAATGTCACTTACAAAATCCCATATTAACCATAACATATATCACTTCGATTTGCAAGATAAACTGCTGTAATTGCAAGAAATAATGATAAAAATGCTCCATATTTTCAACTGCAGTAAAAACTTATATGGACTATCCTATTGTTAGTAGCATCTAAGTATGGATATTATACTACCGCCAAAGGTACCGATTACCGACACCCTTGGCGGTGGTTCTTTTTACTTATTCTTTTTTGCCTTCTTTCTTCCGTTCCTTCTTCTTACCTTTCTCCGTTTCCTGCGGTGGTAAGGTCCCCTCCGCTTTCTGCCGCTTCAGTTCCGCCAGTTCAGTCTTCATCTCGATAATCAGCACCTTCAGCTTCTCCTCGCATTCCTCGCGGGTGTGAGCGTAGACATTGCGGGCGTGCTTTTTGCCGTCGGGCCACTTGGGGGAGTAGCGCCCCTCGAAGAGGTGGTCGTTGATCTCGGTGACGCAGCCAGTGCCGG
>ERZ773187.1074-NODE-1074-length-22494-cov-12.388253_pt1 | contig 22494 bp, 13 predicted proteins | sample MGYA00511242_ERZ773187 | MGnify/ENA primary metagenome ERZ773187 (study PRJEB29015, sample SAMEA2737744) | human gut metagenome | biome: human gut; feature: human-associated habitat; material: faeces | place: China | collected 2012 ... | reverse complement strand
ACGGCGAACATGCGCCCAATACCATCCAGGACCTTTATCATCAGCTGCAGGCCATCGCACCCTATGCCAGCCAGCCGGTGATTCGCCCGGTGGAGGGCAATCGCAGCCTGATTAAGCAGGTGCTGGATATTGGCGCCAGAACGCTGCTGATCCCGATGGTCGATACCGCCGAACAGGCGCGGGAGATAGTCTCGGCGACCCGCTATCCGCCGCTGGGCACCCGCGGCGTCGGGGCCGGGGTGGCGCGCGCCGCACGCTGGGGACGGGTAGAGAACTATATGGCGCTGGCCAACGATGAGCTGTGCCTGCTGATTCAGGTAGAGAGCAAAACCGCTCTCGACAACCTGGATGCCATCCTCGAAGTGGAGGGTATTGACGGCGTCTTTATCGGCCCGGCTGATTTATCGGCTTCGCTGGGCTACCCGGACAACGCCGGCCATCCGGAAGTGCAGCGCATCATTGAACAGAGTATCCGCCGCATTCGCGCGGCGGGGAAAGCCGCAGGTTTCCTCGCCGTTGACCCGGAAATGGCGCACAACGCGCTGGCGTGGGGGGCAAATTTTGTCGCCGTTGGCGTCGATACCAACCTCTATACCCGGGCGCTGGATACACGGCTGGCGATGTTCAGACCGGTCGCCGAACCGGCGGAAGGAAAGGGGAGCTATTAGTTAAGACTACTGACAAAACGCGCTCTTGAGGAATTGCCCGGTGGCGGCTGCGCCTTACCGGGCCTACGGGGTCTGTATGGGTATCAGGCTGGTAGTCAGCCGGGGCAATTCCCGTTCTGAATCCGCCAGCACCAGTAGGCCGGGCTGTGGCTGCGCCTTACCGGGCCTACGAGGTCTGTATGGGTATCAGGGGGGAGTCAGCCGGGGCAATTTCCGTTCTGAATCCGCCAGCACCGGTAGACCGGGCTGTGGCTGCGCCTTACCGGGCCTACGAGGTCTGCATGGGTATCAGGCTGGTAGTCAACCGGGGCAATTCCCGTTCTGAATCCGCCAGCACCAGTAGGCCGGGTCAGGCGTTAGCCGCCACCCGGCACAAACCCGGGCTCCGTATTCAAACCCGGTTTGTCATCAGCCGCATTGGTTTTACTGGTTTCTGGCGCCGATGTCAGGCCAGCGCCTGCGCCAGCAGAGTGATGGGATGTTCACAGCGTTTGCTGGTGGACATCTCGATTTGCCATTTGCAGGTTTCGCAATCGGTGATCGCCAGGTCGGCGCCGCTCTCCTCAATTTGCCGGAACAGCGGTGCGCCGATGGCCTGCGAAGAGGGGTAGTTTTCCGATTTAAACCCGTAGGTACCGGCGATGCCGCAGCACTGTGAATCCAGCACTTCCAGCTGTAAACCCGGGATCAGCCGCAGCAGTTCGAGGGTATACAGCGACCAGCCCATCTTCTCCATATGACACGGCGTGTGATAAACCACCTTCAGCGGCAGCGGCCGAAGCGGCAGGGTACGCCCGGCATCAAGCTGGCGCCAGATCCAACGAGTTGCCAGTTCAATCCGGTCGCGAAGGTCCTGATTATCGACATCCAGCAGATGCGGGTATTCGTCGCGCAGGGTAAACGTGCAGGTTGATGAGGTGGCAATGACCGGCAGCGGAGTCTCTCGCATGGCGGCGACGTTGCTCTGCGCCTGGCGGCGGGCTTTGGCAAAAAAGCCGTTGGCGATAAGCGGCACGCCGCAGCATTTTTCTTTACTTAACAGCTGTACGCCGGTGCCCATCGCATTCAGCACGCGGATAAGGTCGTGGCCAAGCTGCGGATGGTTGTAGTTGACGTAACAGCCGTGAAAAAAAGCGACCTGTTCACTGAACTGCGCCTGGCGGTCCGCCTGCTGGCGGTAAGCGCGGCGAAAAGTGCCGAAACCATATTTCGGCAGCGTCCGGCGGTGGTCAATCTTTAGCATCGCATCGAGCAGGCGGCGCACCGGTTTGAGCCCCGTTGCGGCGTTGACCAGCGGGGCAAACGGCGTGGAGAGGGTGCCCATCAGGTCGGTATGGCTGAGGATAGCATCGCGCAGCGTGGGTTTTTGCTGGCTGTACTGCGCCCGTGCCCTTTGGATAATATCGCCAATTTTTACATCAGAGGGACAGGCGACTTCACAGCGCTTGCAGTTAATACAATATTTTAAGGCTTCGTCGTACAGCGCCCCATCTTTCAGCCGCAGGCGCTCACCGTCCGGACCCGCCTGTTTCGGGCCCGGATAGCGGGGATTAACCCGGCTGACCGGGCAGCTGGTCGTACAAACGGTACATTTAATGCAGCTCTCAAAGCGGGTATCGTTCATCGCGTGCCTCCGGCAAGGTCATGAATCTGTTTCGCGACGTGCAGCGCGGTGACCGCGCAAACGCCGCCGCCGCATCCAAGCTGGATGGCATCAAAACCGCCGAGTAGCGAACCGATGGCGAACAGGTTGCCCAGCGGCTGGCCGTCGAGCAGCGGGCGCAGCATCGTATCCGTTTTCAGGCCGAAGCGTTGCCAGGGTTGCGAAGCAAAGAAATCGCGCTGATACCAGTTCTCACGCGGAGTGGTCTGCTGAAGGTCGAGGCCGAGAATGGGTTCCCGAACGCGCGCTTTATCGGCGATCAATCCATTACTGAAGAAACTGCCGCTGGCCAGAACGGCAAAACGGGGACGCAGCGGAACATCGCCGTGCTGCCGGGTCCAGACTTGGTTGACTTTCCCCTCCTGATGGCCGATCCGCGTGACTTCATCGCCAGCCAGCCAGGTACCTCCGGTTCGAATAAAACGACGCTGAAGCTGGTTATGCAGGCGTATGCCGGGAACCGAAGGCGGCAGCGTCGGCAGCAGGCGCAGCGGGCAGGGTAGCTGTTCCTGTAGCCAGCGATACAGCCCGGCGTCATTCAGACCGAAACAGGCGGGCATGATCAGCAGGTCGTGCGCCAGCGCCAGCGGACGTAACGCGGCGAGGAGCGCGGGCCAATGACACTCTTCGTCGAGCATTCTGGCGATATTCACCGCGCGAAATTCGCTCGGGTTATCCCGCAGAACATCCAGTATCGGTAAGTCTATCTCGCTGGCCGTCGCCTTCACCCCCTGCCGGGTGAGCGAGGCGGCGGCCAGATGCGGCTGGAAGTCGGCGAAGCCGCCGATACCCACCACGCCAACGCTACGTGCGGACAGTGGCGCCACGGGAACTTCCAGCGGCGAAAGCCATGTCGGGCGCAGGGTGCCCAGCGGCGTAACGCGTTCATGCGGCTGGCTGGCCGCGCCGCGCATCGCGATCCCGTTGATAGCCAGCAGCGCCTCGGTTTGCGCGGCGTACTCCATCACCCGTTCGGCGCCCAGCATCGCGTAGGGATGTTCGGGAAGCTGTTCTGCCAGGCGGTCTATCCCGTGAGCCACATCGCTGACGCGTTCCCCGTCGGGAAGGGCGCAGAGCAGATCCAGCGAAGCGGAGGAAAAGTGCAGCGCGCTTTGACCCCGACTGACGATGACGCAGCGCAGGCCGAACTGATTAAGCGTTAGCCCGCAGAGCAGACCCGCGAGGCCACCGCCGATAATCACGCTATCAAATTTCATCCTGAGACTCCTTTTGCAGCCCGCACAGTCCGAGGTAGACCCAGCGGGTGAATTCACTTTCCCTGAGCGCATCGCCCCAGGCAATGGGCTGCACGCCTTTCCAGCGTTCGTTTAAAAAATCAGAAAGCTGGGTCAGCGACTGGGCGGGAGTGGTGATGTTAAACCGTTGCAGAAGCCCGGCCGCCCGGCAGGCGCACAGCTCTCCCTGGCAGGTGCCCATGCCGATGCGCGTGCGGCGGCGTAGATCGAGCAGGCTGTTAACCGCTAAGTTTTCCACCGCGTACTGCACTTCTCCGGCGGTCACCATCTCGCATTCACAAATCAAGCTGCGATGCTGGCGGGTATCGCCCAGCCAGGCAGGCGTGCGGTCGCCGTGGCGATAGAGGGCGGAACCGCGCAGCGGCGCGGGTAGCGAGATGATTTTTTTTACCGTGGCTTCGGGGGACTCCGTTGAGCCCGGGAGCGGAGTGTCGGCAGTAGAGCAGGGGACGCTGTTGCCCAGCTTACGGCACACCGCATCCGTGGCCCACTCTGCCATCAAACGGTAGGTCATTAGCTTGCCGCCGGTAATGGTGATAAAGCCCTCCATGCCATCGCGTTTGGCGTGGTCGAGCAGAACGATACCGCGGCTGACGCTGCGTCCGCTGGGATCATCATCGCTGGCCACCAGTGGGCGCACGCCGGAATAGGCGCGCAGCACGCGAGTACGCCCAAGTACCGGAGCCAGCTTTTCCCCCTCCCGCAGCAGCGTGTCGACTTCGGCCGTTGTGACCCGGTTGTCATCAATTTCCTCGTAAGGGATATGTTCCGACGTCGTGCCAATCAGCGAAATGGTATCGCCGGGCACCAGAATATCGGCATCGGCAGGTTTACGGCAGCGGTTGATGACCTGTCGGTTGATACGATGGTCGAGGATCAGCAGCGATCCCTTGGCCGGGAACATGGCGATGCGCAGATCGGCATATTCCGCGATCCGCTGTCCCCAGATCCCGGCAGCATTGACCACAACCCCGGCGTGTAGCGTACGTCTCTCCCGATGCTGATGATCATAAAACTCGACCCCGCAAACGCGTTCTCCACGGCGGATGAGCCCGGTCATTTCGCAACCGGTCAGAATGGTCGCGCCATGCTCCCGGGCGTCGAGCATATTGGCCGCCGTCAGGCGAAACGGATCGATGGTGCCATCGGGGACCTGTACGGCGCCAAGCAGGGCCGGATTGACGGTGGGTTCAAGGCGCAGCGCCTCTGCTGGCGACAGCGGCCGGGTTTCGATCCCCGCCTGCTGACAGGCGTTGATAAAGGTTCGTTGCCAGGCCAGATCGTCCTCGGGAAGAGTAATGAAGAGTCCACCGGTCGGTTCAACGCAGTGACGGGCGATGCGGCGCAGAATCCGGTTCTCAGTGATGCACTCGCGGGCCGATTCACTATCGGTGACGGCATAGCGGGCGCCGCTGTGCAGCAGACCGTGATTACGGCCGGTTGCTCCGGTGGCAATATCGTGACGTTCCAGCAGCGTTACCTGCAGCCCGCGGAGCGCGCAGTCCCGCGCAATCCCTGCGCCGGTGGCGCCGCCGCCAATGATAATAACATCGCATTCACGGGTTTCGGCCATCTTCCTGTCCCTCTGCTTTCGTTTTACGCCATTTAGCCATACAAACAGTACGTATTGTTTGATTTCGAGCATATTCGCGCGTTATTCGAGCGGTTTATGTGATTTCATGCTCATAATGGAATGTTTTGTCATATTTTTGTAACAAAGCGTGCGATGTTTCACAGTATCCGGGGCCAGCTTTGCCTACCATCCCGCCTCATCAGAAGTGGGTGATTAGATTAGATTTTTCTTATCGCTGTCAGTAGAGAAGAGATGGCCACGGAGGCTGCTATGTTAACTATTTTTAAACCTGCGCCACACAAAGCGCGTTTGCCCGCGGCGGAAATCGATCCGCTGTACCGTCGACTGCGCTGGCAAATTTTCATCGGTATTTTCTTTGGATACGCTGCTTACTATCTGGTGCGTAAGAACTTTGCTCTGGCTATGCCCTATCTGGTGGAGCAAGGTTTTTCCCGCGGCGATCTGGGTTTCGCCCTCTCCGGTATTTCGATTGCCTATGGATTTTCGAAATTCATCATGGGGTCGGTTTCGGATCGCTCGAATCCGCGCATTTTTCTGCCCGCGGGGCTGATCCTGGCTGCGCTGGTGATGCTGGTGATGGGGTTTGTGCCCTGGGCGACCTCCAGCATTATGGTGATGTTCGTGCTGCTGTTCCTCTGCGGCTGGTTCCAGGGGATGGGCTGGCCGCCGTGCGGGCGGACGATGGTGCACTGGTGGTCGCAGAAAGAACGCGGCGGCATTGTCTCGGTGTGGAACTGCGCGCATAACGTGGGAGGCGGGATCCCACCGCTGCTGTTCCTGCTGGGGATGGCCTGGTTTAACGACTGGCACGCGGCGCTGTATATGCCGGCATTCGGCGCGATTCTGCTGGCGGTGTTTGCCTTCGCGATGATGCGCGATACGCCACAGTCCTGCGGCCTGCCGCCAATTGAAGAGTATAAAAATGACTATCCTGATGATTACAGCGAAGAGCATGAACAGGAGCTGACCGCCAGCCAGATCTTTAAGCAGTATATCCTGCCGAACAAGCTGCTGTGGTATATCGCCGTGGCGAACGTCTTTGTCTATCTGCTGCGTTACGGCATTCTCGACTGGTCGCCAACCTACCTGAAAGAAGTGAAGCACTTTGCGCTGGATAAATCCTCCTGGGCCTACTTCTTATATGAGTATGCGGGGATTCCAGGCACGCTGATTTGCGGCTGGATGTCCGATAAGGTGTTCAGGGGTAATCGCGGAGCCACCGGCGTCTTCTTTATGACGCTGGTGACGATTGCGACCGTGGTCTACTGGCTCAACCCGCCGGGTAATCCGGGTATCGATATGACCTGTATGATTGTGATTGGCTTCCTGATCTATGGCCCGGTGATGCTGATTGGCCTGCATGCCCTGGAACTGGCGCCGAAAAAAGCGGCTGGCACTGCCGCCGGTTTTACCGGTTTGTTTGGCTACCTGGGCGGTTCCGTTGCCGCCAGCGCGATCGTAGGCTATACCGTTGACTTCTTCGGTTGGGACGGCGGTTTCATGGTGATGATCGGCGGCAGCGTGCTGGCGGTTCTGCTGCTGGTGGTGGTGATGATTGGCGAAAAACGCCATCACCAACAACTGAAACAGGCTTAAGGAATGCGCATGAAAACGGTAGCCACAACGTTAATGACGGCGATTTTACTGGCCGGTTCTACTCTGAGCTTCTCCGCCTCTGCGGCGGATAAGCTGGTCATCGCCCACCGCGGCGCCAGCGGCTATCTGCCGGAGCATACGCTGCCGGCAAAAGCGATGGCCTACGCTCAGGGCGCCGATTATCTTGAGCAGGACCTGGTCATGACCAAAGACGATCGGCTGGTGGTGCTCCATGACCACTATCTCGATCGGGTGACCGACGTCGCGGAGCGTTTCCCGCAGCGCGCACGGCAGGATGGGCGCTTCTACGCCATCGACTTTACCCTCGCGGAGATAAAATCACTGCGGTTCAGCGAAGGGTTTGAGCCGAAGGACGGCAAGAATATACAGACCTTCCCTGGCCGCTTCCCGATGGGGAAATCAGACTTCCGCATTCATACTTTTGAAGAGGAGATTGAGTTTGTTCAGGGGCTGAACCATTCAACGGGGAAAAATATCGGAATCTACCCGGAAATTAAGGCGCCGTGGTTCCACCATCAGGAAGGCAAGGATATCGCCGTCAGCGTCCTGCAGGTGCTGAAGAAATACGGGTACACCCGCAAGCAGGATAAGATCTATCTGCAGTGCTTTGATGCTAACGAGCTCAAGCGGATTAAGCATGAGCTGGAGCCGAAGATGGGGATGGACCTGAAGCTGGTGCAGCTGATCGCTTACACCGACTGGAATGAAACCCGGCAACGCCAGGCGGATGGCAAATGGGTTAACTACAGCTATGACTGGATGTTTAAGCCCGGCGCGATGACGCAGATTGCGCAATATGCCGACGGAATTGGTCCGGACTACCATATGCTGGTGGCGGCGAATGCCAGGCCGGGTCAGGTTGCGCTCAACGAGATGGTGAAAGAGGCGCATCGCCAGCGTCTGGTGGTGCACCCGTATACCGTCCGCGCTGACCAGCTACCGGATTATGTCACCGATGTGAATCAGCTGTTTGACCTGCTGTACCACCAGGCTGACGTCGACGGCTTGTTTACCGATTTCCCGGATAAAGCGGTGCAGTTTCTGAAAGCGAAGCACTAAAAAGCCGGGTGGCGCTGCGCCTTGCCCGGCCTGTGAACTGCGGTTTTGTCGGGTAAGCGCAGCGCCACCCGACAAAACTACATCTCGATTTCAATATCGCCTTTCGCCCGGCAGCAGCAGGGCAAAATCTCTCCCGGCTGGATGAACGCCAGCGGTTCGGTCAGCCAGTCAACCTGACCGGAAACCAGCCGCGTGCGGCAGGATCCGCAATAGCCGGCGCGGCACTGATACTCCACGTCGATATTATGTGATTCCAGGGCGGCCAACAGGGAAGGGTGTTCATCCTGACACTCAAGACGAGTGTCAGAGATTTTCAGAAAAATGCGTTTCATCAGAGCTGGAAGTTGCTCAGATCGTCGGCATCGACTTCGGCATCGATCTGGCCAACCAGGTAGGAGCTGACTTCCACTTCCTGCGGCGCAACCTGCACGTTATCGGACACCAGCCAGGTGTTGATCCACGGAATCGGGTTGGAGCGGGTCTGGAAGGGCAGGTCGAGACCCACCGCCTGCATGCGGATATTGGTGATGTATTCCACGTACTGGCAGAGAATATCTTTGTTCAGGCCGATCATTGAACCGTCACGGAACAGGTAGTCCGCCCACTCTTTCTCCTGCTGCGCCGCCAGCACGAACAGATCGTAGCACTCCTGCTTGCACTCTTCGGCAATTTCCGCCATTTCCGGGTCGTCGACGCCGGAGCGCAGCAGATTCAGCATATGCTGGGTGCCGGTCAGGTGCAGCGCTTCGTCACGGGCGATCAGGCGGATGATTTTGGCGTTGCCTTCCATCAGCTTACGCTCGGCGAATGCGAACGAACAGGCGAAGCTGACGTAGAAGCGAATCGCTTCCAGCGCGTTGACGCTCATCAGGCACAGGTAGAGTTTCTTTTTCAGCTCGCGCAGGTTAACGGTGATGGTTTTCCCGTTGACGGTATGCGTGCCTTCACCCAGCAGATGCCAGTAGCTGGTCAGCTCGATCAGCGTGTCGTAGTAGTGGGAGATACCTTCCGCGCGTTTCTGGATTTGCTCGTTGGTGACGATATCGTCGAAGACCATTGCCGGATCGTTCACGATATTACGGATGATATGGGTGTAGGAGCGCGAGTGAATCGTCTCTGAGAATGCCCAGGTTTCCACCCAGGTTTCCAGTTCCGGAATCGAAATCAGCGGCAGCAGGGCGACGTTCGGGCTACGGCCCTGGATAGAGTCCAGCAGCGTCTGATACTTCAGGTTGCTGATGAAGATATGTTTTTCGTGTTCCGGCAGCGCCTGGTAGTCGATACGGTCGCGGGAGACGTCAACTTCTTCCGGACGCCAGAAGAAGGAGAGCTGTTTTTCGATCAGCTTTTCGAAGATGTCATATTTTTGCTGATCGTAACGGGCGACGTTAACCGGTTGGCCAAAAAACATCGGCTCAAGCAGCTGGTTGTTTTTCGTCTGTGAAAAAGTGGTATATGCCATGAGTGGGGATCCTGTCCTGGAATTATACGCCGGGTGGCGCTTCGCAAACCCGGCCTACAATAGACCGTAAGCCCGGCAAGCAAGGCGCCGCCGGGCAATATTATCAAATCTTACATGCGCCGCTTTCGCAGCCGTCGTCCTGGATGGACGGCGCCAGATCGTCCTGGGCATCCTCCGCGCCATCACGGGTGTTGTGATAGTACAGAGTTTTTACGCCGAATTTATAGGCATTGAGCAAGTCTTTCAGCAACTGCTGCATCGGTACTTTACCCGACTGGAAACGCGTCGGGTCATAGTTGGTGTTGGCCGAAATCGACTGGTCGATAAACTTCTGCATGATACCAACCAGCTGCAGGTAGCCGTCATTGTTCGGCATTTCCCACAGCAGCTCGTAGCTGCCCTGCAGTTTTTCGTAGTCCGGTACCACCTGACGCAGAATGCCGTCTTTCGAGGCTTTAATGCTGACATGTCCGCGCGGCGGCTCAATACCGTTGGTGGCGTTGGAGATCTGCGAAGAGGTCTCTGACGGCATCAGCGCAGAGAGCGTAGAGTTACGCAGGCCGTGCTCTTTAATGGATTCGCGCAGCGCTTCCCAGTCGTAGTGCAGCGGCTCGTTGACGATGGCATCGAGATCTTTTTTATAGGTATCGATCGGCAGCACGCCCTGAGCATAGGTGGTCTCGTTGAACCACGGGCACGCGCCCTGTTCAATGGCCAGCTCGTTTGACGCTTTCAGCAGGTAGTACTGAATAGCTTCAAAGGTTTTATGCGTCAGGTTGTTGGCGCTGCCGTCAGAGTAGCGTTTACCGTGCTTCGCCAGGTAGTAGGCGAAGTTGATCACGCCAATACCCAGCGTACGACGGCCCATCGCGCCGCGTTTAGCCGCCAGAATCGGGTAGTCCTGATAATCCAGCAGCGCGTCCAGCGCACGCACCGCCAGTACCGCCAGCTCTTCCAGCTCGTCGAGGCTTTCAATGGCGCCGAGGTTAAAGGCAGACAGGGTACAGAGCGCGATTTCACCGTTTTCGTCGTTGACGTCATCCAGCGGTTTGGTCGGCAGCGCGATTTCCAGGCACAGGTTGGACTGGCGAACCGGCGCCACCACCGGGTCAAACGGGCTGTGGGTGTTGCAGTGGTCAACGTTCTGGATGTAGATACGGCCGGTGGAGGCGCGTTCCTGCATCATCAGGGAGAACAGCTCAACCGCTTTGATGCGCTGCTTACGAATGCTGTCGTCTTTTTCGTACAGGGTGTACAGACGTTCGAATTCGTCCTGATCGGCGAAGAAGGCGTCGTACAGGCCCGGGACGTCGGACGGGCTGAACAGGGTAATGTCTTCACCTTTCAGCAGGCGGGTGTACATCAGTTTGTTGATCTGTACGCCGTAGTCCATGTGGCGAACGCGGTTGGCGTCGGTACCCCGGTTGTTTTTCAGCACCAGCAGACTTTCGACTTCCAGATGCCACATCGGGTAGAACAGCGTGGCGGCACCGCCGCGTACGCCGCCCTGCGAGCAGGACTTCACCGCGGTCTGGAAGTGCTTATAGAACGGGATACAGCCGGTGTGGAACGCTTCGCCGCCGCGGATCGGGCTGCCCAGCGCACGAATGCGACCGGCGTTAATACCGATACCTGCGCGCTGGGAAACATATTTCACGATGGCGCTGGAGGTGGCGTTGATGGAGTCGAGGCTATCGCCGCACTCGATCAGCACGCAGGAGCTGAACTGACGCGTTGGGGTACGCACGCCGGACATAATCGGCGTCGGCAGCGAGATTTTAAACGTGGAGACGGCATCATAGAAACGTTTGATGTAGTCCAGACGCGTCTCGCGCGGGTAGTTGGAGAACAGGCAGGCGGCAACCAGAATGTAGAGGAACTGGGCGCTCTCGTAAATTTCGCCGGTAACACGGTTCTGGACCAGATATTTGCCTTCCAGCTGCTTAACGGCAGCGTAGGAGAAGCTCATATCGCGATCGTGAACAATGAACGAATCCATCTGCTTGAACTCTTCTTCCGTGTAGTCTTCCAGCAGATGAGTATCGTATTTGCCTTTTTTCACCATCTTCGTGACGTGGTCATACAGCGCTGGCGGCTCAAACTGGCCGTAGGCTTTTTTACGCAGATGGAAGATCGCCAGGCGCGCGGCGAGATACTGGTAATCCGGCGCTTCGCGGGAGATCAGGTCCGCCGCTGCCTTAATGATGGTTTCGTGGATATCGGCAGTTTTGATGCCGTCGTAAAACTGAATGTGAGAGCGCAGTTCTACCTGAGAAATCGAAACGTTATTCAGTCCTTCTGCCGCCCAATCCAGTACACGATGGATTTTATCGAGATTAATGCGCTCGGTGCTACCGTCACGCTTTGTCACCAGCAGACTCTGATTCATGTGGATTATACCTGTCCGTGAGAGAAAATATCCCCCGCTTATCCACAGAACGCCGTTGTGACTAACTCTGTGGATAAATACTATATGTAGGGGGTTGTAGATAAAAGAAACGCTATATGGTGAGTATTTTAGTAAGGATTCTTTTGAGTACAAGGGTTGATTTTGGCGTTAATTTGAGGTTGCGGAAGCGTAATGATCGCTAAGTCCACGCCGCGTAAGGCCTGGCGGAGATGTCAATAAACTGGAAAATAAATATGAAAATTTGATCGAATGCTGATTTCTTCGACGGATGTAAAAATTACGCGGCTTGATGCCGCGCAATCATCAAATAATCATCATATGAAAAACTGCTGACGTTATGCGCTTTTCGCGGTTGTATGCAACATATAGTTAACATCTACCCCCGGTGCCAGCTTGAAGGTATTGGTCAGCGGATTGTAATGCAGGCCGATAATATGCTGCTCTTTCAGAGTAGTCTGATCAACCCAGCCAATCAGCTCCGCCGGCTTAATGAATTTTTTCACGTCATGAGTCCCTTTGGGCACCATTTTCATCACGTATTCAGCGCCGACTACCGCCATCAGCCACGCTTTACCATTGCGGTTAATGGTCGAGAAGAACACCTGACCGCCGGGCTTCACCAGCCGTGCACAGGCGTGAACCACCGAGCGCGGGTCCGGAACATGCTCCAGCATCTCCATGCAGGTCACCACATCGTACTGACCGGCGTGCTTCGCCGCGTGCTCTTCTACCGTCTCCTGGACATAGTCGACCTGAACGCCGCTTTCCAGCGCGTGCAGCTTCGCCACCTGCAGCGGTTCAAAGCCCATGTCGAGCCCGGTTACCGTTGCGCCTTCACGCGCCATGCTCTCGGCAAGGATGCCGCCGCCGCAGCCAACATCGAGTACCTTTTTACCAAACAGGCCACCAGAACGCTCCGCAATATAGCCAAGACGCAGCGGGTTGATACGATGTAAGGGCTTGAACTCGCCCTCTAAGTCCCACCAGCGCGAGGCGACGGCTTCAAATTTAGCAATTTCATGATGATCAACGTTGTGGGCCACCGGCTGTTTTTCGGCATTCATGGGCGCTTCGACTCCTTTTCTGTTCAGACCGGCGAGTATATCAGGTGACCGACATGAATAAACCGTCTATCCCCATCGCCTTTTGCCGCGACCCGATGACGCGAATCGGAGCGCCTGCGTTTACCGCCACGATGCGGCGCGAAATTCATTGGGTATAGGTTTACCCGTATCACCGTGGCTGTGTTATAATTTGCGACCTTTGAATCCGGGATACAGTAGAGGGATAGCGGTTAGATGAGCGACCTTGCGAGAGAAATTACACCGGTCAACATTGAGGAAGAGCTTAAGAACTCTTATCTGGATTATGCGATGTCGGTCATTGTTGGCCGTGCGCTGCCGGATGTCCGAGATGGCCTGAAGCCGGTACACCGTCGCGTACTTTACGCCATGAACGTATTGGGCAATGACTGGAACAAAGCCTATAAAAAATCCGCCCGTGTCGTTGGTGACGTAATCGGTAAATACCACCCTCATGGTGATACCGCCGTTTATGACACCATTGTACGTATGGCACAGCCATTCTCCTTGCGTTATATGCTGGTCGATGGCCAGGGTAACTTCGGTTCTGTCGATGGCGACTCCGCCGCAGCGATGCGTTATACGGAAATCCGTATGTCGAAAATCGCCCACGAGCTGATGGCCGACCTGGAAAAAGAGACGGTTGATTTCGTTGATAACTACGACGGCACGGAAAAAATTCCTGACGTTATGCCAACGAAGATCCCAAACCTGCTGGTGAACGGTTCGTCCGGTATCGCCGTCGGGATGGCAACCAACATTCCGCCGCACAACCTGACGGAAGTGATCAACGGCTGCCTGGCCTATATCGACGATGAAAATATCTCCGTCGAAGGGCTGATGGAGCACATCCCGGGTCCGGACTTCCCGACCGCCGCCATTATTAATGGTCGTCGTGGGATTGAGGAAGCTTACCGAACCGGTCGTGGCAAAATTTATATTCGCGCCCGCGCTGAGGTGGAAACCGATGCGAAGACCGGTCGTGAAACCATCATCGTGCACGAAATTCCGTATCAGGTGAACAAAGCGCGCCTGATCGAGAAAATCGCCGAGCTGGTCAAAGAAAAACGCGTGGAAGGCATCAGCGCGCTGCGTGACGAGTCTGATAAAGACGGGATGCGCATCGTGATTGAAGTGAAACGCGATGCGGTGGGCGAAGTGGTGCTTAACAACCTCTACTCCCAGACGCAGCTGCAGGTCTCCTTCGGTATTAACATGGTTGCGCTGCACCATGGTCAGCCGAAGATCATGAACCTGAAAGATATTCTTTCAGCGTTCGTGCGCCACCGCCGCGAAGTGGTGACGCGTCGTACCATTTTCGAACTGCGTAAAGCCCGCGATCGCGCGCATATCCTTGAAGCGCTGGCGATTGCGCTGGCCAACATCGACCCGATCATCGAGCTTATCCGCCGTGCGCCAACGCCTGCGGAAGCGAAAGCTGGCCTGATCGCGCGTCCATGGGATCTGGGCAACGTGGCGGCGATGCTGGAACGTGCCGGTGATGATGCCGCGCGTCCGGAGTGGCTGGAGCCAGAATTCGGCGTGCGCGACGGTCAATATTATCTGACCGAACAGCAGGCCCAGGCGATCCTGGATCTGCGTCTGCAGAAACTGACCGGCCTTGAGCATGAAAAACTGCTCGATGAATACAAAGAGCTGCTGGAACAGATCGCTGAACTGCTGCATATCCTCGGCAGCGCCGACCGTCTGATGGAAGTGATTCGTGAAGAGCTGGAAGCCATGCGCGAACAGTTCGGCGACGCGCGTCGTACCGAAATCACCGCCAACACCGCGGATATCAACATCGAAGATCTGATCAACCAGGAAGATGTGGTGGTCACCCTGTCTCACCAGGGCTATGTGAAGTATCAGCCGCTGACCGACTATGAGGCGCAGCGTCGCGGTGGCAAAGGTAAATCGGCCGCACGTATTAAAGAAGAAGACTTTATCGACCGCCTGCTGGTGGCCAATACCCATGACACGATCCTCTGCTTCTCCAGCCGTGGCCGCCTGTACTGGATGAAGGTCTATCAGCTGCCGGAAGCCAGCCGTGGTGCGCGCGGGCGTCCAATCGTCAACCTGTTGCCGCTGGAAGCTAACGAACGCATTACCGCTATTCTGCCGGTACGCGAATACGAAGAAGGCGTGAACGTCTTTATGGCGACCGCCAGCGGTACCGTGAAGAAAACCGCGCTGACCGAGTTCAGCCGTCCACGTTCTGCCGGGATCATCGCGGTGAACCTGAACGAAGGCGACGAGCTGATTGGCGTTGACCTGACCAACGGTAATGATGAAGCGATGCTGTTCTCAGCCGCCGGTAAAGTGGTGCGCTTTAAAGAGAGCGCGGTCCGTGCCATGGGCCGTACCGCTACCGGCGTTCGCGGCATCAAGCTGGCGGGTGACGATAAAGTGGTTTCGCTGATCATTCCACGCGGCGAAGGCGCTATCCTGACCGTCACGCAGAATGGTTACGGTAAACGTACGGCGGCGGCAGAGTATCCGACTAAGTCCCGTGCAACGCAGGGCGTGATCTCCATTAAGGTCACCGAGCGTAACGGTTCCGTGGTCGGCGCTGTGCAGGTCGATGATTGCGATCAGATCATGATGATCACCGATGCCGGCACCCTGGTGCGTACGCGCGTGTCGGAAGTCAGCATCGTCGGTCGTAACACGCAGGGCGTTATTCTGATCCGTACCGCGGAAGATGAAAACGTCGTAGGCCTGCAGCGCGTAGCCGAGCCGGTTGATGACGAAGAGCTGGATGCCATCGACGGCAGCGTAGCGGAAGGCGACGACGAGATCGCGCCGGAAACTGACGCTGACGCCGATGATGACGCTGTCGAAGATGAAGAATAATCTGCGCTAGTGATGCGAAAAGGGCCGGGAGAGACTCCGGCCCTTTTTATTTGTACGCTGCACCTTTATCCGAGGCGAAATCCAGAGAGTATAACGTTGCGACGAAACGTGTTTACCGCTACCTTAACCCCATTCTGTTGAGTCCCTGACGGCCGAGTATCGCCCCATTGAAATATCTTGCCTCTTTTCATACCACGCTAAAGATTTCACGCTACCTGTTCAGAGCGCTGGCGGTACTGCTCTGGATGCTGATCGCTTTCGTTTCCGTGTTCTATATCGTCAACGCCCTGCATGACAGAGAGTCGGAGATCCGCCAGGAATTTAACCTCAATGCCGATCAGGCGCAGCGCTATATTCAGCGAACCGCGGATGTGATTAAAGAGCTGAAATACGTGGCCGGCAACCGTCCGACCAGCGGCGACGAGGGCGGGGCGACTCCCGCTCCGGGCGGCAATATCGCCGTTCCTGATTTTGAACCGCTGTACCCTGATTCTGATTGCGGGACAATGGGCGCGACCTGGCGCAACTCCCTGCAGTCGCTGGCGTGGTTTATGCGCTACTGGCGCGATAACTTTTCCGCGGCCTATGACCTCAACCGCATCTTTCTCATTGGCAGCGATAATTTGTGTATGGCCAACTTTGGCCTGCGGGAGATGCCGCTGGAGCGCGATCAGGCGCTGAAAGTGCTGCACCAGCGTATTGAGCAGTACCGGGATGCGCCGCAAAACGAGCGCGGCAACAACCTGTTCTGGATAAGCCAGGGCGTGCGTCCGGGCGTGGGCTATTTTTACGCCCTGACGCCGGTTTATATGGCAAACCGCCTGCAGGCGTTGCTGGGTATTGAGCAGACCATTCGTATGGAGAGCTTCTTTACGCCGGGCAGTCTGCCAATGAGCGTCACGATTCTCGACGACAACGGACAGCCGCTTATTTCTCTTGCCGGGCAGGATAACAAAATCAAGAGCGAAGCCCGCTGGATGCAGGAGCGGATCTGGTTTGGCTACACCTCGGGTTTCCGCGAGCTGGCGCTGAAGAAGAGTCTGCCGCCGTCGTCGTTAAGCATCGTCTATTCCGTGTCGGTCGATCAGGTGCTCGAACGTATCCGGATGCTGATTATCAACGCGATTGTCCTGAATATCCTCACCGGGGTGATTCTGTTTGCCCTGGCGCGGATGTATGAGCGGCGGATCTTTATCCCGGCGGAGAATGATGCCCAGCGGCTGGAAGAGCATGAGCAGTTCAACCGTAAAATCGTCGCATCGGCGCCGGTGGGGATTTGTATTCTGCGCACCCTCGATGGCACCAATATTCTGAGCAACGAACTGGCGCACAACTACCTCAATATGCTGACCCATGAGGATCGGCAGCGGTTAACGCAGATTATTTGCGGCCAGCAGGTCAACTTTGTGGATGTGTTGACCAGCAACAACACCAACCTGCAGATTAGCTTCGTCCATTCGCGCTATCGCAATGAAAACGTCGCGATTTGCGTGCTGGTGGACGTCAGCGCCCGCGTCAAGATGGAGGAGTCGTTGCAGGAGATGGCGCAGGCTGCGGAGCAGGCCAGCCAGTCGAAATCGATGTTCCTCGCCACCGTCAGCCACGAGCTGCGAACGCCGCTGTACGGAATAATCGGTAACCTTGACCTGTTGCAAACCAAAGAGCTGCCGAAGGGCGTCGACAGGCTGGTCACGGCGATGAATAACTCCTCGAGCCTGCTGCTGAAAATCATCAGCGATATCCTCGATTTCTCGAAAATCGAATCCGAGCAGCTGAAAATCGAACCCGGTGAGTTTTCGCCGCGTGAGGTGATGAACCATATCTCGGCCAACTATTTACCGCTGGTGGTGCGTAAACAGCTGGGGCTCTACTGCTTTATCGAGCCTGACGTTCCGCAGCTGATGTCCGGCGACCCGATGCGTTTGCAGCAGGTCATTTCTAATCTGCTGAGCAACGCCATTAAGTTTACCGACACCGGCTGCATCGTCCTGCACGTGCAGTGCGCCGGGGATTACCTGCAAATTAGCGTGCGCGATACTGGCGAAGGGATCCCGGCAAAAGAGGTGGTGCGCCTGTTTGACCCGTTCTTCCAGGTGGGGACCGGCGTGCAGCGCAACTTCCAGGGGACCGGTCTGGGGCTGGCGATATGTGAAAAGCTCATCAGCATGATGGACGGCGATATTGCCGTCGAAACCGAACCGGGAATGGGCAGTCGCTTTACCATTCGTATTCCGCTGTACGGCGTGCAAAACCGCTCGCCGCTGGTGATTGATGGCCTGGCGGGTACGTGTTGCTGGCTGGCGATCCGCAACGCCTCCCTGGCGCTGTTTGTCGAGTCGCTGCTCACCTGTCACGGTCTTCACTGCCAAATCTATGACGGCCAACGGCCCGGCGCAGATGATATTTTGCTGACTGATGATGAGCCGGACGCGCGCTGGCAGGGGAGTGCGGCGGTGATTTTCTGTCGTCGTCATATCGGTATTCCGCTGGAACGCACGCCTGGCGAGTGGATACACAGCGTGACGACACCGCACGAACTACTGCCGCTGCTGGGACGTATCTTGCGGATTGCGGTGACGACCACCGAACACGGCCCGGCGCTCGCCGCTCCGGAAACGCAGGTCGCCAGCAATGACGATATGATGATCCTGGTGGTGGACGATCATCCGATTAACCGCCGGCTGCTGGCCGACCAGCTTGGCTCGCTGGGCTATCAGTGCGTGACGGCAAACGATGGGGTCGATGCGCTGGGCGTGCTGAGCAAACAGCATATCGATATCGTGCTGAGCGATGTCAACATGCCGAATATGGATGGCTATCGCCTGACGCAACGTATCCGCGAGCTGGGAATGACCCTGCCGGTCATCGGGGTGACCGCCAACGCGCTGGCTGAGGAGAAACAGCGCTGCCTGGAGTCGGGTATGGATAACTGTCTGTCGAAACCGGTGACGCTCGATATTATCAAGCAGACGCTGGCGATCTACGCCGCGCGGGTGCGCAAAGAACGTCAGGAAAGGGAGTAGGGCAGGGAAGCGGTGGTGGACTTGCCCGGATAAGGCGCAGAGCCGTTATCCGGGCAGGCAGCGTTACTCTTTGTCGGTGGCGCTCAGAGAAACGGAAGACAGGTAGTTCAGCAGCGCGATATCGTTTTCCACGCCCAGCTTCATCATCGCCGATTTCTTCTGGCTGCTGATGGTTTTAATGCTGCGGTTCAGCTTTTTGGCAATCTCGGTCACGAGAAACCCTTCGGCGAACAGGCGTAGCACTTCGCTCTCTTTCGGCGACAGGCGCTTGTCGCCGTAACCGCTGGCGCTGATTTTTTCCAGCAGGCGCGAAACGCTTTCCGGGGTGAATTTTTTGCCTTTCTGCAGCGCCGCCAGCGCTTTAGGCAGATCGGTCGGGGCGCCTTGTTTCAGCACGATCCCTTCGATATCCAGATCCAGCACTGCGCTAAGGATCGCCGGGTTGTTGTTCATCGTCAGAACGATGATAGACAGATCCGGAAAATGGCGTTTGATGTATTTGATCAACGTGATCCCGTCGCCGTATTTATCGCCAGGCATCGACAGGTCGGTAATCAAAACGTGTGCGTCTAATTTAGGAAGATTATTGATAAGTGCCGTTGAATCTTCAAATTCGCCGACTACGTTGACCCATTCGATTTGCTCAAGGGATTTACGAATACCGAACAGTACGATCGGGTGGTCATCGGCAATAATTACGTTCATAGTGTTCATGTATTAGGCTACCTTGCTACAGCAAGCTCTTGACGTAAACGTCAATGTCGCTGATATATTTTTCTATGCCTTGCGCATCTTTCTCGCGAATCAGATGCTCAAGCGTTTCACATAACTGTTTGCCGGGTATCAGATTAAGCATAGCAAACGCCCCTTTGAGGCGGTGCGCTGTCTGCGCCAGCGCAGCTAAATCGCTCGTTGCCAGTTCAGTATACAGCCTCTTAACATCATCCGGAACTGTGTCGGCAAACAGTGCGTAATAGCCGCTGGCATGGAGTTCGGCGTTACTTTCGCTTCCCGCAGAGGGAGATTGCCCCTCTTCCTGCGCCAGCTGCTGTTCAATCAGTTGCAGAATCGCTTCCTGCATAGCCGTGCTGATATTAAAATTGACACGCAGCTGGCCTGGGCCAATTTTGCGTATCCCGACCTCATCATCGCTTAAAAGCAAGCCCGAAGCAGTAAGATTAGACGGATTATCCGTTAAAAAGAGATCGTATTCTTGACTTGCCAGCCTTTCATCCGGCGTGATGCAGGTTGCTCCCCAGCTTTCGAGCTGGCGCACCACAATCCGGCGGACCTCATTGGCGGTAATATCGAGCATCACCACGACATCATCCAGCAGATGTTCGCCGGAATCGCTCTCTTCTTCGCTGGCCGGCATTTTGAGATGGAGAGAATAGCGGGTTCCCAGCGACTCGCGCGCCTTGATGTTCATCTGACCGCCAAGCCTGCGCGTCAGGCGATCGCAGAGCCAGAAGGTGAGGGCGTTGGCTTTACCATACAGGTCGGACTGGGTCTCGTTCAGGAACGGGAAGTGCATATTGTCGATTTCATTGCCGGAAACGCCGTTGCCGGTATCCAGAATACGGAAGGTCAGCCGGTCGTCAGCGGACTCATCTTTACTCACTTCAAGCGTGATTTTGCCAATTTGCGTCGTGGTCACCGAGTATTGAATGAGTAACAGCAGCGTGCGGCGCAGCGCATCGCGATCGCCATAGCGTTGTTCATTGGCCGGCAGCGCATTGTTGATCAGCAGCTGCAGACCTTTGCGTTTAATGATCGGCAGCACCTCAGGCACCACTTCATCGATCAGCTCCTGAATGGAGAACAGCCCAGGATTACTTTTCCAGCTGTCGCTCTCCAGAAGATTCGCCAGCTGAATTTCATCGACCAGCTGTACCAGCTGGTCAGCATGCTGCGCAAGCTGAAGGCTTTGGGCAATCCCAATGGCAGCCGCTTCTTCGGCCAGGCTCTGCGCCGGCTGTTTTAAGGCGCTGCCGATATGCTGCATAAATGCAATGCGCCCCTGCTGGTTTTTCTCGTACAGGCGCTGGGCCTGTTTCAGTTTTTTATTGACCAGAACCTCCCGGTCCTGATCGCGAATAATGAAGATCTGCGTCCGCGGCGCGACCTGGCTGCGATACTGACGTATTTCATACAGCTCGTTATTGATTGTCGCCTGGATAACCCCCTGATGCTGATCGGCCATGTTGGTGATGTTTTGCAGATTGAGGTGCGGCAGGAGATGATCGGCAATCGGGTTACTGATAATTGTACGGTTGGCTTCCTGATCGTGAACCAGCAGCCCCAGCGGCAGCAGCGAGACGATCTCTTCGTTAATGGCGCGCAGGGTGCGCAATTCGCTATTGGCGGCGGGAGAGACGGCGGTACCGGTCTGACGGCCGCGGCCGTTGTAATGGCGAAACGTCGTAAAACCGAACAGCGTTAACGCCAGCAGGCCGATAATCAGCAGCAGCGGCAGGAGAACGTTCTGCAGTGACTCCAGCAGCAGCGACCCGAAGGGAACCACCCAGATCAGGCGCATACCGGTGGTGCTAATGCTGGTGATGATCTCAATTCGCGCCCCGTTAAAGTCGATATTAACGCTATCGGTGGCCTCTTTTTCCGGGTTGCTGACCGCGCTTTGCGCCGGGTCGGGTTCAATACGGAAATTATCCAGCGGCATGCCGGGCGGAATCAGGTCGTTAATCGGCAGGTCAAAGGCGACAACGGTTGCCAGGTGGCCCGGCTGGTTAAAGGTGGTGCGCAGGGTAAAATAGTGGCCATTCTGCCAGGAGAGGCGGCGCAGAGAGGAAAAGGTTTCCCTCTCGTCCAGGGTGTTTGCCTGCAGCAGCATTTCTGCGCGACGGGATTCAACCACGCTGGTAATCGTTGACTCTTTAAAGCTGGATGACAGATCTTTCAGCGGCAGCGTCGACACAAGGATCAGACTGTTATCCAGACCATTCAGATAGTACATCGACCAGGGGATGGTTTCCGCTCCCCACAAGATGTCGAGGTAGCTGGACATTTTCTGCGTCATCTCCAGGGTGGAGCTGTCGTGGGATCCAAAGATCAGCGCTTCGGTTTTCCGCCGCGGTTTTTCCAGGTAGTAAACATCCTGCTTCAACCGCGTTTCTTGCAGGCCATCGCTGACGGTGCTGGAAGGGGTGGCGGCGATATTGTCGTAAATCTGCCAGGTTGCGTAGCGCCAGGTATCGATGCGTTTATGCAGCGCGTGGCTGACATCAATGACCTGATAACTTTTATCTTTCAGCCAGGTATTGACCGCGCTTTGGATCATAACACCCATGGTCGCCAGCAGGACGATGACCATTAAAATGAAGAAGCGGGTGATGCTGCCTGGCATCAGGGAGAATTTTTTCTGGGTCATCGTGTGACGGAGCGACTCATCAAGGTTTGTAAGCAGGGCATCGCCCCAGGTAGCTGCTAGCAGAGTGAATACGCTAAGCAGTATAAAGGCTAATTTATCAAATCCATACTACAGATTGCGGTTCTGCAATTTTTTTTAATCGTAAGAATTATCTTAAAAAATCGCGCGCAATAAGATGTACACCAGGGCGAACCTTGTACAATTATTTACCCGTTTCTGGCAATAAATAGCACTAAATAACAAGAAATTATCTGGATAAGACTTTACTCACTTGCGAGGTGATTGATTAATAACCGTTATTTTTTTCCGTGGATATCGCCGGGTAATTAAAGTTATGTAAAGAAGGGTAAAAAAAAACCGAATGCGAGGCATCCGGTTGAAATAGGGGTAAACAGACATTCAGAACTGAATGACGG
>ERZ773187.1072-NODE-1072-length-22501-cov-48.456340_pt1 | contig 22501 bp, 22 predicted proteins | sample MGYA00511242_ERZ773187 | MGnify/ENA primary metagenome ERZ773187 (study PRJEB29015, sample SAMEA2737744) | human gut metagenome | biome: human gut; feature: human-associated habitat; material: faeces | place: China | collected 2012 ... | reverse complement strand
TGAGCGAACAGCGGACATCGTGACTCGAACAGGATTCATGCTAAGATGAAAAGGCATTTAATTGCCAGAAGTTGGCGAAGCCAATGAAAGGGATACGTAATGTTTACCCCAGAGTTTATAAATGAAGAACGCGGCGAATTTCTCCTTGTGGCCAACCACGCTCTGGCATCACCGGAATCGATAAAACTCAGTATTGCATACAATATTGCCAGAATAAGCTGGGGGCTATCGCAGCTTCCACCGCACATTCAAACTTGCCGGGTCGTCTATGACATCAGAGGGCAATCCATCCCAGATCAGGTTCAGGCCCAGATCAGGCAAGCACTTGAGCAGATAGCCATGGTGGAGTTTAAGAGCTGATGGGACTTCAGTTAATTATCAAAGCAGAACGTAACAAGATAGAAAAAGCATTGGGATCGCTGACACCAGAATGTGAAATATTCCCGGTCGCTGAAGGCCTTTTCGGTATTTCCATTTCGGAGCGAAGTCTCTCATCCGCGGGTGAATCTGCAGTTCTAAAAAAACTTGAACCACTCACACGTTTTGACCTGTGGCAGGGAGCCTGGCAAGAACCCAGGCGACGTTGGTTTTGGTGAGTTTCAGCGCTGAGTGAGATGGGGAAGTCGCATTGCGTGCTGGACGCAGATCGCCTGTCTTCATTAGCAAAGCGGCTTAAGGCTCTCAGTACTCAGATATGAATGTCCGCTCCTGGCACGAAGCGGACAAGCTATCTGAACCAAAGGTCCGCTCAGAGCGATCAGCAGACCTCAGTGATAGATCGCCTTTCAGCCATCTCACGACTAAAAATTACTGTTCGTGCCGGGTGGGGCATGCAATTGTTAGAGAAATGCACAGGAAGACGGCCACGCCACAGAGGGCGTGACATAAAATCAGGACTGGTCGTCTTCTTTACCATAGTAAAGCTTACCGATCTGAATGAGAGGACGGCCCTGGGATTTGCGGTGCAAGTTGCTGTCACGTAGTGAATAAACGCAGCCGCAGTATTCCTGCTGGTAAAACTGCTCCCGCTTGCTGATTTCAATCATGCGCGACGAACCGCCCTGTTTGCGCCAGTTAAAGTCCCAGTAAACCATACCCGGATAGTGGGCGGCGGCTCGCTGACCGCAATCGTTGATTTGCTGCATATTTTTCCAGCGAGAGATCCCTAGTGAGCTGCTGATCACGTTGAAGCCATTTTCAGCGGCGTAAAGCGCAGTCCGCTCAAAGCGCATGTCAAAACACATGGTGCAACGAATTCCGCGTTCGGGCTCCCATTCCATGCCTTTGGCGCGCTCAAACCAGTTATCTGTGTCGTAATCCGCATCGATAAACGGTACGCCGTGTTTTTCGGCAAAGCGAATATTCTCATCCTTACGAATAAGATACTCTTTCTGCGGATGAATGTTCGGGTTGTAGAAGAAGATGGTGTAGTCGATCCCTGAGGCCTGGATCGCCTCCATTACCTCACCAGAACACGGAGCGCAACAAGAGTGCAGCAGCAGTTTATCTGTCCCATTTGGGAGTTCTAGTTTAGGGCGTTTGAAATCAGCGGTAGTCATAAATTTATTTGATGAGATAATGAGAATACAAAACAGTGTAGCATCAGGGCTGTGCTATCGGGAATGGCGGCCAGCTTCATACGTTTCCCGCAATGTCTGTTATTGGCACTGAGCGGACTAACTGACTGATTTGAGGTTCCGCTGTGAGGAGTGGTCGATGCTATCTTTGTCTCTCTGAACATTTTACAAAGGCTCGATGGATATGAAATTGTCAGGTGGATGTTTATGTGGGTTTATCAGATTCACAGCGATAAATCCTTCTTCCCCTCATTCCTGTTCCTGCGATATGTGCCAGAAACATACTGGCTGTCAGACCGCAGTATGGATTGAATTTGACTCCGCAGATGTTGAATGGACTGCCGAAGGGGGGGAACCATCGCTGTTCCGCTCATCAGCAGCTTCATCCAGGGCATTTTGCGCCCGGTGTGGCACCTCGGTCGGTGCTATTGATGACTCTCACGTAACTGCTTTGCTAAGCGGTATATTTGACAACAACCAACGCGACTTATTTTCCCCATCATCCCATTCATTTCAAGATATGAAACCTGAATGGTGGAGAATAATCATGCCTGATATCGCTGAATAAACGCTGAAGCCTTACATGTAGCCATCATGATGTCACTTAAAGTTGAAGGTGAATATTAATTATGGTCTTTAGCTGTCCGTAAGGAACGAACTACGGATATTCTTTTATAGCGGCAGAAAATTTACACAATATCAGGCCTGGCTTTTCTTAAATGAAAAGTGTACTAAACTCTGTTTGATTCACTCAAATTTTTAACCAGAGTATACATATGATAAATAGAGAAAAACGAACTGTTAGCAGAGGCATAAATCATGTGGGGCTAACGGTTCCAAACCTGCAGCAGGCAACAGAATTTTTGCAAAAGGCATTAGATGCCAGGTTTGTTTATGACGGCCTGACCGATAGCGATTCCCCAAGAGAAGGGGCTGATACCGAAAGACAGTTGGGCCTGACAGAAGGCTCAATGATTATCAAACAGCGGTTGCTGAGAATTGGTAATGGTCCAAATCTGGAGCTTTTTGAGATAGTAAGCAGAGAACAGGCGCAGCCGGTAAGGCTACAGGACTTTGGCTGGAACCACATTTCACTTTATGTGGACGATATACATTACGCGGTGGAAAGGGTCAGGGCAGCGGGAGGCCAGTTCCTTTCGGAAATTCATGGAAATTCGCGCCATGAAGATACCGATGATAATGCCAGCGTATACTTTAAGGCTCCATGGGGCGGCCTGATTGAACTACAATCAATACCTAATGGTTATTATTATCCTGAAGACAGCGAAGCAGACACATGGATACCTGAGCGATAAATGATATGTTGCGGTTTCAGGGCGACGCCGCATTATGATGGAGTTCCCCACAGTTCTAATTTCAGTATCAGGATTGTCCGCTTTTGGCACACATCGGACAAGCTCCTGGAACTGAAGGTCTGTTGAGAGCTAATAGCGGTCGTTAGAACTTGTCATGATTACCCGGATGCAGGACTATCATTGGCGTCTGATAATCAATAGAGGGCTGAGCAGGGTGACCAGCTCCCTTCTTAGTCATATATTACGGGCATGCGTGCATACGTATCTACTTAATGCTCGCTCACTTTAAGGCTTCGTCTCTACCATGATACCAGGTTTCAAAAACATCAGGGGTCATTGGTTTGGCAAAAAAATAGCCCTGAACTTCATCGCAGCCCAGCGTTCTTAAAATATCAACAGTACTGGCTTCCTCGACTCCTTCGGCCAGAACGGTATAGTCGAGTTGCTTGAGGAGGATGATAACGTTGCGAACAACGATGCGGCTTGCCTTGTCGTGAGCAACCTTACTCACAATAGAGCGGTCAAGCTTGATGGTGTCCATCGGGATTTGTCGCAGATAATTAATGTTGCTGTATCCCGAACCAAAGTCATCCAGAGAAATTTTAAACCCGCGTTTTTTGAGCATGCCCAGCCCGTTAAGCGCGGCCGGACTCTCAAGCATCTTCTCTGTTTCCAGACACTCCAACCCCAGCAGCGCTGGGTCAAGAGACGCATTCCGCAGTTTCTGTTCAAGCTCCTCGGCGAAATCGGGCCGAGAAAAATCACTGGCGGCCAGATTAATTGACACCGGCAGAGTAAGTCCCTGGTCCCGCCACTCGCTCAGCTGCGCGATAGTACGATCGATAACCCAGGCCGTGAGCTCACGCATCAGGCTGGTTTTTTCGACCAGCGGGATAAATTCGCCGGGCAGGACTTCGCCGTTGGTCGGATGCTTCCATCTGACCAGCGCTTCAGCACCCGTCACGCGCCCGGTCGCCAGTGAGATTTTCGGCTGATAGACCAGATATAAGCCCTGGTTTCCCTTCAGCGTTTGTCTGAGTTCGGTCAGCAGGCTGAAATCTCTCTTTTTGCGGGTATCCAGGGCGTCATTATAGGTGGTAAAACGGTGCCCCTGGCTTATCGCCTCATGCAATGCGCTCACCGCACGACGCAGAATTTCATTCGGCGTCAGGGTGCTGTCGCATAGCCCGGAGTCCCCCATGTGAATATCCAAATCCAGGGGAACTTCCGGGCCAATCCGGGCCTGGGTTCCCTGAAGGTTTTGTGCAATGCTTTCCAGTGACAGGGCCGTAGGTTCAGGCGTTAAAAAAGCAAATCGTCCGACCGCCACGGCGTAAAGCTGGCCCGCCAGGGTGAGACGTGCCTGCAGTTCGACGGTCATGTCCCGAAGTAAGTTTTCTACGGCAATCATTCCCAATGAGCGGGCCATCTCGTAGGCAAAGGGCATATCAATGCAGTCAATGATGACCAGCCGGAAGGTGCTTGCCGCCGACACCTCAATGTCCTTGAGCAGGCGCTGACGATTGGGTAATAGCGTGACGACATCGGTATAGCCTACTGAGTGCCAGGAGGCCAGAAAATCTGATATAAGCCCTGCCATCTTTTCAAAAAGTTCGAGCTGCTTGTCTGAAAGTTCCCTGGGTTGAGTATCGAGGATACACAAGGTTCCTATCGGTACTCCATCCTGAGTTTTAAGTGGACACCCTGCATAAAAGCGAATGAATGGATCTTCTTTTACCGCCTGATAGTCATGAAAGGTAGGGTGCTGATGAGTGTCATGACAAATGAATGTTTTACTCTGTTTCAGGGTCTGTACGCAAAATGCCTCGCTCAGGCGGGTTTCCGTGGTGGCGATATTCTGAGCGGATTTGATATATTGCTTTTCTTCATCGAGAACAGAAACAAAGCTCATCGGCATGTTCAGCAAGTGACATATTAGATGAGTATATTTTTTTAACGCATCATCCCGACCTTTGTCAGGATTTTTCAACAAGTCGATAGCCGCAAGTCTTTTACTTTCATCTCTACTGAGATTAGTCAACATGGTAAGACATCCTCCGGTGCAGTAGGCTTTTGGTTGTTCCACACTCGCAGGTGGCATGGATCATTCTTCCAATGGCATGTGGTAATACATACTCAGTGACCCGCCTAAACTCTCACATTAAAATGTTTCCCGTTGATTGTCTCCCGGAAATGTCTCTCCAGGGCTGTCCTGTAATTCTGCCTATCAGTCAGACACTGACATCTCACATGCTTAATGCGAGATATTTGACTAGCAGCTATGAGCGAAAAGACGAAATGAACACTTCGTATCACCAGACTACGTCGTACTAGTCAGACTCACTTTAACAGCAATCGTATTCCCAAAAAGGCCATAAAGCCTCCGCTGAGTTTATCTATAAAATGACGATATTTAATGTAAGCCTGACGTGGCCCGTCAGTTGATAATAAGCATGCAACGACTGCATACCCGAGCAAATCAATAACGAATGCCATTGTGGGCAGGATGATGTACATAACAGGCTGAATATTTTTGCTCAGCGCTGCGGAAAAAATACTGGCAAATACCAGCGCAGTATGGGGGTTGCTGATTTGCGTAAAAACGCCAGTCATAAAAGCTTTCGAGACGCTTACTTCTTTTGTACCTGCAGAATCATTAAAACGATTTGAAGGACGACGAAACATTTTCAACGCCAGCCATAAAAGATAGCAACCGCCTGCAACCTTGAGTCCTGTGTAAAGTGATGGGATTAGAGTCAGCAGGGTATGGAGACCCGCTAGCGCTATGGCAGCAAAAACAGATGCACCAAAACCCATACCTGCAGCAACAGATAAAGCCGTCCGTCTCGAACTGGACATTGCCATTCGGGCAACGAGAAGAAAGCTAGCTCCCGGGCTCATTGCACCAAAAAGGATAGCTACGCCAATAGCAGAAACCGCGATCAAATCACCTGTCATTCATGTTTCCATCTTTAATCAGTGCCAGACAGTCCCTCATTGCGCGATCCGCATACCTAATGAACTGCTACTGGGAGCAATATAACACTGTGCAAGCAAAGTCCGCTATTGGCACAGACTGTGTGAAAACCCTACCTAAAAACCGAAGTGCGTGAGGTTATGCAAAATCTGGAGTCGATCGACTGGTCAAACTGCGTCAAATTTTACGTAGGAGCGCATTTTTCGACTCTGTTCTACACTCTTTCTACGATCATTAACGTTTTCACACAGCTTGGGCACGAAGCGGACGAGTTTGCTGGGTTGAAAGTCCGCTGTGAGCGAAGAACGGAATTTCAAGTGAGCTTTTTATTACCTTGTGCGATTCGTCTTCCGGGACCAAAGCAGACCATCGACAGGTGAGTGTCACGGTAGCAGCCAGCACCAGCGTAGCACCAACAGGGAAAGCCAGTGGAGGCGTCAGTAGAGGTATCATCACCAGTCTTTCACCCATCAACCGTTTATAGCCGATGGCTCGCATCTGCCGCCATACCACCGGCATTCCGATAAAAATGATAATTCTGAGCGCCAACCCTCATACCAGAATCTTGAATTTATCGTCATCAAAACCTGTCGCACAGTTGTAGTCTAATTCGTTGTATAGTTAAATATATAGCGAAATTATTATTCCAGAGGATGTATGAATTTGTATATGTTTTATGTCGGCGGCAACGCCGGTAAATCAAATATTGAAGTGCATGACATTCAGTTTGTTGCAGCCAGCGCTCCTGAGGATGCATGGCCAGCGTTGCGCGAAGCATGGTTTGGCGATAGTGATAAAATTCATATTGATGGTTATAGCCGTGTTACCTGGGCCGACGGGTTTTCGATCTCGCTTTCTCCGGAGCCTCCCCAAACCACGCAGAGATTATTTTTCGTCAATGCGGGCGGTTACAGGCCGGATACACTTGCCGAACTGCATGAATACGATCTATTCGTCGCCGAAAATGCCCGCCAGGCTAAAGAAAAAGCGTTGCAGACGCTCCTCTGCGATGTCGAACAACAGCACAAGGACAATTTAAAAGAAGTTGACGACTGCCTGTTGCTTGAAAAGGTCGGAGAATTGTTTATTCATCTGACACCCTGTGAAACAGGATGTCGCGATCTTCCGGAGTGGCAGGGATATCTACCTATAGGAGCCTGACACTGCTACAAGAGACGCTTCGCTTCGTCCCTTATCAGTATTGCTCAGGACACCTTTTAATGGTGTGTTCGTAAAGTCTCTAAGGTAATTCTAAAGCAACATTGCTGGGGAAGTTCTTACGAGGTACTTCAAAAAAAACCAGTCGTTATATAATTTATTATATAACGACTGAGGGGATGGTATGAATAATCATTTTGGAAAAGGCCTGATGAAGGGTGTGAACATGGCTGGTCCCTGTTCTGAAACGATGCCTGGGAAATTTTGTAATGACTATATACGTGGGTTTGTAATCGGCTATTGCTATCAGCTGGAACAGAAAACTGGGGAGAAAAGCGTTGCAGCTCTTGAAGCGGGAAGACTGACGAGACAGTACAATCTTGACAGGGAGATCATGGCAGAATTCTTTCTGGAATTCAGGACGGATAAATTTTTACACTATTTTAACATTGGGTATTCTGGTGGCTCGAATTAGGACGCTTGCAATGAAACGTCCTGTGTAGCATTTTTACCTGTTGGTTTTTAGGTTTTTTTCACCGCAAGCAGTACAGAAGAAGCTTTAATCAGGGCAATAATTCTTTTGCCTTCGCTGATATCCATCTCCTTCATGCTTTCGTTCGTAATGACTGCGGTAAGATTTGAGCCGTCATCTGTCAGAATATGAACGGTTGCGTTTACTGCGCCTTTTTCAAGTGAGGTGACCTGGCCTGAAAACTGGTTACGGGCTGAAAACAATAATCCGTTATCCTCAGAAGCAAGAATAATCCATGGGGCTTTAATCAGTGCAACTACCTCTTTTCCTTGCTCCAGACCGAGCCTGATTCTACTGTTACTGGTTACCACAGAAACAAGAGTTCCCCCTTCATTAAGGGAGATTTCAATTTCATCGTTAACGGAGCCGGAATGGACTGCGGATACTGTGCCGGACAATTGATTACGTGCAGAAACTGACATGCCATTCTCCTTAATGTAGGAAGGTGATAGTCATGTGTAGTGTATATGAAATCCGACACATCACGTATGATAAAATGTCCGCTTCTGGCACGGAACGGAAAGAAGCAAGGTCGCAATGCCAGTGTTCGCAGTGAGTGCATGGTTGGCCTAATCTTTACGATGCTAGTGCCGCTGCTCTAGCACCCAATGATGCTCAAAGAGTTCGAAGACTGCAGGTTGGTGGCTGATGGCCAGTACTATCGTCTCTGGTAATGTCTCTTGCAACAGCCTGAGTAGGTCAATAGCAGCCGCGTCGTCCAGATGGCTGGTTGCCTCGTCCAGACACAACAACGCAGGCTGCAATAACAGGGCGCGAGCCAACGCCATACGTTGTTGCTCGCCGCCCGACAATACGCGCCCCCAGTCACATACCTCATCCAACCGACGGCAGAGTGATGGCAGGCCAACTTGGGTTAACACATGTCGTAGTTGCGGCGTATCCGGTGTTTGCGTCAGCGGATAGCTCAACACGCGACGTAGCGTGTCCTGCGGCAGATAGGTTTTTTGCGGCAGGCACAGCATACCTCCTGCCGGAAGACTCCATTGTCCCGATGCGGCGGGACATAGACCAGCCAACGCGCGCAGTAGCGTCGTCTTGCCGCTACCGCTGGGTGCTGAAAGTACGGCCCATTCACCCGGTAAGAGCGTAGCTGTAAAGGGGAAAAACAAAGCTTTACCGTCGGCGTGGCGCACGGTCAGCCCGAAGATGTTCAGGGCTGTGCCTGCGCAGGGTGTTGCCGGCGATATCGGTAAATTCTGCAGGCTGCTCTGGAATTCCCACAGCCGCTCTACGGTGGCGGACCATCGCGCCAGCTGGCGATAGGAGTCGATAAACCAACCAAAGGCGTCCAGCACGTAGCCGAAGGCGGCTCGGGCCTGCATGATTGCTCCCAGCGAGACCAGACGCGTCAGGTATAGTGGCAACACGGCAAATACCGGGATCATCAGGCTAAAGCGGAAGTAGAGAGTGGTAAACGTCTCCAGCCTGAACTCCTGGCCCATCAGGTGGCGCCAGTTTTTTGTGATGGCTAGAAAACGTTGCTGCATTCGCACATGCTCAGCCTCTTCCCCGCGGTAAAACGCGATCTGCTCGCCATGTTCCCGTATGCGCAACAGAGTGGCTCGGTATTCCGCTTCAGCGTGCTGTTGCGCCACGTTGAGTCCATGCAAATGACGGCCGAATAGATGAGCCAGTACGCTGCTCAACGCAGCATAGCCCAGAGCGGTCCACACCAGATATCCGTGGATGGTTATGGTGTAGCCATCGCTGAGGTGCAGTGTGTGTACGCCGGACAGCTGCCAGAGAATGGCGATGAATGAAAACAGACGGGCGATATTTTTTACCAGCGAAAGCAACATCTCCAGACTCTGTGTAATCAACAGGTTGATGTCTTCGGCAATTCTCTGGTCCGGATTGTCCGGCTCGCTGGTCATACTGAGCCGATAGTGGGTGCCGCCTGCCAACCACATCTGCTCGAAACGCTGCGTCATTTCACGGCGGCAACGTATGATCAGCAATTTTTTAAGCCAGTTACCGCAGACGATAGTCAACACAAACATCATGGTATAGCCTGTATAGCGCAGTGCTAAAGCCGCAATAGAGGCGTGCTGGAAATAATCGGCCAACGCATCATAAAAATCTTTGCTCCAGTTGTTATACAACACGCTGATGGCTACCACCGATAACGTCAGGCCGATGATTGTCAATAGTAAAAGCCAGTGCAGGGCTGCACTGCGGGCACACCAGAAAGGGGACATCAGGTGATAAAAGCGTTTAAGTGTTTGCATCGGGTGTCAAGCCAGCGACCTGCCAGTGGCAGGCCGCGTTCCATTGAGAGGGAAGTCCGGCAATCAAAATGTGTATTTTGCCGTCAGCATAAAGTTGCGTGGATCGCCGTAAAAGTTGTTGCCGCCAAGGTGGCGGTTGACCAGATTGCGGTAGTAGACCTTGTCAGTGAGGTTGTTGCCCACCAGGTTAAAGCTCAGGTTATCGCTGTAGCGGTAGCTCACGTTGGCGTTCAGCAGAGTGTAACCCCCCTGATACAGTCCGTAGGTCCGGTTAATGTAGGTTGCTGTGGCGGTCTGCGCCGTCAGGCCTGCGCCGATAGTCCACTGGTTTAACTCGCCAGGCAACGTGTAGCTGCTGTACAGCTTGAACATGTGCTTCGGAGTACGCGGGCTGAATCCAGCGGCCTTTTGACTGTCCGTGGCCTCGAGGTATTTGCTGTTGGTCAGCGTGTAGCCTGCCTGAATCTGCCAGCCTTCGGTGAGCTTACCGGCTATTTCCAGCTCGACGCCCTGACTGCGCACCTTCCCCTCAGCACTGTAGCAACCGCTGTCAGCATCGACACAGACAGAGCTGTCCGGCTCGGAAAGCGCACGGTTGGACTGGATGATGCGGAACAGCGCCAGTGAGGCGTTCAGATCGCCATTCAGGAATTCTCCTTTCACACCTGTTTCATAGTTGACGCCGGTGATGGCGGGCAGAATGTTATTGCTGCTGTCCCGCTCGCTTTGCGGCTTGTAGATTTCCGCGTAGCTGAGATACCAGGTATAGTGAGTGGCAAAATCCCACAGCAGGCCGCCGTAGGGGACGAATTTATCGCGTACGTGCAGGCTGCTATGCTCGTTGGAGGCGCTATTACGGTGGTTGTCATAGTAGTAGTCATAGCTGTAAGCACTGTATCGACCACCGAGGATCAACTTCCAGTCATCCGCCAGTTCCAGTCGTGTTGTGGCGAACAGTCCGCGCTGATAAACGTTGTAACGATCGTTGTAGCGGCTGTTGTAAAGATCGAGATTCGACCAGTCAGGTTCAGCCACGGATTCTGGCTGCCAGTTGTAGATATCGACCGTAGCGGTGTTGGCGATCCTGCCAAACTCGTTGTCGAAATTTTCTTTCTGGTAATCACCGCCGAACACCAGTTCATGGCTGCGCCCCAGCCATTCAAACGGGCCGCTCATGCTCAGGTTGTAACCCCACTGTTCGCCTTTGTTGTCGTAGCGCAGATTGTTGTTGAGCCTGCCCGTGCCCACGGCTGGATCGACCCCTGTCGTACTGTTGCCCCATGCACTGATATACCTGCCGTCGGAGCGGGAGTGGGTGTAGTTGAGGGCACTTTTCAACATCCAGTCGTTGGCAAAAATATGTTCAAGCTCAACGAACGGATTGATTTTTTCAAAACTGACGCGGTTCCAGCTAGCGCCCAGATAGGTTGAACGAGGCAGATTCAGACTGCTTTTGTCGGTGGCGAACGGAACACCATAGATGTCAGGTACCGAGCGAGTCTTCTGCCAGTTGATGCTTGCCGTCACAATGGTATCGGGGGTAAGGTCGTAGGCCAGCACGCCGTACAGCACATTGCGTTCGCTATGAATATAATCCACAAAGCTTTGTTTGTTCTGATATACGCCTACCACGCGGCCGCGTAGAGTAGCATCATCATTTAACGGCCCTGAAATATCCATTTCGCCGCGGTAGTTGTCCCAACTGCCTGCACTGACACTGCTATATCCCTGGAATTGATAAGTGGGTTTCTTACGCACCAGATTCACCGTGCCGCCAGGTTCGCCGCTCCCTTGGGTTAGGCCAGAGGCACCTCGCAGGATCTCCACCCGATCATAAATTGCCATATCGGGCGATTCGCTTGATGCCTGAAAAGCGTTCATCACGCTGTTTTGGGTGGAGGCGTTGACGCCATCCTCCTTGATGTTGTCCATCACGAACCCACGTGATTCGTATTTCACCTGAAAACCATTCTGATTAACGACATTAACCCCGGTACTTTGTCCCATCGCTTCGTCCAGCGAGGTGATGCTCTGGTCGTTCATGCGCTGGCGCGTCATCACGCTCACCGACTGCGGCGTTTCGCGTGGCGACAGGTTCAGCGCCGTGGCGGTATTCATACTGCGCGAGGTGTAGGATCCTGATCCTTCCGTGACGCCATTCTGATTGACGCTTGCCAACACCAGCATCTCATCGTCCGAGGAGATTTTTTCTAACACATAGGATCCGTTGGGCTGTCGTACTGCCTGCAGGCCGCTGCCAGCAAGTAAAATGCCAAATCCCTCTTCTACGCCATAGTTCCCCGTCAACGCTGTACCGCTCCCGGTCGCCAGACTGGCGTCGCCTGCCAGATACACCCCTGACTGAGCGGCAAACTGGCTAAGCTGCTGGTTCAACTGCCCGGCAGGAATAGCGTAGACGCGCGATGGTTGAACTGTCGCCTGTGCAAAACCAGGCGCGATCAGCAGCGGGGTACCACAGAGTAATAACCGAATGACAACCGCTAGCGGGGTGGGGGGGCGGCTTGCGCCGGATGATGAGATCAATGATGTAAGCGACATACCGATTTACCTTCTACCCAGATTGAAAAATAAGGAGGTTTTCTAGTGAATCGAAGGAGAACGGTAAAAAGGGAACCGGGAAGATCAAAAAATTGGGGGTCAACGCTTTTCCACCGTCACCCACCAGGAAAAACGTCGGTGGATGCGCACAGGGAAAATTTGTGCCAGCATCGCCAGCGACTTGTCCGTGTCTGCCAGCGGGAACGCGCCCATCACCCGCAGATCGGCAACATTCGGGTCGCAGGCCAGATAGCCGTGTCGGTAGCGAGCCAGCTGCTTAATAATTTCGCCAAGCGGGGTGTTATTCGCCTGCAATACGCCTTGCGACCAACCAGCGTCAACATGTGCATTAGGGGATAACGCCCCCTTGCCGTAGCGATCAAAATCCAGCTGCTGGCCCGCATTGACCCGGCGTACAACGTGTCCACGCTGCGCAGAAACTTCAACGGTACCGCTGTAAACTGCCAGGTGAGTAGAGCCATCATGTTGTTCCACGCTGAAACGGGTACCCAATGCTTGCATCTGGCCTTGTTCACTTGAGACAAAAAATGGCCGCGTATCGCGAGCGGTGTCGATTAACAGGTCGCCCGATATCAGGACAATTTGCCGGCGCTGCCTATCATAGCGCACATCAACAGCGCTGGCGGTGTTCAGCCACAGGCGCGTGCCATCCTGCAGGGTCAGCTGTTTTATTTCGCCCGTGGCGCTGTGGTAGTCAGCGGTGACGGCAAGCAGCGATTCACGCAGCGGCGTGTGGCGGTAAGTTAGCCATGAGAGCAAGGTGCCGGAAGCGAACAGCACGCTCAGTTTTAGGGCCCGCCGGCGCCCCATGACCGTAGAAGGTAACAGCAGGGTATCTGCCGCGGCTGAAGAAAGCCCACCACTCAGCGGTTGGAAACGCTGGCTGACAGTTTGCACATAACGCCAGGCGTGGCGATTCTCTTCACACGCGTCAAGCCAGGCACGCCAGCGTTGATGGATTTCAGCCTGCGGTTCGACCTCAAGCAGTTGTGCATACCACTCTGCGGCTTGCTGTAGCGCCAGATAATCAGGTTTGTGAGGGAGGGAGTCTGTCATCGCGGCGTTAACGAGAGCCCGCAGACGGGACATCCGCCGTGGTGTCTGACAGTTCCGCTTCTAGCAATATGCAGTGAAGCATTGCTTTTGCCATATATTTTTTAACCATTCTTTCGGAAACCTGTAAGGCCAAAGCTATTTGCGCGTAAGTCATCCCCTGAATCTGCGACATAATGAACGTGGTGCGCACTTTTTCTGGCAGACTGCGCAGCATGGTGTCAACCTCATACAATGTTTCCAGTATCAACACTTGATGTTCAGTGGAAATCACGATGGTGTTGGCGCGGAGTTGCATCGTGTTAAGCCATGCTTTTTCTAACTCTTTGCGTCGCCACAGATCGACACACATACCATGCGCCATTACGCTCAAATAGGCCCTCGCACCTTCGTTGCTGTCAAAACATCGGGGCTTTAGCAGCAGATGGATAAAAACATCGTGGGCCAGGTCGGCGGCATCGCTGAGGTTACCTAATCGTTTACGCAGGATCCCTCGCAACCAGCTGTGATGATGCAGGTACAGTTGATGGATTTCTGATGGAGATGAGGCATCAATGGCGGACATAACAGGTTCTCAGGTTTTCAAATTGAGTGACTTCCATCACATTTTAATTGAGAACGATTTTCATTACAATTATGGGCAATTAAAACCCACCTCATCAGGCGCTTTTAGTGAGCAGTGGCAGACTCGTGGCATGACTTCGGGTCTTTAGATAATTGGCGCCTTTTATGAAGCCACATGGGGTGATCTTATTAATCCACTCCGATGCATCCCCATTAATGGCAATGGCGTCTAAACATTGAATAGAGCCAAATTGCGCGTTTTACGTTCCAGTTCAAGCCTGCTTCGGATCTCCCAGATATGAGATATCTGAAGTGGTCATTTTGGCCAATAACACGATCTTTGTTCCACGGTGACATATTCATACTCAAACCTCCTGTGATGTGGGAGATTTGAGTATGATTGTCCCTCATGAGCGAGAAACTTCCTCCTGGAGACTTGCGTATGGGCAGCCAGGTGCGGCAGATATTGTCGCGCGGAGTAATTGTTGTAAATTCGTGTGTATGAAGCGTGATGGGCGTCAGAGTGCCTCGGGTAAGAGGACGTGAATACCGTTCAGATATGCTGAAAACAACCCCCAGCCAACAGGCGGCTGGGGGGAATAATAATGCCGTTATTTTTGGGCGGTGATTTTCGTCACTGAGCCTGTCTGAACTTTATCCCCGGTCGTACCATACATAGACACCAGATAAACGGCGCCATCAGGCCCGGCGGTAAGGTTGTTTGGAGTATTATCCATCGGGATATTAGCGACCAGTTTACCATCCTTATTCAGCACAGCTACGGTGCCGCCTGCGCGTGTGGCCGCGAAAACTTGCGACGTCAGCGGATCCCAGACGACAGATACGCCCCCGGCACCAATATAGGTATCCGCAAGTACCTTACCGTCCGCGTCAAGAACCACGATATTGTTCGTCTCCTGGGACGCGACATAAAGACGGCCAGTCTGCGGATCGCGAGCGATGTCGGTTGCGCCCTGCGCCTGAGGTACTTTCACCGTTGTACTCTTGCCGGTTTTGAGATCAATCCAGCCTACCCATGGCGTATCGCGGCTAACGCCGTAGAGTTTTCCGCCAGCGCTATCGAGGGTAAGATCGGTACTGTTAAACAGGTTTTTGCCACGCTCCACCACAAACTCCAACTGACCGATGTGCTCCAGCGTTTTGGTGTCATACACTTCGACAAAACCGGTCAGAGCTGCGCTGACATAGGCCCGATTATTGGCTTCATCAATAACAACATCGCGTGGATGCGAGACCGATCCCTCCGGGAAAACCTTCACGACGGAAAGCGTTTTAGCGTCATAGACGGTCACCGTCTCGGCAAGAGTGTTCGTCGTCCAGACCTGATTATGGGCGTTATCAACACCGACGCCGAAGACACCAATCTGCTCACCTTTTTTGTCTTTAGGCAGTGTTGCCTCTGCTTCGATAGCCAGGGTTCCGGCGTTCAGTCTCATTAGGCGGCTACCATCCTTCGGGCCGCGTGCAGAGGTCACGAACAGCTTCCCGTCAGCCGACACTGCCGACTGGTAAGCTCGCTCACCAACGGACGTTGTTTGTAGCCTGAAAGCCTCCGTGTTTTTTGGCGGGACAATCCGGGACAATTTCAACATGACCTGCGAAACGCTCGCAGGATTTTGCGTAATAACAGTGAGTGGATGAAGGCCTGTAGCGGCATCGGCCGGAACGGTCAGCGGAATATTGAGATTTCCTTTTTCATCGGCAGTCAGTGGTTTTGGTGTCAGGACTTCAGTGCCATTGAGCATGGTGACGGTTGTGCCCGCCTGCAGGTTCTTAATGGCTACAACCGTTTTATCTCCAGGCTTAACGGGAACTTCCCGTGACCCGGCACGGATATTACCAGGGAAGGTAGTGGTGGCGGCTGCCCATTGGCTATCGGCGTATGCCGTTGTGGCGGTTGACATCGCAATAGTGGAGGCCAACAGCACTGACCAGACTGAAATTCTTCTCATCTTATCTCCATAAATTGTATTGATGCTGCATCTCAACGCAGCCACAGTTTTTCCCCACGCGATGAGTCTTATCTTCCGCCATGAGAACCAAGTCTTGTTTTAAGCGTGTTCAATATAGCATATTGATGCAAATAGTTATCATTGCTGTTTGGGTGATATCATAAATGCGGGGCCTTGGTTGTATAGTGGGAAAACGGGGGGCGGTTTTTGGTTGGGGGTATGCTACTGGTGGACAATAGGAGAGCTCAGACATATCAACGAAATAATCTTTCCACTCGATTTGATCATCAACATACTTGAAAGCAAGTTAATCGTAAACGGTTCGAAATGACCTTAATTTCCGCATTTGGCAGGAAACTGACGAGCAGGTTGAGATGAAGGTCTGCTATGAGCGATCAGAGGACGTTCCTAATTCCTTTAAACAATCATCCTGGGAGGATATGATAAAAATATTCAGCTATAAAGCCTAAAGGGAATGGACATGACATTGTTTGAGGAATGTAAGGACCTTCTCAAGACAGATTTTAATGTTATGGAAGGGGATGATTTGAGTGCGGTAATGGATATTTTTCTTCAATATCCATGGTATAGCGGTGATCTCAAATGGTCGGAAATGGACTTTAGCGATTATGAACCTAGTCATGAGATGTTTAACGTGAGCGACTTAGGCAATGAAACTGTATTTGTCGTAGCGGATGATGTGAATGTGCCCGTGTTCAGAACCCATCTACGACTCATTGTCGATAATATCTACGATGTCATCGCCCTGTCACCTAAACTATTTATTTTTAACGATAAGATAATGATTAAGCCTTTATTTCCTCATGATCTTATAAGGATTGGTCTGCGAAAGTGATGAGTAAAAATGCTAACCAGCTCCCCGTTGCTCAACTAAGACTGTTGTTCTCCACGTCCGCTCCTGCTATGGAGCGGACTAACTGACTGAGCAAAAGTTCCGCTGTGAGCGAGCCGCGGGGTTCGCAATGCATACTTATAACAAAATGCCTTGAGACATAGAGAGCTGGCCACCTAAATACAAACCAGGACTAGTCAGGTATGATGATTTTAATTATGTCTTCGTGCTAAATTAAATTATATTGCAAAAAGACAACTTAAGTAACTGGTGTTTGGAAATATAAGTACTTTTACCTAGTCATAATCATATGGAATTGTACCAATTTTGGGAGAATCGGCAAATGTATTTTTTTCGAAAGATACAAATCCTGGTCTATTAATTGTACTACCTCTAGAGGTATCATAGTGAACCGATAATATGCTTTGAAGTATTCTCTGCAACGTGATATGAGGTCTTTTTGTACAATCCACACCCACATATTGAGCATGACCTTCTACAGTCGTGTTGTCCTTTCTAAGTTTAAATATACAAGTCTTATTTGCAACTATAACTTCGTTAATAAGAGTGGAAAAAGACCCTCCATTCTCCTTTGAAATGCTTGAGAATATTTTCGCATTGAGATCTCTCAATGTTTTGATGTCACTATCAAAAGAAAAAATAGCTGTGTGAGGCGTTCTCTTTTTATTTCCAGAGCATAAGGTGGCAGCATCTCTTAATGCTTTAACCTCATGGTGAATGTCATTTGTCTTTAATTTCTTTTTTACGGATATTATACTCACAACACCTTCAGGTGGGACAATACAGAATTCTTCAAATTTTTCATAAATTGGATAATTGGCAACATCATACACTATAATATCTAATTGCCTTGAATGACGATCTGGAAAGTTTTCAACACGAGTATTATCCTCTATTCCTGTTTTAGTTGAGGGGCTAAGAATAAATCCAGACATGGCTTTTAGATTAGAGGGAAGATGGCTATTAAGAAACGATCTTAACAAGGATTCAATATAACGTCCTTCCTCACCTCGGTGATAAGCACCTTTGGAATTTGTATTAGGCAATAAAGTTTCTATCACACGATATCTTTCCATGATTTCTTTAGCTTCAATATCAAAAAAATTACGAACTCTTAGACCTTTGCTATTTTTTTCCACAGTGTGTTACTCCTTTCAAAAAAGTGGTTAATAATATCAAATTATAAATCGTCCATTTCACTCAATGTGACTATACAAAGAGTGGGATACGAAAGCAATAATCATTCAAATTGATTCGTATAAAATATAAACCCCCAGACATAACTTAGATAGTTTTGCCTTTATTAATAATATTGACCTTCTCCCCTTAGATTGACACAGTATAGAGTTAGAACATCAGCTTCTAGCACAAAGCGGATGGACATATGTGGAATGTTCGCTATGAGTGGAGTGAGGGAAAAGTTGATGCTGCGCAACATATCATCCCATAATGATTGAAAGGTAACGACACCAGGCGTATCAAAAGAGACGGCAACTTTGCCATTCTTTAAGGAAACAGATATATGGCGGACAGAAGACCTCTTAATCCAGGCGTAGTTGTTCCTAAACCCGGCGGTGGTACGCAGCCCCGTGATCGTAACAATGATGGTAGAGTTCGAGAAAAACGCTCGGATGCCGGGAAGCCGCGCAAATAATGACAAGCCGCCTCAGGGCGGCTTAATCCGCCATACCGTGTTGTCTAACCGGTGCCTGTTGCACCAGTAGGCTCTGAACGTTTTGAGATAACAACACCTAACTTTGCAGATACGCATCGTCAGTTCAGTAATGAGCGTCCAGAAGACATTCATAATTAGGTCTCCATGGATGTCAATAACATCGCCGTGTGTCAATCAACGGAGAACAGGTCAGGCGCGCTATGTTATTTTTGCTATAAGTGAATATTTCCTTATTTAGTTCCTTTCAATACAATACGTTAAGTCAGTTTTCTGTATCTCGATTGAGGTTATTATTTATTTTCTTTATAGCAGACCAATACATACCCTCAAAGTTATCATCAATCACATCAATTGTAATAACCTCAACACCGAATGCCTCAAGCAGTCCTTTTTTTTCATCACTGATAGTATGAGTGTAAAAATATATTTTGTTATTAATTGTTGCTTCAGATGAAAAACGGGCTCGCTTATTTAGCACCCACCATATGTCAGTCTCGCTATAGTCTAATGAAAAGCCGATAATGTGTACATTGCTTGAGAAAAATAGATCCACCCATGATGTGTGACAAAATGAAGCATCTCTAAGTTTTTCTAACATCGGTTTAACAGAAACGTCAGCGCCATTAACTTTATGTGAGTAGTTGCCTTTAACATAAGCATCGATTTTGCTCACTGAACCACAATAATGATCTAAACCAAGCATAATAGATTTGGGGTTGTCTATTTCACCATGTATATTCCACAGGAATTTTGAATTATTCTGTGATTCATACATTCGTTTTCTTCTCAAGCTATAAATTTCCTCTGAACTTAGCTTTACTGGCGAAATATCAAGCGCCTTTTCTAAGGCGTAATCATAATTAGTAGTAAGATAATGCTTAAAAGGTAGCGATGCTAACTCCTCAAGAACATCATTTGATCCTTGCTCTCGTAGTTCGTTAGCTATAACATTTTTTATTTCAAGCTCATCTTTTTTTTCGCTTCTATCTGGCGCATGTTTTCCTAGATAGATTCGCTCATACACCATAGTGTTTGGCAACTGGCCGCTTTCGAACTTATTGATACCTTTTATGTTATCGAGTAAATTACTCCAGGTGACGTGATTTTCAGAAAGTCTGTTTATTCCATTACCAAAAAAAAGAGTGTTTGTCATATGTACCATTTTATTTTAACTCGTAAAATATATTGTTGATTTTTTGTGCTGAAACTCATTCGCGATCATTGTTGCTCCTTAGTCGAGTGAAGAGTTCAAGTGCTCGTTCGTAATTAATTTTATGTTTTCCGTGTGGTGTCGCCTCGATGAACATCCGCATCTCCTGAGGAGAGAAAGAGAATTTCCTCGGCAGTTTTAGCTTTCTTTTTACTGTTCCATCCGCAGAATTACACTGACCACAAATTAGTGTTTCAGGAAACCGAGGCTCTCCTAAGTTCATGTAATCATTAGAATGGTCGTGATGTTTGTGCAATGCAGCAACCCAATCCATAAAGGCGTCAGGCGTATTCGGGAACCGGAGGGTCCATCTCATGATCTGAAATTTGCTGCGTCCACATCCTGGGCAGATCCAAGAGTCTCCCGTTGCTTTCCAGAGTTTATGATAATGGAGTCCTGTATGGTTCAGATATTCTTCATATGTAGGCGTTTTTTTCATGAAAATTTCACATGCTCCACTCTACGGCACTTCTGCAGTTAGGGTGCTATTCAGGATGGCTTAATCTATATCAATAGCCCATATGTGAACACAATTATGACGACTCCAGAACCGTCCTAATTTATCATCTATTATGGCTATACACTCGATGACATCGAGCAAGACGGGCCTCTTTGCTACCAATAGAAACCCACAAGACTATAAATTGCAGCTCTTTCCGGGCAAGGATTTGTCCTAGGTTAACGATACGCATCCTACTAGTCAGTGGGTTTTTCACATAGGTAGCGAATAGGTATAGCAAAATTTTATGTTGGTTTCACTATAGCTATACAAATCGACCACTGAAACAATCGCATCTGTATTGTGTGAATCGCCACGGGTTTAACAGATACCTCAGAGTCAATTAAGATGACTTAAAGAGAGGTTACCATGAGTGGTTAGCGTTATACCGAAGAGTTTAAAATCGCAGCAGTCAAACAGGTTGTTGATTGCTGTCATTCTGTTTCCAGCGCTGAAACACATCTCGATATGGCCATCCACAGCCTTTACGCATGGTTATCCGGTTCGATAATGCGTCAGCTTTTATTAAGAGCTGGCTTCTGAATCGTCCGCTTTTGGCACAAAGCGGACACCAATATTCAAAAATGAAAAACGACGACCTAATGTATAGCGTTTGCGATACGCGGTGGTTATGCTATGCTTGTATAGCAAATGCTATACAAGAGGTGTCTCATGAAATCAGATGTTCAACTTAACCTTAGAGCTAAGGAATCGCAGCGGGCGCTCATTGATGCAGCTGCGGAAATCCTTCACAAGTCACGTACAGATTTCATTCTGGAAATGGCCTGTCAGGCTGCCGAGAATGTGATCCTTGACCGCCGTGTATTTAACTTTAACGATGAGCAATATGCGGAGTTCATCGATATGCTTGATGCACCCGTTACAGGTGATCCCGTTATCGAAAAACTGCTGGCAAGGAAACCTCAGTGGGACGTGTAACAGCACCAGAACCTCTGTCCACTTATCATCAGGTGGCTGAGTTCGTCAGCGGTGAGACTGTGCTCGATGACTGGTTAAAGCAGAAAGGCCTCAAAAACCAGGCTCTCGGAGCGGCCCGAACGTTTGTGGTGTGTAAGAAGGACACTCAGCAAATTGCTGGCTTTTACTCACTGGCAACCGGGAGCGTCAACCATACAGAAGCGACAGGCAATCTTCGCCGTAACATGCCAGATCCCATACCTGTCATTATACTAGCCCGTCTTGCCGTCGATCTCTCATTCCGCGGGAAAGGGCTTGGCGCTGATTTACTTCATGACGCAGTGCTTCGTTGCTATCGGGTTGCCGAGAATATTGGTGTACGTGCAATCATGGTTCATGCACTCACCGAAGAAGCTAAAAATTTCTACATTCACCATGGTTTCAAACCATCACAAACTCAGGAACGGACATTATTCCTTAAACTCCCTCAATAAACGCGAAGACTATTACGCTCAAACCGATACGAGCGAGAATCGGATGGCGCGTCTAATGTTAATTCAGTAGAAACGCTTCACGAAAGAAGATGACGAACAGTTATTGATGAGACGGTAAGACGAAAGGAAGGAAGCTGCGGGATGGATAATTCGGTTACGGAACAGTTTATTTAGTGTTAGCAGGAAACAAAAAAGAGCCCATGTATTAAATGGACTCTTTCTCTGATGCCTCGGTTAATCTGTCCAACTTTTTGGGGTTAGTACAACCGATGGCTTTGTACGCAACATTCATTCCCGAAACCCGTTCGATGTTATCCGCGCCGATGTAGTGCTGGAACGTATCGAGAAAAAGGCTGGTCGGAGCTGCGGGATGCATTACGAGCTGTATCAGGCCCGTCTGCTGGGTGGTGCGCTGGATTATCTGGATGCGCTGCCGTTGAAAGACCGTCCGGTGTTAATGGGCGCTGCGGCAAAGCGCGGCTATCTGCTGACGCTAGCCGAAGAGGAACGCCCGCTGGAAGCACGGGATGTACTGATGAGTGAACTGGCGGCAAACGACTGCTGAGAAATAAACAGGGATGGCGGCGTATCGCTGCCATCCCTTAAAGACCAGAGGTAACGCAAAATGAAAGTATACGGCCATCAACACTCATCAGAGGCTTTCTCCCGGGAAACTTCCCCATCCTGTTTTGAACCAAAAGCGGAAAAGGTGATCGATTTTCACGGAAAGGATGCCAGTTACGCCTATAACGTGCTGGCCGATCTGAAAGCCGCAGGTGCTTCATATACGCGCCGGAATATCATCGCCGATATGTTCCGCCGTCTGGGTGTGGAATGAGGTCTGGGCAATGG
>ERZ773187.1071-NODE-1071-length-22506-cov-9.548394_pt1 | contig 22506 bp, 13 predicted proteins | sample MGYA00511242_ERZ773187 | MGnify/ENA primary metagenome ERZ773187 (study PRJEB29015, sample SAMEA2737744) | human gut metagenome | biome: human gut; feature: human-associated habitat; material: faeces | place: China | collected 2012 ... | reverse complement strand
TGCGCTTGTTGCGGATCTGGTAGAGGGTAAAGAGCTGATACTTACGGCTCGCACGGTCGAACTTGTCTTTGTGCTTGCGGTAGAAATGGAAGTAGCCGGAGAACTTTTTCGGCGAGGAGGTAATCTGCATCTCACCGTGGTTGATGTGCAGGATCTGCGTCGCGTCCTCTACCTTCCACGGCTCACCGTACTCCACCACCATCCGCAGGAAGATGTCGTAGTCCTGCGCCGCTTTCAGGGTGGTGTCGAACAGACACTCTTTGAAACGCCATGACCAAGTAAAGACCTGATTACCAATAATGTTGCGCTTATAAAAGAGGCGACGGGAATAAGGCGATTTCGGGTAGAGCGGCAGGCTCGCCGGTTGTGAATAGACTTCGCCCTGGCAGACATAATCGTTGGCGTACAGAAACGCATGCGTTACCAGCTGCGCCTGGTGAGACAGGAAGATAGAGAGACGGTTTGGCGTCCACTCATCGTCATCGTCAATACCGGTTAAAAACTCGCCTTTCGCCTGCAAAATCGCCTGATTGCGTACCGCGCAGGCGCCGGAATTGATCGCGTTGTGCGTGTACATCACTCGCGGGTCATTGAGGTCGGTAACGAAGTTCTGTAACTGCTCCCAGGAGGTGGAGCAGTCATCAACAATAATCAGCTCCCAGTTATCGTAATCCTGACGTAAAACCGATTTAATCGCGCGGATCGCCAACTGCTGACGGTTCCATGTCGGCATATAGATAGAGATCAATGGGCGTTGTGTGGTCATGGTCTTCCCCGGATGAATTCGATGCCCTCACCCCTACCCTCCCCCTCTGGGAGAGTCGGGATGAGGAAAACAGGTTATTTACTGTCAGACTTATATTCGTACTCGTAGTACCCGTAATCCTGGTACCCGGTGGCGCGACGGAAGATGGAGTTAAGAATGACCCCCTTCACCTCAATGCCGTTCTGCTCGAAGCGGCTAAGGCTGGTCTCCACTTCTTTAAGGGTGTTGACTGCATAACGCGCTACCATCAGGGTGGTTCCCGCGTGGCGGCCGACAATGGCGGCATCCGTCACGGCAAGGATTGGCGGGGTATCGATTAACACCAGGTCATAGTGTTCGCTCGCCCATGCAATCAGCTGAGTAAAGCGCTCGCTCATCAACAGTTCAGACGGGTTTGGCGGCACCTGACCACGCGGTACGAGGTCGAAATTGGTAATAGAAGTGGGTTTGGCGCAGTTCTCAATGTCACCTTTGCCCAACAGCACTTCTGACAGGCCATTGACGTTATTGGTGCCGAGCAGCTCGTGGGTGTAGCCCTTACGCATATCACAGTCGATCAGCAGCACGCGCTTGTTGGTCTGGCTCACCACCGCCGCCAGGTTGGCACAGACGAAGGTCTTACCAATTGACGGGCTGACACCGGTCATCATCAGGACGTTGTTTTTGGCCTGCATCATGGCGAAGTGGAGGCTGGTACGCAGGCTGCGCACCGCTTCAATCGCCAGATCCGTTGGGTTACCCACCGCCAGCAGCTGGCTCTGTTTGTAACGCTTAACCCCCTTCACGGTTTTGACGCTATCGCGGGATTTTTGCCATTCAGAGAGCGGGATGCTGGCATAGACGCTGATACCGTTCTCTTCCAGCACCTGCGGGCTTTCGATACCGCGGTTGAACAGAGAGCGCAGCAGTACACCCACAATCGAGAGCATCAGGCCAAGAATGATGCTGCCGAGAATAATCAGCGCTTTCTTCGGCTTCAGTACCCCTGGCTGGGTGATGGCCGGGTCGACGATACGGACATCGCCTACGGTACTGGCCTCAGTGATCTTCAGCTCCTGCTGTTTATTCAGCAGCTGCATATAAACCTGCTGACCCGACTCCACATCACGCGTCAGACGCACAATCTCTTGCTGGGTCTTAGGCATGGCGGTCACGCGGTTGTTCAGTTTGGCTTTCTCATCCTCTAAGGCCTTACGTTTTTCCAGCAGCGTGCGGTATGCCGGGTGACGTTTGGTATAGAGCTTGGAGATTTCCGCCTCTTTAAAGGTCAGCTCGTTCAGCTGGGCGTCGATATTGACCATCGAATCCAGCACCGATTTCGCCTCTAAAGGCAGGTCAACCGAGTCCTTATCCTGACGATAGGCGTTGAGTTTGTTCTCGGCTTCATCCAGGCTGGCGCGCACTTCAGGAAGCTGTTTCGCCAGGAAGGCCAGGCTCTTCGCCGCTTCTTCAGATTTACGCTCAACGTTCTGCTCGAGATAGTTGCGGGTGATGCTGTTCAGGATATCGCGGATTTTATCTTTATCTTCACCGGTAAAGGTCATGCTCAGCACGCCGGTGTCTTTACCCGTTTCCGTCACCGTGAGGTTATTTTGCAGGTTGTTAATCATCCCAAGCGTGGAGAACTTGGTGACGGTAAACTCGCTGCCCTCAGCGGCCTGAATCGCGTTCACTTTAATGCTCACGCCATCTTTGCTGAGCAACTGCCCTACTTCACCACGGGCGCTAAAGCCGGCGTCGCTGGTCAGTTGATACTGTTTTGGCCCCAGCACTTCGAGGGTAAAGACCTGATCGGCCGCCCCCTTTGGCAGGCTAAAGTCAGTCACTTTGACGGTATCGTTTTGCCGTCCCATCAGACGATCCCAGCCCGCGCCGAAGACCGGGAAGGTATTTTTGCTAACGGCGATATCCAGACCCAGGTCGCGCACGGTTTTACCCAGCACCAGACGCGACTGCAGCAGCTGAATTTCCGCTTCTGAAGCCGGTGGCTTGTTTGCCAGCGCCGAGCCAATATCCTGCACCAGCGAGTTGCCGGTGTTTTGCTCGATCTGCACCAGCGCATCGGCGCTGTAGATGGGAGTGGCGAACAGGGTGTAGACCACCGCCGCCAGCGCAAAGACGGCGGTGGTGCCTAACACCCACCAGCGCGCCTCAACCACGGTCCCAATCAGGCGACCAATATCGATTTCATCGCTGCCCGCGGTCGAGGCGGAAGAAGCTTTTACTTTTTCTGTCATTGTTATCCCTGCTGAACGTTCAGTGCCTGCGCCCACTGACGGGCAGACTGGTCAAGTAAGGTGTAAACCGCTTCAAAGGCTTCACGGCTTTTGCGATAGGGATCGGGGATTTCGCGTTCGTTGTCCCAGTGACCAAACAGCATCACTTTGCCGCGCATCTCCGGCGCGATATCGCACAGAGCGTGAATATGGCGCTTTTCCATCGCCAGGATCAGGTCATATTCCCGACACATGGCGGCTGAAACCTGACGGGCGCAATGCCCGTCTAGAGAAAGGTTATGTTGCTCTGCCACGCTCGTTGCACGCTCGTCGGCCCCTTTGCCTACCAGCGCACCCAGGCCTGCAGAACCCACCGTCAGCCCCGGCTGATATTGCTTTAACAGCCGCTCGGCCGTGGGGGAACGGCAAATGTTCCCCACGCACACCACCAGAATTTTGTTAAACATCGCGGATTACCAGTTATGAACGTCGCTTGCCGTGTCGGTCATGTAGCGAACGCCACTGATCGTCGGCAGCAACTGGTTGATCAGGCGGTTCCAGCGAGCAACCGGTGCGGTCGTCACGTAGACCACGTCATACGGCTGGAGGCGGAACTCGGTTGCCATCACCAGAGAGGTGGCATCGGACATATCCAGCTGATAAATGTTGGCAATCTTGCCGTTGCTGCCCTGTCCTTTGAGCGGACGAATAACGAAGATGCCGCTGGCATTGGAGGTCGTCAGATCGATACCTTCCGCCGAGCCCAGCGCTTCGGTCAGCGTCATACCGCTGAAGTCCATTTTGAGGGTGCTCTGTTTCTTCACTTCGCCCATCACGAACACTTTCAGATCGTCATTACGCGGCACAAAGAGGATGTCACCCGGATAGAGCAGTCGGTTCTGGCTCAGGTCGCCGTTTTGCATCAGCGCCTGCAAGGAGATGCGTTGTTCTTTGCCCTGATGGGTCAGTACAACATTGCGCCAGTCGGCATTTTCAGTCAGACCGCCTGCGGCGTTGATAGCGTCAAGTACGGTCAGCGGCACGTTGGTGATCGCCTGCTGCCCCGATTTATTGACCTGCCCGGAGATATAGGCTTTTTGCGAACGGAACGCGGCGATATTAACGTCCACCTGCGGATCAGCGATGTACTGCGCTAAGCGGCTGGTAATATCACTACGGATCTCGGCCAGCGTTTTGCCAACCACGTGTACTTTGCCAATGTAGGGATAGAACATGGTGCCGTCAGGCTGTACCCAGTTGCCGGTATCGCTCGAGCTACGGTACTGACCGGCTGGCGTCGTCAACTCCGGGTGGTCCCAGACGGTAACGCTAACGACATCGCCTGGGCCGACGCGATACTGATAAGAGGAGATCTCCTGATCCAGCGAGACGTTCGGCTGGGCCACGTTCGGGCGTGGGCGTAATTGCTCCACCAGTCTTGGTGTCAGGGGATAGACATTTACCATCCGATCAAGGTCGAAATCAGCATCTTGCTGTTTAATCACATCCTTACCCATGGTCGACATATTGCTGCCAGGTAAGACGGTGCACCCACTCATCAAGGTCACAGACACCAATAATGGCATCAATTTCATTTTGGATTTCATCATTGATTATTTATCACTTTGGCAGAGTAATTATCCTGTGCGGTTTAATTAAATGCGCGGCATTTAACTTTTAGCATGCGGTTAATAAAACAGAAATATAACTGGCATCAGTCCTAAAAAAAGTTTATTCATCCGCAAGCTATTGACAGAATAATCGAGGCTGATTAACACGCTTTCAGGCACGCTACCGCCCTTGGCTTTCAGTTACCAATCCACTGTTTAAACAGTAATTTATGGATAAACACCCTCTTTGACATGGTTTAATCGAAAGATATATCGGGCAAGAAAACGCTTCTCCAGATATAAACTTTCTGTTCTTTAAACCGACACTGAAATAGCAACAAGAGGCTTTAACATTTGATGCTGGAGGAATTGTTGCAGCTAACGATTTAGCAGGCAAGGAAACAACAGTCGGCGCATCGCTTTTTAAGATTAATATTAACGGCAAAATTTTAATGTTTTAGGATTTTCTTCAGGTTGACAAAAATGAATATATAACCGTTACCTGCGATATTTCTTAAATATAATTATTTAAGGGGATTCCGGTTATAACCCTAAATTAACCATGGGAATAGAATGAGCCGTATTTGCGGCGTTGCCCGAGGAAATCCCAGGCTGGCATTGCATTTTTCGCAGGCTTTATCCATGATCGAAATGTGACATTTGTCATATTACAAAAGGTATGATTCCCGCTATGGAATGGATTGCAGATCCATCAATCTGGGCCGGTCTGGTCACTCTGGTGTTACTGGAACTGGTGCTCGGCATCGACAACCTGGTCTTTATCGCCATTCTTGCCGAAAAATTGCCCCCTGCTCAGCGCGATCGCGCTCGCGTCACCGGCCTGCTTCTGGCCATGGTGATGCGCCTGCTATTACTGGCCTCTATTTCCTGGCTGGTGGGGCTCACCAAACCGCTATTTACGGTACACGGCCTGGGCTTCAGCGCACGCGACCTGATTATGCTTTTTGGCGGCCTGTTCCTGATCTTCAAAGCCACCGTCGAACTCAATGAACGGCTGGAAGGTAAGGATAATGAAAACCCCACCCAGCGCCGGGGCGCCAGATTCTGGCCGGTGGTGGCGCAAATTGTGGTGCTGGACGCTGTCTTCTCTCTTGATTCGGTGATCACCGCCGTGGGGATGGTGGACCATCTGGCCGTTATGATGGCAGCCGTCATCATTGCCATTGCGCTGATGGTGATGGGCAGTAAGGCGTTAACGCGCTTCGTTAATAGCCACCCGACAATCGTCATTCTCTGTCTTAGCTTCCTGCTGATGATCGGCTTTAGCCTGGTGGCGGACGGCTTTGGCTTCCACATTCCGAAAGGCTATCTGTACGCCGCCATAGGGTTCTCGGTCATCATCGAGGCGCTAAACCAGCTGGCCATTTTCAACCGCCGTCGCTTTCTGTCAGCCAATCAGACGCTACGTCAGCGCACAGCTGAGACGGTGATGCGTCTGCTGAGCGGAAAGAAAGAGGATGCGGAACTGGATGCGGAGTCGGCCTCCCTGCTGGCGGATCATGACAGCAGCCAGATCTTTAACCCGCAGGAACGTCGAATGATTGAGCGGGTATTAAATCTTAACCAGCGTTCTGTCAGCAGCATCATGACCTCCCGTCACGATATCGAGCATATCGACCTCAACGCCCCGGAGGCGCAAATCCGCGCGCTGCTGGAAAAAAACCAGCATACCCGCGTGGTGGTAACCGGTGGCGAGCAGGAGGAGGATCTGCTCGGCGTGGTACACGTTATCGACCTGCTCAACCAGCAGTTACACGATGAGCCGCTTGACCTGCGGGCGCTGGTGCGTCAGCCGCTGGTCTTCCCGGAGGGGCTGCCGCTGCTCTCTGCGCTGGAGCAGTTCCGCAACGCCCGTACGCACTTTGCCTTTGTGGTGGATGAATTCGGCTCCGTTGAGGGGGTGGTGACCCTGAGCGACGTGATGGAGACCATTGCCGGTAACCTGCCCAACGAAGTGGAAGAGATCGACGCCCGCCATGATATTCAGAAAAATGCCGACGGAAGCTGGACGGCGAACGGTCATATGCCGCTGGAAGACCTGGTGCAGTATGTGCCATTGCCGCTGGATGAGAAGCGTGAGTATCACACCCTCGCCGGTCTGCTGATGGAATACCTGCAACGTATTCCCGCCCCTGGGGAAGAGGTCCAGGTGGGTCACTATGCTCTGAGGACGCTGGAAGTCGATCATCACCGGGTGCAGAAGGTGCAGTTAATTCCACAGGCTGATGAAGCAGAGGAAGAGTACGAAGTGTAATAAAAAGCCGGGTAAGGCTAACCCCTACCCGGCTTAATCATTAAAGTTTTTCCAGCAGCTTTTTCACGTCTTTACTGTTTTTCGAATCCTTGTTGCGATCCGCCCAATCATTCAGACGCCGTTTGGCTTCATCCTGAAGATGTTTACGCATCAGCTGATCCACCTGCAGGCTGTAGTTGAGCGCCTGCCACTGACCATACACGCTCAGCGGGATCGGTGTCTGTTTCAGGAAATCGATCAGCTTACCCTCGCCCAACCAGCCCTCCAGCACCGTCACTTTAAAGTGGGTATCCGCCGTCTCTTTGACCAGGTCCATCGTGCCATCGCCCTCAAGCGATAACATAGGCGATTCCCCCTGCATGCTCTCCAGCGAGAGCTGGCCGTTATCAAGCGAAAGCTCGGTAACAAAGCGATTCAGACGGGTGGCGTTCTCAAAGTTATCTTTGGCCTTCACATTACTGCTGCGCTCCACCGCCTGCTGCACCAGTTGCTGGAAGTTAAGCCCTTCCATACGGGTGTTGCTCATCTCGACGTGGGCCTGCCCTTGCCAGTTGCGACGGAAGGCCTCGGCGTCGATCTTGCCGCCAGAGAAATCACCCGCCAGCGTCAGGCTACCGGTCAGGGGGATCGGATAGTTGAAAGCTTTCAGGATGGTGCCAATCTCGACATTTTCCAGCCGCGGCTGGAATGCCGTGCGGGCCTCCGCTTTGCGCACATCCAGGGTGCCTGGCAATGAGAGGCGCCCCTGCCCCATCTCGCCGCTCAGATCGCTGATGGTGAGCAAACCATTTTTGTTGGTCATCTGGCTGGAGACATGGGTGAAATCCATGCCGCGCCAGTGGACGCGGTTGGCTTTTAGCATGATATCCGCGTCAAAACCGCGCAGACCGTTATAGTCAGGCTGATCGAGGTTGGTCGAGATCACCGGGCGCGGCTTCGGCTGAGACTGCCCCTGCTGCGCCACGTCACCCTGGGCGGCAGCGGCTTGCGCCGTAAGCAGATTTTCAAGGTTGAGCGTATCGAATTGCAGATTGATCACCCATTGCGGGGTGTCGCTCAGCATCACGCTCGCCTGGCCAGTCAACGCGCTGTCGTTCGCTTTCAGATCGAGCTGATTGAGCTCAAGCTGTTTGCGCTCTTCCCGCCAGACTGCCTGCAGTTTGCCCTGTCCGGTGATACCCTGCGCCGGAAGATCGGCCCCGGTCAGCTGCCAGTCAAGCTGCTGAATATTGGCAATCAGCTGGTGAGGATAGTCAGACGCATCGACATTCGCATTCAGCGAGACCACCATGTCGCGCTGATTACGGTTCACGCGCCCGCTAAAATCCATCGTGCCTTTGTGGTGCTCATCCTGCTCCATCTGCAGATTGATATTACGCACCGTCACCTGTTCGTCGCTCTCATGCTGGAACACTAGCACGCTATCGGCGACCTTCAGTTTGCCAATATCAAACGACCAGCCGTTATCTTCTGCTACGTCGGGGAGCGTGTTTTCGCGCGGCGCCACCGGGGCATCGGGCTTGCGCACCGCCTCGGTCTGCGGCGTCAACTGAATTACCGCCCCTTTAAGCATCACCTGATTCACCTGCAACTGATGCGAAAGAAGCGGCATTAACGCCACGTCCAGACGCATATTGTCAGAGGTAAGCAGCGGCACGGAAGCCCCCGGCGCGGTTAACGACATCCGGCCGGAAAGAATGCTTAACTGCGGCCAGACGTGCCAGCGCAGCGGGCCGTCCAGCTTCATCACGTAGCCACTGCGCGCTTCAACCTGGCGCACCATGTAGGCACGAAAATCGTTGGGATTAACCAGCAGCACCAACGCAGTAAGACCTGCCAGCAAGACCACCAGCAAAATCATCAGCGTTGTCAGAACTCTTCTCATGGCTTCCTCGGTGGACTGGGCTGGGCTCAGTCTTTGTCAATACGACTGGCAACCGCACCCTGCTGATCGCGGTATTTCGCATCCTGGCGGCGGTTGTAAGGACGTGCAGCCGGGCCGGTCAGCGGCTCGAAACTGAGCGCGCCAATCATCATGCCTGGACGTAATGCCAGCGGCAATTTACCGGCGTTAAAGAACTCCAGCACAATGCGACCCGACCAGCCTGGATCGATACGGTGCGCCGTTACGTGCACCATCAGCCCCAGACGCGCCAGGGACGAACGTCCATCAAGCCAGCCAACCAGATCGGCAGGCAGGGTCACGGACTCAAAGGTAACCGCCAGCGCCAGTTCTCCTGGGTGCAGATAAAAGGCCTCGCCGTCCTCAAGAACAATCTCGTCGCTCATCACGCGTTCGAGTGCGGCGCTCACTTCATCTTTTGGACCGCTAAGGTCGATAAAGGGGGCGGTATGCCCGCTGAAGGTGCGGAATTTATTGCCCAGACGCACATCCACGGTCACGCCATTAATGCGCTCCACGGGCGGACGGGGTGAAATGGACAGACGGCCTTCATCGAGCCAGGCTTCAATATCTTTATCACACAGACGCATGGCACTCTCTCCTTTCGTGCATCACTCCCTCGTGCTTATCTGCGCCGAGGGTGAACCGGGTTATCTCTGAACGGTACACAATTCGCGTGTTTTATTCAAAAAACTGGCTGATTTTCGCTTTCAGAATATCGATCGCAATACGGTTTTTACCCCCGCGCGGCACGATAATATCGGCGTACTGTTTGGACGGTTCAATAAACTGCAGGAACATTGGACGTACCGTTTTTTGATATTGCGCCATAACGGAGTCCATGGAGCGACCGCGTTCGTTAACGTCGCGCTTGATGCGGCGCATCAGGCAAATATCCAGTGGCGTATCAACAAAAATGGAGAAGTTCATCGATTCGCGCAGACGCGCGTCGGTCAGCAGCAGGATGCCTTCAAGGATAATGACCTTCTTTGGCTCAATACGGATAGTTTCCTGCGTGCGGGTATGTTCAACATAGCTGTAGACGGGTAATTCAATTGGGGCGCCATTCTTCAGAGACTGAAGATGCTGAAACAGCAGGCTGTGATCCATCGCGCTGGGATGGTCATAGTTGGTCTTAACGCGCTCTTCCATCGACAGATGACTTTGATCCTTGTAATAGCTGTCTTCCGGAATGACACCGATGTGCTCATCACCAACCTGTTCACGTAATTCACGGTAAAGCGTACTAGCAATAAGACTTTTACCTGAAGCCGATGCGCCGGCGATGCCTATAATGACGCACTGATGAGACTTATCAGTCATAAATTTAGCGACCTGAGTAACCTGGATGTAAAGGAAGGACGACGCCGAAGCGTCAAACGGCGCAATTATAGGGATTTCGCTCCCGTGATACCAGTCGAAAGCGCAGGTTATGCGTGACGCGCGAAAATAGCCTTTTTCTTCCCGCTGCGTTATTACCCTGTTCACTTTTCCATCATCAAAGATGAAATTTTTGCAGGATAACTATTTAATAACTCTATGATGTCAAATTATGAGCAGCCACCATATGAATTGTAAATTGTTTGTACTAGCATAATCCAAATTCATCATTCAACTCGTCCGGACCTGGTTCGTGACGGCATGGCGTCCCCTGGATAAGCGGTAATGAATAAACAATACCAGCGCGTTTTGGTTACCACCCCACATCCTTTACTACGGCTTGTCAGTCTTGGTCTGGTTACCTTTATCTTTACCCTTTTTTCGCTGGAGCTGACGCGTTTCGGTACATTACTGGCACCTTTATGGTTCCCGACCGCCATTATGATGGTGGCCTTTTACCGTCACGCCGGCAAAATGTGGCCCGGTATCGCGCTCGCCTGCACCTTCGGCAATATCTTTGCCACCTGGCTGCTCTTCTCCTGGGATACCCTTAATCTGTGGTACGGGTTGATCAACACCCTCGAGGCGGTGGTCGGCGCGCTGTTGCTGCGAAAACTGCTCCCCTGGTATAACCCGCTGCAAAATCTGGGCGACTGGATCCGTCTGGCGATCGGCAGCGCCGTGATCCCGCCTCTGCTGGGCGGCATACTGGCGTATCTGCTGGTCCCTACCGCCGAGCCGATGCGCAACTTCCTGGTCTGGGTGCTCTCGGAAACCATCGGCGCGCTGGCGCTGGTGCCGCTGGGCCTGCTGTTTAAACCCCACTACCTGCTGCGTCATCGCAATCCGCAATTACTGCTCGAAACGCTGGTCACCATGGTGGTGACGCTGGTGCTAAGTTGGATCGCCATCCGCTTTTTACCCTGGCCCTTTACCGCGATTATCGTCTTGCTGATGTGGAGCGCCGTCCGATTACCACGCCTTGAGGCATTTCTGGTCTTCCTGGTCACGGTAATGATGGTATCGCTGTTGATCGCCTCTTCGCCGGTGCCGCTGGTCACTGAAAATGCTGCCATGCTCAACGCCCCCTGGCTGCCGTTCCTGATGATGCTGTTGCCCGCTAACGTCATGACCATGGTGATGTACGCCTTCCGCGCCGAGCGGAAACACATCACCGAGAGCGAAGAACGTTTTCGCAATGCCATGGAGTACTCCGCGATCGGCATGGCGCTGGTCGGTACCGACGGCCAGTGGCTGCAGGCCAACAAAGCGCTTTGTCAGTTCCTCGGTTACTCCCAGTCTGAGCTGCACTCCCTGACGTTCCAGCAGGTGACCTGGCCCGAAGATCTCAATCTTGACCTCGAGCAGATGGAGCAACTGATCCGCGGGGATATCAACAGCTACTCGATGGAGAAGCGTTACTACACCCGCAATGGTGAGGTGGTCTGGGCGCTGCTGGCAGTATCGCTGGTGCGCCATGCGGACGGCAGCCCGCTCTATTTCATCGCCCAGATTGAAGACATTAACGATCTCAAGCAGACCGAATGGGTTAACAAGCGCCTGATGGAGCGCATTACTCTCGCTAACGAAGCGGGGGGAATTGGTATCTGGGAGTGGGATGTTAAACCGGACGTGATCAGCTGGGATAAGCGCATGTTCGAACTCTATGAAGTTCCGCCGCATATTAAACCCACCTGGCAGATGTGGCATGAGTGTATGCTCCCGGAGGACCGCGCCCATGCTGAACAGGTGGTACGTGATGCCCTGGCCGCGCGCATTCCCTTCAAGCTGGAGTTTCGTATTCGGGTCAAAGAGGGGGTTCGTCACATCCGCGCGCTGGCTAATCGGGTGCTGAATAAGCAGGGCGAGGTCGAACGCCTGCTCGGCGTCAATATGGATATGACCGAGGTAAAAGAGCTTAACGAAGCGCTGTTCCAGGAAAAAGAGCGTCTGCATATTACCCTCGACTCCATCGGCGAAGCCGTGCTCTGTACCGATGTCGATATGAACGTCACCTTTATGAACCCGGTCGCCGAGAAGATGAGCGGCTGGACGCAGCAAGACGCGATGGGCCAGCCGATCTTATCGGTGCTGCATATTACCTTTGGTAATAGCGGCCCGCTGATGGAAAACATTCACAGCGGGGATATGTCCCGTACCGATATCGAACAGGATGTCGTCCTGCACAGCCGCAGTGGCGGGAGCTACGATATTCACTACAGCATCACCCCACTGAGCACTCTCGATGGACAAAACATCGGCTCGGTGCTGGTCATTCAGGATGTTACCGAGTCGCGCAAAATGCTGCGTGAACTGAGCTACAACGCCTCTCACGACGCCCTCACCCACCTGGCAAACCGCGTCAGTTTTGAAGCGCACCTGAAACGTCTGCTCCATATGGTGCAGGAGACCCGCCAGCGACATGCGCTGGTGTTTATCGATCTCGACCGTTTTAAAGCGGTGAATGACACCGCAGGCCATGCGGCGGGCGATGCCCTGCTGCGAGAGCTCTCTTCGCTGATGCTCAGCATGCTGCGTTCGACCGATGTGCTGGCGCGTCTTGGCGGGGACGAGTTTGGTTTACTGTTGCCTGAATGCAATACCGAAAGCGCCCGCTACATCGCGGGGCGTATCATTAATGCCATCAACGATTACCACTTTATGTGGGACGGCCGCCTGCACCGTATCGGCGCCAGCGCCGGGATTACGCTTATCGACGCCGTAAACCACCAGGCCGCTGAAGTGATGTCTCAGGCGGATATTGCCTGCTACGCCTCAAAAAACAGCGGGCGTGGGGTGGTCACGGTGTATGAACCGCAGCAAGAACGCATGCAGAGCAACCGCAATATGATGTCGCTCGATGAGCAGTGGCACATGATTAAAGACAACAACCTGGTGATGCTGGCGCGCAGCGTGGCGTCACCGCGTATCCCGGAGAGCAGCAATTTCTGGATGCTGTCGCTGCGCCTGTGGACCAGCGAAGGGGAAGTTCTCGAAGAGCAGACCTTCCGTGCCGGGCTGGCTGAGCCCGAGCTCCTTCACGCTCTCGACAGACGCGTGATGCAGGAGTTCTTCCGCAGCTTTGCTGCCCCGCTGGCTAAAAAAGGGACCGGCGTGGCCCTTCCGCTGTCGCTGGCTGGACTGGCCAGCGTGACCCTGGTCGACGAGCTGCTGGATATGCTGGGACAGAGTCCGCTGCCGGCACGACTGCTGCACCTGATGCTGCATATTGACGTACTGAGGCAGCAAAATAACGCCTGTCTGCAGGGGCTGGATAAACTGCGCCGCGCCGGCTGCCGTATCATCCTCAGCCACGCCGGGCGAGATATGGACGAGTTTAACCACCTCAGTGCCCATCAGGCAGATTACCTGCTGCTGGATCCCGAGGTCGTGACCAACGTTCACGGCAACCTGATGGACGAGATGTTGGTCACCATTATCCAGGGTCATGCCCAGCGGCTGGGCATGAAAACTATCGCCGGGCCGAGCAACCAGCCGGTGGTGATGGACACGCTCTCGGGCATCGGCATCGACTATATCTACGGCAATACCATTGACGAACCGCGTCCGCTGGAACTACTGCTTAATACCAGCTACTTCGCTATCAACTGACGGCGTCCAGCCTTCGGTATACCAGATATGCAGCAGCGCGTATGAGCGCCACGGCTGCCACCGGGCGGCATAGCGCCGTATCCCGGCCGGGGTCATGCCGGCAAAGCGTTGCTTGATCAGATAATCATCCGGTAAGAACACATCTTTTGCCTGCCAGCCGCGCAGGGCGAAATAATTCGCCGTCCAGCGCCCGATGCCCGGGCGAGTTTGCAGTGCCTTCACGCCCGCCTCGATATCATGCGGCGGCGTAAGAGGAAATGTCCCGGCCTCCACCGACTGCGCCAGGTGAATGAGCGACTCGGCGCGTTTAACTGGCATGCCGAGCGCCTTCAAGGCCAGCGGGTCGGCATTTGCCAGCGCCGCCGGGGTAGGAAAGCAGAAATAGCCCGGCGCCCCTGCGAGCGGCTCACCACACAAGGCGACCACTTTCGCGGTGAGCTTCGCTGCCATCGCTACGCTCACCAGCTGGCCGAGAATAGCGCGTACCCCCTGCTCGTAAGCATCCATCGAGCCGGGCAGTCGCAGGCCGGGCCGGGCAGCGCCGAGCGCCCCGAGTACCCCGGCTATCTGCTGCGGGCGACACTCCAGGTCAAACAGCCGGGCCACGCGCGCCAGGACCGGGTCAGCGACCGGCAGTAGCCCGTCACTCAGTTCAACCTGTAGCGTGCCGTCTTGCAGGTGCGGCGTGGCGCGAACCAACCCGACATGCCCCTCACAGGCGAAACTGCGCACGTAGTCTGTGGCGGTCACGGTTTCGATACCGGTGACCGCACGGGCGGCCAAAAAATCGAACATCCATTGCCAGTCGTAGGGGGGTTGCCAGTGCAGAAAAAACATTACGGCTCCTTTTTTCGTTATTCCACAGCATAACGCTGCCCGGTGGTTCTTGCCTTGCTTTCATATTCCAGTTGTCGCAGGCGAGACATTTCGCTAAAGTCTCGCCCCTTCTCAATGGCATGGGGATTTCGCACGTGTTTATCGGATTTGACTATGGTACCGCCAACTGTTCTGTGGCGGTGATGCAAGACGGGCAGCCACAGCTGCTCAAAATGGAAAATAACAGCACCCTGCTGCCATCAATGATTTGCGCGCCCACGCGTGAAGCGGTAAGCGAGTGGCTCTATCGTCATCATCAGGTTCCGGCTACCGGCACGGAAACCCAGGCGCTGTTACGCCGGGCGGTAAGCTTCAATCGCGAAGAGGATATCGACGTTACCGCCACCAGCGTGCAGTTTGGACTCTCCTCGCTGGGCCACTATATTGAGGACCCGGAAGAGGTCTACTTTGTTAAATCCCCGAAATCCTTCCTCGGCGCCAGCGGCCTGAAGCCGCAGCAGGTTGCTCTGTTTGAGGATCTGGTTTGCGCCATGATGCTGCATATTCGTCAGCAGGCACAGTCGCAGGTGACGGATAGCATTACCCAGGCGGTGATTGGTCGTCCTATTAACTTCCAGGGGCTGGGGGGAGACGACGCGAACCAGCAGGCACAAGGGATCCTTGAGCGTGCTGCCCACCGCGCAGGTTTTCAGGACGTGGTGTTCCAGTATGAGCCGGTTGCCGCCGGTCTGGATTTTGAAGCGACGCTCAGTGAAGAGAAACGCGTGCTGGTAGTGGATATTGGCGGCGGGACAACTGACTGCTCGCTGCTGCTGATGGGGCCACAATGGCATGTCCGCCGCGACCGTGAAAATAGCCTGCTGGGACACAGCGGGTGCCGCGTAGGCGGGAACGATCTTGATATTGCACTGGCGTTCAAAAGCCTGATGCCGCTGCTGGGCATGGGCGGCCAGACGGAAAAAGGTATCGCCCTGCCGATCCTCCCCTGGTGGAATGCGGTTGCCATTAACGACGTCCCCGCTCAGAGCGATTTCTACAGTACCGCCAACGGTCGTTTCCTTAATGACCTGGTGCGCGATGCGCAGGATGCCGACAAAGTCGCCCTGCTGTATAAGCTCTGGCGTCAGCGTCTGAGCTATCGCGTGGTGCGTAGCGCCGAAGAGAGTAAAATTGCCCTTTCAGAAGCAGCCGATCATACCGTTACGCTGCCGTTTATCGGCGATGAGCTGGCCACCGCGATTAGTCAGCAGGGGCTGGAGGCGGCACTGGCGCAACCGTTGCAGCGCATTCTGGAACAGGTGCAGCTGGCGCTGGATAACGGTAAAGAGAAACCGGACGTGATCTACCTTACCGGCGGTAGCGCCAAATCGCCGTTAATTAAGCGTGCGCTGGCGGAGCAGTTGCCAGGCATCCCGATTGCTGGCGGCGATGATTTCGGCTCGGTGACGGCGGGGCTGGCGCGTTGGGCGCAGGTAGTGTTTAGCTGACATAGGTGCGGGCTGATGCCCTCACCCCACCCCTCTCCTACAGGGAGAGGGGGAAATGCCTAAAAAAGGCAACCCGTTTTGCCTTTTTGCCTTACCCTCATTCAGACAATTCCAGACAGTCTTCCATATTTCCTCCATTTTTCTGCCGTCTCCACTCACTAAACTAGTATCATTTCCCGAAATGTTTCAGGACGAGAACGTATAACGATGAAAGGCAGTCAAAAATCCCGCTGGGCAATCGCCGCAGGCCTTATTGTGGTGGTCGTTGCCGCCGCGTGGTACTGGCACAGTCACTCCGCGGCACCGGCAGGTGCCACCAGCCAACAGCGCCCCGCAGGCGGTGGCCGCCACGCTATGCGTGGTGGCGTGCTGGCCCCTGTCCAGGCTGCTACCGCCGTCAATAAATCCGTTCCGCTTTACCTTACGGGCCTGGGAACTATCACGGCGGCAAATACGGTGACCGTGCGCAGTCGCGTTGACGGCCAGCTTATGGCGCTCCACTTCCAGGAGGGGCAACAGGTGAAAGCCGGTGATCTGCTGGCTGAAATCGATCCCAGCCAGTTTAAGGTTGCCCTCGCCCAGGCGCAGGGGCAGCTCGCAAAAGACAAAGCGACTCTCGCCAACGCACAGCGCGACCTCGCCCGCTTCCAGAAGCTGGTGAAAACCAATCTGGTGTCACGCCAGGAGCTGGATACCCAGCAGTCGCTGGTCAGTGAATCACAGGGCACGATCAAAGCGGATGAAGCCGCCGTCGCCAGCGCCCAGCTCCAGCTCGACTGGAGTCGGATCACCGCCCCGATTGATGGCCGCGTGGGGCTGAAACAGGTTGATATCGGTAACCAGATCTCCAGCGGCGATACCACAGGCATCGTGGTGATCACCCAGACCCACCCCATCGATCTGGTTTTCACCCTGCCAGAAAACGACATTGCTACCGTCGTTCAGGCGCAGAAAACCGGCCAGCCGCTGGTGGTTGAAGCCTGGGATCGCGCCAACAAACAGAAACTGAGCGAAGGTACGCTGCTGAGCCTGGATAACCAGATCGACACCACCACCGGCACCATCAAGCTGAAGGCCCGATTTACCAACCAGGACGACGCGCTCTTCCCGAATCAGTTTGTTAACGCCCGGATGCTGGTCTCGACTCAGGATAACGCGGTAGTTATTCCGACCGCGGCCCTGCAGATGGGCAACGAAGGCAACTTCGTGTGGGTACTTAACAGCGAGAATAAAGTGAGTAAGCATCTGGTGAAAACCGGCATCCAGGACAGCCAGACGGTGGTGATCAGCGCCGGGTTGTCCGCAGGCGATCGCGTAGTCACTGACGGTATCGACCGCCTGACCGAAGGGGCTAAAGTCGAGGTAGTGGAAGCGCACAGCGACACCGCCACCCCGAAGCAGCCTGCCCGTGAACAGGCCAAACAGAGAGAGAACGCCTGATGCAGGTGATGCCACCCAGCGCCACGGGCGGGCCGTCACGCCTGTTCATTATGCGCCCGGTCGCCACCACGCTGTTGATGGTGGCGATTTTACTGGCGGGGATTATCGGCTACCGTTTTCTGCCGGTCTCCGCCCTGCCGGAAGTCGATTATCCCACCATCCAGGTGGTGACCCTCTATCCCGGCGCTAGCCCGGATGTGGTCACCTCCGCCATAACCGCCCCGCTGGAGCGTCAGTTCGGTCAGATGTCAGGGCTGAAGCAGATGTCCTCACAAAGCTCTGGCGGCGCGTCGGTGGTAACGCTTCAGTTCCAGCTCACGCTGCCGCTGGATGTCGCCGAGCAGGAGGTGCAGGCCGCCATTAACGCCGCCACCAACCTGCTGCCGTCCGATCTGCCGAATCCGCCAGTCTACAGCAAGGTCAACCCGGCGGATCCGCCCATCATGAGCCTCGCCGTCACCTCGTCTGCCATGCCGATGACGCAGGTGGAAGATATGGTCGAAACCCGCGTGGCGCAGAAGATTTCTCAGGTATCGGGCGTCGGCCTGGTGACCCTCTCTGGCGGCCAGCGTCCGGCCGTACGCGTGAAGCTTAATGCGCAGGCCATCGCCGCGCTGGGGTTGACCAGCGAAACCATCCGTACCGCCATCAGCAACGCCAACGTCAACTCGGCGAAAGGCTCCCTGGATGGCCCCACCCGCGCGGTCACGCTGTCGGCCAACGATCAGATGCAGTCTGCCGATGAGTACCGCCAGCTGATTGTGGCTTACCAGAACGGGGCCCCTGTTCGGCTGGGCGATGTGGCCACGGTTGAACAAGGGGCGGAAAACAGCTGGCTGGGTGCCTGGGCGAATAAGCAGCAGGCCATCGTGATGAACGTGCAGCGCCAGCCGGGCGCTAACATTATTGATACCGCCGACAGCATCCGCGCCATGCTGCCGCAGCTGATAGAGAGCCTGCCGAAGTCGGTGAGCGTGAAGGTGCTTTCGGATCGCACCACCAACATCCGCGCCTCGGTCAGCGACACGCAGTTTGAATTGATGCTCGCCATCGCGCTGGTGGTGATGATCATCTATCTGTTCCTGCGCAACGTTCCCGCTACCATTATCCCCGCCGTCGCGGTGCCGTTATCGCTGGTGGGGACATTTGCGGTCATGGTGTTTCTCGATTTCTCCATCAATAACCTGACGCTAATGGCGCTGACCATCGCCACCGGTTTTGTGGTGGACGATGCCATCGTGGTGATTGAAAACATCTCGCGCTATATCGAGAAAGGCGAGAAACCGCTGGCGGCAGCGCTCAAAGGGGCTGGTGAGATCGGCTTTACCATCATCTCCCTGACCTTCTCCCTGATAGCGGTGCTGATTCCGCTGCTGTTTATGGGCGATATTGTCGGACGTCTGTTCCGCGAATTTGCGGTCACCCTGGCGGTGGCGATTCTGATCTCGGCGATAGTGTCATTAACCCTGACGCCTATGATGTGCGCGCGCATGCTGAGCCACGAGTCTCTGCGCAAACAGAACCGTTTTTCTCGCGCCTCTGAACGGATGTTCGAGCGGGTGATCGCCGCTTATGGCCGCCTGCTGACCAAAGTGCTTAACCACCCCTGGGCGACGCTGGGCGTGGCGCTGGCAACCCTGGCCCTCAGCGCCCTGCTGTGGGTCATGATTCCGAAGGGCTTCTTCCCGATTCAGGACAATGGCATTATTCAGGGAACGCTGCAGGCGCCGCAGTCGGTGTCGTTTGCCAGCATGGCCCAGCGCCAGCAGCAGGTTTCCGAAATTCTTATGAAGGATCCGGCCGTCGAGAGTCTGACCTCATTCGTGGGGGTGGACGGTACCAACCCGTCGCTGAATAGCGCTCGTCTGCAGATCAACCTCAAACCGCTCGATGAGCGTGATGACCGCGTCAATGCGGTGATTGAGCGCCTGCAGCAAGCCGTGGCGCGCGTACCGGGTATCGAACTCTATCTGCAACCGACTCAGGATCTGACGATCGATACCCAGGTCAGCCGCACTCAGTATCAGTTTACCTTGCAGGCCACTACGCTTGAGGCGCTCAGCACCTGGGTGCCGCAACTGGTAGAGAAACTGCAGGCGCTGCCGCAGCTTTCCGACGTCAGCAGCGACTGGCAGGATAAAGGGCTGGCGGCCTATATCAATGTCGATCGCGACAGCGCCAGCCGGCTGGGCATTACCATGGCGGATGTGGATAACGCCCTGTACAACGCCTTTGGTCAGCGCCTGATCTCCACCATTTATACTCAGGCGAACCAGTACCGCGTGGTGCTGGAGCACGATACGCAACAGACGCCGGGACTGGCAGGGCTGGACGCCGTACGTCTCACCAGCAGCGAAGGCGGCAGCGTGCCGCTCAGCGCCATCGCGAAAGTGGAGGAGCGCTATACGCCGCTGGCGGTGAACCATCTGGATCAGTTCCCCTCTACCACCATCTCGTTTAACGTCCCGGACGACTACTCTCTGGGCGAGGCGGTGGAGGCGATCCTGGGTGCGGAAAAAGATCTCAGTTTCCCCACCGATATTCAGACCCAGTTCCAGGGCAGTACGCTGGCATTCCAGGCCGCACTGGGCAGTACCATCTGGCTGATCGTGGCGGCAGTGGTGGCAATGTACATCGTGCTTGGCGTGCTGTACGAAAGCTTTATTCATCCCATCACCATCCTCTCTACCCTACCTACTGCAGGAGTGGGAGCCTTGCTGGCGCTGATGCTGGCAGGCAGTGAACTGGATGTGATCGCCATCATTGGCATCATCTTGCTGATTGGTATCGTCAAGAAGAACGCCATCATGATGATCGACTTTGCCCTTGCCGCCGAGCGCGAGCAGGGAATGGCACCGCGCGAGGCCATCTATCAGGCCTGTCTGCTGCGCTTTCGTCCGATCCTGATGACCACCCTCGCCGCCCTGCTCGGTGCCCTGCCGCTGATGCTCAGCACCGGGGTTGGCGCAGAGCTGCGTCGTCCGCTGGGGATTGGCATGGTAGGCGGCCTGCTGGTCAGCCAGGTGTTAACACTCTTTACCACACCGGTGATTTACCTGCTGTTCGACAGCCTGGCACTGAAGATGAAATCCCGCTTCCCGAAGCGTACTGAGGAGGCGTAAGTGAAGTTTTTCGCCCTCTTCATTTACCGCCCGGTGGCGACGATCCTGATTTCGCTCGCCATTACGCTCTGCGGCGTGCTCGGCTTCCGGCTGCTGCCGGTGGCCCCGCTGCCGCAGGTGGATTTCCCGGTCATTATGGTCAGCGCCTCGTTGCCCGGCGCGTCGCCAGAGACCATGGCCTCGTCGGTCGCCACGCCGCTTGAGCGCTCCCTCGGACGCATCGCCGGGGTCAACGAGATGACCTCCAGCAGCTCGCTGGGCAGTACGCGCATCATTCTGGAGTTCAATTTTAACCGCGACATCAACGGCGCGGCCCGTGACGTGCAGGCAGCGATCAACGCCGCGCAAAGCTTGTTGCCAAGCGGTATGCCGAGCCGCCCGACGTACCGCAAAGCTAACCCGTCCGACTCGCCGATCATGATCCTGACGCTCACCTCGGATACCTATTCCCAGGGTGAGCTGTATGACTTTGCCTCTACCCAACTGGCGCAGACCATCGCCCAGATCGACGGCGTGGGCGATGTGGATGTGGGCGGCAGTTCCCTGCCGGCCGTGCGCGTGGGGCTCAATCCGCAGGCGCTGTTTAACCAGGGCGTATCGCTGGATGACGTGCGCAGCGCTATCAGTAATGCTAACGTGCGCAGGCCGCAGGGAGCCATCGAAGACAGTAGCCACCGCTGGCAGATCCAGACCAACGATGAACTCAAAACCGCCGCCGAATACCAGCCACTGATTATTCACTACAACAACGGCGCGGCGGTGCGCCTCAGCGACGTGGCAAGCGTAACCGACTCGGTTCAGGATGTGCGTAACGCCGGGATGACCAACGCCAAACCGGCCATTTTGCTGATGATCCGCAAGCTGCCGGAGGCCAACATCATCGAGACGGTGAACAGCATCCGCGCCCGTCTGCCGGAGTTGCAAGAGACCATTCCGGCGGCCATCGATCTGCAGATCGCTCAGGACCGCTCCCCTACCATTCGCGCCTCGCTTGAAGAGGTTGAGCAGTCGCTGATTATCTCCGTGGCGCTGGTGATCCTCGTGGTCTTCCTGTTCCTGCGCTCCGGTCGCGCCACGCTGATCCCCGCCGTGGCGGTACCGGTGTCGCTTATCGGCACCTTCGCCGCCATGTATCTGTGCGGTTTTAGCCTTAATAACTTGTCGCTGATGGCGCTGACTATCGCCACCGGCTTCGTGGTGGATGACGCTATTGTGGTGCTGGAGAATATCTCCCGTCACCTGGAGGCGGGCATGAAGCCGCTACAGGCGGCGCTGCAGGGGTCGCGTGAAGTGGGCTTTACGGTGCTCTCCATGAGCCTGTCGCTGGTGGCCGTGTTCTTACCGCTGCTGCTGATGGATGGCCTACCGGGACGGCTGTTGCGCGAATTCGCCGTGACGCTCTCGGTCGCCATCGGCATTTCGCTGGCGGTCTCTCTGACCCTCACCCCGATGATGTGCGGCTGGATGCTGAAATCCGGCAAACCGCACAGCCAGCCGCGTAAACGCGGGTTTGGCCGGCTGCTGATGGCGCTGCAGGAGGGCTACGGAAAATCACTGAAGTGGGTACTGAACCATACCCGCATCGTCGGGCTGGTGCTGCTGGGCACCATTGTGCTCAATGTCTGGCTCTATATCACCATACCGAAAACCTTCTTCCCGGAGCAGGATACCGGGGTGCTGATGGGCGGCATCCAGGCTGACCAGAGCATCTCCTTCCAGGCGATGCGCGGAAAGTTGCAGGACTTTATGAAGATCATACGCGACGACCCGGCGGTGGATAATGTCACCGGCTTTACCGGCGGCTCGCGGGTCAACAGCGGGATGATGTTTATTACCCTTAAATCCCGCGATAACCGCA
>ERZ773187.1068-NODE-1068-length-22528-cov-31.508343_pt1 | contig 22528 bp, 17 predicted proteins | sample MGYA00511242_ERZ773187 | MGnify/ENA primary metagenome ERZ773187 (study PRJEB29015, sample SAMEA2737744) | human gut metagenome | biome: human gut; feature: human-associated habitat; material: faeces | place: China | collected 2012 ... | reverse complement strand
CCTTCGGGGAGCTCCCCCGATGGGGAGCCAAGAACGTTCTGCCGCTTAACTTAATGGCATTACCCTCTAGGGGAAGGTGCCCCGCAGAGTCCAATGAAGGCAAGATCCTTCGCACTCCCGCCTGTCTCTTGTCACTTCAAATTTCTGCTCACTTCACCGCTGTAAATGTGAGCGACTTTGTATCGAGGGAGAGGGTATAGATGTCCTCTGTCCCGTTTTCATTTACGTGGAGGAGGAGCTGTTTCTTTTCTACTGTGAAATAGGAGGTGCCGGTCACGTCTTGAAGTTCAGCGGTAGAGAAGGCGCTCTTGAAGGCGGCGCCCTTGTAGGAAACGATATGCGCGCCGCCGGCTTCGCCGGTATCGACAAGGTAGAAGCGCAGGCCATTCGCATCATTCACGAGCGGCGTGATGGTGAGCTTTGCATCCGCAAAGCCGGCTTCTTCGCTTACGAGGACGGGGAGAGCGGTGAGAGACAGCGCACTCTCTGATGCTTTCGTTGTGAAGGTGAGGTCAGCCTTGCCTTCTGCGCCTGCGGTGAGGTTTACGTCGAGCCGCTGGTCACTCGTGAGGGCGGTGTGGAAGGCGGCCTCCCCGGAATTGACGGCCAGGATCGTAGGCTCGCCCGTGATCCAGTTCGCGGAAACAGAGGAAGCGAGGGTGAGGGCGGCGAGCGCAGCGGTTAATACAATTTTTCGCATAGGAGACTCCTTTCTTGAATGAAAATAATAATCAGTGTTTCCTTAAACTATAAAGTCTGATACTGCTGCTTGCTCTCATTATATAGAAACCTTGAGCATGTTTCAAGCCGGGCAGATGGGCGCCAAAAGTTCGCCGCTTTTTGCACCTTAATCCCTAATCCCTAGCTACAAGTCACTAGTCACCAGTCATTAAAAAACATGCAAAAAGAGCCGGCTGAAATACAGCCGGCTTGAAATGCAGCAATCAGATGATCGATCAGATGTCTCTGTTTACTTTATGAGAACGAAGGCAACGAGTGCAGACATTCATTCTCTTGACCTGTCCGTCAACCAGTACGCGAACTCTCTGGATGTTCGGTTTCCAGGTTCTCTTTGTTTTCAAATGGGAATGGGATACATTGAATCCCGTAGCGGTTCCCTTGCCGCAAACTTCACAATAGTTAGCCATGTGCTACACCTCCTTGCACTTCCGCGATTGCAACATTCATACTATATCACAACTCTTTTTTTTACGCAAGTATTTTACAGCAGAGTATTTGAAGAATTATAATAGGAGAAAAGAGATAGGGGGTCAGGTTCGGGATTCAGGGTTAGCCCATGGGGCGTATCGCCCTTTGATTGCGAATGAAAGCTCTGCTCGCCAGTGACTAGTGACTTGTGACTAGGAGACATCCGGCTCCCGTATCGTCATTTCGAGCGAAGCGAGAAATCTTTTTTATTCGCGGTCTGGGACTCACGCTTTCCCCACATGTGCCTCGCACCTCTCCAGTTTCCTCATCTATCTTTCATACCGCCAGTGCCCTATCCGCCCCTACGAGGCACCTTCCCCTCGATGGGAAGGCTGACGATACGGGAATGCCATCATCTGACATTGCGGCGAAGCCGCCACTACAAGTTTGAAAGCAGAAAGAACAATCTCTCCCTTATATGAATTCTCATAGGTTCAACAGGTTCACTGGTTTACCGCTTTCGTGAATACCATATCTTCAAAACTCCGCGGCGCTTCCCTATTTTTATGCGCCGCACCGCCCCCCTAGGGCTAACCCTGAACCCTGAACCACGAACCACGAACCCGTAACCATTCAAAGGAGGTCATCCATGAAACTATCTGATTCCGTGCAGTACCTGAAGGGTGTCGGCCCTCGGATGAAGGAGAAGCTGGAGCGCCTCGGTATTCATACCGTAGAAGATCTCCTTTCCTATTTCCCGAGGCGCTATCAGGACTGGACGAAGGTCACGCCGATGGGAGATCTCGTGCCTGATGAAGAGGCTGTGGTCTACGGAGAGGTAGTGGGCCTGAAGGAGATCCATCCCCGAAGAAGCATGTCGATCCTGAATGTCATGATCGTCGATGATACGGGCGCGGTGGTGCTTACCTATTTCAATCAGCCGTGGAAAGCCGATCTTTTTCATCGTTCGAAGCATGTGCTGGCATATGGCAAGGTGGAGTATGGCTACAACAGGAACCAGATCAGCAATGCGGAGATCGAAGCCATCGAGCCGGAGGATCTGCCGTCCTTTCAAAAGCTCGTCCCTGTATACGGACTGACCGAGGGCATCAAGACACCGCAGCTTCGGCGTATGATCGAAGGAGCACTCGCGCTGGTGGAGGATGCGGATGAGAATCTTCCGGAGGATACTGTCCGGAGAGAGAAACTGATGGGACGGCTCGCCGCCATCCGCGCGATGCACGATCCGAAGGACTGGGCCGAGCAGAGAGAAGCGCGCAGACGGATCGCATTTGAAGAATTGTTCTTCATGCAGGCAGGTGTTCTGCTCCTGCGTAAAAAGAGAGAAGAGGGAAGAGAGAGCATCAAGTGCGCGCCATCCGGTGAGCTCGTCAAGAGGGTGCGCGAGCATTTCCCCTTCCGGCTGACCGAGGGGCAGCAGCAGGCCTTTCGTGATATCGAGGACGATATGGAAGGGCTCATCCCGATGAACCGCCTGGTGCAGGGGGATGTCGGGAGCGGCAAGACGGCTGTCGCGGCACTCTCACTCGCCAAGATCGTAGAGAATGGCTATCAGGGCGCACTCATGGCACCGACCGAGGTCTTGGCAGGGCAGCACTATGAGACATTCCGTCATTTCTATGAAGGCCTTCCTATCCGCGTCGCTTATCTCTCCGGAAATACGAAGACCTCCGAGCGCCGCGAGATCCTGAAGCAACTGGCAGCAGGGGACATCGATGTGCTGATTGGCACGCACGCCTTGCTCGAGAAAGATGTCATCTTTGCCCATCTGGGTCTCGTTATCACCGATGAGCAGCACCGCTTCGGCGTGAAGCAGCGAAAGGCATTAGAAACGAAGGGGGGCTCGCCGCACATCCTCGTCATGACGGCGACACCGATCCCAAGGACAATGGCGCTCTCCGTTTATGGCGATCTCGATGTTTCAGCCATCCGCGGGATGCCGCCGGGAAGACATCCGGTGAAGACTTACGCCATCGGGAGTCAGATGCTTCAGCGTGTTTTCAATTTCATGGGACGGGAAATGGAAGCGGGACATCAGGTGTACGTGGTCTGCCCGCTCGTCGAAAAGAGTGAGAAGCAGGACCTCGCCTCCGCCGTTTCCGTGTATGAAGAGCTGCGTGACCGCATATTCCCCATGTTCCCTGTGGGCCTTGTCCATGGACGGATGAAGAACAGCGAGAAAGAGGCGGTCATGCAGGCCTTTCATCGGGGAGAGAAGAAGCTCCTCGTCGCCACATCCGTCATCGAAGTCGGCGTCAATGTACCCAATGCTACCATCATGTTCGTCTACGGAGCTGACCGCTTCGGCCTTTCGCAGCTGCATCAGCTTCGTGGCCGTGTCGGGCGCGGGGAGGCGCAGGCTTACTGCATCCTCTACTCGGATAATCAGAATGAGATCACCCAGCTCAGGATGAAGCTGATGTGCGAGATCCAGGATGGCTTCCTCCTGTCTGAAAAAGATCTCATCCTGCGCGGCAGCGGTGAATTCTTCGGCTATCACCAGCATGGCATGCCGGACCTCAAGGCGGCAGATATCGTGAAAGATCTCCCGCTCCTCGAAGAAGCGAGGAAGGAAGCGCAAAACGCCATGGAGCGGGGCATGGATTTCAGGAAAGAACTCGCGCATCGATTTGGAGGGGCGTTCCTTGAAAAATTGGGGGGGAGAAGTGACTGGTGACTGGTGACTAGTGGCTAGGGATTAGGAGCCTCAAGTGACTTGTGACTAGTGACTGAAATGCCACCTTCGGGTATCGCCACCATCTATACTCCGCGGCGCTTCCATATTTTTAAGCGCCGCACCACCATTTCGCATTTCTCATTTCTAATTTCTCATTCAAGCGAGGCTTTCAACCGTAATCAAGGGGCGCTCTGCCCCACAGGCTAATCTTGACCCCTCAAAAATCATACAAGACACAGCTCTGTGATTTATGGTATAATGTTTTAATTGAAAAGAATGCACCTCTTTGGCATATGAGGGGATGCGGATCCTATAGATCTGCATTTCCGGGCTAGAGAGATAGACATGACATCACAGAAGTAACCAAAGTTTTTGAATGGAGGCTATGATGAGAGAAGACAAATTTGGCAAGCAGGGACTGACTTTTGATGATGTGCTGCTGATCCCGGCACATTCGGATGTCCTTCCGCGCGACGTAGATGTACGCACTCACCTTACACAGAATGTCACACTGAATATTCCGATCATGAGCGCCGGCATGGATACCGTCACTGAAGCAGAAATGGCGATCGCCATGGCGCGCGAGGGCGGCATCGGTGTCATTCACAAGAATATGAGCATTGATGAGCAGGCCAGAGAAGTGAAGCTGGTCAAGCGTTCGGAACACGGCATCATCGTGGATCCGATCTACCTCGCTCCGGACAACACCCTGTCGGATGCGGACGAACTGATGAACAAATACCATATTTCCGGTGTGCCGATCACAGAGAATGGCAAACTGGTCGGCATCATTACGAACCGTGATATGCGTTTCGAGACGGATCTGTCCCGTCCGATCAGCGACATCATGACTTCGAAAGGTCTGATCACCGCTCCGGAACATACCACCATGGAAGAAGCGAAACGCATCCTGCAGGCGCACCGCATCGAAAAACTGCCGCTCGTGGACGATGACGGCCATCTGAAAGGCCTCATCACCATCCGTGATATCGAAAAGATGAGAAAATTCCCAAATTCGAACAAAGACTCTGACGGCCGCCTGAAGGTGGCTGCTGCCATCGGTGTCACTTCGGACGTGGAAGACCGCGTCGAAGCGCTTCTTGATGCCAAAGCAGATGTCCTTGTCATCGATACCGCACATGGTCACAGCGAAGGCGTGCTGCAGACCATCCGCCGCCTGCGCAAAGCATTCCCGCATCTGGAACTCATCGCCGGAAATGTCGCAACCTATGATGCGACCAAGGCACTGATCGAAGCTGGTGTATCTGCTGTCAAAGTCGGCATCGGACCTGGCTCCATCTGCACCACCCGCGTCATTGCGGGCATCGGTGTACCACAGATCACAGCGATCTATGACTGTGCGAAAGCAGCCGAAGGCACCGGCATCCCGATCATTGCTGACGGCGGCATCCAGTACTCCGGTGATATCGCAAAGGCCCTTGGCGCCGGTGCGTCCTGCGTCATGCTCGGCAACCTCCTCGCAGGTACGGAAGAAGCTCCTGGCGAGATGATCATTTATCAGGGCAAGAATTACAAATCCTACCGCGGCATGGGCTCTCTGGGCGCTATGCAGGCTGGCAGCAAGGACAGATATTTCCAGCAGAATGCGAAGAAACTCGTACCGGAGGGTATCGAAGGCCGCATTCCTTACAAAGGACATGTCTCCGACGTCCTCTTCCAGCTCATCGGCGGTCTCCGTGCATCCATGGGCTACTGCGGTGCGAAGGACATCAAGGCCATGAATGAAGATACTCAGTTTATTCAGATTACCGGCGCAGGTCTGCGTGAAAGCCATCCGCATGATGTCAGCATCACCAAAGAAGCACCGAACTACAGCGTAAAATGATCGATATAGAAAAATCCTCGCACAATGTGATGGACGTCACGGTCTATGCACTCACCATGCAGGAAGTCCTCCAGTGGGCGAAAGAAGGGATGGGGGATGAAAAGCCCCGCCTCATTGCCACGGCCAATGCAGAAATGATCATGCAGGCGCAGGAAGACAAGGAGCTCGGGCGCATCCTGAATCGTGCCGACCTCGTCGTTCCTGACGGAGCCGGTGTACTTTGGGCGGGAGAAACTCTCGGCACTCCCTTTCCGGAACGCGTGACCGGTGCCGACCTGTCTGTCGAGCTGCTAAAGATCGCATCGAAAGAAGGCTGGCCCGTCTATTTCTTGGGCGGTGCGCCCGGCGTCGCGAAGAAGGCGGCCGATCGTTTCCAGAAGTCCCATGGGGAGATCCGACTCGTGGGCTGCCATGACGGCTACTTCGACGAAGAAGAAGAGAAACGGATCATCAAAGACATCCGGAAAAGCGGAGCCAAGCTGCTCCTGGTAGGTCTCGGCGTCCCGAAGCAGGAGAAATGGCTCTATCGTCACAAGGACGAGCTTGGACCCGTGCTGGCCATGGGCATCGGCGGCGTCTTCGATGTCATGAGCGGAAATCTGAAACGCGCCCCGCTCTGGATGCAGAAGAACCGCCTCGAGTGGGCGTATCGACTCTACCTGCAGCCCTCCCGCATCGGGCGCATGATGGCCATCCCAAAATTCATGATGGCTGTCAAGAAGTGGAAGAGGGAGAGAAAGTAATAAGGGGTGAGTGGCTAGGGATTAGGGATTGGGGATTAGGAGCCGCAAGTAACTGGTGACTAGGGACTAGGGATTAGTAGCTAGGGATTAGGTTTGCGATACGAGAAAACCGCTAGTTTCAAACCTCCGCGGCGCTTCCATGGCTTTATGCGCCGCACCACCATTTCTCATTTCTAATTGCTCATTCAATCGAGGCTTTCAACCGTAATCAAGGGGCGGCACGCCCCCCGGGGCTAACCCTGAACCCTGAACCTTTAACCCTTAAACTCTTAAACCTTAAACCCAACATATGTATTTAGGAGTCAGTGATGCTGAAAAAACCAATCATTCTACCGGAAGGATACCCTTTTATCATCGTGGCACTCCTTCTTGGCGGGATCGGACTCTGGATGAAATGGTACTATGCTGCCGTCGTGCCCTTTGTACTTGCAGTATACTTCACCTATTTCTTCCGCTGTCCTCCCAGAAATGATAAAATCACTCCGGGTGATGATGTCCTCGTCTCTCCGGCGGACGGCACCGTCGTGGACGTGTGCCATGACGCGAAGGAAGACATGTTTCTGGGACAGACCTGTCATAAAATCACCATTTTCCTTTCCATCTTCGACGTGCACTGCAACCGCAGCCCGATGGAAGGGAAGATCACCTACCAGTCCTATACACAGGGCAAATTCCTGCCTGCGTATGAGGAAGAGGTGGGCTTTGAAAATGAACGCGGTGCCATCGGGATCACGGGCAAGAACCGATCCATCCTGGTCATCCTCATCGCGGGGATACTGGCACGACGCGTCGTTTCCTGGAAAAATCTGGGAGACAGCCTGAAAAAAGGCGAACTCTACGGCATGATCAAATTCGGCTCCTGCACGGAGCTCTACATCCCGGGAGATTGTGAGATCTGCGTCAAAAAAGGCGACAAAGTACGCGGCGGCCTGACCGTCGTAGGGAGGCTGAAATAAGTTGAATAAATCTTGGATTGCCAATGGAGTCACAGCGGCCAATGCATTCTTTGGCGGCTTATCCATAATGATGTCTATCGAAGGTCACTACGACCTCGCAGCGATTTTCATACTGATCGCGATGGTGGCCGATGCACTGGACGGGAGAGTCGCCCGTGCGCTGCACACCGCCGGCCCCATGGGCGTCGAGCTCGACTCCCTCTCCGATGATATTTCCTTCGGTATCGCAGCCGGTGCGCTCATCTACTCCTACCAGCTCCATGAGCTTGGCTGGGTGGGCATCATTCCCTGCGCCCTCCTTGGTACCTTCTGTGCCTTCCGTCTGGCACGCTTCAATGTGAAGGTCACATCCGTTCATGGCTACTTCGAAGGACTGCCCTGCCCGACGACCGGCGTCATCATTTCCGCTTACGTGCTCTCCGGTGCGAAAGTTTGGAACTGGCTCATCGTCCTCTGGGTCCTTCTGCTCGCCTTCCTCATGGTGAGTGAGATCCACTACCCGGATAACAAAGGTGCAAGCGCAGACCAGCTGCATCTGCCCGCGGTGCTGATCTGCCTTGCCTTCTTCGTCATCGCGACCATCTTCTATTGGCCGATCTGGGCGGCTGCCATCTGCGCTGCCTACATCCTCTTCGGCATGATGAATACCTACCTCAACCGCAGAAAAGGCAAACGGAAAGCTATCAGAAGAAAACAGAAAAGAGCACCTGAGGACATCGAACAATGAACCACTATCTCGATATAATCATGTTTCCGATACAGATCATCGTTGGGATTTTTACCATCTACTATACGGTGATCGCGTTATTCGGCATGTGGCATCGAAAAGAAACGAATCTGGCTGCCCCGAAAAGCCGCTTCGCCATCGTCGTACCGGCGCATAACGAAGCCATGGTCCTGGGGGATCTGCTGGACAACCTTCGCATCCTGAAATATCCGAAAGAACTCTATGACGTCTTCGTCATTGCAGACAACTGCACCGACAATACCGCTGACATCGCGCGCGCCCATGGCGCCCACGTCTTCGAAAGAGAAAACAAGGAACTTGTCGGCAAAGGCTATGCCATGGACTGGGTCTTCCCGAAGATCTTTGCACTGGATAAGAAATATGACGCCTTCTGCGTCTTCGACTCCGACAACCTCGTCCATCTGGATTTCCTTGCCGTCATGAACAATCGTCTCCTCAAAGGACAGAAAGTCCTGCAGGGCTACCTCTCCGCGAAGAATCCGACCGACACATGGGTCTCCGGCACCTTCGCCATCGCCTTCTGGACCATCAACCACCTCTGGCATCTCGGCAAGTACAATATGGGCCTCTCCTCCTGTCTCGGCGGCACCGGCATGTGTATCGCTTCCGATATCGTCAAGAAATACGGCTGGGGCTGTGACTGCCTGACCGAAGACATGGAATTCGCCATGAAATGCCTCTCTCACGGCATCCGTACCTGCTGGGTACATGACGCCATCATTTACGATGAGAAGCCACTCTCCTTCATGGCCTCCTGCCGCCAGAGAAAACGCTGGGCGCAGGGCCAGTTCGACTGCTCCGAGCGCTACATCCCGATCCTTTGGAAAGAAGGATGGAAACGTCACAGCATCGTCATCTTAGACGGCATCATGCAGCTCCTGCAGAACTACTTCCTCCTCGTCTCCACCTTCTACCTTCTGATGACCTACATCAATATGTTCTACCCCTGCTTTACGGTCATCCTCTACAACGATGTGCTGGTGCCGCACCAGTTCTGGGCGATCCTGGGCTTCATCCAGTCCGTCGTCCCATTGATCGTTCTCCTTCAGATCAAGGTGCCCTGGAAGATCTACCTCTACTGGCTCATCTACCCTGTCTTTATGTACTCCTGGATCCCCGTCACCATCCTCGGGTGGAAGGATCGCCATGAGAAAGGCTGGGTACATACCATTCACACCAGAAGCATGCACTTCGAGCAGGCCAGCCTCACCAGAAAGAAAGAAATCGACTCTTGAAACTAAGCCAAAGAACCACGGCACGCGCCGTGGTTCTTTTTTGTTGGTTGGCGGTGACTAGGGACTAGTATTGCGTTTCCCTAAATAACTGGCATGTAAGTCAACTTCGAAATCAAGTGAGGAATGAGGAGTTAGGAGTGAGGAGTGAAGGTACGGCGCATAAAATGAGGAAGCGCCGCGGAGTTTTATATAAATAATGGATAAACTATTTATATAATGAAGGGGGGATTGGGGCACTATATGAATGGTGTGCCCCTACCGGCACTTCTCACTTAGTCCAGAAGCTGACAAATCGCTATACTGGTGACAAGGGATTCACCGTCATCCTGCGCGGACGGAAACGGCGTATGTGCGATAGCCGCATGTGGAACAAGCGTCGAAGGATCTTGTGATGAATATGGCTGGCTGCCTGCTTGATAGAAAAATTGAGAAAATATGTAAAATCAGCATTTGAAAACTTTAGAAAATATGCAATTTAATAGAAATAAAACTATGACGCCTTTTTTATAAATGACGGAGATCACTGTTTCCCTTCCATCCTTTTTATTCAAAACCGTGTAAAGTCCAAAACTTCCACGATAGTATTTTATGGAGAGAGGAAAATCCTCCCGGGAGCCGAAAGCTCCTCCAAACTCCTACGTGCACACACCTATAGGAAAGGAGAGCGGAGAGGGCTGGCGGCGGATCCGATTTCCCTCCTCCCGCCAGAAAGCGTGCTAGCCGCCGGAAAGCGTAAGCCATACAAATACATAAAGACGCAGCAAGCAAAGAAAGATCTCATGCAGGATTCGCCTCCACGACAAACCCTAGAGCGAAGTTTAATCGCATAAGCGATATGAACCGTGAAATGCGCTGGTGCCAGATTGCAGGGAATGCCTCCATGGATACTTACGAATGCTTGCTGCGCCTTTGTGATGCAATGCCCTTCGTCCACAAAGGGCATTTTCGCATTTCTCATAATGGCCCGTGAATTTTTTACTCCCATCATTCCCTAAATTGACATTTCATGTCTAACCGGCGTGCTATACTAAAGACAAGGGAGGGATCTTGATGTATCGAATGAGAAAAGAAAAAACGAATTGGAAAATGCAGAATGTGAATCCGCAGGGGAAAGACTGTGATGACTGCGTCTTTCGGGCCATTGCCGGAGGCACGGGGATTTCATGGAAAGACACCTTCGCCGGACTGTGCCAGACGGGTCTTTCCCTGCATGCCATGCCGGACTATCCGATCGTCTTCCGCAAATATCTGAAGGAAATCGGAGCCCACTACGTGTATAAGTCCGCCCAAGCACACGCTCATACCGAGGACGAAGCCAGCACGGCAGACATGACCGCGGGAGAATTTATCCGGCAGCATCCGAAAGGAAACTACGTCCTCCGCCTTTGGTGGCACGTCACCTGCGCGCGGGATGGTTTTCTCTATGACACATGGGACGCAAGCAGCGAAAAACTGCTCGAAGCGTGGGAGATCCCGCCGCACATCGCGTCCGCGCCGCGCCCCTCCGCCCCATGGCTCTACGAAAGGAGCGAGCGCCGCCTCGCTCCTTTGGAAGACATCAACGTTGACGCGGGCCAGACATTTCTTTTTAGAAATCCAAGTCCCGTAAACCGCGGGTATCAGGACAGCTTCGTCCGTGCCATCGCCCTCGCCGAAGGCAGGACATGGGAAGAGGCTTATCAGGATCTCTGCCGCCAGGCCCTCTCTCAGTGTGATAATCCGCAGTCTACGTCCGTCGCGGCATCTTACCTCAGCCGCTATGCCGTGGGGACTTGCCAGTATTTCACGCGTGGAAAGACGCCGGTAAAAGAATTTCTCGCCTCTCATTCGTCCGGTGCCTGGGTGCTCCAGCTCGGCAAAGGCTGGGCGAGTGCGGTGGTGGATGGCGTGCTGATGGATACGAGAAATTATATCAATAAGCCGATCGAGGTCGCATGGCGACTGCGTTGAGCGGCGAATTTCAAACCCACTCCGGATTTTTTCGGAGTGGGTTTTTATTATTCCTTATATCCCAAGCCTGAGCCAGCGCGGCATCCATACAGAAATCCACTTGGGTACTGCAGAAACGAATCACCGGTTCTACAGCTATCGCATGAAACGGCAGGGGCGGAGCTGGTCCAGCGAAGGAATGGAGTACATGGTCTGGGTACTGACCGCCCGGAAGAATAAGACGCTTACGCAAGCCCTCTTGTACCATGCTAATGGGAAGAACTACAAAAAGATGGATAGAGCCATGCACAAAGCCGTGGTGCAGGCAGAGCGCAGAATGAGAAACTATAGGCCAGGATGCCTGGAAGGGCGTATAGGCGTTTATGGAGCCTCTTCTTCCCCCATGGGAAGACTTGCCAGAGCGATACAGAAATACTGATTAAACCGAAGCCACGGAGATAGTAATTATCGACAGTCAAATGAATTACCGAGGAAAACTTGACACTTACAATTCAGAGAGTACGTCTTGCAAATCAATTATCTTGTTCATTGTCAGGAATAGTATATATTTTGGATGAACCTTGTAAAGGATTGCATTATAGGGATATTGATTCTATTATTAAATTTACAAAGTCATTGATTAAAAAAGGAAATACAGTAATTGCCATCGAACACAATAAACAATATATTACAGAGGCTGATAAGATAATCGAATTGGGACCTGTAGGGGGGCCAAAAGGAGGTTATCTTATTAAAGATTCAACAACAAAAAAAGATTATGTACTCAAACTTCGCACACGGAAAACATCCCGTATGCCTTGATAAATCAGCTTGAACTGAATGTCGAAAGCCATTCACGCACACTTCTGTGCACGCAGACGACTCATCCAAAGAGCGGGCAGATCGTTCAGGAATCGTTCCAAGAGCGATTCGACCAGCAAGACTTCTGACGGATATTCTGCCCGAAGCTGCTCCGCAAACTCCTGCAACACGAGGCGAAGCGCTTCCATGTACTTCAAGTCCGGAAGCTCATCAAGCCCCAGATAGAAGAGCTCGCCGAGGCTTCGCCCATCCGTGTTCTCACGTTCCTCGACAGCCAGGAGCATATATCGTGTGCAGACGACGGCAACATGCGCCGTCATCGCATCGTAAGAGACGGAACGGCAGTCTTTGCCGAGTCGCAGGTAAGACTTGCACGCCTTGAAGAACACCTCGATGCCCCAACGTTTCCCGTAGAGCTGGATAACCTCTTCTTCTGAAAGCGAGAGGTCTGTCGTGACGAGGACGAGATAATCCTTCCTCTTGTTGCGGTTTCGGACGAAGACCAGCCGCACAGGCACAAGGGATTCTCCCTGTTTCATTGCGACAGCATCGACGGACAGAAGGTAGCGCGAACGCCCGCGACGCTTCTTGTGTTCCTTGTAGATGGCCTTGACGTTCGAGATCTTCCCTTCGCAGAGATAGCGCACCTTCTTGCTCTTCTTTGCCATGGCGGTGACGTCGTAACCGAGGTCATGGATGGCTTTCAGAGAGGATGGCGAGCAGAACCATGTGTCGAAAAGGACGTATTGCGCGGGAACGCCAGCGGCTTTGACCTCCTGCAACAACTTGAGGACAAAGGCAGGCGCTTCCATCTGCGCGAGCTTGCGCTGCTTTCCACCGTTGCTCCTGGCATCGACGGACGCGTCGGCCTCGTTGAGACGATTCTTTCCCTTCGATGTCGAAAGGAGGCAGAACGTGAGCGGCAGGAAGGTGTTCCCATCCGTCCAGCCAAGGACGAGCAGGCGGAAGCCCTTCGTATAACGGTGGCTCACATGGTCGTAGACGTTCGCCAAGAGTTCCACGCGCTTGGAGCGCGAGCGGCTGAAGAGCGAATCGTCGACGATGATAGCGCAACGACGTCCGGCGTCTGTCAACGGTTTGATGGTTTCGTTGATGATCCGCGCCGCAAGGAGCAGCGTGAACCTGCGCCAGTTCGTGTGACAGGAGTTCAAGAAGCGGTAGGCCGTGTCCTTGCCAAACGGCAGGGATTCCTCGTGAAGCCGGCGTTGCATGTAAAGCGAGCGGTTCTCGAAGATGATGCTGACGAGCACAAGGAACACCAGAATAGCGGAAAAGCCCTTGAGTTTGCATGCGTTGGCAGACCGCAAAATCTGGCCGATGCGATATTGGTGGAAGAACAGCGAAGTTTTCTTCGAAATGGATTCCATCTGATGGGTGGTTTGTGGTATAATTTGCATAGCATGAACCTCCGCTTTAGTATGTTTTGTTTCACATCTTAATTACTCAAACTTCGCACACGGAAAACATCCCGTATGCCTTGATAAATCAGCTTGAACTGAATGTCGAAAGCCATTCACGCACACTTCTGTGCACGCAGACGACTCATCCAAAGAGCGGGCAGATCGTTCAGGAATCGTTCCAAGAGCGATTCGACCAGCAAGACTTCTGACGGATATTCTGCCCGAAGCTGCTCCGCAAACTCCTGCAACACGAGGCGAAGCGCTTCCATGTACTTCAAGTCCGGAAGCTCATCAAGCCCCAGATAGAAGAGCTCGCCGAGGCTTCGCCCATCCGTGTTCTCACGTTCCTCGACAGCCAGGAGCATATATCGTGTGCAGACGACGGCAACATGCGCCGTCATCGCATCGTAAGAGACGGAACGGCAGTCTTTGCCGAGTCGCAGGTAAGACTTGCACGCCTTGAAGAACACCTCGATGCCCCAGCGCTTCCCGTAGAGCTGGATGACTTCTTCCTCCGAAAGCGAGAGGTCTGTCGTGACGAGGACGAGATAATCCTTCCGCTTGTTGCGGTTCCGCACGAAGACCAATCGCACAGGCACGAGGGATTCTCCCTGTTTCGTCGCGACAGCATCGACGGACAGGAGGTAACGCGAGCGTCCGCGGCGTTTCTTGTGTTACTTGTAGATGGCCTTGACGTTCGAGATCTTCCCTTCGCAGAGGTAGCGCACCTTCTTGCTCTTCTTTGCCATAGCGGTGACGTCATAGCCGAGGTCATGGATGGCTTTCAGCGACGACGGCGAGCAGAACCATGTGTCGAAGAGGACGTACTGCGCGGGGATTCCTGTCGCCTTGACCTCCTGCAACAAATTGAGGACGACGGCTGGCGCTTCCATCTGCGCGAGCTTGCGCTGCTTTCCGCCGTTGCTTCTTGCATCGACGGATGCGCTGGCCTCATTGAGCCGGTTCTTTTCCTTCGAGGTTGAAAGAAGGCAGAACGTGAGTGGCAGGAACGTGTTCCCGTCCGTCCAGCCGAGGACGAGCAAGCGGAAGCCCTTCGTATAGCGGCGGCTCACATGGTCGTAGACGTTCGCCAAGAGTTCCACGCGCTTGGAACGCGAGCGGCTGAAGAGCGAATCGTCGACGACGATGGCACAACGCCGGCCGGCATCCGTCAGCGGCTTGATGGTTTTGTTGATGATCCGCGCCGCAAGAAGCAGCGTGAACTTGCGCCAGTTCGTGTGGCAGGAGTTCAAGAAGCGGTAAGCCGTGTCCTTGCCGAACGGCAGCGAATCCTCGTGAAGTCGGCGCTGCATATAGAGCGAGCGGTTCTCGAAGATGATGCTTACGAGCACGAGGAAAACGAGAATGGAGGAAAATCCTTTGAGCTTGCAAGCGTTGGCCGCGCGCAGAATCTGGCCGACATGATAACGACGGAAGAACGCCGAAGTTTTCTTCGAGATGGATTCCATCTGCTGGGTGGTTTGTGATATACTTTTCATAGCATGAGCCTCCGGTGCTTGGTATGTTTTTGAGCCAACATAATTATACCAAACTGGCAAGACTCATGCTATTTTTCTGTTTACAAAGCCTGGACTTTCAAGGGGTGCAGGGGATTTTTACCTGCGAAGTTTGAGTTAATTATACTAAATTGGTGCAGTTCATGCTATTTATTTTGCTACAAACATAGATTTCACAAGGCTTTACGGGTGCTCAGCACCTGCGAAGTTTGAGTGAATAATAGAAATAGGAAGGTTATGAACAATGAGAAAATTAAAAAAGATTGAAGTTTTAAGAGAATTACTTAATGAAAATATATCAATACTTAGATGTCCAGTGTGTAAAAAATCTATAAAATATATAAAAGAAAGTAGTGTATTATGTGAAAATAACCATTGCTTTAATATATCTAAAAAAGGATATGTTAATTTAGTAAAGAATAATGCGAAGACAATATATGATAAAAAATTATTTGAATCTAGAAGTAAAATATATGAATATGGTATATATGACGAGCTTTCTAAAGAGATAATAGATATAGTGGATAAATATACGTCAAAAAAGAATGTTAATTTTGTACTAGATGTTGGTTGCGGAGAAGGATATTATTTAAATCAACTATATTCAGATGAAAAAATAAATAGTAGGTGTAAATTGTTTGGAATAGATATATCAAGAGAAGGAATTTCACTTGCTACAAGATACGAAAATAGCATACTATGGAGTGTATCAGACTTATCAAATCTACCATTTAAAAATGATAAATTAGATATAATAATAGATATACTTTCACCATCGAATTATAGTGAATTTACTAGAGTTTTAAACAAAGGTGGAGTTGTAATAAAAGTAATTCCAGATGAACACTATTTAAAAGAGATAAGGTCTGAAATAAAAGGTAAAATAAAAAAAGATACTTATTCTAATAAAAATGTTATAAATTTATTTAAAGATAACTTGGAAATCATCTATGATAAAAGAATCACTTATAAAACAAATATATATAATTTAGAAGATTTTATAAAAATGACACCATTAACATCTGGTTTGAGCAAAGAACAAATAAATGAATTAAATAAATGTGATATAGAAAAAATAACGGTTGATTTAAAAATTATAGTCGGCAAAGTAAAGTAGATAAAGGTTAGGAGGTAATAAGATGAATATACGTGGATGTATACATTCAATAAGATTAAGAGGGTAAGTCACGGATTGTGGCTATTATCTTAATATAATTAAAAGTCATAATCCCGTGATATTTAAATATTAAAGTTTAAATATAAAATTATAGGAGATTATGAAAATGAGAAAAAGAGTAATAATTGTAGGAATTAATATAAATAACAAAAATAATTTTGAGGAATCTATAATAGAACTTAAGAATTTATGTATAGCCTGTGATATGGAAGTAGTTGGAAAAATGGAGCAAAATTTAAAGAAGATAAATCCAACATTCTATATGGGTAGTGGTAAAATTGAAGAATTACAAGATTTAATCGAAAAAACGAACGCTGAAATAATAGTATTTAATAACGAACTATCTGCATCACAGATAAAAAATATTGAAGAAGAAGTAAAAGGAGATTATGAATGAAAGCTAAAAGTAATAATTATAGAGGAAAAGTTGATATTAGTGTATCGCAAAATTTTATTACTAGTAAAATACTTATATATAAATTAATAAAAAAAACAAATATATCCAAAAATGATTTTGTTATTGAAATTGGACCAGGAAAAGGTCATATAACAGAAGCTTTATGTGAAAAAAGTTATTGGGTTACAGCTATAGAACTAGATAGAAGTTTATATGGAAATTTAATAAATAAATTTAAAAGTAAAAATAATGTTACTCTTATTAATAAAGATTTTTTAAATTGGAAATTACCTAAAAAAAAGAGAATATAAGGTATTTTCTAATATTCCTTTTTATATAACAACAAAGATTATTAAGAAATTATTATTAGAAGAGTTAAATTCACCAACTGATATGTGGCTAGTTATGGAGAAAGGTTCCGCAAAAAGATTTATGGGAATACCTAGAGAGAGTAAATTATCATTACTTTTAAAAACTAAATTTGATATTAAGATAGTGCACTATTTTAATAGAGAAGACTTCCATCCCATGCCTAGTGTAGATTGCGTCTTAGTATATTTTAAAAGAAAATATAAATATGATATATCTAAAGATGAATGGAATGAATATACAAGTTTTATATCTAAGTCTATTAATAACTTAAGAGATGTATTTACAAAAAATCAAATTCATGCAGTAATTAAATACCTAGGTATAAATCTTAATAATATTAGTGAAGTTTCTTATAATGATTGGATACAGTTATTTAGATATAAACAAAAGATAGATTAGTAATAGTAGATTTAAATTAGGAGGTGTTAAAATGATTATGAATGGTGGAATAGCGTCAATAAGATTAAGAGGATAAGTCACGGGTTGTGGCTATAGACCTCCGGTTTGATGAGTTACGAAAGGTATTGGAAAGCTACGGATACGAAATGAATGCACCAAGAAGTGGAAGCAGTCATTACACTTTTAGAAAGCAAGGGTGTATGCCAATTACAATACCAAAGCACGAACCAATCAAGAAAGTATATGTAGAAATGGTAAGGCAGATTGTAGAAAGTGAGGCGAAGAATGATGAAGACGCTGAATGATTATATGGCAATGTCCTATCGTATGGAAATTGTGGAAGACAAAGATGAAGGCGGATTTGTGGTTTCTTATCCGGATTTGCCTGGTTGCATTACTTGTGGAGAGACAGTGGAGAGTGCGGTAGCAAATGCACTGGATGCCAAAAAAGCATGGATTGAAGCTGCATTAGAAGACGGTGTAGAGATTCATGAACCAGACAGTCTGGAAGACTATTCTGGACAGTTTAAATTAAGAATTCCACGAAGCCTGCATAGATCACTGGCAGAACATTCTCAGAGAGAGGGAATCAGCATGAATCAATACTGTGTGTATCTACTTTCCAGAAATGATGCGGTGTTTTCAAAATAAATGTTGTCAAGTTTATTTACAGCATTTATAATGCTCTGGTAACAAAATGGCAACAGAAAATCAGCGAGCCAAAATAATATATGCAACAGAAATAAAATAACGACAAAAAAGATATAAAACTTAAACAAATATATTTAAGAACATCTTTGGGCTTGCCGAGTTTGAATAATAGGAATCAGAAAAGCCCGCTTCTCTGTGATATGATCCCTCTAAAGCAGACAAGGTAAATAACCAAACTGCTTTAGAGGCTTTTTTATTGTTCTGATATGATACATTATACAAAGAGCAACTTTCGCTACTTTGAGCTTACAGACGATTTTAAGACGGGTGCGTCTTTTTGAAAAACCGTGGAATTGTATCAAAATCATTGTCCTAATGGATGAGACAGAAACCGTGCTATATTGTCTTATATATGAGACAACAGGAGAAAGAAGGTAGAAGAAATGGGTTTTCGTTTTCAGCGGCGGATCAAGATCATGCCGGGAGTGACGCTGAATGTCGGGAAGCGCGGGGTCTCGACGTCGATCGGGCGGCGCGGGGCGCATATCACGTTCGGACAGAATGGTGTCCGGACGACGGTGGGGATCCCGGGGACGGGGATCTCTTATACGTCGCTTTCAAAGCCTTCGCATGCGCCGGAGGCGGGGAGCCGGGAGGCGTCGTGGCCGCATCTTGCAAAGTGTCCGTACTGCGGGCATGGGATGCGGAAGCGTTGGGATCGATGTCCGGCGTGTCATCAGGTGCTGGAGCAGCCGCTGCCGGAGGATGCTGTGCGCTGTCGAGGGTGCGGGCGGGTGTATGAGGGGAATATGCTCCGTTTCTGCCCGGCGTGTGGGTGCCGGCTGTTGGATACGCCGGTGGAGATCCTGCCGGAGCTGACGGCGAAGGAGCGCGCGCAGTATGCGGCGGGGCACTGCGAGGTGTGTCCGCATTGCCGCGGTCCGGTGCCGGATGTCGTGGGGCTGAAGTATTGCCCGCATTGCGGCTTCGAGGTCTCGACAAAGAAGAATCGGCAGGCGTTCTGGGGGAAGTTCTTCTATTGTCTCTTTGTGGCGATCCTGATGATTGCACTTTTTGTCATGATGTAGGATGTGAAAAGTCCGCTTCTTGCTTTGTTGGTTTGCCCGTGGGGCGTGCCATCCTTTGATTCCGTTTGAAAGTCTCGCTTGAATTAGAAATGAGAAATGCGAAATGGTGGTGCGGCGCATAAAAATATAGAAGCGCCGCGAAGTATAAATAATGGCGATGCACGAAGATGGTATTTAGTCACCAGTCACTAGTCACCAGTCACTAGGCACTCCTAATCCCTAATCCCTAGCCACTTCTCCCTGCTTTCACCTTTTCTTGCGTCGGGGCGGGTGAGTCTCCGCCTCTTATTATTTCCTTGTGGCTCTCTTGAAAAGATGGTAAACTGAAACCCTGGAACTTATTATACGAGAAAGAGGACTGGTAAGAGATATGAGACAGAAGGGGAACAACTTTGTGGAGTATGCCCTCCATGCTGGGCCTGGTGGTCGGGATCGGATGGGGCGTTTTGGGGTCTTACGGAGACGGGATCCCTAGGATCTTTGGCTCCGCCGCAGAGCTTCTTCAAGCGGGGAGCAAAAGTGATAAGGTCTATGACCGTCACATGAAGTGGCTGAAGGAGAAGCTTCTTCCTCTCGCGAAACAAGAGACGGGCAATGGGTTCACCTCGTTTGAAGACTGGATGGGTGGAACGAATGGAAGCTATTTCGATAAAAGAGAAGGCCCGGAGTTTACGACGGAGAATGGGCTGATCGATAGTGACAGTCTGTCGAAATTTGTGAAACAGATCGATTCCACTGCGCTCGGAAGTGACAGCTGGGCGATGGTCGGTTATAAGGAAAAAGGCCAGCTGTACTATGCGGTCGCCATTTACAGCCCGGATAAGAATAAGGGGACGAAATTGACTGATCAGACGGTGGGGACGAAGGTCACGACGGATGTGTATCGGGTGAATCCTACTACGGGTGACATTATTCGACTCGATAGCAGCGTACAGATGCAGGTGGCAGAGAAGAGACGAAAGGATGGAACTACGTATCATGTCCTTCGTGATCTGAAATGAGAAGTACAGAGAGAAACGCACAGGCTTTTCCGCCTGTGCGTTTTTGTGTAGGAATGCCGCTTTCGCCTTCCTTTTTTTTCTACGAACTGTCATATAAATATGCTATAATGAAGCAATGTATATTTTTGATTGAGGTGCAATATGACTGACTTAGAAGAAATCAAACGCCGCCGGACGTTTGCGATCATTTCCCACCCGGATGCCGGCAAGACGACATTGACGGAAAAATTACTGCTTTACGGGGGTGCGATCCATCTCGCAGGCTCCGTCAAGGCGAGGAAGACGGCGCGCTATGCGGTGTCTGACTGGATGGAAATCGAAAAACAGCGCGGGATCTCTGTCACGAGCTCGGTGCTGCAGTTCGACTACCAGGGCTGCCGCATCAATATCCTGGATACCCCGGGGCATGCGGACTTTTCGGAGGATACCTACCGCACACTGATGGCTGTCGACTCGGCGGTCATGGTCATCGATGTGGCAAAGGGCGTCGAAGCGCAGACGAAGAAGCTCTTCAAGGTCTGCTCGGATCGCGGGATCCCGATCTTCACTTTTGTGAATAAGATCGACCATTTTGGTAAGAATCCGTTCGATCTGATGGCGGACATTGAAGATGTGCTTGGCATCCGCTCCTGCCCGATGAACTGGCCGATCGGTGTGAACGGTGACTACACGGGCATCTATGACCGTGAGACGGAGATGTGCCATATCTTCATCAAGGACAATGCCCATGGCGTGAAGAAGCTGGAAGTGATCTCCGGCAAGATCGATGACGAAGCCATCGTTTCTCAGGTCGGGCAGGAAGTTTTGGATGCGCTCCGTGATGATCTGGAGCTTCTCGATGAAGCGGGCGATCCCTTCGATGCGGAAAAAGTCGCAAAAGGAGAGCTGACACCGATGTTCTTCGGATCGGCTATGACGAATTTCGGCGTACAGCCATTTCTGGAGAAATACCTCGAGCTTGCGCCGCCGCCGGAAGCGAGAAAGACGCTGGAAGGCACCATCGAGCCGGAAGATCCGGCGTTCTCCGGTTTCATTTTCAAGATCCAGGCAAATATGGACCCGAAGCATCATGACCGTGTCGCTTTCATGCGTATCTGCTCAGGCGTCTTCGAGAAAGGCATCACCGTCCTGCATCGCCAGAGCGGCAAGATGCTCCGTCTCTCCCAGCCGCAGCAGTTCCTCGCAACGGAAAGACAGACGGTCGAGAAAGCCTATCCGGGCGACATCATCGGTCTTTTCGATACCGGTGAGCTCGGTGTCGGCGATACCGTCTGCGAGAAGAAGCATCCGGTCACCTTCATTGATTTCCCGGTCTTCCCGCCGGAGCTTTTCGCCCGTCTGTCTCCGGAAAGCAGCATGAAGAGAAAGCAGTTCCTGAATGGTGTCTCCCAGCTCGCGCAGGAAGGGGCGATCCAGGTCTACAAGCAGCCTTACGTCATGGAGTCTTTCATCATCGGCGCTGTCGGCCAGCTGCAGTTCGAAGTCATGAAGTACCGCTTGGAAAATGAATATAATGTCCATGTGAATCTGGAGCCGCTCTCCTACACCGCAGCCCGCTGGACAGAAGGGGATGTCCCGCCGGAAGAGCTTATTGGCATCGACAATGCGATGGTCGTCTATGACCGCCGCGAGCGTCCTGTCTACCTTCTGCCGAATGCATGGCAGGCCGGCTGGCTCGCCCAGAGAAATCCAAAAGTCACCTTCCTTGAAAGCCCGCCGCTCGGCGTAGCGAGACTGGAAGGAAATTAAATGAGGAATTAAGGAAAGAAGGTGGCGGCTTCGCCGAGATCGATGGCTCAGGTCACAGCTGTTCTGGTATTCATTATCTCACATATGACGTTTCTCGCCGCTCAGGATGACGAAACGGGGCGATGCCCGCATTCCGTGCTCTGGTCGCCAGTTACTTTGATCAATGAAAACGTCCGCCATCTGGCGGGCGTTTTTGCGTGTGACTAGGAAATTAGAAATGAGAAATTAGAAATGAGAAATGGTAGAGCGGCGCAACAGATAAGGACGCGCCGCGGAGTAAGAAATGGGCGATGACCGCACTTTGCGTGCCGGTCACTGTCCTTAGCTACCAGTAACTAGCCACTAGCCACTACTCACCAGTCACTCTGATCAATGAAAACGTCCGCTATCCGGCGGGCGTTTTTTGCATGCGGCTTTTCATTTCAAATTTCTAGGGAGATTATGGTATACTAATGGCGAATATAGTTTTTCGTGACTGGTAACTGGTGGCTGGCATTGCGTATTTCGATGAAGAAAACTTTCGATCGACATACAAATGCAGTCAGAATGAGCGCCGCAGCCTCCTCTCCACATCGGGTAATGCTATTAAGTTAAGCGGCAGAACGTTCTTGGCTCCCCATCGGGGGAGCT
>ERZ773187.1067-NODE-1067-length-22546-cov-11.276022_pt1 | contig 22546 bp, 22 predicted proteins | sample MGYA00511242_ERZ773187 | MGnify/ENA primary metagenome ERZ773187 (study PRJEB29015, sample SAMEA2737744) | human gut metagenome | biome: human gut; feature: human-associated habitat; material: faeces | place: China | collected 2012 ... | reverse complement strand
CCACGCGCTCGTCCATCTGACGGTCAAACTCGCGGGTGTAGCTGTTCATCCCTTCTTCCGCACGCTGGTCGTCGATAAAGCGGTGCGAAAGTGAGCCGCTGGCAAGTACCGCCACGGTGCCGTCATATTTTTCGATGGCGCTGACGATGGCCTCGCCGAGCCTGCGGCTGTCGGCGAAATCGTGAACGGTGCAGAACGCCGAAATGGAAACCACTTTGAAGTGCTTATCCGCGTTCATGTAGCGCATTGGCACCAGAGTGCCGTACTCCAGCTTCAGGCTCGGGATGTTGTGCGCTTTGGCGCGCACGCCGAGCTTCACCGCCTCGTCGGCGATCAACTGCCCGAGTTCCGGGTTGCCGTCGTAGTCGTAGGTCATGTCGCGGATAAAGTGCGGCAGCTCGTTGCTGGTGTAGACGCCGGAAAAATGGTCCGCACAGTTAATGTGATAGGCGCTGTTCACCAGCCAGTGGGTGTCGAAGACGATAATGGTATCGACCCCCAGCTCGCGGCAGCGCTTGCTGATCTCTTTATGCCCGTCAATGGCCGACTGGCGGCAGCCGTGGTTTTTGCCCGGCAGTTCGGAAAGGTACATCGACGGCACGTGGGTGATTTTTGCCGCTAACGCTAATTTTCCCATGATCAGATCCCCCATTTTGGAATCGGATGGTCGCCCATGGAGATACAGACGTTTTTCATCTCCGCGAAGACCTCAAAGCTGTACTCGCCGCCCTCACGCCCGGTGCCGGAGGCCTTCACGCCGCCAAACGGCTGGCGCAGGTCGCGCACGTTCTGGGTGTTGACAAACACCATGCCCGCTTCGATGTTGCGCGCCAGGCGCAGCACTTTGCTGACGTCCTGGGTCCAGATATACGACGCCAGGCCGTACTCCACGTCGTTCGCCAGGCGCAGCCCTTCCGCTTCGTCCTTAAACGGCAGCAGGCAGGCTACCGGCCCGAAGATCTCCTCCTGGGCCACGCGCATCCGGTTATCGACATCCGCCAGCACCGTCGGGCGCAGGAAGTTGCCGCCTTTCAGGTGCGCAGGCAGATCGGTGGGTTTATCCGGGCCGCCCGCCAGCAGGGTCGCCCCTTCCTCAATACCGAGGCGGATATAGCCGGAGACTTTTTCCCAGTGCTGGGCGCTGATCAGCGCGCCAACCTGGGTGTTTGGATCGGTCGGGTCGCCCACCCGCAGGCGGCTGGCGCGTTCGGCGAAGCGTTTAACAAATTCCGGGTAGATGCTCTGCTGAATGAAAATGCGCGAACCGGCGGTGCAGCGCTCGCCGTTGATGGAGAAGATGGTGAACAGGGCAGCGTCCAGGGCGCGTTCGATGTCGGCATCGTCAAAAATCAGCACCGGCGATTTGCCGCCCAGCTCCATTGAGTATTTTTTCAGCCCGGCGTTTTTCATGATGTTGCGCCCGGTGGCGGTGCCGCCAGTGAACGAGACGGCACGCACGTCGTGATGGCGCACCAGCGCATCACCGGCCGTCGCGCCATAGCCCTGCACCACGTTCAGCACCCCCGCCGGGATACCCGCCTCCAGCGCCAGCTCGCCTAAGCGGTCGGCGGTCAGCGGGGAGAGTTCAGACATCTTCAGTACCGCAGTGTTACCCAGCGCCAGGCACGGCGCGACCTTCCAGGTGGCGGTCATAAAGGGCACGTTCCACGGTGAGACCAGCGCGCAAACGCCCACCGGCTGCACCAGGGTGTAGTTGAGCATGGTGTCGTCGACCGGGTAGGTTTTGCCGTTCATCTGCTGGCACACCTCGGCGAAGAACTCGAAGTTGTGCGAGGCGCGCGGGATCAGCACGTTTTTGGTCTGGTGGATCGGCAGGCCGGTGTCGGCGGTCTCCATGGCAGCGATCGCCGGGACGTTCTCGTCGATCAGCTCCCCCAGCCGGCGCATCAGGCGAGCGCGCTCTTTCATCGGCAGGTTGGCCCATTTCGGGAAGGCTTCTTTCGCGGCGGCGACCGCCTGATGGATCTCCGCTTCACCGCCGGAGGCCACTTCCGCTAAGACCTCCCCGGAGGCCGGGTTGGTGGTGTGGAAGTAGTCGCTACCCGCCACGTTTTTGCCGTTGATCCAATGGTTTATCTTTTTCATTTTGTCGTCTCCTCGCTGACAATCCGGTTGACCAGGCGACCTACGCCTTCCACTTCCACCACCACTTCATCGCCCGGGACCACGTCGGAGAGCCCCTTCGGCGTGCCGGTGGCGATCATGTCGCCCGGCTGCAGGGTCATAAATTCACTCAGATACGCGATCAGGAACGGGATACTGAAGATGAGGTCTGCCGTCGTGCCTTCCTGTCGCAGTTCGCCGTTAACGAAGGTGCGCAGGGTGAGGTTGTGCGGATCGGGAATGGCAGCTTTCGGCACGATGTTCGGGCCGATCGGCGTTAGCCCGTCGCGGCTTTTCACCCGCAGGTTGGGGCGGTAGTAGTTTTCGAGATAGTCGCGGATGGCATAATCGTTGCAGAGGGTGTAGCCCGCCACAACGTCCATCGCGTCGGCCTCACTGACCTTACGCGCGGTTTTGCCGATGACCACCACCAGCTCCGCCTCATAGTGCATGTACTCGACGTTGTTCGGGCGCACCGACGTCTGGTTATCACCGTTAAGGGTGTTCGGCGCTTTAATAAACACCAGCGGCTCGGTAGGGGGAGTGAAGGCCAGTTCGCTGGCGTGATCGGCGTAATTCAGCCCGAGGGCAAACAGCGTGGCGTGCGGGGGTGTGGCCGGTGTAATGGCGACGTCGTGCTCATCCACTACCGGGTTTTCCAGCGGCGGGAAACCTTCAGCCAGAATGCGCACGCGATCGCCGGGACGGATCTCGGCGCGGGTGTGTGGGGTACCCAGCAGAATGGCGTCACCGGGTTGGAGGGTGGCGAATTCGCTCAGGGCGCTCAGCAGTTCGGCGGCATTGCGCTCGAGATCGCCGGTGTTCCAGTGGTCAGCTTCGCGGCCATTGATTTCGGTGATGATGTTCAGGTTATCGATATTATCAACGGCGGCCAGTTCCCCGAGCGGGCAAAAGCCGTCGCGGCATTTCGCCTTGATGGCCGGGCGGTAAAAGCTCTCTTCCGGCAGGCTCACGTCGTTCGCCAGCGCGTAACCGGCAATGTAGTGCTGCGCCTCGTCTACCCGCACGCGGGTGGCGGTTTTGCCAACAATCAACGCAACCGTCGCCCCGCTCAGCACCTTTTCACCGGCGGGGTGGGGGATCGGCTCACCGGCCTGAATCACCGTATTGTGCGGTTTGATAAACCATACCGCTGTTTTAGGCGGTGTGTTGTAGGGGGGCTGTCCAAATGCCTCTTGCCAGGCGGCAAGCTGGCTGCGGTGGTTGAGGGCGACTGCGAAAACCGTACCTTTCATTGCTCTCTCCTCAGGCTCTGTTGCCCGGTTTTGAGTTCGTTAATATATTAATGAATAGGTTTTAGGCTTTCGTTCGGACATTGGCAAACGGAAGTGAAATATTTGTGATACCAATAACAATAAATTTACATGTTTATAATAATTGTGTTTATATACAGTGAGTTAATGATTTTATCTGTTTTCTGTTAGACTTTTTTCTTCACGTGAAGGCGGCAGTCAGAGCCCGTTCAAGACGATTGTTAGCTTGTTAATGATTTTAAGGGAGGTGCTATGCACGACTCACTCACCATTGCTTTGCTTCAGGCCAGGGAAGCGGCGATGGCCTGGTTTCGCCCCATCGTCAAACGCCATAATCTGACGGAGCAGCAGTGGCGCATCGTGCGCGTGCTGGCTGAAAACCCGAATATGGATTTCCACGATCTCGCCTTTCGAACCTGCATTCTGCGCCCCAGCCTGACCGGCATCCTCACCCGGATGGAGAGCGTAGGGCTGGTGTTGCGATTAAAACCGGTGAATGACCAGCGCAAACTCTATGTTTCGCTTACCAAAGAGGGGCAGGCGCTGTACGCCCACGCCCAGGCCGAAGTGGAAGAGGTGTATCAGCAGATCGAGGCGGAATTTACCGCAGAGAAGATGCAGCAGTTGACCGGACTACTGCGGGAGTTTATTGCGCTGGGTCAGCAGCGCTCCGCCAGGCAGGATGAAGAGTAAATTCTGCTAACGATCAGGACGATTTTCGTAAAGTTTTCCCTTACCAGGCCGAAAATTCTGTTATCTGTCTGGTGGAAAGAGAAAAAATGTTAAATCGTATTAAGATTGTTACTAGCTTGTTGATAGTATTAGCTATTTTTGGCCTTTTACAACTCACATCCGGTGGTCTTTTCTTTAATGCCCTGAAGCATGACAAAGAAAACTTCACCGTTCTGCAAACCATTCGTCAGCAACAATCCACGCTTAACGGCAGTTGGGTCGCGTTGCTGCAAACCCGTAACACCCTGAACCGTGCGGGTATCCGCTACATGATGGATCAGAACAATATCGGCAGCGGTGCGACCGTTAACGATCTGATGCAGATTGCTGCGGCTTCCCTGAAGCAGGCGGAAAAAAACTGGGCTGACTACGAAGCTCTGCCGCGCGACCCGCGTCAGAACGACGCCGCAGCGCTGGAAATTAAACGTAACTACGATATCTATCATGGCGCACTGGCCGAGCTGATCCAGCTGCTGGGCGCGGGTAAAATTAACGAATTCTTTGACCAGCCGACTCAGGGTTATCAGGACGCTTTCGAGAAAGAGTACGTTAACTACCTGCAGCAGAACGACAAGCTGTATCAGACTGCGGTGGATGACAGCAACAGCTCTTACAGCCAGGCGATTTGGGTGCTGATTAGCATTCTGGTTGCGGTGTTGGTGGTGATTGTTGGCGTGTGGCTGGGTATCCGTCAGGCCCTGATCTCCCCGATGAACCGTCTGATCGACAGCATTCGTCATATCGCCAGCGGCGATCTGGTGAAGCGCATCGATGTGGAAGGGACCAACGAGATGGGTCAGCTGGCTGAAACGCTGCGTCATATGCAGGGTGAGCTGGTGCGTACCGTCGGCGACGTGCGTAATGGCGCGAACGCGATTTACAGCGGCGCGAGTGAAATCTCCATGGGTAACAACGATCTCTCTTCCCGTACTGAACAGCAGGCCGCTTCTCTGGAAGAGACCGCCGCCAGCATGGAAGAGCTGACCGCCACCGTGAAGCAGAACGCCGAGAACGCCCGTCAGGCGAGCCATCTGGCATTAAGCGCCTCTGAAACCGCGCAGAAAGGCGGCAAAGTGGTGGATAACGTGGTGCAGACCATGCGTGATATTGCCGGCAGTTCGCAAAAAATTGCCGACATCATTAGCGTGATCGACGGCATTGCCTTCCAGACTAACATCCTGGCGCTCAACGCCGCCGTTGAAGCGGCGCGTGCGGGCGAGCAGGGCCGTGGTTTTGCGGTTGTTGCTGGCGAAGTGCGTAACCTGGCTCAGCGCAGCGCGCAGGCCGCGCGTGAGATCAAGAGTCTGATTGAAGACTCCGTGAGCCGCGTGGATCTGGGCTCTACCCTGGTAGAGAGCGCCGGTGAAACCATGGGTGAAATCGTTAATGCCGTGACCCGCGTTACGGACATCATGGGCGAAATTGCTTCGGCCTCTGATGAGCAGAGCCGCGGTATCGACCAGGTAGGTCTGGCCGTTGCGGAGATGGATCGCGTGACTCAGCAGAACGCCTCGCTGGTGGAGGAGTCCGCCGCCGCCGCCGCCGCGCTGGAAGAGCAGGCGAGCCGTCTGACGCAGGCTGTAGCGGTCTTCCGCATTCAGCAGGAGCAGCAGAAAGCGCGCGCTAACGCGTCGCTGAAACCTGTTGCTGCCCCGGCGATGGCGCGTAAAACCGCAACCGCTGATGCTGGCGACAACTGGGAAACCTTCTGATAAATCACGCGCCCCGTTCCGGGGCGCGTATTTCAGACTTACGCCTGACGAGGATCGTCGATCGGTTTGCGGACCAGGAAGATATAGGCCAGCGCCCCCAGTGCGGTGACGCAGCCGCAGATGATAAGCGCCAGGCGGAAGGAGTGGGTCGTATCCACGATAAATCCGGTCACGATGGGCGCAAAGGACGCGCAGATAAAGCTGGCAAAGTTTTGAATGCTACCTACCGAGGCCGTCATGCGCGAAGCGACGGCGACATGAATCAATCCCCAGCACGATGTACCCGCAAAGTGGATGCAGAACAGCGCCATCCCAATCAATAAAACAGCACTCATCGGCGTGGTTGCCTGCGGTACCACAAAGGTAAAGGCCGCTGAGCAGAGCATACCAATAACAATACTGATTTTACGGCTCCGCACCGGCGCCATCCCCCGCTTGACCAGCCAGTCGGTGGCGAAGCCGTTAGTTAACATCCCTGCCGCCCCAAAGATAAACGGAATGGCCGCCATCAGACCGGTGCTTTTCAGATCGAGGTTATAAGCCGTTTGCAGGTAACCTGGCAGCCAGGCGAGGTAGAGCCAGGCGGTGTAGTTGATGCCGCTGAAGCCGAGCATCATCCCCCACATGGTACGGTTGCGGAACAGGCTCCGCCACTCAGCAAAAGTGAGCGGATCGCGGCGGGCGTTGACGCTGCCCGCGTTCAGGTAAGCCTCTTCCTGGCCGCTCAGCGATAACTCTTCACGGTTGCGATAGAGCATGTACCAGCCGATGGCGAGGAAAATCCCCAGCACGCCGATAGTGATAAACATACCGCGCCAGCCCATGACCAGCATCATCGCGGCCAGGATAGGTGGGCTCATGGCCACGCCGATAGTGGATGCGGCATTGAAGATGCCCATAGGGCGGCCACGCTCGTTGATGTTAAACCAGTCGTTAATCACTTTAACGCCGCAGGGGTTCATGGGCGCTTCGCCAATCCCCATCCCGATGCGTACCAGCACGAACTGGGTAAAGTTCTGCACCATGCCGGAGAGCGCCTGGAAGAGCGACCAGAAAAACATCCCTATCCCCAGCATAAGCCGTGGGCCCTTGCGGTCCAGCAGCGGGCCGCAGGGTAACTGTGCGATACCGTAGGCCAGCGAGAAAATGGAGAGCAGGGCGCCGATTTCGGTCGCGTTTAGCCCCAGCTCTTCGCGAATGGTGAGGTTTGCCACCGACAGCGAGCTGCGGTCAAGGTAGTTAATCACCGCCGCAAAAAATAATAACAGCATGGCGGTCGTCTGAATGCGTTTAATACGCGGAGAACGCGCTACGGCACCCACCGGCGGTACGGGAATATCCCGCGTTTTTTCTTTGTCGAAGGTGGTTTGTGGGTCGAGAGTAATATTGTTTTTTTCCACACCTGACTCCTGAAATATTTTTGATTATTTCTCTTTTTTTTATAAATAAGAGGAATATTGATAACGACAAGTGATGTAAATTTAAATTCACTGTCACTCACGGGAAATAACACCAGGTCGACTTCTCGTGAGCATAGGCAGCCTTTTTTTTCTCGCGCGGGCCTTTTATCGGAAGCGTGCTGCCCTTAATAGTTTGTCGTTTTTAATCGGTACTTAATAAAAGACCGTCGCGCTCTGTTGCAGGGAGCGGATCATGGACTGTTTTGCGGTGGAGAGGTGGTTACGCAACGCCAGGTTGGCATCCAGATCGTTGCGGCAGATAAGCGCGCTGAGAATGGTCATGTGCTCGTCAATGGCGATGATGTTGCGCTGTTTGAGGTCGCTTTCATCCCACTGGTAGTGGAAATGGAAGATCACGGAGATGATCTCCAGCGACTGGTTGAAAAAGATGTTATTGGCGGCGCTGAGCAGCAGCGAGTGAAAGTCGCGATCCAGCAGGGAGAAGGTGCGAAAACTGTCGCCAATACTGTCACGCAGGGCGCGGTGCTCCTCCAGCAGGGTTTTCGCCTGTAGCCAGCGCGGGTCGTTGTCTGGCAGGTTGAGAAAGTGCTGCAGGGCGTGGGTTTCCAGCATCTCGCGCAGTTCAAACAGCTGCTCGGCATAGGACTGGTCGAACTGCTTCATACTCCACTGGCCGCGTTTGTCGCTCTCAATCAGGTTGTAGCGGCTGAACTTAAGTAAGTACTCCCTCACTACCACAGGGCTGACTCCGGCGGCACGAGCAAGTTGCAGCTCGGAAAAGGATTCACCTGCGCGCAGCTGGCGCTGGTTAATCATTGAAAAAAATGCCTGCTCAAATAATCGGTTTTGTTCGGCCAGCGGGGCCGCGTCGCAGGTGAAGCCATCCTCGCTGGTGGGCTGACGGATAATCACATAGTCATGGTTCACCTGGGCCAGTACGCCGCGGGTGCACAGGTGAGACTGGATGTGGCGAACGGTGGTGCGACTAATGTTATACATCTCCGCCAGCGCGCTTTGCGACGGCAGCGGCGAGGGAATATGCCCCCGTGACATATCGTCGATGACCTGGTTAATCACGTTATGACGCAAATTTTGTGAGCGGCTCATACGGGCTCCTTTTGCCGGTGGAGGGGCATTAAAACCCTATTTAAAACGGCTTTATGCGCGTGATTTCACATTTCAGCTTTTTGCCTGCCCGTTATTTCTTATTTTCATCAATATCTGAATCCACAAAAAAACGGGAGGCAAAAAAATGGCAACAATGAATACGCTGGTGTGTCAGGAACCAAAAAAACTTATTTGGGCGCAGCGAGACATTCCCGTGGCGGGCGAAAACGAAGCGCTAATAAAAATAAAAACCGTCGGGATTTGTGGCACCGATATTCACGCCTGGGGTGGGAATCAACCCTTTTTTAATTACCCCCGGGTGTTAGGCCATGAAATATGTGGCGAGGTCATTAGCGTGGGGGAAAATATTCGCACGCTGCGCCCGGGGCAACAGGTGGCGGTGATCCCCTATGTGGCTTGTCAGCGCTGTCCCGCCTGCCTGAGCGGCAGGACCAACTGCTGCGAGGCGATTTCGGTCATTGGCGTGCATCAGGATGGCGGCTTCTGCGAGTATCTCGCCGTACCCGTTACTAATTTGCTGCTGGCAGAGGGTATCGACCCCGAAGCGGCGGCGTTGATTGAGCCTTTCGCCATCAGCGCCCATGCGGTCCGCCGTGCGGCCGTACAGCCCGGCGATGCGGTGCTGGTGGTAGGGGCCGGGCCCATTGGGCTGGGGGCGGCGGCGATTGCCCATGCGGATGGCGCCCGGGTGGTCGTTGCGGATACCAGCGCTTCCAGGCGTGAACATGTTGCCGGATCTCTTGGCCTGTCGACGGTTGACCCTGCGGCGGCGGACTTTACCGACCAGATACGGGCGCACTTTGACGGGGCGCTGGCGCAGACGGTGATCGACGCTACCGGCAACCCGCACGCCATGAACAACAGCGTGAACTTGATTCGTCACGGGGGGAGCATTGTTTTTGTCGGCCTGTTTAAGGGCGATCTCTGTTTTTCGGACCCCGAATTTCACAAGAAAGAGACCACCCTGATGGGCAGCCGGAATGCCACCGCAGAGGATTTTGCAAAGGTCGGCAGGCTGATGGCGGAGGGCAAGCTGAGCGCGGACATGATGTTGACGCACCGCTACGCTTTTCACGAGCTGGCAGAGAGTTACGAACCGGGGGTGATCAATAATCGTCAGCTGATTAAAGGGGTGATTGCCTTTTAACGTCTTGCCATACAGCGCCCGGGGTGGTGTTGGGCGCTGTTTTTTTATTGCCGCGCAGGAGAGGCAGCCCTCTCCTGCGGTTAGCCTTCGGCGTTGACGATTTTAATCTCCACCATTCCAATCCCCAACTGGCGCGGAGAGTGACCGAGGATATTGCCCTCGTTAGTGGACTGCGGATCCGGCGGTACAATGACCAGGGTGCTGCTGCGTGAAGGGTTGTCGAAATGCAGCGTGGTGGTTGTCACCTCGTTGCCGAGCTTCAGGGTCTGCTCGCTCTGGCCAATCCTCACCGGGATAGGGCGATTAGCATTGGGGCCAAAGGCCTTGGCGGTGATGACCAGGTCAAACTTCGCCGGCAGGGGCTGGTTATATTCAATCTTCACTTCGTCGCCCAGTTGGGCGTTAGACCAGCGGCCCCAGGATTCCGGACGCGAAATGCCGCTGAACTGCTTCACCTCTTCTGGCGCACCGGCGACGTTAAAGACAAAGCTGTCGGCTTTATAGCGAATGTCGTTATCGGCCACCTTCAGCATCTCGACGTTGCGGTTATAGCGATCGGTGCTGATGACCGTATCCTTGAACGCTGTTTTACCCTGCCACTGAGGCTTGTCCACACGCTGAATGTTCTGCTCACCGCCCAACTGGCCCTGGGAGACGCACCAGTCGGTAGAGAGCGCCAGCGGCTGTGACCAGAGCTGGCCCATCTTGTAACAGCGATCGACCCAGACGAAGTTATCGCGCGGAGCAAAATCTGCCAGCTGGTAGCGTAGCGGCGCGGAGTATTCGCTCTCTGGCAGCGGCTCGACGCGCTTATCTGAGACGCGCAGCAGCAGCGGCAGGCGGAAATGGCTGCCGGAGAAGGCCATCATATTTTTATCGCTATCGACGGTGAACGCTTTTAGCTCTTTCGGGAAGTTCCACAGGCGGATGACATCCGGTTTCCAGGCCAGCACTTTCTCTTTCATATTGAGGAAAATTTCTGACAAGGATTGCCCTGACAGGCTGCTGCGGCCCAGACCGATGAAGTTATCGCCGCCGAGAATATCCAGCACCGTAGCGCCGTTATCCATGGTGTTGCGCTTCACGGCGAGCGTCTCCTGCTGCGGCTTATCGCCGCGCAGCACGAAGAACAGATTGCTGCGATCTTGCTTATTCAGCTCGTCCCAGGCGGTATTTTTCATCGCCAGATGATCGGAAGAGACCACAATCACCGTGTTTTTAAAGTACGGCGAGGCTTTGATTTTCTCGATCAGTGCTGCAATGTGCTCCTGGCTACAGCCAACGGCACTAAACGACTGGTTCGGTTTGCCATCAATGGCATAGCTCTTGCGCTGGCAGGTGCGGGAGATAAAGCCATCCGGGTGATGGGTATCCACCGTCAGGGCGAATAGCGAGAAACGCTTACCGGACCTGGACAGCGCTTCGAATTTTTTCCAGGTCTCGTCCAGGACCGTATCATCGTAAAAGCCCCAGTCGTTGCGATAGCTCGGGTCGGCGACGGTGGTTTTTAACTCCTCGGCCCCGTAGAGATGGTCGAAACCGTGAGATTTCAAAAAGACATCTTTCCCGGCAAAGCGCAGGTTGGCGCCCTGCATAAAATAGTTCTCATAGCCGGAGTTTTTCAGGATGTCGCCCAGGCAGATATTTTGCGGGAAGAAACTCGATACCGAGGCCGAGGCATTGCCCTCAAACGGAGCGAACAGCGGGATACCGCACTGGGAGGCCACCATGCCCGCAATGGTGTAATCGGTACCCGGCAGCTGAGCGGTATGGCTGAAATCAATCCCTTCATTTTTGATCGCCCCTAACTCCGGCGCCAGATCCGGGAAGGCGTCGTTGTCAAAGTAGGTGCGCTCCAGGCTTTCACCATAGATATAAACGAGGTTCAGTTTGGGGTTGGGGACGGTTTTCGCGGGCTCTTTGTACCAGGCGGCAAAATCGGGGTCACCGTCGCGAGACTGGGATTTTACCAGCTCGGTGATCTGATTAAATGCCGGGCTGGCATCCACAGAGCCCAATGCCAGTACCAGCGCCAGCAGACTATAGCCAAGATGGTGCGGATGGTGGCGACGACGGCGCAACACCCAGCCCAACAGACCAAACACCAGGACCAGTGTGGTAGCGATCCCGATACCGGGAAGTATGTACTTACTAACCCCTGCGCCTGTAAGACTATTGGTCAGGGTATAAAGAACGGCATCGTTAATGCCATCGCCAGTAAAGTAATCGCTGGCGTACAGGGTAATATTTAAAACAACAAAAAGTCCCAGCACCAGCAGCGTGGCAATAAACCACCAGGTGTTGCGGCCCGCTTTCCAGGCATAAACCATTACCGAAGCGAGAAACAGGGCAAAAGAAAGTAACTCTGACAACAGCTTATCCTCAACGATTGCAGCCGCGGGTTAACAAACCAACTGTCTATTTTTTGGGTAATACAATGTAATTGCGATGCCATGTAGCTGCAATTCTAGTGTCATCAAATTGTGCTGTTGTTAGGATTTGGTTTAGATATTGCAAACTTTGAGCGCCGTCTCATCCCTCGATACGGGGGCTCAGGCAATGTCAGGCAGGGGAAATAAAGGGTGCACGCCGCAAGGTGAGCGTAAGCTGTTAATCGCGGCGTGATGTCGTCAAAAAGGGGGAGGATCAGGAGAGGAAGTTAAGTCCCTGCTTCAATACTAAATCGCAGGCTTTGGTTTTGACCTTTTTACCCAGCGCGGAGTCGCCCAGCGTGTTCAGATTCAGCTGCTGACCATTCTGTGCATTCAGTAAACCCTGGATACCGTCCATAAAATTGGTATCTTCTTTCTGCTCTTGCGTATCCAGACCCAGCTTACCCAGAACCTGGTTTTTAATATTCTGCGTGTCGGTGACCGACGCCAGTTTCTGTTTCGCACAATACTCCAGGATCCCGGCGGCGTTGTTCATGGTACCCGCGCTCAGGCTCTGGTTACTGTTGCCCAATAGGCCGGTCAGGGTACCGGCTGAGAGGCCGCCGCTTTCTGAACCGCTGCTTTTGGAAAGTTCGCTGGCGGCACTGGAGAGCGAATCCTGCCAGGATGCGGCGTGGGCGGAACCCAGAACTAACGTGGCGCTTAATACGGCGCTGAGAAGAGATGCTGTTTTCATAAGACTTACTCAAAGAGTTGGGGCGGAAGTGGGGCCAGTATAAACCCCACGGCCAGACACTTCCCGGGTAGATTTCTTAATACTCCTTCCCGGTGACACGGCTACGGTAACTCTCCCAGTCAAATATCACGTACAGGCTGTTGCCGAGCTTCATACGATCCATAACGCGTTCACCCAGCAGACGGGTCATCTCATCGATGTTGTGGTTGGTCAGCATGCCGGTGGGGCGCTTGGAGGAGGAGCGGCGATCGACAATCTGGTTGATGATCACTTTCTCATAACGGGATTCGGTCTGGACGCCAATTTCATCAATGACCAGCAGGTCGACGTTGCTCAGATCGTTGAGTAACTGCTCTTCACTGGTTTCGCGATTGCTGAAGGTGTCTTTCATTGCTGACATAATGTCGGCCACGGTGATGATCAGCACCGACTTTCCGCGCAGCAGCAACTCGTTGCAGATGGCCGCAGCAAGATGATTTTTGCCGGTGCCGGGTTTGCCGCTAAAGATAAAGCTCGCGATATTCCCGTCGAACTCTTCCACGTACTGACGCGCCTGCGTCAGCGCCGCCAGTTGCCCCTGGCTCTCTACCTTATAGTTTTCAAACGAGCAGTTCTGATGCAGCGGGCGAATGCCGGAGCGGTTAAAAGTTCGCTGCATTTTCATAGCCCGGTTTTCGCGGGCCAGCGCCGCGGCGCGGATCTCACCTTGCTCTTTTTGCCACGCCAGAAGCTCCTCGCCGGTGGTAAACGCCGGTTTCACGTTCGCCGGCATGATCTTCTGCAGGCGTTTCATCAGTTCGCCGAACTCTTTCATTTGGCACCTCGGAATCCGTGGGGGATCTGTTTATCCGGTTCTGAAAATGAATTGATATCGCGTCTGGCCTGGCCGCCATTGCTGGCGCGGTTGATCTGTACGCTGCGCGCCAGTTTTTGTTGCCATTGAATATGGTGAAAAACTTTGCCTTCAGCCTGCCAGTAAGCTGTAAACGCCGCCAGCTCTTCCGGCGTGACGGGTTGGGTGAGGGCAATGCCCCACAAGGCCGCCTGACGCTGAAAATCGGGATCCGGCTGCCAGCCGGCATACATGGCAAATTTGCCCATCGGTACGGCGACCGGGGCGCTGGTAGGTTCTTCGAAAAATTGCGTATCCAGGGTGACATCGCTGGCCGGGCGGGCAACCCGCGCTTCGGTTTCCAACAACTGCGCCAGACGTTCCGGGGTAATGGCGTAAAAAGCAGGCGCATTATCGACAAAGACCGCGATGGCGCCGCCTTCGGCATTGGCCAGCACGCCACGAGGATCGTGCGTGAGGGCATCAAGGCCAGTGACGCGGGTTGTCAGGATTCTGGAGGACATAGCACTTTCTCAACTGGATTACTGCGGGCGTGATTGCAGCACATAGTAGCACAGAGAGAAGGGGGGATGAATGTGCCCTTATCCAGAGGATAAGGGCAGCCAGCGGATTACGCGATGATGTTGAGAGTCACATCAATGTTGCCGCGCGTTGCGTTGGAGTAAGGGCAGACAATGTGGGCCGCATCGACCAGTTTTTTCGCTTCTGCCTGATCCATACCTGGCAAGTGAATGTTCAGTTTGGCTTCAATCCCGAAACCGGTCGGCAGCGGACCGATACCCACTTCGCCTTCAATAAAGGCCTCTTTCGGCATGCTGATTTTGTCACGACCCGCAACAAACTTCATGGCACCGAGGAAGCAGGCGGAGTAACCCGCAGCAAACAGCTGCTCTGGGTTGGTGGCTTCGCCGCCCGCGCCGCCCATCTCTTTGGGTACGCCCAGTTTAACATCCAGAACGCCATCGGAAGAGGTAGCACGGCCGTCACGGCCTCCGGTAGCGGTCGCTTTGGCGGTGTAGACAACTTTTTCTAAAGACATGGCAGATTCCTTATCTTGTGTTTTGCTTGCTATTTAATAGCGAGCGATTTAGTTACGTGTGGCAAACATATAAACTATAGCTTCACGCGCGGTGAAGCTGATGACGTAATTGTTCCAGTTGCTGTTTCAGGACGGACAGCGTGTCGACATCACACTGGGCTGCGCAGCCTACGGCATTGGGAATACCCAGCGCCTGCTGTTGCAGGGCAGTACCTGCTTCAGTAAGGGTGACGGCCACCTGACGCTCATCCTGGCGCGAACGCTGGCGAACGATTAAGCCCGCAACCTCAAGACGCTTTAACAGCGGCGTTAAGGTGGCGGAATCCAGAAAGAGACGTTCACCAATATCCGACACGGTAATGTCATCCTGCTCCCACAACACCAGCATCACCAGATATTGCGGGTAGGTGAGATTAAGCGGCGCCAGCAGTTGCCGATAGAGCTTGTTCAGCGCCAGGTTCGCCGAATAGAGGGCGAAACAGAGCTGGTTATCCAGCAACAGCGCAGCGGTGTTATCAGTGGGTGTCGTTTTCATATCTTCAATATAAGTAGCGCGCAATTTAATTGCAAGCGATTTTATGGGCAGGTGTAACGCAGGGCGACCTGGACCGCCATCTTACGGTAGTGCTGTCGTTGGGCCTGCTCGTCTGCCCCCTCTTCAAAGAGTAGGGTAAAGGTGTAACTGTTCGCCACATAATGAAAGCTAAAACTGCTGATCAAACGGTGCAGATCCCGGGCGTCCACGCTCTGGTTAAACAGCTGTTTTGCTTTGCCGCGCGTGAGGATGGCTTCCAGCAGCTCCAGTGCGCTGCGGTTGACCTGCCGCAAATAGCTGGATTGCTGCATAAAGCGGCCACGCTGCATATTCTCCATGCAGATGATGCGAATATAGTCCGGGTGATCGGCGTGGTAATCGAAGGTGGTCTCCACCAGATGCACCAGCGCTTCGACGGGAGGCATGCCATCGAGGCTCAACTGTCTTTCACTGGCGCGGATCTGGGTATAGACATACTCCAGCACCAGCAGATAGAGATTCTCTTTATTTTTAAAATGGTAAACCACCATGCGCTTGGTGGTACCTGCCTTCTCGGCAATCTGCTCCATACGCGCGCCGTTCAGGCCGTATTCGGCGAACAGGGCGATGGCGCTGAGGAAAATTTTGTCTTTCAGGCTGGATTCGTCAGTGATTTCGCCAGCTTCGCTGTCAGGGTATGCCACATCGCTTCCTTTTATTGCCGGGTGGGTCAGGCGATTATCTCTGGGGCCGACCGGGAACACAAATTTCATACCCGAGGACGTTTTCGATATAACCACAAACCGGGGATCGACAGACCAATGGAGAGCGCGCCGACAATTGAGGAGGCCTTCAGGAAGTTTGTCAGCAACATAATCATCTGGGGCTCGCTGTAACCGAGATGGCTAATTTTGACCGCCGAGATCATCGCCGTGTAGGCCGAAATGCCGGGGAACATGGGAATGACCGCGGCGACGGTAAACACCTTCGGATGGGCCAGATACCAGCGCGACCACTGGATGCCAATGCTGCCGACCAGAATCGCGGCGATAAAGGTTGCCCATTCAATATTGAGTCCGGCTGTCATTATCACCATTCGTGAACCATGCCCGATAGCCCCCAGTAAGGCGCACCAGGCCAGCGCACGCTGGGGGACGTTAAAGACCATGGCAAAGCCGACAGCCGGAATTGCCGCCAGCAGCATGTCCTGCACTAACGCCAGTAAAAACGTGATTACGCCCATCCGCGAAGCCCCCATAAGGTCATGGCCGTCACGACGCCAATACAGGTGGCAAGCGTGAGTAAGCTGGCGATAGCCCAACGAGCAAGGCCGGTATTGATATGGCCTTTGAACATGTCGGCCACGGCGTTGATCAGCGGAAAGCCCGGCACCAGCAGAAGCACGCTGGCGGCCATCGCGATAGTGGGCGTACTGGCGAAGCCGGGTAGCCGCAGCAGCAGGCCGGAGACGGTTGTTGCCACAAAGGCGGTGATGCAGAAGTTGATCTGCGGGTGAATCTGTCGGTGGGTAAGGACCTGACGCACATACATCGCCAGCGCGCTGGCGGCAAAGGTAATGGCAGCCCCGTCCCAGCCGCCTTTATTGAGCACGCAGAAACAGGCGCAGGAGAGCCCCACCATCAGCACTACCAGCCAACGGGGGTAGCGGAGCGGTTTAATTTGGTTAAAGCGCTTTTCAACATCTTTGCCATCCAGCAGCTTGTGCTCGGCCATGATGACGATATGTTGTACCTCGGTCACCACGTGCATGTTAATTCCGCGATCGTGATTTTTGCGCGTAGAGGTGAGGCAGTGCCCCTCTTTGATGGTGGTCAGCACAATGGCATTGGAGGAGATGGCGCTTTCGACGCTGTCCATGCCCAGCGCCAGCCCCAGGCGGGTGGACAACTCCTCAACAAGCGTGCTTTCCGCACCGTGCTGTAATAAAAACAGACCGCACTGAATACACAGCCGCGTCGTTGCGCGCTGCGATGACTGATCTACCTGCATGGATTACCCTGACGATGGTGATGCCTGAAAGCCCGTAATGGTTACTTTTACAACACATCGCTGTAACGCCGGTGCTGAGGCAGATCAAACTTTCGGCTATCGGTATTTTATTTTTCGCGTTATTAATGGCGTTATTAATTCTGGATTTTTATATGATTAATCTATCCATTCCGCTTTTTGTTATATTTAGAATTTCTAACTTCACCTTTTTAAAATGATCAGTGATAGTACATTATCAAATTCGGCAGGGTGTGCGATATTGTAAGCGACTTTTGCGGTGTATAAAAACAGGATGCACTACTTTATCGAGGATGCGATAAAGATAACGGCGTTTGATCAACGTCAGGAAAGGACTCAAAACAAAAATGACGCCAATAAGTTGTCAGCACGCAATTATTATCAGTAAATTACCGGTAATGCAAACGGGCTTAGGTTGTATTATCTCACGTAATTTGCCTGATTATGAAGTTTCCTATTGCCACTCTCAGGAAGAGCTTACACTTCTTCAATTACGTCGGGCGAATGTTGTTATTGCCGATATCTCCGGGGATCAACGTAACCCGCGTCGAATTTGCGAAGAATATTATTCTTTGCAGAATCATTACCGTGATATTCACTGGATATTTTTAGTTTCACGTCGGGTCTATCCCTGTGCGGTAGAGCTTCTGCTACGACCAGAGAGTTCATTGCTTTCAGATATCGAGCCCATTGAGGGCGTGATTAACGCCATTCGTGGCGGAAGCCAGAGTGCAGAACGCATTAGCCAGACGCTGCTAAAACCGGAGCTGGAGGAGCTCGACGAAAGTCGGGATGAGGTGATGTTGACTCACTCTGAACGCAAGGTGTTACGCCTGCTTGGAAAAGGCTGGGGCATAAATCAAATTGCCGCCTTGCTTAAAAAAAGCAACAAAACGGTCAGTGCCCAAAAAAATAGCGCCATGAGGCGACTGTCATTACGCAGTAATGCCGAAATGTACGCGTGGATTAACAGTAACAAGGGAATGAAAGAGCTGAATCTTTTTTCAGCCTATGGAGAACAGGACGAATGGAAAAGAGCGCCGTTAAGAGACCTATCGCTATCGTCGAAAAGTGCACAATGAGTGCCGTTGGTCTGGAACATCTGTTTTCCAGCCCGACTCTTAAAAATTATCATCCCTCTATTTTCAGCGATATTGCGCAATTTAATGAAGCACTTGAGACTATTCCATTTTCAGCACTTATCTATTCGCTTTCCGATTCGCGAAATGAGCGCCGTTATTGTCTGGAATGTTTAAAGTCGCTGGCCGCCAATCATAGCCATATTCAGCGTATTGTTCTGGCGTCTGATACTAAAGAGGCCAGTCTTATCAACCATCTCTCCCCGTCGCATTTGCACGGTATTGTGATTAAATCGGAATCGGTCAAAGCGTTACAGGAGCAGTTGGGTGCGCTGTTAAGCGAAACGCGGCGAAGCAGTGACAGTATTCATAATCACTGGAATCTGCATCGTGGACGCTTACTTAGCCCGACAGAGCGCGCCATTCTGCAATTTATGTCCAGCGGATATTCAATCCCGGAGATTGCCACGCGTCTGGATCGCAATATCAAAACCATTCGCGCACATAAGTTTAACGCCATGGTTAAGTTGGGTGTTCACTCCGACATGGGATTGCTGAATGCTGCCGACATCCTGAGCCACTTCCCTATGCCGGATCGTCGTAATCCACAAAACTTTATGCTTTATCACTCCTGAACATGACGCCAGAGGTTTCTCTGGCGCCCTGCTTACTGACAGACATCCACCCAGGTTGCATCCGTCAGCGTGGCCATTCTCTCCGGTGAAATGCGAACGGCACTGTGAATGGCCCCCGCAGCGGGTAACACCTCTTCAAACTCCCGCAGAGAGACATCGCAGTAGACTGTCAGCGGATTTTCCAGCCCAAAAGGGCAAACGCCGCCTACAGGATGGCCGGTTACGGTCACGACTTCGTCGCTGCTGAGCATGCGTGCTTTGGCGCCAAAGGCCTCTTTTAATTTTTTGTTATCCAGGCGGGCGTCACCTTTTGCCACCACTAAAATCACCTCGTTTTTAACCTTCAGTGAAAGGGTTTTGGCGATCTGGCCGGGGGCAACGTTGTGTGCCGCCGCAGCCAGCGCAACGGTAGCGGTACTCTGGCTGAGCTCGATGACTTCAATGTCCGGGGCATTATCGGCAAAAAATTGCCTTACAGACTGCAAACTCATTGTTTTCTCCTGCGAAATAGTCTGCGTAATCTTTCATATCAAATTATGCTCTGTAAATATCCCTTAAGTAACAAAAATCCCGTATCAGTGATTTCTGGATCGCCTTCACATTCACGGAAACCGGTTACAGTAACCGGTTGCAGTTGCCGTATGCAGAGATTAATACTGAATACGTAACTCCCCCTGTATCCAATAATAAGAGTCGACTATGAAACCTATCCGTTTAAGCAGTACCGCTGGTAGACGAACCAGCAAGGTGGTGAAAGTGGTTTATGGAACACCGTGCGGCGCGCAGGCGCCCGAAACGAACCTGTGACAGGAGAGCCGTTATGTCTGCCAACCATGCTGCGTTTAACCTGATATTCCGTTTTGTCGAAAATTATGTCAGTCCTGTTGCCGGGCGTATCTCTGCCCAACGCCACGTTATGGCCATCCGCGACGGCTTTATCTCAGCCATGCCGTTTATGATTGTGGGTTCGTTCCTGCTGGTGTTTGCCTATCCGCCATTCTCGCCAGATACCACCTGGGGCTTTGCCCGCGCCTGGCTTGATATGGCAAAACAGTTTGAAGGCCAGATCCTGACCCCGTTTGATATGACCATGGGCATTATGTCCATTTACATCTGCGCGGCCATTGCCTACAACCTGGGCAAGCATTACGTTAACTCGCATCAGCTTGACCCGTTCATGTGCGCCATGCTCTCCTTAATGGCGTTTTTACTCATCGCCGCGCCTAAAACGAAAGGGGCGATGCCGGTAGACAGCCTTGGCGGGACGGGGATTTTTACGGCCATCCTTGTCGCGATTTACTGCGTGGAGATGATGCGTTTCCTGAAAGCGCACAACATTGGTATTCGCCTGCCTGACCAGGTGCCGCCAATGATCAAAAACTCCTTCGATCTGCTGATTCCCGTCCTGGTGGTGGTGTTAACTCTCTATCCGCTGAGCCTGTTTATTCAGTCGCAGTTCGATATGCTCATCCCGCAGGCCATTATGGCTATCTTCAAACCGCTGGTGTCGGCAGCCGATTCGCTGCCTGCCATTCTGCTGGCGGTGCTGATTGGGCACCTGCTCTGGTTTGCAGGGATCCATGGGGCTGCCATCGTCTCTGGCATGCTGCAGATGTTCTGGCTCACTAACCTCGGGATGAACCAGACGGCGCTGGCACAGAGCGCACCGCTGCCGCACATCTTTATGGAGGCGTTCTGGACCTTCTTTATCGTGATTGGCGGCTCGGGCGCAACCATGGGACTGGTCTTCTGCTACTTACGTAGCCGGTCTGCGCATTTACGCTCTATTGGGCGTTTGAGCGTGGTGCCAAGCATCTTCAACATTAACGAACCGGTGATCTTTGGCACCCCTATCGTAATGAACCCCGTTTTCTTTATCCCCTTCCTGCTGGCACCTATGGTCAATGCGGTACTGGCATGGGCGGCAATGAAACTGGATCTGATTGGACGGGTGATATCGGTGGTCCCCTGGACGGCCCCGGCTCCGGTTGGAGCGGCATGGGCACTGGGCTGGGATTTCAGGGCCGCCGTACTGGTGATATTGCTGGCGCTGGTTTCTGCCATTATTTATTACCCGTTCTTCAAGGTGTACGAGAAACAGCTGCTCGCGCAGGAGGCTGAAGAGGCGCAGCGCGCGGAAGAGGAGAGCCAGCAGGTGGCTTAGGTAAAAGCAAACCGGCAACTGAGGTTGTAATGCCGATCGGTTAGCACGGTGGAATCGTTCCGTTCACTAAGGCATCTCTGCTTTATGCCGGTTCCTCTGCGGCCTGACCGGTGCACGGGTGTTGACTCCCCGCTGAAATCGGCGAACCGGAGACCGGATGACAAGGGCTGGACGCCATGGATGGCGGCCAGAGGCGAAGCGAGACAGGGACGTCGAGTTGAGCCGACCGCAGGCAGGAGGTCGGGAGGTGAGCGCAGTGCGAAGCACCGATTTCGTTGCGGGGCCGTGGGGAAGGGCATCCGCCCTCAAAAACCTACTTCAGCGTGCAATCGCCGCACTGCTGCACATCGGGCAGGCGGTTACGCTGACAGCATGTACGACGCACCAGCAAACCGTCGCGCAGAACAACGGTGCGGAAAAGGGGGTTATCGCTGCCATCAGAAAGCGAGCGGTCCATGAAACAGGCGTGACGCAGTGCGTCAACGTTCTCTTCCCCCAGCAGCGGTTTCATCTCATTCAGATACCAGTTGATCAGGTAACCGGTATTGCTCCAGATGAGTTTTGCGTTTATCTGCCCGGTCTCTTCCAGCGCCTCAATGACCGGAACCAGCGCCCGCGTAATCAACACTTCCATTCGCTGTTGAGCTGAAAGCCGCGACGTCTGCTTATCCTCATGGACGTCGATCCAGAAGCAGGCGGCACGCCCGGTTTCATGGAATTCCACATGGAAATGTTCGGGAGAGACATCCAGCGCCGTATCCTGCGCAAGCAGCGCTAACATCAGCGGCGGCACCATCAGTCCGACATACCACTGCGCCCACAAAGAGAGGAGCGGCTTGTTTTCGCGCGTCAGGCTGGGTTGATTACGGTAGATGTGATCCGAATAGGCGGCCAGCAGCGATTGCAGCTCAACCGGACGGCGCCACTGCGCCAGGGTCATACTATTGTGCGGAGGAGCTTCATCCAGTTTAATGAACTCCAGCAGATGCTCACGCGTCTGGGCGATAGTGTTGTGCAACGCATCCGCAAGCGCCGACCTCCCGGTGGGGAGAGGTGCGCGCCAGAGAATATTTTCAACGGCTTGTGCGGACTGTATGGCCATAAGCGGATTGGATAAAAATCTAAATGATAATGATTGCCAATCCTAACTATAGATAAAACCGATCGCAAGGGATTTTACTCCCACCTGTGCTGACAAATGAGAAATATTACCATATGATATTGGTTATCATTATCAGTGTGCGGGACAGACTATGTTAAGCAGAGCATTGGGGAGTGGGTGGGGGATATTACTGCCGGCGATGATTATCGCCACGCTGGCCTTTGTCGATCTGCCTATGGCGATCTGGAAAGGGATTATCGTCACTGGGTTACTGCTGACATCGGTCATGATCTGGCATAAAACATTACGGCACTTTGTGTTGCTGCCATCGTGTGTTGCGCTAATCAGTGGGATGTTGGTGCTGATGATGAATCTGAAGTGAAGAGTACTGCAAGAGAGAAGGTAAGATTTGGTGCGAGGGGGGGGACTCGAACCCCCACATCCTAAGGACACTAACACCTGAAG
>ERZ773187.1066-NODE-1066-length-22550-cov-11.171327_pt1 | contig 22550 bp, 25 predicted proteins | sample MGYA00511242_ERZ773187 | MGnify/ENA primary metagenome ERZ773187 (study PRJEB29015, sample SAMEA2737744) | human gut metagenome | biome: human gut; feature: human-associated habitat; material: faeces | place: China | collected 2012 ... | reverse complement strand
TAACCATAACCATAACCATAACCATAACCATAACCATAACCATAACCATAACCATAACCATAACCAGAATCTCAGAGGATTTATGGAGATTATTACCAGAATGACGGCAGCAAAAGCTGGCATGAAGCGCTATTTCACCGACTAACAGTGTAAGCACTGTCATGATAGCAAGCGCTGGGTATACAACGGCCATTGTGTGGAATGCACGCTGGAAAGCAACCGCAGGCGCCATGCGGAAATTAAACGCATTATGAAAGAAGCATCAGAAGGCTGTTCTCCGGAGGTGATTTGATGGCCGGTGACTGGATCAAAATGCGTGCTGATCTGCACACGTACCCTAAAGTTGTCCGCATGGCGTCCGCATTGAAAGCGGACAGATTGCGTATAGTTGGCGGACTACATTCCGCATGGTGTCTTTTCGATGTCCATTCTGTTGACGGTTTGCTCGACGGTTACAGTGCGGACACTCTCGATGACCTGATCGGATTCCCTGGCTTTGCACGGGCAGTGATGGCTGTTGGATGGCTCGAGCAAGCCATCTTTATCAGCGATGATTATCTGTTTAGTAATAGTTATGATTCTTGATGGAGTCGTAATCTACCTATCGCTCAACGGGGTCACGTTACCATCATCAGCAGTACCAAGAGACATTGGGGCTGAATTAACTTACTTGCTGACGATAGCCTATATCTTTTTTTCAAAGAAACTGAGAAGGTTCAAAGAGATTAGCGTGTGACATTTCACAAAGGCCGCCGAGGCGGCCTTTTTCATATTAGAACCAGGCTGTGTTTTTAGTGATGTACTGCACGTGGGTACGGATGTCGTTCAGGCATTTGCTGACGCCTACGATGTAACTCACCATTGTTGTAAACTCCGCCGCCGCGCCGGAAACGTCGTGGCCGTCGTCCTGCATACGGTTGAGCAGGTTCATCAGCAGCGAATGTTCAGCCAGGCCGAGAACGCCTTCAGGGGAATGGATGTGCTCTCGGTACCCAGGCTTCAGCGGCACATTATATTCCTGCTACCCTTGAGACTTCATCGCCTCCAGGATAGCTGGCATAAAGCTGGCGACAACCTTTTGCGCCTTATCTGCTGGTGATAATTCTTCCCGAACGTAACGGCCGGTCTGGCGGATCGTCGGGAGTACTTCACCGGTGACCCATTTGCGGAAACGGTAGGGTATGGTGCCTGGGGTGACAGCGTCGCGGCACCGGAGGATCAGATTGTAGAGGCCAGACTCAGAAATGATATTAGCTGTTCCTTGACGGCCTAAGTTGAACTTAGACCGTTCATCAGCATCAAGAGCTTTCATTGACATGGTGGGGTTTGTAAGCTGTAGCGCTTTGATAACATCAATTGCTACGAACCATGGGGAACCATCAATGAGTACCGCGCGGATGGATGACTCAGATTCGAATTTGTTGATCGCTGGTTTGTTTTGAGAGGTCATAATGATCACCTTTGTAGTCAGGATAATCACCACTACCGACGCCAATCGGGATGGTGGTGAACTGTGCAGGGTTGGCGTAACCGGCTACAAAGGACCCGGCGCACCTTTCGGTGCCCCCACACAGCCCACCATAGAAACTGGTTTGCTATGTAACACGCATAAAAAAACCGCTCGCGCGGTATATGCGCCTTTGTAGTAATCCGGGACGCCAATCCCGGCACTGGATTTTGCCAGTGCCTGATAACTATGGCACAAGAAATATGCGATGAAAATTTACCTTTAAGGTAATCATTACACGCCGTAAGGTGCTTTTCAAACCCTATGTGGTTTGATTATTAGTTTCAGAAAATACCTGCCTATTTTTTTGCCAATATGCGTATACTTTCGATAGAATGTTACCTTAAAGGTAGTTGGGGGTGCCCATGAACACGAAGAGAATTACACAAATGAGGCAAAGACGCCTGGCCTTGAAAAAGACCGACAAAGAAAAAGAACATTACTTTGTGATTGAGGCTGCAGCTCACGCGGCAGCAATGGCTACAGCCGATGCCATCAGAAATCACGAAGAAGATAGTTGTAAAGCTTCTCTCCTTACCTTGTCTGGTATCCGCAGGAGTATGGCAGAAAGCGTAGAATTCGTACAAATTCACGGTGCGCCATTTGAAAACAACTTAGCTGAATATATCAGGCACGAAATGGAAAGGAACCTCGCTCTCTACCCATTTGGGTGTAAGTTGCAGGAAACTGGCTTTGCTGGTGTTCTGCCAAAAGGAAAAGAGAGATGGCAGCATCTTTATATTTCTCAATCAACTAAGAAGCCTGAAGTTAAGTTAGCTATGCGTGAAGTGCCAAAGATGTCGGTAGAAAAATCACAGGCGATTTCCAGAAGGATGTTTGCCCGTACGACTGATGATATGGCTCAGGAGCTTTACGACGATGCTGAATAAATTCCAGGGATTGGTTCACCCTGGAGTTTTTGGGAAGGACCCTGAGCTGATACCTATAAAAAATGCTTTTATCGATCACTGGCGCTACGGGCACCACAAGGATTTTGGAAAGGATACCCTGTTCCGAGATCCACCAAAAGAAATGCTCGAGTATCACATCCGTCACGTTCATTTAGACATCGGGAATTACACCGATAAGTTTGGTGAGAGTGGGACGGAACAGTGCTGGAAAAACTGGTCATCTGGTAAGAAAGATAAGACCACTAACAAGCATAAAAAAATCCCAACCAGCGACGTGTATGTTATCTATCTTGTGACCTCTGAACGTCATGCGTTTCTTCTTGATTACTGGGATGAACCTGCTCATAAGAAAGTAGAAATCGACGAGCAGAAACAAAAGATTGTCGTCGAATGTGATAGGGTTCTGAGGCTCAAAAAACTTGAGTCTATGCCACGTGATGCGGGATTGTGGGATCCAGCATTTTACGTCGAATAAGGGCCGCAACCGCGGCCTTTTCTTTACGTCGTTTCCTGCCTGAGTTTTTCAACACAGTAATCGAGATGCGATTGCAGATCCTTCATAGAAATCTGCGAGCTGGTCACATAGTTAACCAGGACTGTCAGTTCTGCCATTGGGCCATCAATATTGAAACCATCCTCATTTAACTTCCTGAGCAGTGCCATAAGGTTTGACTCTTCAACCAGGGATCTAACGCCTCCCGGCCTATGTATTCGTTCAGCAAATCCTTTTTCCATCGGGTGATGATACTGACGTTGCATCTCCTATTCTCCATGCAATTACTGTGTATAAACACAGTGTGAGATGAGGTGATTCTTATCCAGCACGAAGTGATAATTACCTGTGAGGTAATAAATTCTTTGTTCAGGTGAATTCAATTCATATATGGATGTTTAGGTCATAAAATGACCAGATAATGCACGCGCGCCGGGCGCTGCTTAACTGGAGACAGGCCATGACGGTTTCTACCGTAGTTGACCATAACGATTGTGTAGGGAACGGCGTCACAACCTCATTCCTATACACCTTCCGTATTTTCAAAAAAAGCGATCTTGTCGTGACAGTCGTCGACCTGAATGAAAATCTGACGGTGCTGACTCTGGACAGCGATTACACGGTAACTAATGCCGGAAGCTATGCCGGAGTCAACGTGATTCTGCCTGCGGCCCTGGATACCGTATGGCAGATATCAATAGCCCGAGAGCTTGAGGCGACGCAGGAAACGGACCTCCGCAACCAGGGTAAGTTCTTTGAAGAGGTTCATGAGAACGCGTTTGATAAGCTGACGATGCTGATCCAGCAGGCGTACAGCGTATTTCGCCTGGCGCTTCGTAAACCATCCAGTATTGCAAACTGGTATGACGCACTAAACAAACCTTCGAGAACCATCACAGCCTCAGGATGCGACAACAAAGAACTATGTCGACACACTCGCCAGTGGCAACTTAAGCAGAACTCTCAGAGTTCCCGAACCAATTAATCAGCTTCCTCCTTCCGCTCTGAGGAAAAACACAATCCTTGCATTTGACGATCAGGGTGACGCTATAGTAATTGCCCCTCCTTCAGCATCCGCGTCTGATGTGATGCTCCTTCTCGCTGCCAAAGATGGATATCGATATATAGGAGAGTGCGCGGACATTAGCACTTTGAAAACTACGGAACCGGCATCAATCGGCCAGCTAATCCGGATGAATAATTACTACTCAGACAAATTTGGTGGTGGGGGATTCTTCCGCAGTGTTAACCCTGGAACGCTGGTAGACGATGGCGGTCTTTATATCAAAACTACCGGCGGAGCTGTGTGGCGGCGGTGCGTCAAAAATAAACAGGTCAGTACGGAAGAGTATGGATGCTGGGATGGCAATTCAGGTTCTGACAACTCTGCACGTCTGTTGAAGGCATGCGCATCTAGTCTTGACGTAGAAATGATGGGGGAGAATTATAACGTTATAACCATCCCTGCAAGCCGTTTCAATCTTACTGGCAGAATGAAAGCCTCTACTGCTGATTTTTCTACGGCATATGGCCGTACGCTCATGACACTGACAGGTTAGAATGTCACTTATGAAATTGATATCGACATGCAGAATTTTGGAGCCGGTGGGTTTCTTAATCTTGGAACTTATACTGTTGGTCGAATTAAGGTATCCAATATTTACGGAGCCAACCGCGCTACTTATGGCCTGCAGAACGCTGCGTCGGATGGAGGAGTCCGTAATAACATGTCGGTTATTATCAGAAATATTAAGAAAGGGGATTCAGGGGGGGATCCTCAGCCGGCGGCTTTCACTGTTTACGGTTCGAAAGGATATTACCCTTACGTAGATATATATGATAGCCAGGGCGGCATCATAGGGAACCCAACAGATGAAGCTGTATTTGGTGAAATAATTTCCAGATACGTACATGATAATGGCTTCTATGCCCTTGAAAATAGCCGTCAAACAATCGGTACAATGGTTTGTGATAATGTTCTTGGTGAGCCATTTGTAAATGCCGGTGGCATTTGTACGGTAGGAACTATGAAACTTAAAGAATGCCAGGGGTTCGGCATAACATATTCTTACAGTGGACGTCTACGCATAGACCATCTGGTGCTGGAACAAAATCTTGTTAGCTCTGCAATGCCTCTTCTTCGTTCTCGACCTGATAACGTTAATAGTGTTGTCAGTATTGGTAAGATTGAAGGAAGTTTTGTTCCTGGAGAGGTTACAGATTTAATCTCAAACTCAATGTTTACCATTTCTCAAGGTGTTACAGATTTGAGCATTGGGGATATGAGTGTCACATTGAATTACGTGACAGGTTCGTACTTGGTGCTAGCTGACTTTACTGCATGCTCCCGAATTGTCCTCGGTAACTGGAATATTAATTTTGTAGACCAGACAGGAACGTTGACCTCGTCAAATATTGCGTACTTTGCTCTCCCAACTAATGCGCAGTCGAAAGGGAGCAAAATTGGCATGCAGCGTTATAGCTCATCATCCGCCACTGTAAGGATGACAAATTTAAGCAACTCCACTATTGAGATAGCATCTGGTCGGTCAGTTCAGGTTAACGTGGCTGGCGCACCACTGATAACGTCCGCAATTAGTACGCCATCAAGGGTCTTCAGGGGAACTTCGCTACCAACTGCCGGGAAATGGACAAGCGGTGACATACTAATACTCATCAGCCCAGGAATAACCATCAAGTATGGCTGGTCATGCTCCCAGTCAGGAGACTTTGCTGGAACACCACCTACTTTCCAGGTAATAGCATGAAGTATGAAAAGGCGGCCTACGCCGCCTTCTTTTATTTATGAGACATCCTTTTTTGATAAATGGCATACAGACACAATGCAGCAGGAATGGCTGCCGTTCCCGAGTAAACCACGTGACCAGAGAAGAATGACACGAAGAATATCATGGTAAAGAAGCAAAGCGATATGAGTCTGGACATTCTAGTCTCATAGCAACCATATTTTACTTTAGACCACACAAACTTCATGTAGTAGAAGAACACCACCACGCCGGCCACACCAAACCACAGATACATATCAATCAGGTCTATCTCTACCGATGATTTTATTCTCTGAAACTCAAGGTATTCCTTGGTAAATCCGAAGAAATATTCTCCTGTGATAAACGCGTCGTTACCCTGCATCATTCGCCATGCAGCATCGACAAATTCATCCCTTCCTGAAAATATCAATCGAGTAATTCCACCATTTTCATAAATGTAAACAAATTGAGTCCATTTTGCTCCGCTCAGATTTATATCTGGATTGATTATGGACATAAGAGCGAATATGGCAACAATAGTAGCAGGTATAAGGTACTTAACCGACAAAGAACGATACCGAACAAAGAACCACACGGCCACCATTGCGAGAGAGGCGATCATGGCTGTTTTTGTAGACAGAAGAACGCTGCATCCGAGTAGTGCAACCAACAGGAAGAATGTCCAAAAATATCTGTAGAAATAAAGCGAAACAAAAGCAGCAAGGAACATGAGTAGAATACTCACTTCATTTCCTGCAAAGAAGAACCCTTTAGCGCCCACAGAGTATTCAGCGTAAGCATCATTTAGAGCGGCGTCTCCGTATGCAGAGTATCCATAACCCATTTGAGCCATGAGGAAATTGATAAGTGTAAATCCTAGCGCTGAAACTGCACCAAACGCCGCCATCTTGTGAGAAACTCTCATTGCAGCGAGAGTGTCATAAACGACAAACATCAGCAGGCATCTGATTGCTATTTGTACGGTCTCAACAGGAAATTCATTCAGGGTAAAGCTCGTATATCCAAGGATTGGGCCCAGACAAAGGAAGAACATGAAAAAGGCGTATATCAAGAATCTTTTCACTCTGAGCAACGCCAGTAATAAAAGGCACAGACCCAATATAGCAGCTTTGTAGAGAGGGGAAACAAGCCCTATGTCTCGTTCATAAGATAGCCACCCATTAACCATGTCTACCGGCACAGAAAGGCAAAGAATTAGTATAATAATTAATCGCATTTTTTATTCTTAAGGTAGATTTCTAATGTAAGCCAGGCAGCTATAAGCAGTAGGAAGATTGCCACAACCCACTTGTTATCTACAGAGCCGGTGACAAGTAAGCAGACCATCGATACCCCGATGACTCTGGGCAAACTGATTTTTTCTTTCATATATCTGTTCCGGGAAGCATCAGCACAATCAGCACCACAAGCATAATCAATAAAATCGTCATAGTGAAAACCCCTCTGAAGTTTATCGTGGCCGAGAAACTTAGTATACCCCACGGGTAATAATGATAGGAGCAATCCGATTAAAGTCAATCCAAATATGGTTTATTGTGTATGATGGACTCACCAACTAAGGGGGTTCTTTATGCACATTAAACGGTGGTCACTATGTCGCACACAATGACTACGGAGACGAACAGTCAAGGGCTTAGCCTGAGTGCACTAATGTCTGTGGTCGCGGGTGTGCCGCCAGAAGTTGCTTTGGGAGTATTAGCTGGCGCGGTAATTTTCGTTACCTCTGCGGTGGAATATCCCGTAAAGCGCCGGTTACTTCTGGCATTCCTCAGCTTCTTCTGCGGCCTTCTCTTCTACAAAGCGACAGCATCCATTCTGATTGGCGTGGCCAGCCTGGTGCCGACGATTACACAGGACTCTTTCGAAAAGGGGATCGTGTTCTCTGCCGGGGCTTTCGTATCGGCTATCGTCGCAGTCCGCATCGGCATCTGGCTGTATCACCGTTCTGAAAATCCACGCGACCTGATCCCGGGGAGAAAAGACGATGACCAGTCATGAATTGCTTCTCATCCTTAACGCCGCTGTCTGTGGCGGCATTGCTGTACGAGTATGTTGGTTCCGCCGTGACGGGTCACGTCATCGCTGGTGGGGGGCTGGCTGGCGTATCTGCTGATCGTCGTGGCGGCCAGCGTACCTATCCGAACCGTTTACGGTTATTACGTCTCTGCCGACTGGTCAGAGGTAATTATCAAAGCCGTGTTCCTGGCTGCGCTTATAAAGACAAAAGGGAATGTGGTGCAGATTTTCAAAATCACGATGTCTCAGCATGGACATTAACCAATTCCGCCGTGCCGCCGGCATCAGTGAACAACTGGCCGCGCGCTGGTTGCCGCATATCACCTCTGCCATGAAAGAGTTTGGCATCATCAGTCCGGATAACCAGGCGATGTTTATTACCCAGGTTGGCCACGAATCAGTTGGCTTCTCCCGGCTGGTGGAGAGTATGAACTACAGCGTAGCCGGGCTGGCTGATTTCGTCCGATACGGGCGAATTACCCAGGGCCAGGCCAACGCACTGGGTCGGAAGGATTATGAAAAATCCCTCCCGCTCGAACGCCAGCGTGCGATTGCCAATCTGGTGTACAGCAAACGCCTGGGTAATAACGGGCCCGGTGACGGATGGTTTTACCGGGGGCGCGGCCTGATTCATATCACCGGCCTGGCTAACTACCGTGATTATGGCAACGGCCTGAAGCTGGCTCTGGTTACCCAGCCAGAGCTGCTGTCACAGGATGAGTACGCGGCGCGCAGCGCGGCATGGTTCTTCGCCACCAAAGGCTGTATGAAGTATCCTGCGATCTGTTGCGCGTGACAAAAATCATCAACGGCGGTCAGAACGGCATCGATGACCGGCGCGCCCGGTATGTCACGGCGAAGAAGGCGCTGGCGGTATGATCCTGGCATTCATTAAAGATTACTGGAAACAGTTGCTTATCGCAGTGATGCTTGCTGCTTTTGCCGCTGGCTGCCGTATCGCCTGGGTCAATCATGGCGAAACACAGTACGCAGCCGGGTATGCGAAGGCGAAGGCAGACCAGAAGCAGGCCGATGATAAGGCCAGGTCACAACGTGATCAGGAGAAAACACAAATTGAACGTGAAGCACAATCCCGCATCGATTTTGCGCGTGTTGACGCTGACCATGCTAATACCGCTGCTGACGGCCTGCGCTCCGAGCTTGACAAAACCAAGCGACTCGCCGAACACTATACCGGATCTTTCCCCACTGGCACGCCAGCCAGCAAGGTCATCGGTGTGCTCGCCGACATGCTTGAAGAAAGCAATCGAGCTTACATCGCAGCAGCAGAAGAAGCTGAGCGATATCGGTTTGCAGAGCTCACCTGTGAGCGACAGTACGACTACCTAAAAACGGGTCACTGATTTCCGGTGACGGTATATAAAACGGTACGGTGAAATTTACTTTTGAAAAAGTTTTTTCCAGTCAATTGGTTATGCTATCCGTAAATAATTGAGTGGGAATAATCCCCGCCCGGTAATCGCGTTTTATTGAAGCCCGCTACCCGCGGGCTTTTTATTGCCTGCTCATTGCGCCGCTTGCTCAATCGTCCGGGCAATCTCCTCCGGATGGCTCACCATCGAGACATGGCTTGCCGCCACTTCGGTGGTTTTGGCATGAATCGCCTTCGCCATGGCGCGCTCCAGATCCGGGTTGATCATCCGGTCATTCTTGCTGACCACATACCAGCTCGGTTTGTCGTGCCAGGCCGCATGGGTCACCTTTTCCGCAAAGGCATCTGCACGGATCGGGCCCTGAGTGGCGGTCAGCGCGTTCTGCTCGCCCGCCTTAATGTCCGGCGCAAAATCCTCGCTTACCGATTTGCCCGGTAGGTAAAGATAACCGTCCGCGGTCTTAGCGATGCCTGCGCTGCCCGGTGGGGCAGGGTAGCTTCCGGCCAGATCCGCCGTCGACTGGCCCGAATCCGGGGCAAATGCCGCCACATAGACCAGCGCTTTTACCCGCGCATCGTTGCCCGCCTCGCTAATTACCGTCCCGCCCCAGGAGTGCCCCACCAGCACCACATCACCGTGAGCCCGGGCGATGGCGCGCTGAGTCGCGGCAACATCATCTTTTAACGAGGTGAGCGGCAGCTGAACGGCAATGACCTCGGTATGCTGGTTATGCAATTTATTGATCACAGAGTTCCAGCTACTGCCATCGGCAAAAGCACCATGCACCAACACCACGGTTTTATCGCTGCCCGCCAGCGCTACGCCGCTGGCGGCGGCCAGCAGCAGGCCTGCTGCTAGCGTATGCGTAAACAGTTTTTTCATCATGACGACCTCAGCGATAAATATCTGCGGTACCAGACAGAGTGTTATTGCCCCCGGCGGAGGTAATGCGGAACGCGCTGGCGCCCGCTTCGGCGGCTTTGGCCTGCAGTTTCGCCTCCAGATCCGTAAGCGACGTTGCGCCGCTGCTGTCGGAAATGGTGCCAATCTTTTGTTGCCCGTGAGGCTGGTTAATTTCCTGAGCAGCGAAAGCGGAAGAAGCCATGGCAGCAGAGAAGGTCAGAACAGCAATCAGTAATGTTTTCATGGTTTAAATCCTCAAAAATAGATCAGTGGTTGTGTTCAGTGCATAACCGCAGCATGCGGTGGCACGGTGAATTCAATGGTTTTACGATCAACAGGCTTATGGGTTGGGTCGGCGAGAATAATCGTCACCTTGTGCTGGCCAGCAGGCAGCCCCACCAGAATGACCGGCTCACCGCTGGCGTCGGCCCAGTGCCAGGGATTGTCATCGACGATGACGTGAATATGGCCAATGCGTGGCGTCACTTTTAGCGCCTCGGGCCCGAAAACGGGTTCGATGCGCATGTTCTCTGTGCGGTACTGAATAAAGACCGCGCCTTTACTCAGCGGGCCCGCCAGGGGCGGATCGACAATCAGCTTCGCCGGAGGCTGGGGCTGTTCAAGCGGCGCAACGGCAGCGGGGCCATTAACCTCCGCGGCACTCAGTCCGCTTAACGGCGCGGCCCAGGTGCAGCCTGACGTCAGTGCGAGCAGCGCCAGCAGTAAGTTTCGATGCTTCATTCGGGGGACTCCTCTTCGGTAATCATTTGCGACAGACATAGAAGACCATTTTTATGTATCGGGTCTGTTTGCTGCGGGCGGCTTTTTTGTATGGCTGCGTAAGCAGGGAGAGGTGGATACAGTGCGATACATTCCGCGCATGCGGGCAGCACGTGTATGCCATGAGTAAAGCGGCTGTCGCAGCGAGGGTGCACATCCCCGGCCTGGACCTGGCGCCACGACGTATAACTATCAACATGGCGGCATGGCTTGCCGGGGAATCATCCGGCTATATCACCGGAGCAAGCCTGACCATTGACGGTGGCGTTGTGTTTCAATCACGCAGGGCAGGGATGCCCCGGCTGATTTTTCACAATAGACACCGCCAGCCCGGTAATTACCAGCGTTAGCCCCCATGACAGCCACATCGCACCGGTAATCCCCAATGTCCGGTTCAACCACGCATAGGCCAGCGGGGAGACTGCGGCCATCAGCTGGGCCGGGATCAGCAGCACCCCGGTGCGTCTGGCGTACTCTTCTGGGGCAAACAGCTGCAGCGGCAGGGTGGCTTTCACAATGGTCACCAGTCCGTTAATCGCCCCATAGCCCAGCACAAACCCAGCGGCGGACCAGGCAAAAAATGAACTGCTCAACCCGAGTAAAAAACAGAGCGGCATGGCCAGGGCGGTAATCAGCGTGAGCCGAAGCGGCGTAAGATGCTGGCCTGCCACCACCTCCATAAAACGTGCGCCGGTTTGTCCTGTCCCCCACAACATACCGATAGCCATGGGTAAGCCACAGCTGGCGATAAATTCCGGAAGATGGGTAGAGGTGCCGTTAGAGACAAAGGTGATTAACGCAATGAAGGCGGCATAACACCCTGCGTTGCGTCGGTCATTACCTGTGGCGCGGGCCGGCGGGGTTCGCTTCACCGGGCAGCGCTGGGACGGAAGCTGGCGAATCAAAATGGCGCTTAGCATGCCACAAAGCGCATAGATCAGCAGCGCATCTTGCCAGCGCATGATGTTAAGCAGGGCGTCGCCGAACGGCCAGAAGGCGGCGGAGGCCAGTCCACCCGCCAGCGTCACGCGAGATATCGTTTTTCGTGCTTGTTGGCCATACAGATTAACCAGAGAGGTGAAGAGAGCGTCGTAGAGCGACAGGCGCATACCGATGCCGGCCAGCAGCCAGGCGCCGTACCAGCCTGCGAGCGAGGGGGTGTAAGCCATCCCCACGCAGCTGGCCGCAATCAATAAGGTGCCGCTCATCACCACCCGCCGCCCGCCAAACTGCGCCAGCAGGCGGGCAACAAAAGGCGACACGCCCGCCATCACCAGCATCGCGAAGGTCAGGCCGAGATAGATCTGCACAGATGACCAGCCTTTGTCGGCGGAAATCGCCCGGGCGAAGGTCCCGGGCATATAAAACGAAATCCCCCAGTTGATGAGTTGATTACAGCCAGCGGCAAGGGGTAATGCGCGGGGGAGGGCGGACGTTTTCATTATCTTTCATTCCGTTATGCAGTTGTCCCGAGCATACTGGGCGCGGTAAGGTGCAGGCAGGTCCTGACGGTTATCACCCGTATAAGAGAAACTTTGTATGACGACGCTCAACCTGGCACATCTGGCCACCTTCCGGCTGGTTATTCAGCGGGGAAGCTTTTCCGCAGCGGCAGACGTGCTGGGGATCTCGCAGCCTGCCGTCAGTTTACAAATCCGGCAACTGGAACATTTTTTACGTTCACGACTGCTCGAGCGCACCGGACGGGGCGTAAAGGCCACTGCCGCCGGTCTGGCATTGCTGACCCACGGCGAACGTATTGAGCAGGCGGTCGAAGAGACCCTGCGTTCGCTGGATGCGTTCAGCCATGAAGTGAGCGGGACAGTGTCGCTTGGCACAGGGGCGACGGCCTGTATTCATCTGCTACCGCCGCTGTTGCAGCAGTTACGGGAGACGTACCCGCTGCTGAAGGTGAGGGTGACTACCGGCAATACCCCCGGCGTGGTGCGCGCTATTGAAGAGAATCGCCTCGACCTGGGGCTAGTGACGATGCCGGTCAGCGGCAGAGGGCTGGAAATTACACCGATTCTCGATGAGGAGTTTGTCTGTATTTCTGCGCAGGAGGAGGAGGAGGAGTGTGAGCCCACGCCGGATTCGTTACACACCCTGCCGCTGATAGCGTTTGAGTCGGGAAGTGGAACGCGTGCGCTTATTGACGGCTGGTTTCAGGCGAGTGGGTTACAGCCGGAACCGGTGATGCAGCTGGGTAGCATCGAAGCGATAAAACGGATGGTTCGCGCCGGGCTGGGGTACAGCATCGTTCCACGTATGGCGGTAGAGCAGGTGGCCGATCGCGAAGGGTTATGCGTATTGTCATTAACGCCGGTATTACATCGCCAGTTGGCCATTGTCATGCGTCAGGACAAAATTCTTAGCAAAGGCATAAGTGGGTTGATCAGACTGCTGCAGCAGGAAAAATAGCAGGCAAGGTCACTGAAGGAATTTTATTTATTCCGCAATAAGGGTTACCGAACGGCAGTATCAACAGAGAGGGAGGATTGCTGCGACTCGAGTTTGTCCTGATGATGATACCAGGCACCTATCGAGGAATAAACGAAGCGGCCAAAGAAGAAGAGAAAGCTAATAAGCAAAATGATGCGCGTCATCCGAGTGTTAAACCGATGTCGTTTTCGCATACGTGTAGCCTGACTCACAATGTTATCCAGATAATACCCTTCCGGGCGATAGGCTCATTAAGGCATAGCGGCGAAGCGGGGTCAATTAATGCTTATGTAAAATTCTGTCAGCATTTAAATAATCCATTGTTATGTATATTAATCAGTTAATTTACACCATTGATAAATCGCACAAAAATATCGTTAAAAAATGTGATTATTGATTCTGGATATTAAAAAGTTTGATTTAAGTCAATTGCCGCGCAGGGATGCTTTATAAAATCTCACCTCCTCCGTGAGAGCCTCCTTCAAGCCTCCACGGTTAACAAGCGTCAGGTTGGATGCCTGTCTGAAATTACCCTTGGGGACGAGCGGGTTTAAATGGCATCTATGACAATTTTCGCATTATATCAACAATACAAAAATCGCTGGTGGGCGCTGCCCCTGATCCTGCCCCTTCTGCTGATGCCTTTGGTGCGCCAGGCTACAACCTATACCGTGGTCGAAGGCGGCATCGTCGTACTTTATTATATGCCCCTGGCCTTTCTACTGGCGCTAACCCTCTTTTATGGTCTTGCGGCGCTGCCGGGCATGATTCTGGCGCTGGTACTTCATTACTACCCCGCAATAGGCGGTTTTGAGACCACCATTGCCACCGCACATTTTCTTATTCCGGTCATACTCAGTTGGGGAGGATACCGGGTCTTTTCGCCACGGCGTAATCGTGTCGCCTACGGTAATACCCGGCTAATGGCATCACGCCTGTTCTGGCAAATGTTCTGCCCGGCGACGCTTTTCTTTTTGCTTTTTCAGTTCGCTGTCTATTTTGGCGTTTACGAAACCCGTTTTCACCTGGCCGGGCTCAGCGACACGGGTATCCGCTCGTTAATTAATTACCAGGGGCTGCTGGTAGGCTGTCTGACCGGGGTCCCGTTCTGCTACGTGCTGCTGCGCGCAATCCGCCACCCGCGCTATCTGCGCAGCCTGGTGTCGCAGATTCGTGCTCAATTCGACCCGAAGGTCACCGCGCTGGAGATCGTGCTCTGGCTTATCATCAACGGCATCCTGCTGGGAATGCTGTTATGGCCGATGAATGAGAACAGCTCTATCTTCAGCACCAACTATACCCTGTCACTGCTGATGCCGGTTATGCTCTGGGGCTCAATGCGTTTCGGTTATAAGCTGATGTCACTGCTCTGGACGCCGGTGCTGATTGTCTCTATACACTATTTCTATCGCTATATTCCGCTGTCAGAGGGGTATGACATCCAGCTCACGATCACCTCGTCCAGCTACCTCGTCTTTACCTTCGTCGTGGTGTACATGGGCATGCTGGCGACACGTCAGCGCGCCATCAGCATTCGTGCTCGTCGTCTGGCATTTCTGGATCCGGTCGTCCATATGCCTAACCTGCGTGCGCTCAGCCGCGCGCTGGGTGAAAGGCCCTGGTCAGCGCTCTGTTTCCTGCGCATACCGGAGCTGGAAGTGCTGGGGCGTAATTACGGCGTCCTGCTCCGGATACAGTACAAACAGAAACTGGCGGAGTGGCTGAACGGTTACCTGCAGCCTGATGAGTGCGTCTATCAACTCTCCGGACACGATCTGGCGCTACGCCTCAATACCGAATCCTACCAGACCCGGATTGAAGAACTGGATCAGCAAATTAAACGCTTTCGTTTCTACTGGGACGGGATGCCGCTACAACCGCAGGTGGGAGTGAGCTACTGCTACGTGCGCTCGCCCGTCGTCCATCTCTATCTTTTGCTGGGAGAGCTGAGCACCATCGCCGATCTCTCCCTCTCCACCTGTCATCCAGAAAATCTGCAGCAGCGTGGCGCCCTTAATATGCAGCGCGGGCTGAAAGATAAAGTCGAGATGATGAACCGCGTGCAGCGGGCGCTGGAAAACGACGCCTTTGTTCTGATGGTGCAGCCTGTTCAGGGAATTCGCGGGGATCACTATCATGAGGTGCTGCTGCGGATGCGCGACGATAAAGGCGAAATGATCTCTCCGGATCTGTTTTTACCCGTGGCCCAGGAGTTTGGCCTCTCTTCACGGATCGACTTGTGGGTGCTGGAGAAGACTTTGCAGTTTATGGCCGACAATCGCGTCTCTATGCCGGGTCAGCGCTTTGCGATCAATCTTTCACCCAGCGCGATCTGCCGCGCCCCGTTGCCGCTTGAGGTCAATCGACTGCTGCAAAAATATGCCATTGAGCCCTGGCAGCTTGTTTTTGAAGTCACCGAAAGCAGCAGTTTCGGCAATGCGGGGCTGGCGAACCAGATCATGGGCCAGCTGCAAAAAATGGGCTGTCGGATTGCAATAGATGATTTTGGCACCGGCTACGCCAGCTATGCTCGCCTGAAGGATGTGGATGCGGATATCCTGAAAATCGATGGCAGTTTTATTCGTAATATTGTCAGTAACAGCCTGGATTACCAGATTGTGGCCTCGATATGCCATCTGGCGCGAATGAAGAATATGCAGGTGGTGGCAGAGTATGTCGAAAACGAACAAATCCGCGATGCTGCAGCGGCGCTGGGCATTGATTATCTGCAGGGGTATTTGATCGGCAAGCCCGAAGTCATGACGAATCTGCTCATCGATCAGGCGCCCGGTCTGAGCGCCTGATCGCGGGTTTTATGCCGCCACGTTCGGGGAGTGTTCTTCCTCGATTTTCAGGTTCCAGCCGGTAACCGCGCTCCAGTATTGCTGCTCTCTTTCCAGATCCAACAAGACCAGCGCGTTCTGGCTGAACCAGTCGTGCGGGAAGCTCAGCGTCCAGTGGTTATCATCCGTGGTGAGCGTCAGCGTAGGCGGCGTTGTGGTCGCCTGACGCTGGTTATTCAGCAGCACGCCTAAACGTAACAGCTGAATCATGGGCAGGAACTGCTTTTTCTTAAACAGGGTAAAGCGTGGCATATCATCCAGCTTAACCGCTTTGCGATGATAGCGCACCAGGGTGGCCATCATGGTTTGCTGCTCCTGGTTATAGCCGGGCAAATCGCTATTTTGCAGAATATAGGCCGAGTGGCGGTGCATCCCGCTGTGATTGATGTTCAGCCCCACCTCGTGCAGCATGGCCGCCCATTTCAGCAGGGCTGCCAATTGCGGATGCGCCAGCTTCGGATTCTGGATTTCCCACTGTTCATACATATGGGTCGTGGTTTCCAGTACGCGGCGCGCCTGTTCGCGGTCGATATTGTACTGATTGGCCAGGCTCTGAGCCGTACGGCTACGGATATCCTGATGACGGAAGCGGCCCTCCATCTCGTAGAGCACCCCTTCACGCAGGGCGCCATCAGAGAGACGGAGTTCTTTAATCGCCAGCGCATCAAAAACGCCGCACAGAATTGCCAGCCCCGGCACAAACACGGCTTTACGCTCATCAGAGAGACCAGGCAGACTCAGCGCGTCAAAGCTCTTATGTTTGAGCACCTCTTCCGTCAGCATAACCAGACGTTCAGGGGTGATAAATCCATCTTTTTCACCCATCGCCAGCAGCACTTCGTGGGCGGCTTTAATGGAGCCTGAGGCGCCCAGCGCTACGTTCCAGCCATGAATACGATACTGCCAGGCCAGCGTTTCCAGTTTCTGCACGGCGGCCATGCGCGCGCGCTGGAAATTATCGCGACTGATGGCGCCGCCCGGGAAGTAAAGCTGGGCAAAGCTTACGCAGCCCATCCGGCGGCTTTCAACCAGATGCGGTTCAAAGTTCTCGCCAATCACCAGTTCAGTGGAGCCGCCGCCGATATCGATTACCAGCTTGCGCCCTTTTTCCGGCTGAGTATGTTCCACGCCCATGAAGATCAGCCGGGCTTCTTCATTGCCCGAGATAATCTCGATCGGGTAGGGGATGACCTTCTCTGCGCGCTTGAGGAACTCCGACGCGTTGAGCGCCTGACGCAGCGTATGGGTGCCCACGATGCAGACGCTTGAGGGATCGAAACCTTGCAGGCGTTCAGCAAACAGCGACAGGCAGTTCAGCCCGCGCTCAATGGCCTCTTCGCTGAGCATGCTGTTCTCATCCAGACCATCCGCCAGATGGACACGCTGTTTCAGGCGACCAATGATCTGCATCGCGCCATCCACCTCACGGGCGATGACCATGTGGAAGCTGTTAGAACCAAGGTCGACCGCGGCAAATTCCTGCGGTCGTGGGGTCGTATCATTTATCGGCATAGGTTAATCGGGTTGCTCGAGTGATTTGATATAGTCGTAAATCGCCAGTTGCGCCCGCACTTTGCGGCGGTTACCGCGCGGCACATAGCGATTACTCAGTTCTTTATCGATATAACGTGCTTTTACGGTATCACTTAACAGAATTTCAATGATATCGAGAATGCGTTGTTTCAACCGCGGATCAAGCAGCGGTGTCGCCACTTCGATGCGGTAGTCGATGTTGCGAGTCATCCAGTCGGCGGAGGAGAGATACACCCGTTTGTCGCCGCCGTTTTCAAAAATATAGACGCGATCGTGCTCCAGATAGCGGTCGACGATGCTGATAACGCGAATATTATCGCTAATACCTTCCAGTTCCGGGATCAGAGAGCACATACCGCGGATCAGCAGATTCACCTGCACACCGGAGCTGGAGGCCGCGTACAGACGATCAACAAGCCCTTTATCGACCAGGTTGTTCAGCTTGAGGGTAATGCCTGCTGGCACCCCTTGCTGCGCATTGGCGATCTCACGATCGATCATGTCATACAGCAGGCGACGCGAATTCTGCGGAGAGACCAGCAGATAGTCGAAGCTCACCGGACGGTAAGGGTTCTCGATAAAGTTAAAGACCCGCCGCACTTCATTGGTGATACGCGCATCGGCGGTCAATAGCGAGTAGTCGGTATAAATACGCGCCGTCTTCTCGTTAAAGTTGCCGGTACCGATGTGGGCATAACGCACCACCTCTTCACCCTCTTTACGCGAAATAAGGAACAGTTTGGCGTGAATTTTCAGACCCGGCGCGGAGAAGATAACGTGTACCCCGGCTTCTGTCAGACGACGGGCCCAGTGGATATTGGCCTCTTCGTCAAAACGCGCCTGCAGCTCAACCACTACGGTCACTTTTTTACCGTTATGGGCGGCGTGGATCATGGCATCGATAATGCGGGAGTCTTTCGCTACGCGGTAGATGTTGATTTTGATCGCCAGCACGTTCGGATCGAATGAGGCCTGGCGCATCAACTCCAGCACGTGCTCGAAGGTATGGTACGGATAATAAAGCAGGACATCGCGTTCGCGAATGGCATCGAAACCGTTGCGGAATTTGTCGAACCAGAGGTGGCGCAGACGCGGCAGCGGTTTGTTCACCAGGTTGGCTTTGCCAACGTTCGGGAAGCCAATGAAGTCTTTAAAGTTGTGATAACGCCCGCCGGGCACGATGGAGTCATAGCGTGAGATGGTGAGCTTATCGCGCAGCATCTCCACCATGGCATCGGGCATGTCGCGCTGATAGACAAAGCGTACCGGCTCGGCCGTCAGGCGCTGTTTCAGGCTCGATGACATCAGCTCCATCAGGCTGGCCTCCATTTCGTGTACCAGGTCGTACTCGGCATCACGGGTCATCTTCATGGAGTAGGCGTTCAGCGCATCGTAATCGAAGAAACCTTTAAAGATATCATCCAGACAGTAGCGCAGGATGTTATCCAGCAGGATCATTGGCTTACGTCGGCGAGGGGTCTCCGGCGGCAAGTTAACGAAACGCGGCACTTTGTCTGACGGGATCTCCAGCAGCGCATAACGAATGTTATCGCCACGAATAATCTCTACCGCCAGATAGGTGTAATCATCTTTCAGGAACTGCACCAGATCGGTTTCACGATTGATAAGAATGGGCGTGATATGTTGGCGCAGGTACTGTTTGAAGTAGTGACGCAGCCAGCTTTGCTGGTTGACAGAGAGTTGGCGTTCATTGATGAGGAAGATTTGATTGCGTGCCATTTCCAGCAGCAATTCGTTATACAGGCTATCGAATTCCTGATCGGCTTTCAAAACGCGGGATTGAATCTTACCGAGCAGATGGCGTGAATTCGAGTTGAGTCCCTGCTCCTCGCTAATGATGATTCTGCGCTTCAGCTCAGCGAAGCGAACTTTATAAAACTCATCCAGGTTATTGGAATAGATCCCCAGAAAACGCATACGCTCAATCAGCGGATTGCTCTTGTCAGCCGCTTCCTGAAGGACACGCTCGTTGAATGCTAACCAGCTTAACTCTTTCTCGATGTATAACTTTTCCTGACCCATTACTACTCACACTCCAGTTCAATCACAGGACGTGGCAAATCCGTCTCAACCTTATTATGGCGAGCATTGTCACGATATGTCCAACTGTGCCAGAAAAGTATGACAGTTAACTGACCGCAGGAGGGGCATAACCGTCATCAGACGCCTGATTTTTTACAGTTTTTGCGATTTGCAGATAAAAAAAAGCCGGCAATCGCCGGCTCGGTATCACGTTACGCTTCGGAGGCATGTCCTTCCGGGGGAAGTTGTACGCCATCCAGCCAGGCCGCACCGTTACGCATGGCGAGGCGGCCATCAACCAACCAGCTTACCACCAGCGGGTAGATGGCATGTTCTTGTGCCTGAACGCGGTGCGTAATGTCCTCTTCGCTGTCGCCGTCAAACACCGGGATTTTGGCCTGCAGAATGACCGGGCCACCGTCCAGCTCGTCAGTAACAAAATGGACGGAGGTGCCGTGCTCCTCGTCACCGTTTTCCAGGACCTGGCGGTGGGTATGCAGGCCCGGGTATTTTGGCAGCAGGGAAGGGTGGATGTTCAGCAGGCGTCCGGCATAGTGTGCAACAAACGCCGGGCTGAGAATACGCATGTAGCCTGCCAGCACGACGACATCGGGGGCGTAAGCGTCGATCTCTTGCACCAGCTCACGATCAAACGCTTCCCGGCCCGCAAACTGGCTCGCCTCAAGGACGTGCGCCGGAATGCCGGCTTCACGAGCGCGTTCAAGGCCGTACACGTCGGCCTTGTTACTGAATACTGCACGGATGGTGCCGTTAATTCTTTTCTGTTTGCAGCCATCAATAATGGCCTGCAAATTACTTCCGTTACCGGAAATGAGCACCACGATGTTTTTCATGCAATAACCACACGCTCTTCGGAATCAGAGGCTTTGATGATACCGATTTTCCAGGCGTTTTCACCTTTGGCCTGCATCAGGCTCACGGCTTTATCGGCTTCGGCTGCCGGCAGGGCAATGAGCATGCCTACGCCGCAGTTGAAGGTACGATACATCTCATGATCGCTGACGTTACCGGCTTCCTGCAGCCAGTTGAAGACAGCCGGCCACTGCCAGGAGGATTCGTCGATCACGGCCTGGGTGTTGTCAGGCAGAACGCGCGGGATGTTCTCCCAGAAGCCGCCGCCGGTCAGGTGAGCGATAGCATGGACATCGACATTCTCGATCAGCTCAAGAATGTTTTTCACGTAGATGCGGGTCGGTGCCAGCAGATGGTCGGCCAGCGGTTTACCTTCCAGGTCGGTTGTTTCAGGATCACAGCCGCTCACTTCAAGGATTTTGCGCACCAGTGAATAGCCATTCGAGTGTGGGCCGCTGGAGCCCAGCGCGATCAGCACATCGCCATCTGCAACTTTGCTACCGTCGATAATTTCTGATTTTTCTACCACGCCTACGCAAAAACCGGCCACGTCGTAATCTTCACCGTGATACATGCCTGGCATCTCTGCGGTTTCACCGCCCACCAGCGCACAGCCAGACTGCAGACAGCCTTCAGCGATGCCGCTGATGACGCTTGCTGCGGTGTCAACATCCAGTTTTCCGGTCGCATAGTAGTCGAGGAAGAAGAGCGGCTCAGCGCCCTGGACGACGAGATCGTTAACGCACATAGCGACCAGGTCGATACCGATAGTGTCGTGGCGTTTCAGATCCATTGCCAGACGCAATTTGGTGCCTACGCCGTCGGTGCCAGAGACCAGTACCGGTTCACGATATTTTTGTGGCAGTGCGCACAGTGCGCCGAATCCACCCAGACCACCCATCACTTCCGGGCGGCGGGTTTTTTTCACCACACCTTTGATTCGGTCAACCAGCGCATTACCTGCGTCAATATCAACACCGGCATCTTTGTAGCTGAGAGAAGTTTTGTTGGTCACGGCTTAAATCCCCACGCGATTGCATAGCTAGTAAGAAAAATCGGCGCAATTCTAACAGTCCAGGCAAACGTTTGCGAGCCTATTCTGCAACAGAAGTTTGCATGAAGATTTTTGCTCTGCATCAACCAGCGAGGCGGTACAAAGTTGATACTGTTCACGAAAATGAAACCGGGTACAGTCTTGTTCTTGCAACCGTTACGATGAATGAACATCATTCCACTGAAACCGGTTTCTGTGCTCAATTTTGCCGATAATTAACGCTGAATGAGGGATATCGCATGTCAGGATTTAAAGAGGGTTTTCTGTGGGGCGGCGCAGTTGCGGCGCATCAACTTGAAGGCGGCTGGCAGGAGGGTGGCAAAGGCGTAAGCGTGGCAGATGTTATGACCGCCGGCGCGCATGGCGTTCCGCGAGAGATCACCGACGGCGTGCTGCCGGGCAAAAATTACCCTAACCACGAAGCCATCGATTTTTATCATCGCTATAAAGACGATATTCAGCTCTTCGCCGAACTGGGCTTTAAGTGTTTCCGCACCTCTATCGCCTGGACGCGTATTTTCCCGAAAGGGGATGAGCAGACCCCGAATGAGGCCGGTCTGCAGTTTTATGACGATCTGTTTGATGAGTGCCTTAAGCACGGCATCGAACCGGTTATTACCCTCTCACATTTTGAAATGCCGTATCACCTGGTTAGCGAATATGGCGGCTGGCGCAACCGTAAGCTGATTGAGTTCTTCGTGCGCTTTGCCCGCGTCGTGTTCGAGCGTTATCAACATAAAGTGAAGTACTGGATGACCTTCAACGAGATCAACAACCAGGCTAACTTCCATGAAGACTTCGCCCCCTTTACTAACTCCGGCCTGAAATATCAGCCGGGAGAAGAGCGCGAGCCCGTGATGTTCCAGGCCGCGCACTATGAGCTGGTGGCCAGCGCGCTGGCGGTGAAAGCAGGGCGGGAGATAAACCCGTCGCTGCAGATTGGCTGCATGATTGCCATGTGCCCGATCT